>Ga0210408_10005982_pt1 | contig 10579 bp, 10 predicted proteins | sample IncBWH4MmetaG_FD_155471 | JGI IMG/M metagenome (GOLD analysis project Ga0210408, IMG submission 155471) | Forest soil microbial communities from Barre Woods Harvard Forest LTER site, Petersham, Massachusetts, United States - Inc-BW-H-4-M | ecosystem: Environmental > Terrestrial > Soil >...
CATTCGCTTCGCCGGAGGTCTTTCGGAAATCTGCGATCAGCGGCCCCAATTTCTCGCTTAGATCATTTACGTGTTGAAGAGCCGTGTGCACCTGCGGCCTGGAATCCGCAATAAGCCCGCGCGTCTCTGTAAGCGTGGCTGAAAGATTCGATCGATTCTGCGCGTTCAACAGGTCATTGACCCGGTCGAGCGTCACTTTGAGTTCCGTGGCCCGCGCGTCCAACGTTTGAATCAGTTTCTGCGCTTCGGGCGCGAGATTGTTGATTTGCTCGGTCAGAGCGTTGAAGTCGACGTAATTGTCGGAAGGAAGCAGAGATCCCGCGGGCGCAGCGCCGGCTCGCGCCGATCCCGGATAAACTTCCAGGTGATTGTCACCGAGCGGGCTCAAACTCATGATCTTCACCTTGCTGTCCGTTTTCACCAGGACATCGGGCTGGACGCTGAAGGTGAGATCGATATGGGTTGGATCTTGCGGGTCAATGCGCAAACTTTCTACGCGCCCGATTTTGGGGCCTCCCGAATACCGCACCGTTGCGCCAGGCTCTAACCCGCCCGCAAATTGAAAGTGAGCGTGGTAGGTCTTGGCGGCGCTTCCAAACGCACCGTTGATAGCAAACACCGCCACAAGGAGAATGCCTCCGGCAACTAGTACAAACAGTCCCACAAGCGTCTGTTCGGTTTTGGGACTCATCATCCTCCCTTGTTCTGGGTTCCCCTATTTTCGGGCCCCTCGTTTCAGGCAGCGCTCAACCGTGACGCCGGTACCGCTCGGTTAGCGTCTGCAAATAATCCAATTCCCCTTCCACATCGGGCTCGGGAACTCGATCCAGAAATTGCCGCACTCGCGGCTGCATGCTCGTCCGCATTTCTTCGGTCGTCCCGATCGCTACAATATTCCCCTTGTCGATCAGCACCATTCGGTCCGCGATGAGAAACGCGCTCGCGAGTTCGTGTGTGACCACGATGATGGTCATATGAAACGCCTTCTTCAATTCCAAGATCAACTGATCGATACCCGCTGCGATGATAGGATCCAGTCCTGCTGAAGGTTCATCAAAAAATAGAATCTCCGGATCCATCGCGAGAGCCCTGGCAACAGCGGCCCGCTTTTTCATTCCGCCGCTGAGCTGGGACGGCATATGGTATTCAAATCCCGCCAGCCCGACCTGTTCCAGCTTCAGCCGCAGCATGATTTCGATAGTGGAATCTTCTAGTTTCGTGTGTTCCCGTAGGGGGAGAGCAACGTTTTCGCCTACAGTCATGGAACCAAACAGGGCGCCCCCTTGAAATGACATCCCTGTTTTTTTCCGGATCTCGTACAACTCGCTATTTGAAATCGCGGCGATATCCTGGCCATTGATCCAGATCTGGCCCGAGCTCGGTTTTTCCAGCCCTACTAGTGTCCGCAGGAGCGTGCTTTTGCCGGAGCCAGAACCACCAAGGATAACCAGAGTCTCGCCGGCTTTCACATCAAAATCTATCCCATGCAGAATCTCCCGTTCGCCATAACTTACGCGAAGATCCCGCAGGGAGATGACCGGCGTTGGTTCACTCGAACTTGGATGATCTTGAATCATGAAAGACTCAAAAGCGCTATCCGTTTCCCAGGAAGAAAAATATCCCTGTAAAAACAAGGTCAACAGCAACAACGAGAAAGATCGAAACTACCACAGCTCTTGTCGTGGATCGGCCCACTTGCTCCGCGCCTCCTCCCGTGGACAATCCTTCGAGGCACCCCACCGCTGTGATGGTGAAGCCAAACATTACGCTCTTGACCAGCCCCGACAGGATATCCCGCAAATAGAGCGACTCGATCGATGCCTGAATGTATCGCCCCAAAGTAAAATCCGCCTGCAGAACTCCGAACATGGCTCCGCCGAGAATTCCCATGGTATTGGCCCAAATCGTCAGACAAGGCAGCATCACCACCATGGCCAGAAATTTCGGAGCGACGAGGAAATGAACTGGGCTGATGGCCATCACTTCCAGCGCGTCGATTTCTTCGGTCACCTTCATGGTTCCGATCTCCGCGGCAAATGCGGAACCGGAACGGCCAATCACCACGATGGCTGTAATCAAAGGACCGAGTTCCCTGGACATGGACAGGGCCACCGCTTTCGCTACGAGACTCATCGCGCCCAATTTGCTGAGCTCATAAGCGCTCTGCAACGCCAAAATCAAGCCGATGAAAAATGTGATCAGGGAAAGGATGGGCAACGCCCGGACGCCCACTTCCATAGCCTGCGAGGCAGCGCTTTGTAACCGCAGTGGTTTGCCCTGGAACGGTCCCACAAAGGTGTAATACGCGGCGCGGCTTCCGAGCATTGCCAGGGAGCCAAGATAGGCAAGGCTGTCTGTGACGCTGACGCCGATTTGAGAGACGAATTCCATCACGTCTTCTGCGACTCTCGCAAACTCAATTGTCCCGTCAAACGGTAGGCGTCTAGGAGGCTATTGCCTGCGTTTCGTTGTCGTAGACTTCAAAAAGCTTCAGCAAACGCGAAATCTTTAGCACTTCGCGCGCGGAATCATTCAATCCGAACAGGACAAAGCGCGAACCCGATTCACGGGAAGCCTTGAGCCCTTCCACAAGCGAGGCCACGCCAGAGCTGTCGATATATGCCACGCCGGTTAAGTTGAGTGCGACCCGGGTTACGGCCTTATCGCGGAGCTCGCGTAACAAAGCCTTCCTCACTTCCGGTGAATTCGACATATCTATATTTCCGGACACATCCAGAATCGTGGACGTGTCGACCCGGCGGGCGGAAATCTTCACGATGACTTCTCCTCAGTGGGTCCGCAGTCGCCCTTGGAGAGGCGCGTGAATTTTACCAGCCGCAGGCGATTCAGCCGGCCGGCGCGTTTGTACTGGACCGTGTCCATGCTCCCCCGAATAATATGTAACCCTAGACCACCAGGCCTGATCTCGTCCAGTGGCCGGGCCTCTAACTTCGTCGTATCAACTGCAGGTCCGCAATCGAAAAGCAAAATTTCGACGCCTTCCTCGGTTTCTCCATTCGTGCGGCGCTCGAGCCGATTGCAGTAAACTTCGATCGGCTGATCCAGACGGCCGTGATAGGAATGGCGCATGATGTTGGATACGGCTTCGTCCACAGAGCGAATAATGGCCCTGTTATGTTCCTCGGAAAATCCTAACATTTCCATCAAGGGTCCCAGAGCGCCGCGGATCACGCAGAGCAAAGTGGGATGACTGCGCAGCTCAAGCTTGAGCAGGAAGGAACGGTTCAATTTCGAGGGTTTCTTCATGTCACGTGGCTGCTTCGCCGCGATAGGATTCATCTTCGGCCTTGGCTTTCCGTACAGCAAGATCCCGGGCTACGCCGCGGTTATGGCAAGGGAACATAAATTTGCCCCGTACGCAATGGAATTTCTTGCCTTATACGGGAAACTCCGAATTCATTGAGTCTTGAGGATGAAAGAGGCTTTACAGCTGGTGTATTACACGCGAATTCTTTGTAGGGCACGGCTTCAGCCGTGCCGAAAGAGATGTACGAACAACCGGCTTTAGCCACTGGCCTGTTCGAAACCGAGGAGCTTACGCCTACCGCATTTGATTTAATCCGCCATGGAATCTGCAACCGGCGCCTTACCGCGCTGCGGCCGCCATCGCGATCGCGGGTTGAAGCCCCTGCATCATCGCTTCAAATCCTGGCAAATCGAGCGATTGAGGGCCATCCGACAGCGCCCGTTCCGGGCACGGATGCACTTCGACAATGACCCCGTCGGCCCCGATCGCCACTGCCGCTCGTGCGGCGGCCGGGACCAAGCTGCGACGCCCCGTGGCGTGCGACGGATCGACAACCACGGGCAAGTGGCAAAGCTCCTTGGCAAGTGCAACTCCCGCGAGATCCAGCGTGTTCCTTAGTTCGGAGTCAAATGTTTTGATTCCCCGCTCGCACAAGACCACGTTGGGATTTCCGCCGGACAGCAAGTACTCGGCGGCCAGCAGCCACTCCTTGATCGTGGCGGAAGGGCCGCGCTTGAGCAGCACGGGCCGGTCCACCGTGGCGAGCCGCCGCAGCAGCGGATAATTCTGCATATTGCGCGCGCCCACCTGCATCATGTCCGCGTATTCGACGACGGCATCGAGATCCTCGACGCCCATCACTTCAGTGACAATGGGCAGGCCGGTTTCCTCTCTCGCTTCCGCCAGAATTTTGAGGCCTTCGACGCCCAGGCCTTGGAAATCGTAGGGCGAAGTTCGCGGCTTGTATGCGCCGCCGCGAAGCAGATGCGCGCCTGACGCCTTCACGCCGCGCGCGGTTTCCATCAATTGTTCGCGCGACTCGACTGAGCACGGCCCAGCCATCACCACCAGGTCCGGCCCGCCGATTTTCACGCCTCTCACGTCCACCACCGTCCGCTGCGGCCGCAGTTCCAGACTGACCAGCGTGTACGGCTGCGAGATGATCAGAATTTCGTCAACGCCCGGCGCAACGCGAAGCGCCTCGACTTCCGCACGGCGCCCGCGATTTTTTCCGACCACGCCGATCACGGTGCGTTCGGCGCCCTGAATCAGGTGAGGGAGAAAGCCGCATTCCTTGATTCGGTCCATGACGTGTTGTATCTGTTCCTCGGTCGCGTTCGCTGACATGTTGACGATCATTGGGAGTCTCCTCGGCTCTTTTTGCGCTCATACAACAAAAAAGCCGCGGACCCTTTGGGTTCTCGCGGCCAGTACTGCGAATCTTTTCGCGCTATCTAACTTTTCGCTTTACCTCGTCTTGCGCGCGATCCGCCCCTGGCCGCTTCCCCACCATGGGAAGCGGTACGTAAAGGCGAACCAAGAGTAATAGCGTGAATGCATGCGACGCTGAGCATACGCAGCCATACCCCGATTGTCAAGGATTTAAGTAGGACAGGCTTCAGCCTGTCGGTTTTTGGTGAGACCGCCAGACTAATGCAGCTACAAGACGAAAACCGACAGGCTGAAGCCCGTCCTACTATTCCACCAACCCGCGTCTTACATCTTCGCTCAGCACGATAGCCTCGGACACTTCTTTCATCGACTTGCGCCGCTGCCGGCTTTGGCGCTGGATGGTGAGGTAGGCTTCTTCTTCGGTGATTTTGAGTTCACGCTGGAGAATCCCTTTAGCGCGCTCCACCAGCTTGCGCGTTTCGAGCTTTTCCGAGAGGTGCACGTTCTCGCTTTCGAGACGCGCCATCTCGATTTCCGCTCCCACCAAAAAGCCGATGGTGGAGACGAGCATGATCTCGCGCTCCGAATATTCGTGTGGCTCGCGATTTTGCAGATTGATCACTCCGACGACTCGACCGCGGCACATCACGGGCACGGACAAAAATGCCTCGAACCGGTCTTCGGGCAAATCCTTGAACAATTGAAAGCGAGGATCTCGCGACGCGTTGACCGCCACTGCGACCGGCTTCCCATGTTCCGCCACCCATCCCGTGATGCCCTGCCCCAGGCGAAGCTTGAGTCGATCGACGACATCGGCGTGCGCATTTTTTGACGACCGCAGAATCAATTCTCCCTCTTCGAGCGCATACAGGAAGCAGGAATCGCAGCTCACGACGGAGGAGGCGAAATCCACGATTTGTGAGAGCACTTCATGCAGGGGGTCCGCGGCAGCCATCCGGCTGGCCATCTTATGGATGAAGTCAACTTCGGGATTGTCAGTCATGGATAGTTTGGACAATTCTGTATTCACATTTCAAGGCTAAGCGCGTACGCCTTGACTGTCCAATTCGTCCTATGGATGCGAACCATCAGCCTTTGCTTGCCGTCACACGGCGTTCACAAATGGAACTGCGGTTTCAACATATGAGGGGCTGTATCGGATGAATTCTAAATCTTGATTTTTGAATTTCGGGTCTTGAAATTTGTGTACCGCGCCCTTGTGGGGTTCAAAGGATGCGGTATTCGATCCGTTGCCTTCAGGTGCGAGAAAGTTTGGCGCGTGACTGTTGTTTGGAGGCGATTCGCTTACGCCGCAGAATCTCCGCGCTGCGTTGCGCCGCTTCGTTGACGAGGAATCCCATTTTCGGGTGCGCTGGCTCCATGTCCGGAACGATTCCGTACTCGCGGAGTCTTTCGCTGGTCGTGGGGCCGATTGAGGCAAGTAGCATGTGCTGGAACGCGCGGCGCAATTCTTCTTCCTGTTTCATTTCCGCCGCAATTTGCAGGAGATGATCCGCTTGCGTCGCCGTTGTAAATAGGATCACGTCAACTTCATCGCGCCCAATTGCGGATATCGCCGAACGCAGGGGGCCGGTGTCCTCAGGCAAGGCCCATTCGTAAACGGGGACGGCAGTGATTCGCGCGCCACGCGCAGCGAGCCCCGCGATCAGTTCCGTGTTAGAGACTCCATATTCCTGCACCGCGACCCGCCGCCCCTTTAGAGGAATCGATGCAGCATTTTCATCCAGCGCGCGCAACAATTCACGCCAGGTATTCGGCTCCGGCGCAGTAAGGGCAATCGGAACATTCCATTCCTTCAACACAGCCACTGGTTTCGGGCCGCGCGCGATGACCGCAATCTTACGAAGCTCCGCCAAATACTGATCGAGCGGATAGAGTGTCTCCACAACACGACCAAGCGCCCGCGTGCCTACTCCCGTCAAAAAAATGACCATGTCGAATTCGCCGGCCAAGAGTTTCCTTCCAAACGCGAGGGCTTCCGTGTTTGTTTCGAGGGGAATTTCGCGCATCGAAGGCGCAACGATAGCCTCGCCTCCATAGCTGGCGATCAGCTTGGCCATTTCGGGCCCGCGCCGGCTTTCGAGCGAAACGACGCGCAGCCCAGCAAAGTTTTGGTTCGAGTCGCCGCTTTCCATGACCCCAATAATGCCGCAAACGATGGATTGAGGGAAGAAGTCTCAGGCTTACGTTTTTCGTTTCAAGGCTTCGTGAGTTCGTCAAAGGGAACGCGCCGGCAATCATAACCGCGCGCCTGGCACGCATGAAGGATGGCATCGGTGTCTTGCGTGTTAACATCAGCGCGCCCGCCGAGCGCTTTGTTTTCCACCCGCTCTTCGCCCTTAAGAATCAGATCCATCGATTCCTCGAGATTATCGTAGGCGTGCATTTGGCGTTGAGTACCGCTGCTCAGAATGTCGCGCGTCGCGTTCATGCTCTCCAGCGTCTGCTGCATTTGCCGCTGGTACACTCGGTCGTCGACTTTCCATGAGTTCCAGATTCGCATCATGTCCGCGAATTCCCCGGGAAACAGATCGGCGGGAGCCGCGACAAATGAAGTGTAAAGTGTCCAGCCCGTCATGAGATTCGGCGCCGTATAGACCAGCGCAAAAGTCTTGGTGGGTTTCCCGTTGGAAGAAACTTCTTGAAGCAGATACGCGCCTCTCCCGTTCGGCATCGGCGCAGGAACTTCCTTTACTTCAAGGACGCGGCCAGGAACATTGTTGATGTTCGTTCCTTGCTGAAGATTCACGCGCGTAAAGTAGTTCACGAAAAACGAGAATGCCGGGACCGGCTGCAGGTACGGACCAGCCATGCCTTGCGAACCCGGCAAAGTCGAGACAAAGAAAATCAGGCCCAACTGGATCAGCTCGCTGTGCGGGCCGGCAATTGTGATGATGCCCTGCGAGCAGCCCGTGATTTGCCAGCCGGTTGGCAGATCGACAGCAGCGCTCTGGTCCCCCGCGGTTTGACGTTTCCATTCGCGCGGTGATGTCAGATCAATGGTGCCGCTGCCGCTTGGTCCTGCGGGTATTTCCTGGCCCAGCCTGGCCGATAGCGTCTGGAAGGACGATGAAAGCAATTCAGGCCGATCGAAGATCAGTCCAAAAGCGGCACCGGCCTGACCGACAACCGCAAAGGCCACGCCGCGGACGGGCTGCCCCTGCAGATTGGCTGACACCATCACTTGTACCGCTTGATCCTGCGGGTCACTTACGGCCGAAAGGAGTTGTGGAGGACCATCAAAATAACTCTTCAATGCTGTAAGCGAATCACGCATGACGGCGCGGGCGGAACTTTTACCACGAGAGAATTTTGTGTACAGAAGCCGGCCCGAACCGCGTGGATTGTTGAAAGACTGAAATCCCCCCGGCAAAGCGCGTTCCGGAAGCGGGCCGCCGGCAGTTTGCGCGGTAGTCGGAGCCTTCTGGGATGCCGCGACGGAGCCAGTCTGTGACCAGAAGACTAGCAGGATCAAAATCAGAATCAGCCCAATGCCAATCCGGCCTCGCCGATCCACGGTTTGTCTCCCGTCGGACAATCATTTCCAATCATCGGGAATTGAGGACAAGATGATACCAAGTAAAAGGCTGCCCGCCCCAAAAAAGGTGGCCTCTACAGGGCCCGACAAGGCGACCGAACGGTTTTGTAGTCGCCATTCGGGTTCGGTATTCTAGTTTGGGAGCGCAGATGTTTTGAGTCCGGTGATAGAATCCCTCGCAAGGAGACCGTCATGACCCCGACCTTTCGCGTCTCTCCGTCTTCGCGTCGCGACTTCTTGAAGTACATTCCCGCCGTCGCTGTTTCTGGTGGCATCTTCGCGTATAACTTGACCGCGCAAGACACCAAGTTTGTCATCGCGGAAACGGCTTTCGGCAAAATACGCGGCGTCGACAACAACGGCATCAAGATCTTCAAAGCGATCCCGTACGGCGCCAACACGGCTGGCGCGAACCGCTTCATGCCGCCTGCAGAACCAGCCGATTGGTCCGGCGTGCGCGATGCTCTTGCTTATGGGCCCAGCGCGCCGCAGCGTGACCCGGCCGCTCCGCCGGCTCCGCCCGGCACCCTTACAATCTCGGGCGAAAACCTGCCAGGCGAAAGCGAAGATTGCCTCGTGCTCAACATTTGGACCCCAGCCATAGGCCCTGCTGCCGATAACAGCCGTAAGCGCCCGGTAATGTTTTGGTGCCACGGCGGAGGCTTCGCCAACGGTTCGGGATCGTCTCCGGATAACGATGGGACGAATCTCGCGCGGCGCGGCGACGTGGTCGTCGTGACCATCAATCATCGCCTCAATGTTCTGGGTTTCGCCGACTTGAGCGAATTTAGTCCGGACTTCGCGGCCTCTGGGGACGCCGGAATGTTGGACATCGTTCAGGCGCTCAAATGGGTGCGCGCGAACATCTCTCAATTTGGCGGCGACCCAAACGTCGTAACAATTTTTGGCCAGTCCGGTGGCGGGCGCAAGGTGGAAACATTGCTGGCCATGCCTTCGGCCAAAGGGCTATTCCACCGCGCAATCGTCGAAAGCGGCGCGGCGGTCAAAGTGGTGGATCGCGAGGTCGCGGTCCGCAATGCGGAGCAACTCCTCGCTAGGCTGGGGATCGACAAGAAAAATGTGCGGACGCTGCAAACACTTCCAGTCGAAAAAATCATGGCCGCATATTTCGCCGTGCTGAAGGAAACTCCTGACGTCGATCCATCGCTCGGTGGATTCTCGCCCGCCGTGGACGGCAAGATCCTTCCGCAGCACCCGTTCTACCCCAACGCATCGCCTGTCTCCGCCGATGTGCCTGTGATGATTGGTAGCACGCGTACGGAGATGACGCTTTTTTCTCTGAATGATCCCTCTGCGTTTTCGCTAGCCGACGCGGAATTGCGTAAACGCATAAATCAACTGCTGGGTGAGCGTGCTTCCACCATGATCGACCTCTACCGGAAGCTCAATCCTGGCGCGACGCCTTCAGACATCTACTTTTTGATTGCCAGTGATCTCCGCTATGGCGCTCCCACCATGATCGCGGCCCAACGTCGCGCCGCACTGGGCAAAGCTCCCGTGTTTCTCTACTACTTCACTTGGGAGACGCCCGTACAAGGAGGCCGGCTCAAGTCGCCGCACACCATGGAAATTCCCTTTGCCTTTGACAATGTGAAGATTTCATCGCGGATGACGGGCGGAGGAGCGGACGCCATGGCCCTTGCGGACAAAGTCAGCGATGCCTGGATCGCCTTCGCGCGGTCGGGCGATCCGAACACGCCGAAGTTGCCGCATTGGCTCGCGTACGACGCCAAGGACCGCGCGACCATGGTGATCAACAATGTGAGCAAAGTGGTCAACGATCCGCTGCGGGAGCAGCGCGTCGCGATGTTCCAGGCGTTGAATTTTAGTTGAGTGAACAGACCGCGGAAATCTGATTCATTTTGTTATTCCGAGCGAAGCGAGGAATCTCTCCTTTTCTGCGTTTAAACCAAAGAGAGATTCCTCGCTTCGCTCGGAATGACAAAATTTCTATTATTTCCGCTGCCTGGAAAACCAATTTTCAAGTCGAAACGGGTACTTCAGCTTCCCGATGGAAACTGCGCCCCTTGCGTTCTTTCCCCAATGCAAGGATAACGATGAGCGCGAGAATCGTGACAATTTCAAATCCGGCGAGCGCCCAACGGTAGCCGTACCGCGCGCTGAGGGCGAACTCCGCCACGGGAGCGCGCGCTCCAATCAGCGTTCCCAGTTGGTAGGCAAGACCCGAGACAAGCCCCCGCGTTTCGTCGGGCACCATTTCTGTCAAGTGCACCGGGACAATTCCCCATGCGCCCTGGACACCGAACTGCATGAGGAACGCACCAATAATCAAAACAGTGACCGTTCCTCCAAAAGCCCAAAGCGGAATCACCAGCAAC
>Ga0210408_10005983_pt1 | contig 10578 bp, 12 predicted proteins | sample IncBWH4MmetaG_FD_155471 | JGI IMG/M metagenome (GOLD analysis project Ga0210408, IMG submission 155471) | Forest soil microbial communities from Barre Woods Harvard Forest LTER site, Petersham, Massachusetts, United States - Inc-BW-H-4-M | ecosystem: Environmental > Terrestrial > Soil >...
TCACCACAAGGATGTCGTTGTGTTCGATGGTCAGCGTATCGAAGCGCGGGTCGCCGGTTTCGTTAAGGTAGAGGCCCCGTGAGCGAACCCATCCGCGCCGGCGGCGGGTCTCATTGGCACCCAGCAAGGCCAGTGCGACCGTAGCGCCGTTCGCGCGGCCGCGCAGCAGTTTTGGCCGGCTCGCCGGCGGCACAGCAGTCAACAGCGTGCCGCTCCAGTGCCAGGAAGTGAAGAATGACGGATTTCCGGCAGCTTCCAGTGAGCGCCATTCGCGCTCGAGTTCTGGAAGTGGAGGGAGAGCCTCGAGGCGAAACACGACATGGCGGGACTCGTCCGTTAACGGTAATTCAGGCCTTTCCAAGCGATCCTGCTATATTCACCCCAATCACCACTATAAATCGCCGGGGTAATGCGAATTCTGCATATTCTCGACCATTCGCTGCCGTTGCACAGCGGATATGTCTATCGGACCCTCGGCATCGTCAACCAGCAGCGGGCGTTGGGCTGGGAACCGGTGCTGCTCACGAGCGGCAAGCATTATGCGCCTGGACCCGCGCGGGAGCAGATCGGAGCATGGGAGTTTTTGCGGACTCCGATGCCGACCGGGCTCGCCGCCAAACTGCCCTGGTTTCGCGAGCTGAAGGTTGTCGGCGATCTCGACCGACGGCTCGACGAGGTCATCGATGAGATCCGCCCGCAAATCCTGCACGCCCACTCCCCGGTACTCAATGCGCTGCCGGCGCTTCGCGCCGGGCGCCGGCATGCGATCCCGGTCGTCTATGAAGTGCGCGCGCTTTGGGAGGACGCAGCGGCGAGCCACGGGACGCAAGCCACCGGATTGCGCCACGTCGCGACGCGGCTCATTGAGACTCGCGCACTCCACCGCGCTGACGCGGTGACAACGATCTGTGAGGGGCTGCGAACGGACGCTATCGCCCGCGGTGTGGCCGATGACAAGATCACGGTCGTACCCAACGCCGTTGATCGCAGCGTGTTCAGCGGACCAGGGGTACCAGACCATGCTCTGGCAACCCGGCTCGGGGTTTACGGGAAGACCGTCCTCGGCTTTTTTGGCTCGTTCTATTCCTATGAGGGTTTGGATCTGCTGTTGCGCGCCGTACCCGAAATGCGGCGGCAGCAACCGGCCATCGCCGTGCTGCTCGCCGGCGGCGGGCCGGAAGATGACAATCTGCGCGCCCTCGTTCACGAGCTGGACCTCGGCGCCAGCGTCGTCTTCGCCGGGCGAGTGCCGCATCATGAGATGCGACGCTACTACGATCTCGTCGACCTCTTCGTGTTCCCCCGGATTTCGATGCGCCTGACCGAGCTGGTGACGCCGCTGAAGCCGCTCGAAGCCATGGCACAGGAACGGATTGTCGTCGCTTCCAGCGTCGGCGGCCATCGCGAGCTGATCCGCGATCGAGAAACCGGTTATCTGTTTCCGCCCGACGAGCCGCAGCATCTCGCACGAGGCGTGGTCGCGGCGCTGGCCGATCGGGATTCATGGCCGCGCATCAGTGCACAGGCGCTCGAGTTTATCGACACCGAGCGCTCCTGGGCGCACAGCGTCGCCCGCTATGGCGCGGTTTACCGCCGCGTCTTGCGCCACTAGGCGATGCGCGCTGCGGCCTCCAGGCCGCTTGACCGCCGTCGCAACACCTCATGAAACAGCGCGATTTGCCCTTCCGTTGCGCTCCGCCAGTCGAATTGCTCGGCGTAGCGGCGGGTTGCGGCGCGGGACGGCGGTGCCGCGGAAATGTCACGGATCACGTCGGCCAGTCGGCTCGGCGTAATGTCGCCAACGACGCGTCCGGCCTCGGCCGCGCCGACGATCTCGGCGATGCCGTGCATGTCGGAGACGACGACCGGCGTGCCGCAAGCCATGCTCTCCAACAGGACGTTCGGCCAGCCTTCGTGGGTCGATACCAGCAGAAGGAGATCGGCTGCGCTGTAAATCTCGGGGAGGCGATGCTGCGGCACACGACCGAGCAGGCGCAGACGGCCGGCGACATCGCAGTCGCGCGCCGCTCTCTCGATCGCGCTGCGTTCGGGTCCCTCGCCGACAATCGCGAGCTCGAATTCCGGCAGCCGGGTCAGCGCTTCGACCATCAGTCTGTGGCGTTTCAGTGCGACCAGATTGCCGACGGCGACAAGGGTCGGCCGCGTAAAGCCGAGAGCTCGCCGCGCCACGCCGCGGTCGTGCGGGTGAAACAACGTGAGATCCACGCCGTTGCGCAGCACGCGAACCCGCTCGGCGGCGATACCGAGTTCGACCAACCGCTGTTTCAGCCAGCTCGACACCGTGATCAGACCGTCGGCGCGCCGCGCCGCCCACTTGATCCACCGGCGAGGGATTAGATACCCCGTGAGGATGTTGAGATCGCTGCCGCGCGCGGTAACGACGACGGGGCGGCCGAGGGCTCGGCCGAGCAGCACGGCGGCAACGCCGTCCGGGTAGAAGTAATGCGCGTCGATCAGATCGAAGTCGCCGCCCTCGCGGATCTGATGCCTCAGCAAAGGCAGAATCGCCGCGAAGAGAGCGAGCGGCGCAACGCTCATCCCGAATTTCGGCAATACGGGGTAGCGAGGATGATCGACATGCAGCCCCTGGCGGGTCTCCCGAGGCGGAATCCTGGCAAACTCGGCATACCGGCCGAGCCGTTCCGACCGGAAAGGAAACCATGGACAAGGCGCCACGACGCGGGCGGAAACGGCGCCGTCATCGGCCAGTTTTCTCAGGCGAGTCTCGACAAAAATCCCGTGTTGGGGCTGCACCGCGCTTGGATATAACGTCGTGAATGTGAGGATCTGCACCTTGGAACGCCCGAGAACGCCCGACGAGGCTGTCCTCGCCAGATGCCACTCTACATAAATCCTGATTTTCGCCGACCCCCGATTGGGCTCGCTCACGCCTTTGCAGCCGATCCGGACAGTTTTTTTCAACTCCCGGCGTGGTACGGCCTGATGGCACACTGCGGCGTATCGCAGGGTACCGAGATCCGCGTCTACACCGATGAACGGCCGGCCACGACAACTGCACTCCTGCTGCAGACCACGGGCGCGGAGAACGGGCGCAGGCTTGCGAGCCTAACCAACGCGCACAGCCTGGAGCACGGCGTTCTTCACGGCTCGGCGGCGAATCTCGAAACCGCGCTCGCCGCGATCCTGTCGGAAATCCTCACCGAAAAGCCGCATTGGGATTGCCTCAGCCTGTCGGAACTCGACCCGCTCGAGCCGGGCTACGCGGCTCTTGCCGGCGCGCTGCGTCGCGCCGGTCTACTCGTCGAATGCGCGTTCGGTTCCGGGACGTGGTACGAGGAGACCGCCGGTCTGCGCTTCCTCGATTATCTCGCCGCCCGGCCCGCGGAATTGCGCAACACCTGGCGCCGCAAACGCCGAAAGCTGGTGCAATCAGGCCGGCTGACTAAGCGATTCTTCGACAACGATGGCGGGATAGACCAGGCGATCGCCGATTACCAATCGGTATATGCCGCGAGCTGGAAACCGGCCGAGTTTTTCCCCGACTTTGTCCCGGCCCTCATTCGGCTCGCCGCCGAGCTGCGGGGATTGCGCCTCGGCATCTACTACCTCGACGGAATTCCGGCGGCGGCGCAGTTCTGGATAATGTGGAACCGCCGAGCCTTTATTTGCAAGCTGGCACACGACAAGCGCTTCGACGCTCTCTCGCTCGGTACGATTCTGACAATGGAAATGTTCAAGCGCGTGCTGGCAGTTGATCACCCCCGCGAAATCAGCCTCGGCCCCGGCGATGATCCGTACAAAAAGATGTGGCTGCCGAAGCGGCGCGAGAGGTGGGGCATCTCCGCGGCCAATCCGCGAACCTTGCGCGGGCTGCGCCTCGGGCTGAGGTGGCAAGCCGCGACGGTCTACCACCGGCTGCGCCGTGAGCGCGTCTCTCCGCTCGGCTGACACAGGCCAACGAAGCGACCGGAGCGGGCCGGCCTGGTATCGCGTGCGATACGCCTATCGAAGAACAGGCCGTTAAAAAAAGATGAATAAGCCGTGAAAAAAAATTCGTTGTGTGAGGCACCTCACACCTCTTTTCGCTCATCCGCGTCATTTATGGGGCACTTGGCTGACGCCAAGGTTTGTGACGTGGAGGACGATCATGCCGAGAACCGATCTGTTGGAGCAAAGCGCGCCGAGGGCCGAGGTCGACCAGCGGTCTCGCGACGCACGCCTGCGGCTCGAACATGTCGAGCGGCTCTTGCTGGTGCGTCCCCTGCCGAGACAATCCTTGCTGAGGCGCTTTCTGCGCTCTCTTCGTTCGCGAACTCCCGGCGGCGGGCAAATCGGCGGCCGATCGATGACCGCGGTTCCAGCCAGGGGGCGGACGCGCCGTGAGCACGAAATGACGGCCGAAAGTGACGGCGCTGCGGGCGGCTTCCCCGCGGCGCCGCCCGGCGCGTGGCCGAACTGCCCGGAACACGTCCGAACCGGCCCGGGGCGGGCAGACTCGTCTCCGTTATCCCCGGTCCCGCCGTCTTTTGGCTTCACCCCCTGGAATCACTGGTGCGGGCGGGGAGACTTGAACTCCCACGTCCTTTCGGACAACAGATTTTGAGTCTTGCGAGGGGCCGTCCGTAAAGGCTTGAACAATTGAGATAGTCTCCTCTATCTAATTGGTGCTAAACCAATTTATGGCCATCCGCTCGTCACCCGGTTGACACCGATCCGCCAATTTGCGACATTCGCCGTGCGGACACCGTGCGGACTTCCGGAAAGCGGGCATGGCTGAAACACAAGCTCTGACGGACGGGTTTTGCGACGAAGCTACGGGCCCATCCGGGCGTCCGTACGTCATCTATTATGATCCCGAGACGAAGGGATTCGGGTTGAGGGTCACGAAGGCGGGAGCCAAAAGCTTTGTCCTGAATTATCGGAACGCGAAAGGCGTCGAGCGCAGGCTCACGATCGGAACTTTTCGGGATCCATGGCGAGTCAAGCGAGCTCGCCAAGAGGCACATCGGCTCAAAGAGCTGATTGATAAGGGGCAGGACCCACAAGGCGAGAAGAACTCGATTCGGTCCGCCCCAACCGTTAACGATCTGATCGACCGATGGCGGGAGGAGCACGCTCCGAAAAAACGTGAGCGGAGCAGGATCGAGGATGAGAGGCTAGTTTTGCAATGGATTCGGCCCGAGCTCGGCAGCCGCAAAGTCGCAGATCTCCGTTTCGCCGATATCGAGGCCCTGCACCGAAAAATCACGACAAGGCGAGGCACCCCGTACCGGGCCAATAGGGCTTTAGCCTTGCTATCGAAGATGCTTTCCCTTGCGGTCCGCTGGGAGATGCGGACCGACAACCCGGCGAAGGGCGTCGAACGAAATCACGAAGAACGCCGGTACCGATACCTTAGCCCGGGGGAGCTCGAGCGGCTCATAGCGGCGATTGCTGCCCACCCGAACCAAACCGCGTCAAACATTATCCGGCTGCTGTTGCTAACCGGAGCCCGCGCCGGCGAGGTGCTCGGGGCAACTTGGGAGCAACTGGATCTTGATGCCGGTGTTTGGACGAAGCCTTGGCATCGCACAAAGCAGCGCCGCGAGCATCGCACGCCGTTATCGTCGCCGGCACGTCAACTGCTCGTGGAAATGAAGGCGACCGCAGGTTCCTGTCCATATGTGTTTCCAGACGTTAAGGGTACCGGACCATTGCGGGAGGTACGGCATGATTGGGCGAAGATCTGCGAGACGGCTACGCTCGAGGGTGTCCGCATCCATGATTTGAGACATAGCTTTGCAAGCTTCCTGGCATCTTCCGGTCTAAGCCTTCCAGTAATCGGCGCGTTACTCGGCCATTCGGAACCGAGCACGACCGCGCGCTACAGCCACCTTCTCGACGATCCGCTGAGAGCGGCAACCGAGCGTGTTGGCGTGCTTGTCACGGCGGCGGGAGACCGCCAAACTGCGAAAGTGCTAGACATGCCGCAGCGCCGGCATCAGCGCTGAGTTAAATGGTTCTTTTCGGTAGGGATAGGCCGGCCAGCCGATAAGCGCGGACACCGTACCGCGTTTCCCTGCCGACAACATGCGGGCACCCACGGAGGGTGCTTTTTTGAAAAGCAGGCTCGTTTACTATAAGCATCATCTGGCTGAGGCCGCGATTCGGCTCACGAAAAAACATAAGCCGGAGACTTGGGGAACTCTTTGCGCGTTGATCCATCCAAAAACCCGGCCCTGGTTTCCCGAGCATTCGGAAATAACTCCCGAAAGGAGTGTGCTAACCTATTTAGCGATGCGTCCCTCGCTGACGAATCCTCCTCAGATCCACTGGTCGGGTCTAGTTGGCGGTGTTACTCACAGCGCTGCCAAGAGCGTCGACGAACTGCTGGGCGCTATGTACGACGCGACGCAATCGGGTGAGATCATAATTGCCATCGGCACGGGGACAGGCGCGGTGGAGCTGGTTCCCGGGAGGCTGCGCGCAAAACAACTCAGTTGGGACGCGGTGGAGTTCCCTTTCGACCTTCCTGCCGATAAGGTTAAGATCGGCAAGCAATGGCATGATGTCGTCGGCGTGACGTTCGCGGCCGCGGCGCCCGAATTCAATGCCGTCGCCGAACCGACCGCGCCGACAACTAGCGATAAGCTCAAGCGCCGCCTCCTAACGACGGAATGGCTGGCCAAATACGACGCGCGGGTGACCGCGGATCATTTCCCGACCGTTGGCGAAGACCGGCTATGGGCGAAGGAGCAGAACATCACTCGCAGTCTCGTGGAGAGGCTGAGGGCGGCGAATAACGATCCACGGCGCGGAAGGAGCGGCGCCCCAAAAAAACTCAAGCCGTTGTAATTGCGGCGCTTTAAATAAGCCCGTTTAATTGCCCAAATTTAAATTAGCCGGCTAATTGGATGATTTTACGGGATAATTATCGATAGTCCAATCTTCCGCCATCTGATTGCCGCAATGGTGGACCGAGTTGGAAACAGAAACCAGAGTTCAAGGCGCTGCCGCGCTCGAAGCGGCACGCGCCTCGTTATTCGACGGCATCGTCGATGACGGCGGCCTCGAACAGGTGATGGATTGGTCGCCGCGAACAAAAGAACGGCGCATTGCCGAAGGATTGCCGTTTCTTAAAATCGGTGCGCAGCGATATTTCGTCGTCGAGTCCGTCCGGGCTTGGCTTCTAACGCATGAGCGCAGCCGTGTACCGCGCGGCCGCGGCCGCCCGCGCGAGAGGGCCGCCTGATGGCTCGCCGGTGAGGTAACCCCATGCCCAAAACCAAACCGCCCCGGCAATTGGCCGAGGCGGCGGGCGTTCCTTCGACAGCTTTGGCAAGCACCGAAGGATTTACCCCGCCACAAAAGAGACCGCAAGAGCCGAATCGGCTCCGCCCGTACCCGCTTTCCGCGTCCTGGAGCGTTTTGACCTTTGTGGTCGGCAACAACCGGGCTGAGCTTTGCCAGGGGCCATTTCGCCTGGCGCCCCTTGTTTGCCAGGAGGAGGGCTGCCCCGCGGCGCCGCATGTGGTGGGGCTTAGCTTCTATCGTATCGGCGATAGGCGGTTTGATCCTTGGGGGTTGTTCTTGGCGCCGACGAGAGCGTCGGCATGAACCGCTCAGCTCGCAGGCGGGCCCTCGAGGCCGCCTTCGACCCCACGCGCTACGTCAACCCGCTGCAGCTCGAGATGCGCCGCATCGCGCAGTTCAAAATACGGCGGCACCCTGATCGACACCGCAAAGTCTTCATCTGGGAGGCGATGGATTTCGAGCTCGAGCGGCGGCCCCAAGTGAAGGCTGCGGCCGAGGCGGCCGAGCGCGACGGTGGGGGCGAGGGGTGAGCGCGACCCTCGAAGACCTCAAGAACGAAATCAACGTCCGCCTTACGAAGGCGGAAGAATATGACGCTAGGGCTACTGAACAAGCTTACAAGCTTCGGCAGAAAGCTGAAGATCATCGCATTGCCGCCGGTCAGCTGCTGATCGAGGCGCGCAAACGTGTCGAGGCCGGTGAGGCTGGGTCTCACACGTGGTCCGCGTGGTGCAACCATAATATCAACTGCCGCTCGGAGCGCGACATTCGCCGAGTTATGCGGATTGCGGCGCACCAAGACCCCGCGAAGGCGCTCGCGGACGAACGAAAAAGGACGCGAGAACAGGTGCGGGCCCACCGGACATACAAGGAGGATGTATGTCCGGCCCGACCCGAGCAACCGGTAGCGCTCGCGCTGGCGACCGCCGGAGAACTTCCTGCACCCGAGGACGACGGTTTGCCGCGCGAAAGCCCGTTCTGGCGACCAAAGGATAAGCCCGACCTTTTTTGGAGTTACATTCTCAGCAAGATTTTCGATCCCGACGAACGCCGTGAATTCGGCAAGGTGATCGAGGAGTACGCAGCGTCAATCGATCCCGTGGAACAGGTTGCAGATCTGATCAGGACCTTTGAGCTCGACGAGCTCGAGCGGTTCAAGATCTGGTTTCGCCAGTATTGCGGGGACACGCCATGACCGCCGAGACCATCGTTCACGCGCTCGGCAGTAGCCAAAGCCGCGGCGGCTGGTGGCGGGTCAAATGTCCGATCTGCCACGCCGATCGTCTAGGACTTAAAGACGGCGATCGCGGCCTTGTAGTGAATTGCTACAGGAATAGCGGCGAGCCGAGCTGCTCCCGCGTCGACATACTCACGGCATTGCAACAGCTCGGACTCTATGATCCCGATGCTGACAAACCGATAGAGCCCGATCCCGAAGAGCTCGCGCGCCGAGCCGAGGCCGAGGCGGTTGATCGGCAGCGGCGTATCGCCAAGGAAAAATGGCTTTGGCAAGAAGAGACTTATCCTGCCACCGATACACCTGCTCACACATATTTGCATTCGCGAGGCGTGTTCTTCAAAACAGTGCCCGAGGCGATCCGCTTCCATCCGTCTCTTTATCACACCAAAAGCCACGAATATCGCCCGGCGATGGTGGTCAAAATCAATCTCGATTGCCCCGGCGCGGCGACCCTATCGAAAGACGGCATCAAGAGCCTTGTGCTGCCGCCCTCAGCCGACATGGTACTGGTCGCCGCAGACCACGACAGGAACGGTACGGGACCGCACGCCGCAAAATGGGCAGCTCGCCGGTGGATGGCTGAGGACAAGCGGGTCAAGATTGCTCTACCGCCCGCGCCGGGCGTCGACTGGAACGATATTTTGCTCGCGGGACGCCTAGATGGGAGGCGTTACCGTGCCGCGTGACGACAACGTCTTCCCGCTTCACCATCAGCTGATTGTCGACGCAGTGGCGGCGACTCTCGAAAAACACCACGTCGACGCTGGTGCGCCCTATGAAATAGCAAAGCTGTTCCGGCACATCTTATTTACAGCCAACAGCGTCCCGACGATCCACCATCATCACGACAGCTTCTATGCGTGGAACGGCAACGCCTATCCTGAGCTCGGCGAGACTGAAATACGGAGCCAACTTTATAAATTCCTGAACCAATGCGTGATCGTCAACCCAAAAGGCGAGACCGCCCCTTACAAGCCGAATATGTCGCGAGTCGCCAATGTGCTCGATGGGCTTCGGGGCGCGTCGAACTTGTCGGATTCGGTCTCTGCGCCGGCTTGGCTGGATTGCGTTCCGGATTTGCCGGCCGCCGACATCATCGCCTGCGCCAACGGACTGCTATTCCTTCCGACGCTCGATCTGCTGCCGTGTACGCCGCTTTTCTTCACCCACAATGCGCTCGATTTCGGTTTTGATCGTAGTGCGCCGGAACCCGTCGAGTGGAAGCGTTTCCTCGAGCAGCTTTGGCTTGGTGATCAGGAAGCGATCGACGTCTTGCAAGAGATCTTCGGCTATTTCGTGACGGCCGACACGAGCCATCAGAAAGGATTCCTTATCGTAGGGCCCGCGCAGTGGCAAGGGTACCATAGGGCGGATACTCACCCGTCTCGTCGGCGCCGACAACGCGGTCTCCCCCACCCTAGCCGGCATTGGAACGAATTTTGGATTGGAGCCGCTTATTGGAAAACGCGCCGGAATCATTTCCGACGCGCGGCTAGGCGGTAAGGCTGATCTGCCGATCATTGCCGAGCGGCTGCTCTCAATCACAGGCGAAGATTCCATCACTGTCGATCGCAAGTTTAAGAAGGCGTGGACCGGGCGGATGCAGATCCGGTTTCTCGTCTTGACAAACGAATTACCGCGGTTAGCCGATGCCAGCGGCGCTCTGGTTTCGCGTTTTATAGTCCTAATGCTGCAACAAAGCTTCCTTGGCCGCGAGGATCATGGGATCGAGGCCCGGTTGCTGAGAGAGCTTCCGGCCATCTTGAATTGGGCGATCGCCGGGTTGATGCGCCTGCGTGAGCGTGGCTATTTCATCATGCCGAAATCATCGAAGGAAGCTGTCAACGATCTCGAGGATCTCGCCAGTCCAATTGGCGCATTCCTGCGAGAGCGCTGCGTCGTACAGCAGGGGCGCTCAGTCGGAGCGGGGCGCTTGGACAAGGCTTGGTGTGAATGGTGCAAAACGCAAGGGCGCGACTATTCGGGCACCGTGCAAACGTTCGGCCGAGATCTTCGGTCGGCCGTCCCGGGCTTGAAAACGACAAATGTCAGAACGGCCGGGG
>Ga0210408_10005985_pt1 | contig 10577 bp, 7 predicted proteins | sample IncBWH4MmetaG_FD_155471 | JGI IMG/M metagenome (GOLD analysis project Ga0210408, IMG submission 155471) | Forest soil microbial communities from Barre Woods Harvard Forest LTER site, Petersham, Massachusetts, United States - Inc-BW-H-4-M | ecosystem: Environmental > Terrestrial > Soil >...
GGAAGCCCCGGGCCCCGGGAAACTTGTCTGCTGGACACTTGAACGCCCCCACGTTCTTGGCAATGTACGGACCGATTTCCCCGCCGATCAACTTGTTGGTGTCGTAATTATCGGGATTGGGCGCGCTGGGCGGAAGATCCCAACTCAGCACGCCGGTCGTCCACGCGTCGGGCGTATTGAGATAGCCCCGGTTCTGGGCCAGCTTGTCGGCGTTATCGTCGGCATACATATGCCAGGCCAGTTGCATCTGTTTGAGATTGTTGAGACAGGCAATTCCCTCCGCTTTGGTTTTAGCCTTGGACAACGCCGGCAGCAGCATCGCCGCCAGGATAGCAATGATGGCTATCACGACCAGCAGTTCGATCAACGTGAAGCCCGGGGCGGCCGATAACCAAGCAAAACGTCGTGAGCGTGAAGGAGTATGCGATTGACGCAAAATGGGCATTTTCAACTCGAGTTTAGCATAGCCCGGCCCTCAAGTCTCTCCCAATCCGGCGGCGGAACCCAAGCCGCGGTTGTCCCAAGCCCCCGGCCCGTGCTACGCTTTTGCGGTTGAAGCGAAAGCCAAAAAACCATCCCAATCCCCGACGAACATCTGCGGGCGCCGGCCAGCAACTCACACCGGCTCTCGCGGGGCTACGCCCAATCCGGCGTTCCGCCAGGCGGCAGTGGCTCTTCCGCCTGGTTGCCCTCTCGCTCGTGCCGCTGTTGTTGGGCGCACTCGAAATTGGTTTGCGCCTGGGCGGCTATGGCTACTCGACCTGGTTGTTCAAACCATTGCGCATCGGCAACGAACAATTCCTGGTCGAAAATCCCGACTTCAGCCTTCGGTTCTTTCCGCCCGAACTGGCGCGCACGCCCGGGCCGATCCGAATGAAACCCACCAAGGCGCCCGGCACTTACCGCATCTTCATCCTGGGCGAATCGGCGGCGATGGGCGATCCGGAGCCGGGGTTCGGCGCGGGCCGATATCTCGAAGTGCTGTTGCGTGAACGTTTTCCCGAGGCCTACTTCGAAATTGTCAACGTCGCGTTCACGGCCATCAACTCGCACGTGATCGTGCCCATCGCCCGCGACTGCGCCCGCCAGCAGGGAGACTTGTGGATCATCTACATGGGCAACAACGAGATGGTGGGCCCCTTCGGCGCCGCAACGGTCTTTGGGGCCAAAGCGCCTCCCGCTTTTCTGGTCCGAATAGGTCTGGCAATTCAGCAAACTCGTGTCGGCCAACTGTTGGCCGCTCTGGGCCGGCACCTCAGTTCCAAATCCTCGGCTCCCGCATCCTGGGGCGGCATGCAGATGTTTTTGAACAATCAGGTCGCGCCGGATTCTCCGCTCAAGGCAGCAGTTTATCGCAACTTCCGCCGGAACCTGCGGGACATTTTGCGGGCCGGACGCCAGTCCGGCGCCCGGATTTTATTGAACACCGTGGCCGTTAACTTGCGGGACAGTCCCCCGTTCGGTTCGCTGGCGAGCACGAATTTGCCGGCAGACCAGCGAGGCCCTTACGAACACTTCGTGGGCGCCGCAGAGTCGAACCGGGCACAGGACCGGTTTGCTGAAGCCGGCGATGATTACGACCAGGCAGCCAGGTTCAACGCCTTGTCTGCTGACATCCAATTCCGCTGGGCCAATTGCCTTCTTTCTCTCACCAATCTCACCGCCGCCCGGCGGCATTTCCAGGCCGCCTGCGATTTGGATGCGCTGCCTTTCCGGACCGATTCATGGCTCAACGGCCTCATTGCCGAAGCCGCCCGCGAGGCCGCCAATTCCGCGCTGGTGTTGTTCGATGCCGCCGCCTGGCTGGCCACCAACAGCCCAACCGGCATTCCCGGCCAGGAAAGTTTTTACGAGCACGTCCATTTCAATTTTGACGGGAACTACCGCCTGGCGCTCGGCTGGGCTGAGCAAGTGGCGCGCTGCTTGCCCGCGAGCTTCACCGGCCACGCGGCGGCAGATTGGGCCTCGCAGGCGCTCTGCGAGCGCCGGCTCGGCTTGAGCGATTGGAACCGGTGCATCGTTGGCGAGAACATGCTTGAACGCTTTCGGCAGGCTCCTTTAAGCCAACAATCGAATAACAGCCAGCGGGCCGAAACACTCCAGGCGCAGATTAAGAGCTGGCGCAGCCGAATGGATGGGGCCGCCGCCGCCAAAGCCCGCGAGCTCTACGTGGAAGACATTCAGCGCGCCCCGAGCGATTATTGCCTGAGCGAAAACTTCGCCAGTTTCCTCGTGGCGACCGGCGATCTGGCGGGCGCGGTCGCGCAATGGCAACGCGTCCACGAAATCATTCCGCAGGACTATCTCGCCGCCTTTCGTCTCGGCGAGCTGCTGCCGCAATTGGGGAAGATGGCCGAAGCCCAGGCGATGCTGACCCAAGCGGCTGCCAGGCGGCCCTTCCTCAGCGATCCTTGGGTTGAGCTCGGCAAAATCCATATTACCCAAGGCAAACTCGAATGGGCCCTGGAGGATTTCTCCCATGCCCGAAAGCTCCGGCCGACCGACCCGGAGCGCAGCTATCATACCGGCCGGGCGCTGGCGCTATTGAACCGCCCCCAGGAGGCCATAGAAGCGTTTCGGGAGGCCATTCGGCTGAACCCCGGCTATTGGCAAGCCCATGACGCGCTGGGTGGTCTCCTGGGGTTGGCGAACAACATCGCAGAAGCCAAAGCCGAATTGGAGCAGGTTGTCCGCCTGCAGCCTTCTTATGGACGGGCGCATTTGAACTTGGGGGTGGCCTTGCTCAAAGGAGGCGATGCCTTCTCCGCTGCGCGCGAGTTCCAGGAAACGTTGCGCCTGGAACCGACCAATTCTGTGGCCGCCGATTACCTGCGCAAGGCCCAAGCCGCCGGCAGATGACCGGTCAAATCCGAAATCCGAAAACCGGCACTACTGCTGCAGCCGGTAGAAGCGGCCCGCGCCCGACAACACGGGCAGCGTAGCGGTAAAAACGGTGCCGGTTCTTTGGATGGCGTTGGTTACCGGCAGCCAGACGGCCTGGGGTCCCAAATTACTCGCGACGGTGAGCACCGAACCCGCTCCGCTTAATGGCCAACTCAAGCTCAGCACGCCGGAACTCAAAGCCGCGCTGACTTGAAGCGGCGCGGCCAATTGTCCCACCGCATCGGTGACCGGCAAGGCGTTGCCGCCGGAATCAAAAAACGATTTGCTCTCGAATCCTGCAGTGTTCACCCCCGGCACTGCCTGGTATTCGGCGCCCCACCAAACCACGCCGGCGCCCAGCCCTCCCGGCACACCCAGGGCCTGTTGCGCCAGCGTGGCGGTGAAGTCCACCTGGCCGGTTGGGGTTGCCGGGATGCCGTAGATGTTGGTGGAATTGGTCCAGGGAAACGCCGTCTCGACCACCATCACCGGTTTATGGTATCGCGCCGCGGCATTGGTGAGACAAGTGTTGAGGCCCTCCAGGGGACCGTGCCAGAACGGGTAATAGCTCTCGCAAATGATATCAAAGGGCACTTGCTGCTGGGTCAAATGATCGAAAAACCACTCTGTGCCGCCCCAATCTCCGCCCCGGTCGATGTGCACAATGATTTTTGGCATCTGCGCACCCGCTGCATCACGAATTCCGGTGATGGCATTGGTCAATAACTGCGCCAGTTTCGACCACTGAGCCGGCGTATCGTTAGTGCCGCCGACCTGCCCATCGGGCCAGAGCAAACCACCGCTGATTTCGTTACCGACCTGCACAAAATCGGGCATCGCGCCGGCGTTTTTGAATGCGGCGATGCAATTGCTGTTGTATTGCCGCATTTGCCCGGTCAATTGCGCAAACGTCAGCCCGGCCCAGGCCGCCGGTTTGCTCTGATGTCCCGGATCGGCCCAGGTATCGGAGTAATGAAAATCCAGCATGAACTGCAGGCCGGCGTTTTTGACCCGCAATGCCAACGGCAAGGTGTAATTGAGATTGTTGGTGTAATCGTAGGGGTCCGCCTGCGCCTGCGCGGCACTGCTGGTAAATAACCGCAGCCGGACGCAAGTCAAACCGTGGCTTTTGAGAATGGCCAACCCGTCCTTCGGCTGTCCGCCGTCGCGATAGACGACGCCGTGGGATTCGAAGAACGCAAGGTGCGAAAAATCGGCTCCGGCGACAAAACCGCTATTGGCGCGCGCCTGGCCCGTCAGGGCCAGCACTGAACCGAGAACCAGCCCGCTCCGCGCTTTACGCCAATTGATGCGAATTCTTATAATTCGCGTAATTCGCGGATTAACTAGTGCAATTTGCGTAATTCGTGGGCGAATCGGCAATTGGCAACTGATGGCGCTTACGGGCCTAGACGGAAGAACAACATGCCGCTGCCGATTGGCCAATTGGTCGCGCTCAGACCGTCGGTTTCCGGGTGATCCAGCCAAGAGCCACTGTGCAGGTCGGCCCGGGTTTGCAGACGCACGCCCGGCCGTCCCTCCCACACCAGAAGCACATTACCCGGGGTCGAGCAGGAGGTGAACAGGCCGCCTACCGGCGGGTTGGTTTCCGCCAGTTGATGGCCGAACGTATCGAGCGGCATGACGTAGCGGCCCGTGGCGCGGACGTACCGGACGTGATTTGAACCCGCCCCCGCCTCATCGTCGTTGCCGTCAATTCCGTATTTGTAGGTTTGTTGAATCGGGCTTCCCTTCGGCACCAGCAAGTCGAGGGAGTAAACTTCGCTCCCGAGGGGGTTATTCGTGAGCTGCGGCAAGGACGTATTCCACGCCGCAAAGTTTGGCACCCCATTGAGAAAAACCTGGTCAGAGGCGGGATTGAAGTTGGTGCCGTCTGTGCCCACAGCGTTGGTCATACTGACGCTAAAGGTCACCACGGTATCGGCCGGGAGCGGCCAGGGACCATTTACATCGTCGAATGGGGCCACCGCCAGGGTCTGAGCCGGTTGGTTGACGATTTGGAACGCGCGGTTGGCAGCCATCGTCTCCCAGCCGCCGTTCGCCGAGACCGTGGACCAGAACTTGTAAAAGTCGCTCGCCCCGACACCGCCCGAGAGCGGAATCACTACCTTGTAAACCGCAGGATTGGTGGAAGACCAATCGTTGGTGCAGAGGATTTGAGGCGCCCCCCAACTGTTAAAATTACCGCGCAGTTCAACGTGGCCGCTGCACGGATCGAAGTTGCCCGAGGCGATCTGAGCGCCCATATCGACTTGGAACGTCACCTGATTGGTGGCTACTGGCGCGTAGGGCTGGTCGCTGAAGAAGACAATCGGCAATGTCTGCGTAAGGTTGGAGGAGAGGGTGAAAAAGCGGTTGTTGCTGTCATTGGGATCGCCGGTATTCGGAGCGGGAGCTTCCCAGTTGGCGCCGGTGTCAATGTAATACTTGTAGTCGAGAGTCTGCCCGGGCGAACCGCTGACCGTGAACGTGCCGACGTACACATTGGAGGTCACCAGCCCATTTTGATTAGTCCTGAGAATCGTTGGGTCGTTGGTCAGCGTGGAAGTGCTCCAGCCATTAAAACCCCCACGTCCGGAGGGCACCGAGGTGCCCGGGATGAACGCACCCACGTTGATCTGCTGTGCCAGGTCCACCTGGAACGTGACATCGACAGCCGCTGGGCTCGGCGGGTTGTCGTCGAAATACGCTGGCGGGATAACCAGGCTGCCGCCGCTATTCGACGGCAGGGTCTGATTCCGGTTATGACTAGTTTCGAAGGTGACGTTCGTCATGATGACGTATTTGAAGGCAATCACACTCCCGTTGAGCGGGAGGTTGGTTGTGCCGGTATAGAGCCCCGGGGTGGTGCCGAGGGGGTTGTTGGTCAAGGCGACAGGGTGGGCGCCCCAACCTTCGAAGTTGCCGCGGACCTGGACGGATTGGGTAAGGGGGTCGAACGCGAGGTTGGTGATAGCGACGCTCATGTCCACCTGGAAGGTCACGATGGAACTGGCAGCGGTGGCCCCGGCTACCGAGCCGAGGAACAAACCGGCGCTAAGCGCGTATTTGATGAGCTTGGTTTTCATGATGCGATGAGTTTGCTGTTGAGTTGAGGTTTGGATTTGCGACGGTTCAAATCGGTTTTGGGCACAAGATTAGGCTATAGCTGACATTACCACCGTGCCTGAAAGCGGCCCGGAATACTACCGCATATTTGTGCGGTATCGCGTGGCACTGCGTCAATCGTGGATTACCCCCATCATCCGCGCAGGTATTTCACCACCGCCTCGGTCCGGGAATGGACGTGGAGCTTATCATAGACCGCGCGCACGTAACTGCGGACCGTCTCAATAGAGATCCCCATGCGGTCGGCGATTTCCTTATAGGCATACCCCGTGGCAAGTTGTTGGAGGAACTCCTTCTCACCCGCCGTAAGCCGAGCGACGGGGGAATCGGTTCCCGGGGGTTGGGAGAACAACTGGACCACGCGCCTGGCGAGTTGCGGCGTCATGGGCGAACCGCCCGCATACACGTCGCGGATGGCATCCAACAGTTTGGCGGAAGCGGTGCGTTTGAGCAGGTACCCGCTGGCGCCCGCCTTCAGGGAATTGAACAGCGAATCGCTGTCTTCATAGACGGTCAACATCAGGACCTGCACCGCAGGCACCTCAACCTTTAACTGGCGGACGCATTCGATGCCATTGATCCCCGGCAGGTTGATATCCATCAGGACCACGTCCGGTGGGCGGCTGGGAATCTCCCGCAACGCAGTTTCAGCATCGGGGTAATCGCCGGCGAGCCGCAGGGCCGTCGTACGATGGATCAGCGCAGCCAGGCCTGCTCGGATGCCTTCGTCGTCCTCCACGAGGGCAACCTTGATGGGCAAATCGTCTGCCAGTCTGGCACTCACGCCAGCGACACTGACACAGCGAACAGCGAACCTGCAACCGCATGAACGTGCGGCGGTACGGGTCGAGCGTTGGCCGCCTGTAGCGTGAGTGGTCAGGTCACATGGCCGAAGACCAGCTTGGTCATCTCGAACATGCTGACGCGGTCCTTGCCGTCGAACACTTCCTTGAGCTTTTCGTCAGCCTTGATGAACGTCTTGTTCTCCGGGTCCTGGAGATTGTGGGTGCGAATATAATCCCAAAGCTTGCGCGTAATTTCGGTGCGGGAAACGGGTTCGCTCCCGATGATAGCGGCCAGTTTGTCGTCCGGCTGAACCGGTTTCATGAAGGCCGCACTCGGCCGCCGCCTGGTCTTGGTTGATTCCTCGCCCATAAAGGTGTTCTGCGTTGTGAAAAGAACCTAGAATGAAGCGCAAAACCCGGCCAATGGGGTCTTTACCCCCCGCTGCTTCGCGCCTTTGTTCATTTGCCACCCGCCACCGCCCGGTTCAGCGCGCTGACCACCGCGCGTACTGACGCCAGCTCGATGTTCGTGTCGACCCCCGCGCCCCAGCGGGTCTGACCGTCCACGCCTTTGAGCTGGATGTAGGCGATCGCCGCCGCCTCCTCGCCCGCGCTCAAGGCGTGTTCGCTGTAGTTCGCGATTTCGAATCGCGGGATCCCCAGCGTGCTGAATCCGTGGACCAGCGCCGCCAGAGGTCCGTTGCCCTGACCGGAAAACTCGACCGGTTTGCCTTCCCGCAACAAGCGCGCCTGGCAGCGGACGGTACCGTTGCGGCTCTCGGTTTCGAAAGCGCCCAATTGCCAGGGTGAGGTGCGCTCGATGTATTCGCGCCAGAACATCGCCTTCAATTCCGCGCCGCTGACTTCGCGCCCGAGCCGGTCCACTTCGTCGTTCGCAATCGGGCCAAACTCACGCTGCATGTCCTTGGGCAGCACGATGCCGAACTCGTTCTCGAGGAGGTAGGCGACGCCGCCTTTGCCCGATTGGCTGTTGACCCGGATGACCTCGCGGTATTCACGCCCGATGTCCCGCGGGTCGATGGTCAGATAGGGCACGTCCCAATGCTGGTGCCCGCCGTTTTTTGCCCACTCCGTGAGGCCCTTCTTGATCGCGTCCTGGTGCGAGCCGCTGAAAGCGGTGAAGACCAACTCCCCGGCGTACGGGTGGCGCGCTGGCACGGTCATGCCGGTGCAGCGCTCGTAAACCTCGATCAGCGCGTTGAGATTCGTGAAATCCAGCTTCGGGTCGATGCCGTGCATGTAGAGATTGAGCGCCACCGTCACGATATCGAGATTGCCGGTGCGTTCGCCGTTGCCGAACAGCGTGCCTTCGACACGGTCAGCGCCGGCCAGCAAGCCCAATTCGGTCGCGGCCACGCCTGTGCAGCGGTCATTGTGCGTGTGGAGGCTGACAATGAGCGAATCGCGGCTCCTGATGTTTGTGCAAATCCACTCGATTTGGTCCGCATACACGTTGGGGGTCGCCACTTCGACGGTGTCCGGGAGGTTAAGGATCATCTTGCGCAGCGGGGTTGGTTGCCAGACGTCCATCACCGCTTCGGAAACTTCTTTGGCGAACTCGACTTCGGTCGCGCTGAAACTTTCGGGCGAGTATTGGAGCATGACCTGGGTGTCCTTCAGCAGCGGCAAACGTTCCTGGATCAATTTGGCGCCTTTGACGGCGACCGCCAGGATTTGGTCCTTGGTCATGCCAAAGACAACCCGGCGCTGGGCTGGGGAGGTGGAATTGTAAAGGTGAATGATAGCCTTGCGCGCGCCGACGAGCGATTGGAACGTGCGCTCGATGAGGTCCTCGCGTGCTTGCACAAGGACCTGGAGCCAGACGTCTTCGGGGGCGCGATGCTCCTCAATCAGCCGGCGGTTGAAAGTGAACTCGGTATTCGAGGCGGAAGGAAAACCCACCTCGATCTCCTTGAAGCCGCATTTGACCAGCGTCTGGAACAACTCAAGCTTCTGGCTGACGTTCATCGGGACCGCGAGCGCCTGGTTCCCATCGCGCAAGTCCACGCTGCACCAGAGCGGCGCCTGGGTCATCGTCCGATTGGGCCACTGGCGCTGGTCAAGTTGGACCGGGGGGAAGGGCCGGTATTTTTGTGACGGTTCTTTGAGCATATTTAGTCGTTGTTGGCGCCGGCTGGGCGGTTGGGCAACAAAAAACCCACCGCCAGGCTCGGCAGTGGGTTCAGTAAATTCTTGTGAAGACTTTAGAACCCGCCTGCCGTGCTGCGCAGCAGCAGCACGTTCGATAGCAGCAGATCCAGATTCTGTTTCACGCCTTCAAATTAACAGGACGGTTCAGCGCCGGTCAAATAGTATTTTTAACCACGAATGAACACGAATGGACACGAACTCAACGGGGAAAATTCACCATATGTTGAACGGAAGTACGTTTGCTGTTCCCATTGTTTCTTCTTCGTGTCCATTTGTGTCCATTCGGAGTTGCGTTGAGCCGCTGCGACGAAGACACTCCCGCGACTTCATGCTTTGGAAACGCAAGATTAGCGGCGGGTTTCTGGCAGTGGTGGGCTACATGCTTTCTCCACTGTCCTGGTGGAATGATGCCTTTGTGAATTTGCCGCTGGCGCTGGCGTTCGCCTGGGTGGTGAGCCTGTTTTACGAACCTGCATTCAAGCCAGCCGTCGTACTCGGCTACTGGCTGACCAATATTATCGGGTTCATCTTGCTACACAAAGGCGGGCAACAGATGTTGACGAAAGATCCGAAAGGATACTCCCGGCGCGATTTGATGAGAGATGTGGGCATCTCATTGCTCTACACGGCCCTCATTGTGATTCTGCTCAAGCTCGGCGTTCTCAAGCCGCTGCAGGATTATTTCCCGAGGAAGTGAAACTCCGCGTCAGCCCAAGAACGCGGCATGAACCGCGCGCATGGCCTGCTCGCCTTTGGCCAGGTCGATGACGACGGAAATCTTAATCTCGCTCGTGGAGATCATTTCGATGTTGATGCCCTGGGTGGCGAGGGTGTCGAACATTTTGCCGGCCACGCCGCTGTGGCTCTTCATTCCCACGCCCACAATGGAGAGCTTGGCGATGTTTTCCGTGGCGATAACCTTGCCGAAACCGACCTCTTGTTTCAGGCCGTCAATGACCTTTTGTGCCTTCAGCAGTTCAGGCTTATCCACGGTAAAAGAAAGATCGGTGAACCTTTCGCCTGTGCCATGACTGATATTCTGCACGATCATATCGACGTTGATATTGGCGTCGCCGATGGCTTTGAGGATCCGGGCGGCCACACCGGGCTTATCCGGGACGGCCACCAGGGTGACCTTGGCCTGGTTCTTGTCGAGCGAGACGCCGCGCACGACGACGTCTTCCATGTTTCTGGTTTCTTCTTTCACAATGGTTCCTGGATGTTCGTTGAGGCTGGAGCGGACTTCAAAGATCACTTCAAACTTTTTTGCGAATTCCACCGAGCGTGATTGCATGACTTTGGCGCCGAGACTGGCCAACTCGAGCATTTCGTCGTAGGAAATCTCGTCGAGTTTTTTGGCGCCCGGCACAATGCGCGGGTCGGCAGTGTAAACGCCGTCCACATCGGTGTAAATCTGGCACAGGTCGGCTTTGACCGCCGCGGCGAGGGCAATGGCGGTCAGGTCCGAACCGCCGCGCCCGAGGGTGGTAATCTGGCCCTCGATGGTCTGGCCCTGAAACCCGGCGACAATCACGACCTGGCCGTCATTCAGCAAGTCATGAATCTTTTTCGGGGTGATATTCTGAATTTTGGCTTTGGTATGAACCC
>Ga0210408_10005986_pt1 | contig 10576 bp, 15 predicted proteins | sample IncBWH4MmetaG_FD_155471 | JGI IMG/M metagenome (GOLD analysis project Ga0210408, IMG submission 155471) | Forest soil microbial communities from Barre Woods Harvard Forest LTER site, Petersham, Massachusetts, United States - Inc-BW-H-4-M | ecosystem: Environmental > Terrestrial > Soil >...
CCCGTTTCTTTCGCCGCCAATGTAGCGCGGATACGAGACGCCCGGCTGACCGGCGCGGACGTCGGTAATAGTGAGCCGGTGCTCCCAGCAATCGCCAAAGTCGTAGGTGTAGTCGATAACGGTCTTTCCAGGCTTCAGCACATCGCGCAGGCGCACCTTGCCCGCCATCAAACGTGGGCTGCTCCCCCAGTCCTCGTCCGTCGCTAGACCGTATTTTCGTTGGTCGATTGCAAACTCCCAGAGATGGTAATCGAACCAGCCCATAACGGCCTGGATGATGTCGTGAAGGACCTTGAGCGTGATTGAGGTCGGCACCTCGACCTGGCGCCAAATCAGCGGATCAGTGTGCCGCAACTCGATTCGGACGGTTGCGATCTCGTTGACGCTGTCGGACGCAGTGTTCATCTTGGCTGGGCTCATGCGGTCAGTTTGGCAGCCTGGCACTGGTAGTTCCAGGGTAGGAGCTGGTGTGGATATTGTGTCGCTGATCCCAACACATAGGCAGTCGGCGGCCCTAAGGCTGTTTGGCTCCGGTGAGCTCAGCGTAGAGTAGCGGCTTTAAGCGGCGCATACTTGACACCGCTTTCCGGTATTCCTTTAATCTGACCCTTACAAGTTTATGGAGTTAGCCGCCGCACTGGCTGCTGAGTACGTTCGGCTTCGCGAAAGGTGATTACGGCGGCGGCGAAGGTTGTTGAGTAGTCAAGGAGGGGCATCATGAAGAAGATCATCGCGGTCGTGATCCTTGCAGTCGTCGCTGCCGGGTTTTTTAGCCTCACGGTGCCGAGGCATGTGCTGAATACGCTCGGGTTTGCTATGGCGGATTGCACCGACGGCCCAGGTTGTTGAGCGGTATAGAAAGCGTTGAAGAAGTGCTTCTCGTGACAGTCCAGATATTGCACGACAGAATTGGAAGTGTCTTGACTGAAACCTTCCTCACGATTTCCATTGGCCGCCCCCTGTGCTAACTCTGACACGCTAAAATGCCTGTGCTAAAACCTCGGTGGAGGCCAATGAGGCGGCGCGAGTTCATCGCCCTGCTCGGCACCGCGGCAGTCGCTTGGCCGCTCGTAGCGAGGGCGCAGCAGTCTAGCCAGATGCGACGCATCGGCGTGCTTATCGCATCGCCGGAGAATGACGCCGAATCAAAACGAGCATTGCGAGCTTTGTTGCAGGGCTTGCAAGAGCTTGGATGGAAGCCTGGCACCAACTTGCAAATCGATATTCGCTATGGCGACGGCCTACCTGAGCGCATCGCGGCTGCCTCGAAGGAATTGGTTGCAGCGCCGCGTGTACCACCATTGGCAGTGTTTCTCTTTCTCTCGCTTGGACTTCCAGGAGTCAGCATTTTCGCTTGGCTGGTCATAAAAGCTGATACCGTGCGCGGTGAACGCCTCGTAGATCGTTTGGACGAACAGAGTCAGGACGACTGGATCGATGACTTCCTTGCTAACTGGAGGCAATCTCTCACAAGGCCAAATTCGGTCTCCTAAGCGCGCGGGAGCCGCTTTGGAGATTGCGCTATGACCGTAACCGCCCCCCACGCCGCACCGTGTTGCAAGCGGGATTTGGTGCCGCTTCTGTGGCCGTTGTCGCCAATGCCTGTGCCAAGAATGAGAAAGATCAGGCCGAGGAAGACACGCCGCCGGCGAGCGCGGAGTCAATCCGAAAGTAAAAACCGAAAAGCGGTATGAGGAAAAGCCCCTCAAGCTGCGAGTTGTCGGCTCGGCGCTCGAGCTAGCGATCCTTTGCCCAAGCGCCGCCAGCTCCTTAAATTGCTCAGTCAGCATCCCAAACCGCTTCTGGGTATGGGATGACCAAAGCGCAACGGCCTCCGACGGACCTCTTGCGGTTGAAATCTGCGACGACCGCGGCCGAGGTGATCTCCGTGCGAGGTAGCTACCTCTTACTGGCCGCTGCCAGTCAGGGCTGGGGTGGACCAGTACGCATACGCAACGATTTGGACGCTTCGCACTTCTCGCATTTCGAGGCGCAGGAGGTCGGGCAATGACCAACAAGAGCGCGCCGGAGGAATTTCCGCTCGACGAGATCGACCTCCTCGTCGGTTGGCGTGCGGGGAAGGATGAGTACCTCTTTACCAAAGCAGTTGCCATGGTCCGTGAGTGGCTGCTCGACACGGAGGAGAAGGATCGCCTTCGTGACGTCCTTAGGGAGATTTTGGCTGAAGCAGGCCCACCGGCCGGAAATCGCCCCCTCGATTAGCTCTGCCTAGCTGAGACTGCTGGTATGCGGAGTGATGTCATTGATATTGTTCGGTCAGTGATTGATACCCCAAAATTGGGAAGCCTGGGGGAAACTGAGAGCCCAAAAATGGCGGCCCCGACCGCGAAACTGAGGAGAAACGAGGCCAGCGACTAGAGGGCCGAGGTGATGCGCGTCCTTAGCCCCCAATGCCAGCTTAACAGGGAAGCCGATGAAGCACGAAATCGTTTGCAGAGCATGACTTTCCGTCAATACCGAGCGCCTTCGCGATTTCAACGTGTTGGCGCTGCCCGACGGGCAAGCGCCTGCGTATTTCTATTACGAGGATGAGCCGGGGCGGCGATCGGTGGCCAAGCTGCTCACGTGCGGCGGGGGGCACGCGACAGACAGCGCGCGCAATTCCTTAAGGCAGGAGCGTAAGGCCAAGTGAATTTGTAGATCCGAGAGCGTTTTTCTCGCGACCGACTGCTCTATGTTCTGTAGTTCCGTTATGGCTTGCTCAAGCATGAGAACCCGCTCTCCTTGCCTTCAAGCAAAGCAGAGTGTTCTTGCACGGTTGACAAATCGTTAACACCTGACGTGTGAAGCGTTTCAGCAGTCGACCACGTGGCCTAGTGTTATGCCACTCTCTCTGTATCAGCGTCGGGCACACCCGCTAATGGCTCGCCGTCCGGCACAGTCGACTCTGCAGCCGGCGGCTGAACCGCGGAGGGCGCCTCAGCAAGAATACCGCGGACCTCCACGATCGTTTCCTCAATTGCGCACAAGGCTCGGTAGTCGCGAACTTCTTGCAAGCACTCTTTCAGCCTTTCTCTTACGCGCTCCAGAGTGGTCATGGTATCATTACTGATATCGGGAATTTGAGCGATGCATTTCTCAAGTGCTAACAATAGTCGGTATTCCTGAACAGTAGATAACTGCTCCTTGATTTTGTTCCGCGTTGTCTCGAGCGGCTGGATAACTTCTGACTGCAACATAACCTACTCCCCCCAATCATGATTAATCGACCAAAGCTTACAAGGTGGGAGTAGGTTGCGCAATGCGGATCGCCACAATGGCGCGGGAGGCGGAGCACTGAGGCTGGCCTGTAGGGCGGCAATTGCCTCGAGGAGCACCCGGCGGGTGCCCGACCATACCAATCCCATATCCTTGTGATCTTCCGCCGTTACCTTTGGCAGAACATCTTCGTTGATCTCGTTGTCGCGGAAAGCCGCCTCATACCTCTCAAGGCCAAGGCTCCGCAGCCAACCCCCGATATCCATGGTTGTTACCTTACTTTCGGGCCCAACGGCGTGCCTCGGGCGCTGAGCTTCCAATGTAGCTATGGGTAATGAACTGCCCTGAGCTTCCGGGACACGTTCGTTCAGCCGCAATTCCCGACATGACGCGGCGTCGCTACCCGGCCTATTCGATGACCTCGTCGGCGCGGGCAAGCAGCAGCGGTGACACTGCAAGCCTGAGCTGACCGGCAGGTCTCGAATGCGCTTGCCCGTCGCATGGTAGACGGCATTTGCAATCGCCGGCGCTACCGATACCGCCGTCAGCTCGCCAAGTTCTTCATCGAAGCCGCCTACGAACAGGACATCGAGCTCCGGAATATCGGCATTGGTTGGGACGAGATAGCCGGAGTAGTTGCGGTTGCGGCATGAACAGTTCGGGCAATCCGGCCCGCTTTCAACCTCGCGAGCCTTCTGCCCCTTCCGCAGCGTCAACCGCGATCTTAAAAGGCACGGAACTAAGGATCGCGATGGGAATTGACGGCACGGACGAGCGCTTGAGAAGACAGCTCGTAGCATTTGTCGGCTTGCCCGTTCCGCGCGCCCCTCCGTCTCCGCAGACCTATTGACGCCCCGAACTCAAACGACTTGGCCGCGTTACCTCGTCGGCGCCGCCCTGCAGCGTCGCCGAACATCTCAGTTGGCTGCGCGACTATGGAAGCGTCCTAAGTGCAAAAGTCCTCCCTCCCTCCCCCCGTCGTTCACACAGACACCCCTTTCCGCCTCGACCGACTGCCTCTGAGCCGTTTTCATGTTCTCGTAGTCGTCGGGCTTGGGATCACTTGGATACTCGATGGACTCGAGGTCACCATCGTCGGTTCACTCGGACCGGCATTGCAAAGTGCGCAGACGCTTCATTTGTCGAGCGCTAATCTTGGCGCGGTGGCGTCATTCTATGTTGTCGGCGCGGTAACCGGAGCCCTCGGATTTGGCTGGATCACGGACAGGTTCGGGCGTCGCCTCGTCTTCTACGTGACACTGATCGTCTACCTTACGGGGGTGCTACTGAGCGCCTTGGCCTGGGACTTCTGGAGTTTCGCCTTCTTTCGGATGCTCACCGGTCTGGGCATCGGCGGCGAATATGCAGCGGTCAATTCCGCCATCGACGAACTCATTCCTGCAAAATATCGCGGACGGATTGACCTGATCGTCAATGGCAGTTTTTGGCTAGGCGCCGCCGCTGGGGCGTTGGCATCCCCCGTTCTGCTCGATCAGAATCTGCTCCCGGTTAACGTCGGTTGGCGGCTTGGCTTCGGAATTGGAGGGGTGTTAGGACTTTCAATCTTGATGCTCAGGCGATTCGTGCCCGAAAGTCCGAGATGGCTTGTTACGCACTGCCGCAGCGAAGAAGCGGAAGAGACGGTCAAACGGATCGAGGCCGATGTCGTAGAGTCCACAGGCCGCAAGCTTCCGCCGGCGCATGGCAGTCTCGAGGTTCATCCGCGGAAGATATTCGGCCTTGGCCTGATCCTGACCGCAATGCTAGGCCGGTACCGGCAGCGCAGCATTCTAGCCCTGACGCTCATGGTGGCGCAGTCTTTTCTGTACAATTCGGTCTTCTTTACGTTCGGCTTGATCATTGCCAATTTTTATCATGTCCCCAACGAGCAGGTCGGCCTCTCCCTATTTCCGTTGGCAATCGGCAATTTTTGCGGCCCGCTGCTACTGGGCTCTTTATTCGACACCGTCGGCCGCAAAAAGATGATTGCCGGCACCTTCGCAATAAGTGGCGTGCTTTTGCTTGTCACAGCCTACATGTTCGGCGCGGGATTGCTTTCGGCAATCACCCAAACGATCGTCTGGTGCATAATATTCTTTTTTGCATCGGCTGCCGCAAGTTCCGCCTACCTCACAGCAAGCGAAATATTTCCCCTCGAAACGCGTGCGCTGGCCATTGCCTGCTTCTACGCGCTCGGCACCGCCATCGGCGGCAGCACTTCGCCCCTCTTGTTCGGCTGGCTGATCGAATCCGGATCGACTTGGCGCGTGAGCTTCGGATATACAATCGCCGCGCTGCTGCTGCTCCTCGCAGCAGGGACTGAACTTAGATTTGGCGTAGATGCCGAAGGAAAGCCGCTCGAGAGCATCGCTGATCCGCTATCCAGTTAATGCGTCGAGGCGATTAAGGTCTATTCGGTCGCTGCGCTCGGTCGGGTCGTCAGCACCTCGCCAATCAGCCGAGCCGCGAGTCGGTCGCCGCGCGGCGACTATGTTTCCTGGCGAGATTTCGGGTCGGCGGCGGCACCGAGCACTGGGTGGTGGCGCTTGCAACCGCCGCGGCTGATGCCGTGGTTGACAGTGCGCGAGAATGTGCGGCTCGCGCTTCTCGACTTGGCGCCCGCCGCGCAGGACACCGCGATTTTCGAACTTCTACGGGACGTGGGATTAGCCGATTTTCTCGATGCGCTTCCCCGGCAGCTGTCTGGTGGCATGACGCAGCGCGTCGCAATCGCGCGTGCCCTCGCCCGCAAGCCATCGGTCCTGCTACTCGACGAGCCGTTTAGCGCCCTGGACAGCTTCACCCGGGTCAAATTGCAGGATCGTCTTGGCGCGTTATGGGAGAAATCGCGCTTCACACTGATCTTGGTCACGCACGACATAGACGAGGCGATTACGCTGTCGGACCGAATCATTGTCATGCGCGGTCAGCCGGGTCGTATCTACATGGAGTTGCCTGTCGACTTACCGCGGCCGCGAAGGAGAACCGCGCCCGAGTTCCAGACGATGAAGGAAGAGGTGACACGAGCGCTCGATCTGTCATGAGTCGCTGCCAGTGTACGCTTGATTTTCGGTCGCCGAGCTGCTTCCCCGCTTCCTTGGCCCGCTTGAAGCTTTTCTGTCCTTCCGAAATTTCACTGCCGTCGCCAGCCAAGGCAGCATCCTCTTTTGGCCTCTACCGGCGCAACGTTCGTGATCCTGATGGGCAGCATCGATCTTTCGGTCGGAGCCATCGTCCTGCTGGTTGGTGCGGTTGTCGTGACGGCGATCAACGGTCTCGATCTCGGTCTGTCAGCAGTTCTCGTTGGTATTTTATTGAGAGCGCTCTCGGCGATCTCCATCTCAAAAGATGTCAACGTGACCGACGATGCTGCACAGGTTGTTCGACCTGGTGTTATTCACTGTAAAGCTATGGGATACGGAGATGGCAGGCGAACAGACTTGTCCGCTGCTAGGCCCTAACACCCGGGTGATGACCCTGCAGAATGGCGTTGACAGCGTCGATCGCCTAGTGCCGATCCTTGGCGAAGAGGCCACGATTGCTGGCACGACCTATATGGTCATTCTGGCCGGCGAACGTTCATCACCAGGGCGGCCCGGCTTGTGCACGAAGCCGGCGGGTCCCTGCGCGACGTGCAGCTATTGGCTGGGCATCGCTCGATCCAGACAACTCAGCGATACATCGACGGGGATACCGACGCCCAGCGCAAGCTTGTCTCACTGATCTGACGCCTATCAGAAATGAGGGTTCAACTGGCTGAAAATGCCGGCCCGGGACATGACAGATGCGGCTGCATTCGCATGAAATCGGAACATCCGCCGCTCAACCCCAACCTGGCGTACGCCATCAAGATTGTTCACGCCACGTGCTGCCTTGCCGGGTCAAAATCGTATCTCGACGACATTCGCGCCGATCTTGGCCAGTGCGGTGTCATTCGCGCGGCCAGAGACCACGACACCGCAGCCATTTTTGACTGGCTGGGCGGCTCGGCGCCCCACCTGCCGCAGAATTGGCGCGAGATCGGCGTCGGCGATCTGGTTGTCACCCACGAGGGCCCGGAGGAAGGTTGGTACGAGGCGATTGTCGTCGAAGCCGCCAGCGACATGCTCACGTTACGGTGGCGCGACTACCCGCGGGAGCGACGGGTTGTGCGGCATCGGCTGCGGCTCGGATTGCTCTATCCGAGAGCCAAACTGACGGCGGAGAGCGGGAAATCAGCGAAAGCTCTAGTCCAGGCAAAACACGATAAAGCCGTCGCGGCAAATCGCGCCGCCAATGCCCAATCGCTGCCCAAAGATTGGGACGACATCGATATCGGCCATCTCGTGCTGGCCAAAGCCGAGAGCCGATGGCCGGCGTGGTGGGAAGCCATCGTGGTCGAGAATGCTGACGATCTGTTCAAGCTGCGCTGGCGCGACAATGCCAGCGCTCCGCCAATCACGCGGCCACGGCTCGACTTGGCACTGCTCTGTCCCGACGCCGCTTCCTGAAAGCACTGTGGATCGCTCGGGCCCTCAGCAGGTCCGAACATGCCCTTGGCCCGCGGACCAGATAAGCGCTGAACAAGCTGCGGCCCGCGGGGCATCCCCAACCCAGACGATTTTCCCTTTTTGCCCGGCCGCGACAGTGGTCGCGCTGGAAACGAGACGCTGTTTCACGGCCGGGCCTCACCACTTCAGGAGACCACGATGACAACGAAGACGAAGGCTATTCGTGCGCTCAACGATGAGCTGCGCCAGAACTTTACAACCGGTACCGCCGTACTGACGACTGGCGTTGCCGCCCTGGGCGCCGAAGCCGTGGCGCGTATCGTCAAAACAATTGCGGTCTACGACGATTTTTGCCACGCCAACGATCCTTATGAAGAGCACGACTTCGGGGTATTCGAAATTGATGGGCACAAGCTCTTCTTCAAGATCGATTATTACGATAAGTCGCGAATCTTGCACTCGCCGGATCCCTCGGACCCTTCGGTCACCGAGCGCGTGATCACGATCATGCTGGCTGAGGAGTACTGACCGCCGACCCGCAATTGATAGCCCAATGTGAGAGCAAGGGACACTTAGATCGCATTTGGCTAATGCGCGAGGAGAGAAAAAAAGGTAAACTTGACTTGGCTGAGGGGCTTTCCCAATAGGGAGCTCCGAGATGTGTGACTACAGCCTTCATTACGTCAAATCGCGGCCTGCGAAAGTTGGCGACAAACTTACCACGCGCGACTTTGGCACGGGTACGCGAGGGTTCGCGGCACCGGGAGATGAAAGCGTCGCAGTCTGCGTTTTGCCGGGAACCGAGTTGTCGTTTGCCGGCGATGTCACCTGCTTGCCGATCGGTCTGTTGGCCTGGCGCGAGAGAGTGATCAACCACAAGACGGCGATCTTTCGGCAAATCAACAAAGACAGGGTGGCGGCCCATCACGATGCGCTGGAATTTCCGGACGGCCAGATCGTGCCCCTGACATTCCTGTGTGAGGGTCAGCAAGCTAGCGTTCTTCAGTTACCGGCCGAGCCAAAGACTGTCGTCGAGACTGAGGCCCGGCAGCGGGCTGCATTCGCGGGCTGACCGTTCGCAGCCAAAACGGTGGCCACCCTGCTCGCAGGTGGTCACCACCCTTTCCCCGTCGCCGCTCCTTCCGAGCAGCGACCAAGCGCGTCCTTGGCAACCGCGATCAGCTTTTCCATGAGCGCGTTGTGTTTGGCCGCATCCCGCTCGGCGCGCGCGCCTGGTACGCCCAATCTGCCGCTCCGCGGTCTTCGGATCGTAGGGATGCGTCTCAACGTCGTGCACCTCCTCATCGTCGACGAAGCGGTTGACGGAACGGCACGAGCGTTCCCTTTTTGTTCCAATTAGTCAAGGGGGCGGCCCGCAATCGCTCATAAATGGCCGTCCATGCGCTGTTCCGGCGAACCCGTTGATCGAGCACGCCCGAACGCGCGTCCGGCAGGCGTTTGCTCAGACCAAAGCTAAGCATTTGCTAAATTTCTAATTATAGTGTGCTGGCCGATTTATGTAGGAGTATCGAAATGGCCCCGCGCGCGAATTGGAAGGGCTACCTTCGGCTGTCCCTGGTCTCTTGTCCAATTGCCCTGTACCCAGCCTCCTCACTTAGTGAAAAAGTCAGCTTCAATCGGCTCAATCGAAAGACCGGCAACCGATTGAAGCAGCAGAACGTGGATTCCGAAACGGGCGATGCTGTGCCCAGGGAGGACATCGCGCGGGGGTATGAGGTTGCCAAAGGCCAGTATCTCATTGTTGAGGACGAGGAACTCGACGCCGTTCAGATCGAAAGCACTCGCACCATCGACATCGATCAGTTCGTGCCGAAAAGCGAGATCGATGAGCGCTATATCGACTCGCCGTACTACATCGCCCCCGATGGCCAGGTCGGGCAGGACGCCTTTGCGGTGATCCGCGACACTATCGGCAAATTGAACATGGTCGCACTGGGGCGGGTCGTGCTGACGCGCAGGGAGCACGTGATCGCCCTGGAACCAAAGGGGCGGGGTCTAATGGGACTGACTCTGCGCTACCCTTATGAGATTCGCGATGAAGCGTCATACTTCGAGGACATCCCTGAACTAAAGCTGCCAAAGGAGATGCTCGATCTTGCGACTCACATCGTCAACACCAAGTCCGGTCAATTCGATCCGTCTCTATTCCAGGACAGATACGAAAACGCGCTCATTGACCTGCTTAAGAAGAAAGAGGCTGGCGAAAAGATCGAGCCATCACGGGAAGTGGCGGCGCCCCGCGTGGTCAATCTGATGGACGCGCTTCGAGCCAGCGTCGACGCCGAGAAGAAGAAGGCGCCGGCACCCAGCACAGAGGCTCGGCGACCTGCTAAAAGGAAGGCAAGTCAAAGGTGAGTCGCCCGCTAGTCAGAACAGCCGAGGTCATGATCTCTGGTGAGCTGGACAGTTCTGCGCTCAAGGGCTCCGTAGCCTTCACCGGACGGCTCGCCTGCATGAGCCGCGCCGAAGCCTTCGAGGTTGTGCGCCAGCATGGCGGAACGCCCAGCCAGGCAGTCACCAAGCGAACGAATTTGCTCATTGTTGGGGAGCTTGGTTGGCCGCTACTGGATGATGGTCGTCCATCCAACAAGCTTGCTCGCGCAACCTCATACAGCATCCCAGTAGTAAGCGAGCGCCGTTTTCTTGAGTGGATCGGGAAAGCTGTTCCTGAGGCGGTACAAAAGACCTATTCGGGTGAACAGCTGGCCGCCCTCAGCAAGCTGCCTAGCACGACGATACAAGAACTTGTCCAATTCGGACTACTGGATGAGCGAGGCGGCCGTTTCGGGTTTCGCGACCTGGCAAGCGCGCGTCAGATCGCAAGGCTACTCACGGACGGAGTTCGA
>Ga0210408_10005987_pt1 | contig 10576 bp, 11 predicted proteins | sample IncBWH4MmetaG_FD_155471 | JGI IMG/M metagenome (GOLD analysis project Ga0210408, IMG submission 155471) | Forest soil microbial communities from Barre Woods Harvard Forest LTER site, Petersham, Massachusetts, United States - Inc-BW-H-4-M | ecosystem: Environmental > Terrestrial > Soil >...
TTTTCTTGGACCAACTGGTGTTGGGAAAACATTTCTCGCCCAGAAACTGGCCGAGTTCATGTTCGGCGATCGCGACGCGCTGATTCAGATCGACATGTCGGAGTACATGGAAAAATTTACAGCCTCGCGGTTAATCGGCTCGCCTCCGGGCTACGTTGGTTACGAGGAAGGCGGCCAACTTTCCGAAGCGGTGCGGCGGAGGCCGTATTCGGTTGTGCTGTTCGACGAAATCGAGAAGGCGCATCCGGACGTGATGCATTTGCTCCTGCAAATCCTAGAGGAAGGCAAAATCACCGATTCGTTAGGCCGGAAGATCGATTTCCGGAACACGATCATCATTATGACGTCAAACGTCGGCGCAGAGCTGCTGAAAAAGCAGACCACGATGGGCTTTGGCGCGCCGCGCGAGGGACACGACTACGAATCGATGCGCGAAAAGATCCTCGAAGAGACCAAGCGCGTGTTTAAACCCGAGTTTCTCAATCGTCTCGACGAAATCATCGTCTTCCATTCGCTCGAGAAGTCGCACCTGCTCCAGATTGTCGATCTTGAAGTTGCCAAAGTGAAAGAGCGTCTGCGGGCGAAAGAGGTGGAGATTGTTCTCGACAATGGCGCTCACGAATTTGTCATCGAGAAAGGTTACGATCCGAATTACGGCGCGCGTCCAATGCGACGAGCGGTCGAGCGTTATCTCGAGGATCCGCTCGCGGAAGAAATTCTTCGCGGCAACGTCAAACCTGGCGCCACAGTTCAGGTCACCGCCAAGGACGGGAAACTTGCTTTCGAATCCTCCGCGGCTAAAAAGAAACTCGCGGAACCGATTGCTGACTAGCACGCCGTCAGCTGCCGGTCCGTCGCCTGATTGATGTCGCGTCGCGATTGGTTGTTGGGATTGATTCTGGTCGTCGTTACTACGCTGGTCTACGAACCGGCGTGGAATGGAAAACCGATCTGGGACGACGAAATCCATATTACCGTGCCAGCACTGCGATCGATGCACGGCTTGGCAAGAATATGGACCGAGCCGTCGGCCGCGCCGCAATACTATCCCGTTCTGCACACCGTTTTCTGGTTGGAATACAAACTTTGGGACGGCTGGACATCCCCTTATCACCTGTTCACCATCCTGCTGCACGCGCTTCTCGCCCTGCTCGTTTTTCGGATTCTTCGCAAGCTCGAGGTGCCGGGAGCGTGGCTGGCGGCGTTCCTTTTCGCGCTCCATCCGGTGCACGTCGAATCGGTTGCGTGGCTTTCGGAAATTAAGAACACGCTTTCGGGAGCGCTCGCAGCTGCGGCCATGCTGGCATACTTGAAGTACGAGAAAGATCGACAACTAAGCGCTTACCTTCTCGCGCTTGTGGTTTTCGTCGTCGGTTTGATGACTAAGACGGCGATCGTGGCGTTGCCGGTGGTGCTGTTGATCGTCTTGTGGTGGAAACGTGGAAAACTTTCCTGGCTCCGCGACATAAAGCCGCTGACGCCGTTCTTTGGGGTCGCGCTTGTCTTTGGGTTGGTGACTGTGTGGGTGGAACAAACCTTCTGTGTCGAACATGGACAAACATTTCCGTTTTCGTTCATCGACCGTTGCTTGATCGCGGGCCGTCTTTTTTGGTTTTATCTCGGCAATCTTTCTTGGCCGGCGGATCTCACGATAATTTATCCCCGGTGGAGCATCAGCACGGGGTCCTGGTGGCAATACGCCTTTCCGTTCGCGACCGTCGCGCTTTTTGTCGGTCTGTGGATGATCCGAAACAAATCGCGCGGTCCTCTCGCCGCCGCGCTTTGTTTCGCCGCGTTGCTCTTTCCAGTCCTCGGCTTTTTTAATCTGTCCTATTTCATGTCCTGTCCGACCTCATCGGACCGATCGGCAATCTTTCGGGCCGATCATTTTCAGTATCTGGCCGACATCGCGATCATCGCTCCGGTCTGCGTGGGAGCAGCGTGGTTGTGGAGTCGTCCCTCAACTCGATCTCGAATGCTTCTTTCCGTTTGTGGCCTTGCGCTGCTTGGTCTTCTGGCCGGTTCGACCTGGGCCTACAGTCGCAATTATCGAGACAACGAAACCTGTTTTCGCGACGTCCTATCGAAGAATCCAAATTCCGCGACTGCGCACAATAATCTCGGTAACACGCTGTTCCTGAAAGGATCGATTGATGAGGCGATCTCTCATTTCGAGAAGACTTTGGAAACGGAGCCGAATTATCAATTTGGGCAATACAATCTCGGCGCGGCCTTGGTCAAAAAAGGTGATGCTGCGGCCGCGATTCCTCATTTGAAACTGGCTCTGGCGACGAACCCGAACCACTCCAGAAGCTACTACAGTTTGGGAACGGCCCTCGCTCAAACAGGCGAGACTGAAGAAGCGATCGCTTCATATCGCCGCGCGCTCGAGCTCGAACCGGACTTTCTTGATGCTCAAACCAACCTAGCCAATCTGTTTCTTGAAAAAGGGGACGTCGAAAACGCGCTCGACCATTATCGTAAAGCGTTGCAACTCGAGCCAGACAGTCCAATGACGCATTACAATCTGGCCGTTGGGCTGGCCCGCAATCGTCAACGTGATGAAGCCGTAGCTGAATTGCAGACCGCATTGAAACTTCAGTCCGACTATCCCGACGCAAAAGAATTGCTGATTAGTCTCCAGCAGGGCCAATAATCGCGGCCCGTCATGCGCGCGGGTGCGCGTCGGCGTAGGCTTTCTTCAAACGCTCGACCGTGACGTGCGTGTAAATTTGCGTTGTCGACAAGCTGGCGTGACCGAGCAACGCCTGGACGCTGCGCAAATCCGCGCCGCGATCGAGCATGTGAGTGGCGAAACTGTGCCGGAGTTTGTGCGGGCTGATCGAGATCGGGATCGAAGTGTGTCGTAAATAACGTTTCAGAATCAGCCAGATCGACCGCGGGGACATTCGCTTCCGCGATTTGCTAATGAAAAGCGCGCCGGAATGCACGTTCGCCGCCGACCGATATTTCTGGATCGCCTCCAGCGCCGGCGCACCGATCGGACAAACCCGCTCTTTCCGGCCTTTTCCAAAAACACGGACCGATTCCGTGTAAAGATCGACATCGTCTACATCGAGCGCGGCGAGCTCGCTCAAGCGCAACCCGCTGCTGTAAAAAAGTTCCATTATCGCCGTGTCGCGCAACGGCATCCACTTGGGCGCAGCGCGCTGCTTGGCAACTTTTAACGGCGCAGCCAGCAGTTCTTCGACTTGTTGCCGAGTCAGCACGAGCGGCAGCTTCTTTTCGACCTTTGGAAGCTGCAGTTGTCGCAGCGGATCAACGCGAAGTTTTTTCCGATCGGTTAGAAACTTGTAGAACGCCCGCAGCGCCGAGAACTGCAAGCGCACATAAGAGCGCGCCTGTCCGCGCTTCATGATCGCGAACAGATAGTCGCGAAAATCGTCCGTCGTGCATTGTTTCCAAGGCTTCTGATTTTGAGCGCGAAAGGCAGTCAAACTCTGTCGATACGCTTTCAATGTTCGCGGCGAGGCGTTTCGCTCGACTTCGAGGTGACGAAGAAATTCTGCGGCCAGGCTGTCTTTGCTGGAGGGGAAGCTGTCAGCTTCCCGTTTTGCTTTGGATGGGAACCTAACAGGTTCCCCGACAGGTCCGCCGAAACGTGGCGACGACATTGGCTTCGGCTAGAATTCCGGCTCGGGTTTCTCGATCACGTAGCGCGTCTGTGCGGCCTCGGTTCGTCCGCTAAACTGGCTCTTGAAGATCGGCGGCGGATTGGTTGAGATCAGCTCGAAACGGGTAACCACAAACTCGGGATAGAGGCGATTGCTGGCCGGTTCGTAAACCTTGTCGCCACTGAAGCGGCCGTAGAGTTTGTATTCGTAATTGTTATCGGATCCGAATTTTAATGCTTCGCGATCAGGCGCGAGCTTCTGCTTTTCATTCAACATTACGAGCTGCGATGTATTCCAGGGCTGGCCCGGCTTGCGGAGGTAACCCCAAAACTTAAAGTCCGGTTTGAAATAGCGGCGGCCGATGTAGTAATCGCCGGTCGGTTCGGCCGCGATCCGCGCGGCCATTTGAACCTTGGCATTCTGAATTCCAGTCGGCTCAGTTTCACAGCCAGCTACCAAAATAAGTGTCGCGGGCAGAAATGCCTTGATGGTCTGTCTCAGTTGCAAGATCGACATCTTACAGGATCGACATCTACTCAACTCCGAGCCTGGCGCAATTGCGGGTTTCTTTTTGCATCGATCTGCCGCGTCTGTAAAATTTTGCATGTTCGACGTGGAAGTGCGCGCGGCGCCGCGCTTGATGTGTAACATTTGAGCCAATGCTCGTTCGGTTCTTCAACGCATTGGGCTGGCCACTGATTCGCTTCGTTCAATATTTGGGCGAAGTCGTGATGTTAGGCGCGGACACCTTTCAATCGCTGTTTACTTACCGGCTGCGTTGGAAATTGTTTCTGAATCAGATTGTCGAGATCGGATTGCTTTCCCAGTTGGTGGTAGTGATCACCGGCGGTTTCACCGGCGCGGTTTTTTCTGCTCAAACTTATTTTCAATTTCACAAGATCGGAATGGGCTCAGCCACGGGGGCGGTGGTTTCGGTCGCACTGCTGCGCGAGCTCGGCCCGGTTTTAACCGCTTTGATGGTAACCGGCCGGGTGGGCGCAGCCATGTCGGCTGAGATCGGCACCATGAAAGTGACCGAACAAATTGATGCTCTGCGGGCGCTCGCTGTGTATCCGACCGATTATCTGGTCGTGCCGCGCGCCCTCGCGATGATGGTTGCGATGCCGCTTCTTGCGGCCGAATGCATCGCCGTCGGAATTGCGGTCGGATACTTCGTCGCGATTTTTCTGCTCGAGATCAACGGCACTTACTATATGGCAAACATGGTGCGCTGGACGCGGAGCCGCGACATCATAATGGGCATTTCCAAAGCTTTTTGTTTTGGCATTCTCATCGTCTTCATCAGTTGCCACAAAGGGCTGACCGCGCGAGAGGGCGCAGTCGGCGTCGGACGCGCCACCACCGAAGCCGTAGTCAACGCATCTCTCGCTGTGCTGATCAGCAATTTCTTCCTCACCATGACCCTCAACATCATCTACCCGGCGGGTTATCAATAATGAACAACGGTTCGATGATTTCCGTGCAGGGAGTGACGAAGCGCATCGGTGCCCAGGAAATTTTGCGCGGTGTCGATCTTGAAGTCGCGCGTGGCGAGACTCTCGCCATCATTGGTCGCAGCGGCGGCGGGAAAAGCGTCTTACTCAAGCATCTAATCGGTTTGATGCGGCCGGACGCCGGTCAGATCCGAATTGAAGGAGAAAACATCATCGGCCTGAACGAACGTCGTCTCGCCTCTATTCGCCGAAAAGTCGGCATTCTTTTTCAAGGCAGCGCGCTCTTCGACTCAATGACCGTGGCGGAGAATATCGCCTTTCCGCTGCGCGAAGCCGGCGAGCGCGATTCAAAAGTTTTGCGCACGAAAGTCAGCGAGATGCTCGAAGTGATGGAGCTGAGCGGTGAGGAAGAAAAAATGCCTGTGAATCTGAGTGGCGGAATGAAAAAACGCGTTGGCCTCGCGCGATCGATCATTCGTCAACCGTCTTGCATTCTGTATGACGAGCCCACCTCGGGTCTCGACCCGGTGGTGTCGGACTCGATCAATCGGCTGATTCGGCGTTTGCAGCAAAGCCTAGGCGTGACCAGCATCGTCGTGACCCACGACATGAAAAACGCGTTCGATGTGGCGGATCGGATTGCTTACCTGCACGAAGGGCGAATTTACTTTCACGGCACGCCTGACGAGCTGCGACAATCGACAGACAGACTTCTCCAGGATTTTTTGATTGGACGTTCGGAGGAACAGTTGACCCCGCAAGCGTTCGGGGTTGAGAGTTGACTGAAATGAACCGGCACGAGCGAGGTTTGGAATTCAAAGTCGGCGCGTTTGTTCTTGTCGGATTGGCAGCGCTCGGCGCTCTCGTCGTGCAATTCGGCAGATTGGGAGAGGGGTTCAAGCATTACTATCCGATCACTGTGCGGTTTAACGACGCCAGTGGTCTGTTGAAAGGCTCCGATGTTTTGCTTGGAGGTGCGCGCATCGGGAAAGTTGCCGACGGTCCGCGTCTTGTCCGAGAAGGCAACGGCGTCCTGGTTCCGTTGAAGATTTACGATTACATTAAGATACCTGAGACGAGCAAGTTTACCGTCGGCAGCTCCGGCTTGCTCGGTGACCGATTTGTTAGCGTGACGATGCCGTCTGGCACGCCGACGAAATTTCTTTCGCCGAATACAACTCTCAACGGCGCGCGCGAAACTGGCATTGACGATCTGACGCGGGAAGGCGGCGCGTTGGTTGGTGATTTGCGCGGCGTCGTGCAAAAAATCGACACCACGGTGACGCGTTTGAATGACGACATGCTCTCCAAGGAAACAGCAGAGAATCTTAAATCGAGCGTGGCTCATTTGAACGAAGCGACTAGTGCTTTTGCCGAGTCAGCGAAAAAATTCGGTCCGGTTGTCGATAAGGCCGATTCGGCCATGGACTCGGCAAAAAAAGCAGCTGACGACTTGCAAAAAGTGCTCAGCTCTGCGACGCAAGGAAAAGGACTGCTCGCTACCTTGCTTACGAACCAGGAATTGGCGAATGACCTGCGCGCGCTCGTTAGTAATTTGCGCGCGCACGGCGTCCTTTTTTATCGCGACACCACGGCCAAAGCGGAAGCAACCGCGCGGGAGCAAACAAAACCGGCGCGCGGTCAGAGCGGACGCAGATAATGACACCTCTGCTCACAGTTAACCTGCTTCGCATTTTGTTCGTCACCTTTTGCGCGGCGATCGGCGCAAGCATTTCGGCTGAATTCACTGGAGACGCGTGGTCCGGCCTCGCAATTGGAATCGTTCTCGGTTTGGTGATCGTGCTGATCGATCGCTTGCTCAAAGGCGTGTCGCTTCGTCTTTTCTCTTCAGCAACGTTCGGACTTCTGCTCGGCTTGATTTTCGCCAATCTGCTCATGGCTTCGCAGATCTTGAAGTATCAGTCCGAGACTGTGCAATGGGCGGCGCGGCTCAGTGTTTATGCGGTCTTCGGTTATCTCGGAATGATGCTGGCAATGCGAAGCAGCCGCGACGAGTTCTCGCTCATCATTCCATATGTGCGCTTTACCCGCGAAACGACTCAGCACGAACCGCTCGTGATCGACACCAACATCATCATTGACGGTCGCATTGCCGACCTTTGTGCGACTGGATTTCTCAGTCGGGCGCTCATAGTGCCACGATTTATTTTGGATGAACTGCAGTTGCTGGCGGATTCGCACGATCCGAGTAGACGCGAACGGGGCCGGCGCGGATTGGAAATTCTAAACGAGCTTCAGCGTGCACGCGATATCGAGCTGACGATCCACGAATCGTCTGCGGCGGATGTCGATGTTGGGACGGATGCGCGTCTGGTGGGCGCGGCCAAAGTTCTTAAAGCTCGCCTGCTGACAAACGATCACGCGCTCGCGCAGATCGCGCGTTTGCAACAGGTGCCGGTATTGAATTTGGCCGACCTCGCGCGAGCACTCAGACCTACTCTCGTCGTCGGAGATCAACTGGATCTGCACCTGGTGAAAGAAGGCCGCGAATCGCATCAAGCCGTCGGCTACCTGCCGGACGGCACGATGATTGTGGTCAATCATGCGCGGCCGCATGTTGGCAAAACCCGGAAAGTTGTGGTTGGCAGTGCGCTCCAAACTGCGGCCGGCCGGCTCATTTTTGCCGAACTTAAAGACGGCACCGCGCAGCCATCGGTTTGAAGCGCCTTTTGAAATTTTTTTTGCCGAACGGCGTAGTCGACCTCGTACGGAATCAGCGACGGTTGCGCAACATCGGCCGGCGACTCTCGCCGAGCGAATGGTTCTCGAGCGATCGAGTTGTTCTCGAAGCGGAATTAAGTGGCCTGGCTCTTTTTGCGCCGGGTCACGTTCAAAAACTGCGCACGGTTGTCGATCTTGGCGCGAACGTCGGGCAATGGTCGAGCATGCTGCTCAACTGCATCTCCCCGGAGAAGCTCGTTATCATCGAGCCGTTGCCCGACGCTTTCGCTGTGCTCCAGAAAAGATTCGGCAACAACCGTCACATCGAATTGCATAACTTCGCGATCGGTGAACGCGAGGGCATCGAGACGTTCAAGATCACTCGCGACACGACGGGCGCTTCACTTCTTCAGCCGCGCGAAGAAATGCGTGCCGTTGTTGGAAGCAACTGGACGATTACGTCGGAGGTACAGGTGAAGATGACGACGCTCGATCGGTTACTTGTCGATCTTCCTGAGGTTTCGCTCCTGAAGATCGACGTTCAAGGTTACGAGAAGCCAGTCCTCGCCGGCGCGAACCAAACCATGGCGAAAACAAAATTTCTGCTCATCGAATTGAACTTCATGCCGCAATACGACGGCGGCTCGTGGTTGGGGGAAGTTCATAAACTTCTGACGCGCGACTTCAGTTTCTTTCTCGCCAACGCCAGCGCGCCGTTGGTGCTGAATGGCCGCGCTGCAATGGTCGATGGTCTTTACGTGAATCCGAATTTAGTTCAGGAATGGGTGAAACCGGACTTTGTTTGAATGCAACCGAGTGAAGCATTAAGCGCAAGCGCGCAAGTGGCGGTGACGCTGGCTGGGTTTGCCGGGGTCGTGGTTGCATTTCGCAGCGGTGCCGTGCATGAATGGTCGACGGTCGATAAGTTCCGATTGCTTTTCCTGCTCAACAACTCGGCTCTTCCGTTTTTGATGTCGATCTTCGCGATGTGTCTCGCGACGACGAATCTGAATGAGCAAACGACTTGGCGTCTGTGCAGCATTGCGTCGTTTGTCGTTTCCGTAGGCAGCGGACAACTTTTGAGGCGCTCATTTCGAACGCTCTCGCGGCAAAGGCTCAGAGCCTCAGGCGCCCGCCGATGGATTTTTATATTCAGCGGCTTGGTGGCGATAGCAGCTACGCTTTTACAAATCTACAACGTCATTAGTTTGCAAACCTTCTGGCCATTCTTCGCCATGATTTCGGCATGGCTGTCGTTGGGAATGATTCAATTTGTTCTGCTGGTAACGGCAAGACATGACCAAACCGGCGACAATTGACGAGGCTGAAACATGGTGACGGTTCGCACCTACTGGAGTCTCGCGGAGGCGGCGTTGGCAAAGTCAGTTCTAGATAACTACGAGATCTCGGCTGCGCTGCTGGACGAGAACGCGAGCCTTTACAGCCGAGGCGGACAGTTTGCCGTGCCAATTCGATTGGTGGTCGATGAAGCCAAAGCCGAACGGGCGGTGCATATTCTGAGCGCTGAATTTGAAAAAGCGGATGAAATCGAATTGAGAGAAGACGTCACGATTACGTCCGGCGAGGAACCAGAGAACGTCAACCGCAACCCTTGGGAGCTTCTCATGATCGCGTTCTATTTGTTGGTGCCGGCAATTTGTTTGATCAGAACAGACTTTCCGACCTACGTAGCCGGACGTTGGGGCGGCTATTACGTGGCCCGTGCGACGGTGGCGCATTTTTTGAGCTGGCTGGCAGTAATTGGCGCTGTGCTGCTGATCATTGCCTATTTTCGAGTGCGCCGCTCTTCCCTGAAGTCACAAACTGTGGATTAGCGACGGAGTCCGATTGTGACCGCGGAGGATTTTCGCACGCTCGCTCTGAGTTTTCCGAATGCTATCGAATCGGCGCACATGCACCATCCCGATTTCCGTGTGCGCGGAAAAATTTTCGCGACGCTCGGGTATCCCGACAAAGATTGGGCGGTCGTGAAATTGCCTTTGGAGGAACAAAAGCGTTTAGTCGGCAGCGAACCCGCTACGTTCCAACCAGTGAAAGGCGCTTGGGGACGACAGGGAAGCACCAATGTATTTCTGCCGGCAGCAAAGATCGCCATCGTCCGCGAAGCGATCGCATCGGCGTGGCGTAACGTCGCGCCGAAACGGCTTTTGAAAACGGGCTAGCGCAGGCCGACGGCTTTGCGCACGCGCGCCATCACTTGGTCGGCGACTTCGTTGGCGCGCTTGGCGCCGCGGGCGAGGACGTTGTCGATATGCGACTTGTCGCGCAGAAGTTCGTCGCGGCGTTTCCGCATCGGCGCGAAGTATTCCCAGAGTTTCTCGAACAGTTCCTTTTTGAAATCGCCGTAACCGGTGCCGCCTTTTTTGAAACGGTCGCGAATGTTGGCGACTTCATCTTTGGAGGCGAAGAGCGAGTAAAGCTGGACGATTGTTGATTTATCCGGATCCTTTGGCGCTTCGACCGGCGTCGAATCGGTCACGATGCTCATCACGCGTTTCCGCGTTTCTTTTTCGTCGCCAAAGATGTCGATGTTGTTGCCGTAACTCTTGCTCATTTTCTGACCATCGAGACCGGGAACAACCTGCGTGTCGGGATTGATCCGCGGCTCGGGCAATTTGAAAACGTTCCCATATGTCTCGTTGATCTTTACCGCAAGATCGCGCGTGATCTCGATGTGTTGCTTCTGATCTTTGCCAACCGGCACGGCGTCGCTGTCGTAAATTAGAATGTCAGCGGCCATCAGAACCGGATAACTGAAAAGTCCGACTGTCGGCGCGAGGCCGC
>Ga0210408_10005989_pt1 | contig 10573 bp, 13 predicted proteins | sample IncBWH4MmetaG_FD_155471 | JGI IMG/M metagenome (GOLD analysis project Ga0210408, IMG submission 155471) | Forest soil microbial communities from Barre Woods Harvard Forest LTER site, Petersham, Massachusetts, United States - Inc-BW-H-4-M | ecosystem: Environmental > Terrestrial > Soil >...
CCTGATGTCCGATCGACCGCGGAGAGCACGATGGCCGAACATTCCGCCGAGCGAGTGAGATTTCTCAATCCGCCCGAGCTGGCGCCGCCGCCGGGCTACTCCAATATCGCCGAGGTGCGCCGCGGCCGCATCGTTTACTTTGCCGGCCAGGTGGCGATCGATGATCAAGGCAAGCTCGTCGGCGGCAATGACTTCGGCGCGCAAGCGGAGCAAGTGTTCCGCAACCTCGGCCTGGCGCTCGCGGCGATCGGCTGCACGGCGCGCCACCTCGCGAAGCTTAACGTGTTCGTGCGCGATATGCGCCGCATCGCCGACTATCGGGCCGCGCGCGACCGGTTCTTCGCCACCACGAATCCTCCAGCGCGGCCGGCGGTGACGCTGGTCGAAGTGTCAAGACTGTTTGCAGACGAGTTTTTGATCGAAATCGAGGCAGTCGCGGTAGCGGATTAATATTTTCATAAAGGATCAAATCGGAAGCCGGTTCCCGGGCGTGTGATACGGCCGACGCCCGGCGAATCAAGGTGGGCTCCTGCAATGGTGTACATGTTGTCCGCCGCAAGAGCCATTATCCGCAGCCGGCTCGCACGTGCACGCTCTTGGTCGGCATCGAAGAAAACAATCGAGGTCATTCCCGCGCGCATCAATGCCTCCCATTCATGAGGCGGTTAGTTTGTGATCTCCGGCAGCTGCTTGAAGTTTCCGCGCCGCGTCAACAGCGGTAAGCCCGGCCGGAACCGGTACGTGCCTGCGCTCGCGAAAAGACTTCCAGCTCTCCAGGACCGGGTAATGGGTGCCGCTGGAAGTGTGCTCATCATGACTCATGACCAGCGCTTTTTGCTCAAGCGCGGTACGGTCCTTCTTCAACTGCTTGCTGCCGCCAGGCCAATCTGGAAGCACCGTGTCGAGGCGTATCGCGCCTTTCTTCTGCACCAGCGCGAAAAGCTTTCGCGCAGATGTGGGGAGCGATTTGGCTTGCGCCGATAAGCGACATGGATCCTGCCCAAGCCGAACCAACGCAGGCCACAGCCTACGATGGACAAGGGTGACCTTCCCTTCGACAAGCTTGGTCACTGCAATGGACCGGTGGGCAGAAAGGTTGGCGAACAGATTGTAGATTTCGGTGCCCTTTGGGTGCGACCACCACCTCTTCGGTGGATTAGCTCCGACCACATAGCCGACTACGGACTCCAGCCCATCAACAGGCGACAAAGTCACGAGCCCCGCTTTCCGCACCCACTCTAATGCCGTCGTCCGAACGGCTCCCGACTGCGGTTGAAAGTCTACCCATTCGGCCCGCACCATTGAAGTTGATCCGCTATCCGCCGGCGAACGACGCGACGAGTGCATCGACCTCCTTCTGATCCGGACCCTTGCACCGGGCGTTGACGCGCGGACCTGTGGCGTACCCGATCCACAGCACGATCTCCTGGGGTCGCGGCGCGTCATGGATCAGAACCGGGGTCGAATCGAAGGCATCGAGATCCCAGCCCTCGTCGAGGGGCCCATAGATCAGATCCACGGCCGTGCCCGGCGGGCCCACTTTGGCGTGGCCTGGAATGATGACGCGACCGCGTTTGATTGCGCGGCGCATGGCCATGCCGAGTCTTGGATGGATCATAGCGGCGCCATGCTCGAGGTCGCCGCCGATGCCGACCACCGCCGCCTTGGTGTAGGCGCGCAGCTGCGCCGGGCTCGCGCCGAGCGCCGCCAGCGCCGTCTTGGTGAGCGAATCCCCGAGCTCGAGCGAATAGTCGATCAGCGGCTTCAGGTCGGCGCCGGCAGCCTTGCCGGCGAGCGGGTTCTCGAACACCGCGGCGATTGCGACGCGGCGCAGCGGCGGACTGGCGGGCGCGCCGTACTCGCTGTTGATCTCCTCGATGAGAGTGACGGTCTTGCGGATGGTCATGATGTGCTCGCTCGCGATGTTCGGTCCAGGCCTGTATGCATAAATCGCATTGTTCACCCCCGTGGCAAGGTCCGCTGCCGCCCAAAAGCGGGAAGCCTGCCGGCTGGCGATATTGGACGGCCTTTACCGTCGCGTGGCGCGCGCCGGCGGGAGCGTTGCGCCGTGCTCGCCGGAATCGGACTTCATCGTCACAAACGGCGACGGACGGACAGTCAGCTCGGAAAGATCAGGCACGTCGTCGTGCCGTGCGAGAGCAGCCGCCCCTGGCGATCGGTGATCCGTCCTTCGGCTGTCCCGACGCGGCGACCGCAGTTCAGCACGACGCCCTCCGCCGTGATCAACCCGGTTTCGCTGGTGATCGGCCGCACGAGGGAAATCTTGAACTCGAGGGTCGTCGAACCCACCCCCTTTTCCTGCGTCGACCGGATGGCGAGCCCCATGGCGCTGTCGAGCAGTATCGCCGACAGGCCGCCGTGCACGGTGCCGGCCGGATTGAGATGGCTGTCGTTCGGTTCGCAGGTGATGACGACGCGTCCGCTCGTCACCTCGACGATGTCGTAGCCAAGGGTTTGGGCGATCGTATTGAGCGGCAGCGTCCCGTCGACGAGCCCCTGGACAAATTCCAGGCCGGTCATCGCCTTCTGTTTCTCGGCGCTGACGGTTCCATAGGTTTTGCCGGCGATGCGGTTCGACATCGGTTTGTTCGTATAGCGCCCTTAGCTATGGCGTAGATGGCGGATTCCCTGAACGGCGGCCGGTTGTTCCCGCGGCTCAAAGTCGATGAGATCGATCGAGACGATTTCATCGAGTTTGCCGCTGCAGTGAATGATTTCACAGCTCAAAGCAAAATGCGACTTGCCTGCGACGATCAGGTCCGAAAACGGCCGATGTGAGTCCCCAATGCTTCCTGCGTCAGTGCATAACGGACATGCCATCGTTCGGGAAGCAGTCCGCCGGCGACCCCCGTCTGACACAAGGGGGATTGTCTCGCCCCAAACAATGGCCATATCTGCGGGCGCACAAGGAGCTGGCTAATGTCCGTGGTCTCGCGGACCCTTCATCAGTCTCTCCGGCGCGCGCTCGCAATTGCCTCGGAGCACAAAAGCGGGCACGCAACGTCCGATCATCTCTTGCTAGCGTTGACGGAAGATGCGGACGCGGTGCCCGTGATGCGCGCCTGCAATGTCGACATCGAGAGGCTCCGTGGATCCATCTACGCCCGCCTCCCGGTCGGCAAATTTGATGCGAGAGGCGAGCGCGTCCATCCGGATGCGGGTTTCCGTAACATTATGCAGCGCGCGGTCAGGCACATCCGATCAGTGGAGCGGGATGAGGTCAATGGGGCGCACGTTCTGGTGGAGATGTTCGCCGATCCCGTCGCCCGATTCCTGCGGGAACAGGGTGTCACGCGCTACGATGCTGTATTCTGTATTTGCCACGGCACAGCAAGCCGATCCGTGGCCGCCGGGTCGCCCAGCGCCGGAGAGGTCTCTCTGGCTCCATCCCGCCCAGGCGAAGGCCGATACCAAGTGGTGCTGCTGAATGATCTCTATACACCCATGGGGTTCGTCATCGACGTTCTCGAGGAGGTTTTGTCGATCTCGAAGGAAGGCGCCATCAATATCATGCTCGCAACCCACGAGCATGGCGCCGGGTTTTGCGGCATCTGGAGCCGAGCCGAGGCTCAGAGTTTGGCCGAGCGTGTGATGGAAAGGGCTCGCGAGTTCCAGCACCCGCTGCGCTGCGTCACAGTGCGGTGTCGAGGGGGGCCGGCGCGAGGGGTCATCTCCAACTGGCTGAGACGGGTGAATCAGCAGGTTTGGGACGCCTTTGATCAGCGCTAGCATGTCGGCGCGCCGTGTGCAGCTCTGCTGATAATCGGCGGACACTCCCAGAAATGAGTGAGCGGACTAACCCAGCGGCCCCATGCGCGACGGCGAGCGCGCTCTCTGCCATGAACGCGCGCAGTGCATCCCGCAGCCGGCGACGGTGGCCGCGCGCTGAATCGTCAAGACGCGGCTTTGGCGGTTTTGCTCAACGCATTGCGAAGCAGGAGTTGGAATCCGAACCAGCCCCAGTAAATCCGATGGTGTTTGATTTTTCCGTCTTCCACGTCCATGACCTCGACGAGGTCGATTTGATTACCGGCCGGGGTCTCGCGCGGATATTCCCAGGTCAGGACCTTGCCGTTGGTGAGGAACAAGCCCGTTCGGTACCATCGCAGGAGATCGTCGGGCCGCCGCCGCAGACCTTCATCGAAAAAGTGTTTGATCTCCGCGCGCCCTCGCAGCACCCCTTCGGTCTTGTGGTCGAGAATCGCCGTGACGAGCGGCGTCTCCAAGATCGCGTCGTCTGCGTAAAGCGCGATGAGTTTGTCTGCATCGCGCGCCTTGGTGAATTCGTGCCACTGTTCGTATATTCTCCTGCAGTCGTTTTCGTCGTTCCGTGCCATGGCATATTCTCCGTTGCTATTCGTCAGGTTCCTCGGGGCTTGAGAAGGGCTGATCATGCGTTGCCGGAATAAGTGCGTGGATGGGCAGCCTCCCGACCAACCAGCGCTGCCCCAATGGTCGAAGCGAGGATGATCGATCCTCCGACCATGGTCGTGAGGGGTGGCACCTCGGAAAACGCCAACCAGACCCAAAGCGGTGCGAGCACGGTCTGCAGACGAGCCAGCAACGACGACCGGAGCGCGCTTATGTAGCGTGCTCCGAGGGTGAGGAAGATAAGCCCCAAGCCGAATTGCACGATGCCGAACAGCGCCAATTGAAGCATGGTCACGCCGGTCGGAACGGCTGCACTCGAAAGCGGCCAAACGACGACCGAGGACAAATACGCGGACAGGCAGCTCGCCGGCAGCATCGATACCGATTTCTTGAGCCTCATGATAACGATCATCAAGGCGAGAAAGAACATCTGCATGAACGCCAAAACGGCGCCGGCGAAATGACCCGTCATTGCGTCGGGCCCAACCATGATCACAACGCCCGCCAGAGCAAACAAGCTCGCCAGGATAACCGGCCAACGTTCCGTTTCGCCGATGATGAGCCACGCAAGGACGCCGGCGATGAACGGGCTCGTTGCGTTGATTGCCATGACCTCGGCGACGGTAGTAAGCCGCAGGGCGGAGAGATAGCAAACGGTTGCCGCCGCGGACAGCAGAGCAACGAGCAGTCCTGCGAGCCCGATATTGCTAACGCTCGCGACCGTCTTTCGGCCGTGCATGAGGACAATGCATGCCGACATGAAGAGCCCGGCATAAAGCCCGCGCCAGAACAGCATTGTCGGTACGTCAAGGTCGAGCAAACGCGTGAAATAGCCCGCTGTGCTGTATGCGACCGCCGCGCTTGTGGCGAACATCGTGCCGCGCCAGGGATGCGCTTGTTCCTCGCCCTGCATCGCAGATACCTCCAACGGTCCCGCGACGCTAACGGGGCCCTCCTGACAGCGTTGAGTCAGTATGTTCGACCAGTACTGTCCCAATTGAGCGCCAGACGGATGCATCCGCGCGCGCTCGCGTTGCCTCGGCCTCTAGGCGCGCCAGAACGGTTTTCGGATTTCGTGTGGACGGCAACGAGGTTGGCTCGCCCCATGACGAGATGCTTTTCCGTCAGACGTATCGGCTTGCTTGCGGCAGAAAATGCCGACAAACCATGCGCTGCATTGATGTGCATATTCTTGTGCCAGCGGATTGAGGTCGATGCGCGATAAGCATCTTGCGAGCGCCAGAACGATCGCCGTCTGGGTGGCGATTGGCATTTACCTCGCCGCCGTGGTGGGCCTCGCCTGGAATCCGACGCCGCTCGCCCAGGGCCTTGCGGCTATCGGCATCGCCGCCGCCTTCGCCCATGCCAGCTTCGCCTATGGCTTTAAACATGCGCTGGCATTGTTCGTCATTTGCAGCGCCATCACCTTCACCATGGAGAACCTTGGAGCCGCGACAGGCTTTCCTTTCGGCCATTATCATTTCGAGGTTGCTCCCAGCCTTCCGCACATTGGCGCCATCCCTGTCGTGGTTGGGCCTTTGTGGTTCGGCATGGGCTATTTCTCCTGGATAGTGGCGGCAATTCCGCTCGGCGGCGCCGACTCTCAGCTTCGCGAGCGTTTCAACGCCATTTTGCTGCCGGTCGTGGCCGCTTTCGTGATGACGCAATGGGACCTTGTTTTAGAGGCGCCCAGCGCGACCGTCGCCAAAGCCTGGATCTGGCGCGATGGCGGCGCGTTCTTTGGGGTGCCGGCATCGAATTTTTTCGGTTGGCTGCTGACCTCGTGGCTATTCTTTCAGGCCTTCGCCCTCTATCTGCGCGGCCGCCCGGATGCTCTCGCGCGGGCAGCAGGCCGGGGCCGCGCTTTCCAGGCGATGGCTGTGCTGTTTTATCTAAGCGCCGGGCTCACTCATCTGACGCCCTGGCTCATGGGACAGGCGGGGGAGGCTGCCGATGGCTCCGGTCACATCTGGCGCGTAGAGGACATACGCGCGACGGCAGTGATCACGATGCTGCTGACCATGGCCTTCACTTCGCTCCTCGCGCTCGTCCGCCTCTTCCGGCTGGCTGCCCCCGCACCCGACTGATCACAGAACACCGAGACCATGTGAGCATGGCGGTTGGCGCGAACAGAAAGACCTCTGCCTTGCTGATCGCTGAACCTAGCATCAAGACTGTTTGGTTTTCCTTGCCAGCGTCCTTTTATTGTTCCGTGGCCGGCTGAAGCCGCGCCGCGCCTTTTGCCTTTTCGAGTCGGTTACGCTCGAGGGCGCGATAAGCTTCGCGCAAGCGACGAACGCGTCGATCAATGTCAGCAGCTCCGCGGACGCAGATGGACCCGGCGACCACACCAGGAAGGTCTCAGCGACTCGGCCGTAGTCGGCCAGCGTGATGGAGATGGTCACGACGCGAGAGCGCTGGGAGGGGCATGAGCGCGCCGCCGATTTCTACCGCTTATTCCTCAGCTCTTTGGAGCGAATGGAGTGGGTTCCGCAGGCGCTGGTTATCGGTCCGCAGGGCGTCCTCGACGTGGTGAATATGAGCGGCAAGCTGATCAAGGAGTTTGCCGGTCTAAAACAAGTCGGCGAGCGGGTGCACCTTCAGTGGGTTATTTACTTCCCGTGGGTGCCGCATAAGGGCAAGTTTAAAGGCGAGCTAATCTATTCCATCAGGCAATTGTAGAACCGCGGTGATCGCGAGAACGTCTACACACCGGAAGGGCGCGTGGGCGACGACAGCGCACGGACGTCCGCTTTCGGCGGAGGAGCAGACGTGCGGCAGACCTGATTGGGACGACCGAATATCCCACCCGTTCCGGTCACTGCTGCTTTACGGGCGCGCCCGGAACAACGGCAGCCGCCCCGTCTGGATTGATGTTGAAAGCCAGGAACGTCAAAGGCGCATCGCCAGGATTTCCCCACTGGTGCACCAAGCCGAATGGCTCATAAATCACGGAGCCGGGCCCCTTTGACTCTGTTTTGCCTTCGACCGTGTTGGCGCCCGTTCCAGATACGATGTAGTACAGAGCCGCTCCCGACCGATGATGCGGCGCGTTGGAGGGCATCTGGGGCGGAAACGTCACCCGCGTAAGATTGAGATCATAGCTGCCAGGCTTCAGGTCGGGAATTGCTGCCGCAGTTCGGTAAATCTCCTTCACGACGGCCGGTCCCGCCTCGACGGGCTGATTCAAATCGTTCGCCACCGTAAGGAGGAAGTGAAGGAAGCTCGAAGGTTCGCCCCGGCTCGCCTTCAGGGACACCTCCTTCCCAAGGGGGACATATAGCCCTTCGCCGGCGCTCACCGTTTTCACTGCGCCATCGAGCGAGACCTCGGTTGACCCGGACATCTGGTACAGGATGCCGGTAGCGCCCGAAAAGCTGGTCGCATCACCGGGCTGAATGGTAACAGCCACTGCCCTAAAATGGAGCGGAACGGCCACGACAGTCGGCAGCTTGGTCGCGGCGACAATAGTTCGGGTTATCGCCGGTGGAGCGGGGGTGGTTTGTCCGGCTGCGGGGGCAGCGAGAGCCGCGGTGCCAAGCAGCACGATTCCAATAGCCCTGAAATACATCATCACCTCCTAGAGCAAACTGATCAGACCATTTTCGATGCGCGAAAGGTCCCGACCCCGTAACCTATCACGATTGCGGCCCTCGATGATCGATCGTGACAAGGAGTGCGGCAAATGGGCCGTCGGTGAATACGTGGGAGCCTATTTTCGGCTCAGCGCGTCGAACGCCGACGCGGCCCTCCGGAAAAGGGGGCGAAGCGCTCGGCGTCGCGGAGGAGGGTGCAAGCAACGGGTCTAGCTGACTTCGTCCGTCCAGACCTTGAAACTGACCAGTGTGTTGGGTCCGAAGGTATGGGTGATTGGCACGTCGGCTGCATCGCGGCCCATAGCGATCAGCACGCGGCCGATTCTCGGGATGTTGTTGCGCGCGTCAAAGGTGTACCACCGCCCGCCAAGATACGCCTCGAACCAGCTGGCGAAATCCATCGGGCCATAAGGCGGTGGCATGCCGATGTCGCCGAGGTAGCCCGTGCAATAGCGCGCCGGAATGTTCATGCAGCGGCAGAACGCGACGGCGAGGTGCGCGTAGTCGCGACACACGCCCTTGCGTTCATTGAACACTTCCGACGCCGTCATGGTCGCGCGCGCATGCTCGTAGCCAAACGCGATGTGGCGATGGACGAAATCGCAGATCGCCTGGACGCGCGCCCACCCCGGCGGCGACGTCTCGAACAGGCTCCAGGCCACATCGGACAGGCGATCGGTCTCGCAGTAGCGACTGCCGAGGAGGAAGGCGAGCGTCTCTGCCGGCAAATCTTCCACCGCGTGTTGGACGGCCGAAGGGGCAACCACGTCCGGCAGGCCGGTGTCACGAACGACGCCGTCGGCCGACAAGCGCATTCGCCCGGGGGGCGCGAGGATGCGGCTGCACCAATTGCCGAAGACGTCGCGGTAGGGGAAGATTGGCACAGAAGGGTTGGTGGTCAGGTAGTCGGGCACGATGACGTCGGACGCCCGGGTGAAATGGGTGCCTAGAACCATGACGACGGGGGTGGATTGCGGGAAGTCGTAAATTAGTTCGTAGCCGACACGAATCTTCATCCGCCATCCCCTGATTTTCACGATCTCCTTGTGGCCAAAGATCCAGCCATCCCGTGGGTGCAATGAGATGCCGCCGTCGCGGCATCAGTCCCTGAAGCGGCAGAGATAGACCGGGGCGCGAGCGCGTTGAAATCGAGGTTTCGGTTTCGAAGCTCGATCTAACGAACGTCGATGCCTTCTATCAGATGTACTCTGTCCGGGTCCGGACGTCGATCAAATCCGTAGGCCGGATTGTGCGCGCGTGGAGCGTCGGGGAACCGGCCCGGACTACCTCCCGGCGTGCCAGACATGACGCTCACGTGCACCTCCATGCCGAGATGGTCCGACGGGAGCCCGATGAAGGTGCCGTGGAGCGGGATCGCGTGGTGCGGATCGCGGACAACCGCGACGGCGACAAGTCCGATCTTGCCGACGCTGCCGCGCGTGGGGTCGAAATCGATCCAGCCGGTGCCCGGCACATAGACTTGCGCCCAGGCGTGGGTCGACCCGTGAGCCGAGCCGTTCATCGGCTCCTCCGAATCGTCGAGTGGGACGGCGAGATACCCGGACGCGAACCGCGCGGCAAAACCGAGCGAGCGCGCTGCCTCGATCATCAGCATGGCGAAATCGCGGCAACTGCCATGGCCGATCCGGAGCGTCTCCGCCGGCGGCTGGATTCCCTTCGCTTCCCGCCGTCGGTAGCGGAAACCCAGGTTGATGCCGCGTGCGAGCCGGGTGAGAAGCTCGAAAGTGCCGATCGTCCCGCCCGTGGGCAGGAATTGACGAGCCCAGCGGCCAACCTCGTTCCCTGGGTCGGGTTGATGGCGTTCGATGCAGGGGGCGAGGTCCGGCATCTCATCGGCACTATAGTGGAAGGGAAAGGTCTCTGCGTCGTCCTCGAGATCGAGGTTGGCGGCATCGGAGAACGCATGCTCGAGGTGCACGACGCTCTCGAACCACAGCTCTCTTGAGCAACCCGAAAACCGCGCGATCCCCACATGATTGCCGAATGAGTCCTGAACCAAGCGCAGGCTGGTGGGCTGCGGGCTGATCTCGAGGCTCGCCTCGATCACCTTTTGATCGTGGGAGTCGCGTGGGCGGAGCATCATCCGGTGCTCGCCAAAGGCGACCGGCCGCCGATAGCGATAGGTCGTGACGTGCCGGATGGTCAGTGTCGGCATGATGTCTCCCGTGCCAGGGTGAAAATCATGCACGATTCGCGCCAATTCGACATCCGCCGATGCTTCCGGAGTCTTTGTCATGAGGCGCACATGGGTTCGTTACCGCCGGTAAGATGGATTTGCCTGCGTCCGTTCGGCGGAAACGACCTCGCGGCGGGGAAAGTAGCCCTCCGTGAATTTTTAGTGCTTTTGAGACGGGAACAAGACGGCTGATTGAGGCCGCCTGAGGTCTCGTGCAACGCAGGCCAGGAGCGCCTGTTCATGCCGCAGCGTTCCGTGCCCGGCATCGACCAGCGGACCAGCGTGCCCGGAGTTGCCGAGACAGTCGGTCCCGAGACGATCGTTGCTCGATGCCGCGGTGCGGCCGCGGCCGGACATGGCAGCGAGCAGACGAGCGCCAATGCGGCAG
>Ga0210408_10005990_pt1 | contig 10572 bp, 6 predicted proteins | sample IncBWH4MmetaG_FD_155471 | JGI IMG/M metagenome (GOLD analysis project Ga0210408, IMG submission 155471) | Forest soil microbial communities from Barre Woods Harvard Forest LTER site, Petersham, Massachusetts, United States - Inc-BW-H-4-M | ecosystem: Environmental > Terrestrial > Soil >...
TGGAAATGGTTGCTGCCTGATTTTGTGCTTGCCTCGACGACGCCACCGGAATGTGTGCCATACTCGGTGCCAAAAGTCTGGGTTAAGACCCGTACCTCCACGAAATCATCCAGTCCAAGAAAAAGCCCGGAAGCGCCTGCCGGTGAATAGCCAAACACGGGGTCATTAACATCCATGCCGTCGATGAGAACATTCGTCCAGCTCGGGCGCATCCCGTTAACGGACACTTGCCCCGCCTTCCCGTTCGACAACAACGACGGAGCACTGCTAGGTGTTGGGGCAACTCCCGGGATCAGAATTGCGGCTTTGAACAGATCCCGCCCGTCTAGGGGAAGCGCAGTTAAGCTGCGTTCCGCAATCATTCCTTCGACGGTAGTGGTGGTGTCGACGCTTGGAACACCCGCCTCGACCGTCACGCGGGCAGATAGCTTGCCCACAACCAGTGACAAATTGATTCCGATTGCAGTACTCGGGCTGAGGGCAATTCCTTCGCGAACCTCGGTCTGGAATCCTTCTTTCTCTACGCGAAGCGTATATCTTCCGGTCGGCAATCCCACCAGCCGATATTCTCCCGTTTTGTCGGTGCGCCCGTCCCGTTTCAATCCTGTGCTTACGTTCTCGACGGAAACGTCGGCTCCGGGAACAACAGCCCCGCTGGTATCTGTGACAGTACCGAACAGAGTCCCAAGTTGCGTTTGCGCCCACGCTGGCGCTGCAACTAGTGCTGCTAACAAAAAGAGGAACCGCGCGTTCCTACTTTTCGACGGAGAATGCGTCGAAGTACCAATCGAAGCGATCATCAATCACCCCACTATCTGTTTCCGTGTCCAGGGTTGGAGTTCGTGATCGGCGCACGGCCTCAATCAGGGGCGGGTTGCCACGGCCTGTCCGGCTCGCGGTTCTGGTTCAGCCCAGCCACCTCCATTTGCCGCACTGGTCGCGAGATCCCAAGCTTCTTCATTTTGGCAATCAAGGTCGTGCGCTTCAGCCCCAACTGAGCGGCGGCGCCACTGGATCCTCCAATAATCCACCCTGCCGACTGCAAGGCTCGCAAAATCAGGGCTCGGGTAGAACCGTCGAATGTGCCCTGTGAAGGAATTACTGTCACCGGATTCTTGTCTGATACGGAACCAGGGTTGGTGGCCGCTTTCTTGTCAGGATTCGGCAGCGGGTTCGGAAGTACTCCGTTGTTCGACATTATTACCGCTCGTTCGATCAAGTTCTGAAGTTCCCGCACGTTCCCCGGCCAAGAATACGAGGTGAAGGCATCCAGCGTTTCCTTCGGAATATGATCGATGCGCTTGCCCACGCGCCGGGCGAACAGCCCGACAAAATGCGAGACCAATTGTGGGATATCCGGCCGGCGCTCCCGCAGTGGGGGCAGCACGACAGGAAACACGTTTAGACGGTAATAAAGATCACTGCGGAACTCGTTTCGCTTGACCATCTCCGCCAGATCTCGATGTGTCGCCGCAACTAGACGGATGTTGATACGATGGGTCCGGCCGCCTCCTAAACGCTCGAATTCCTGCTCTTGCAGGACTCGCAGCAGCTTAGGCTGCAACGCCAACGGAATATCCCCTATCTCATCGAGGAACAAGGTCCCCGTGTCGGCTAGTTCGAAACGGCCCATTTTCTGCGCGATTGCTCCGGTGAAAGCGCCCTTCTCGTGCCCGAAGAGTTCGCTTTCCAGTAAGTCAAAGGGAATGGCCGCGCAATTCAGCTTTATGAATGGGCGCCCGCATCGTGGGCTGATATTGTGAATCGCGTGGGCGATCAGTTCCTTGCCCGTACCTGTCTCTCCGAGTACCAGAACGGTGGAATCAGTCGGTGCCACTCGTTCCACCTCTGTGAGTAAGGATTCCAGCGCAGGGCTGTTGCCTATGATTTCTTCAAATCTATCCTCAACGCAACCCTGTTCACTTGACGCAACTCTGTCGGCATTTTCCATAACTGACTCCACAGAGGCTCCCTGTACACCACGAACGGGAGCTTCTTGCACGCGAAATACTTGATGTATTCATCTCTACGACTCCGTGATCACGTTGTTTTCGTACCGTCTTTGTCGGGCCGCAAGGCTGAACGAATCGTTTGGAGTAACTGCTCGTCGCTAAAAGGCTTGCCTAGGAACGCGACAGCACCGGCTTGAATTGCTCGCCGACGGGATTCTTTGTCGTCGTAAGCGGTGATGAAAATGATAGGAATGCCGCAACCCTCGGCAGCGAGGTGGCTTTGGAGCTGTAATCCATTCATGCCCGGCATCTGTACGTCAACGATGAGACACGCGGTATCGTGCAGTTGGCCAGACCTCAAGAAGCCTTCGGCAGATTCAAACGCTGCCGCTCGAAAGCCAAAAGATTCGATGAGTAGTGTTGTGGTCCTGCGGACCGACTCATCGTCGTCAACTACCGAGATTAGATTCCTTGCCACTCTGAATTCTCCCTGTAAGACTGAACGGAAACCCTCGGCAGATTCAAACGCTGCCGCTCGAAAGCCAAAAGATTCGATGAGCAGTGTTGTGGTCCTGCCGATGGACTCATCGTCGTCAACTACCGAAACTAGATTCCTTGCCACTCTGAATTCTCCAATGAGACTCAAGGTGCTCTCAGAGGGAGAAGGAAATCTATTGAGCGTTAGTAGATTTGGAGTCCCCGAAAGGGGAAGAGGGGTAATGCTTTCGTTTACGAGGCTTTTTCCGCACGGCCCTTAAGCTTCTCGATCATTCTTACCAGGTCGGCAAAAGATTGCGCGTTCATCTTCTCCATAGCCCGGCTGCGATGAACCTTCACGGTGTTTTCCGCAGTTCCGAGTTGACCAGCAATCTGCTTGTTGAGCATGCCCGAAACGGCCAAGGACATCACCTTCTGCTCGCGAGGAGTCAACGAGTCGAAGCGCTCTTGTAAGTCCGTTAAGTCCTTCTCCTGTTCACGTCTGGCACGATCTCGCTCCAGTGCGATGCGAACAGCATCCAGCAGATCCTGGTCGCGGTATGGCTTGGTGAGGAATTCAATTGCACCGGCCTTCATAGCGCGAACACTCATTGGAATATCGCCGTGACCGGTGACAAAGACTATCGGGATACGAATGTTTCTCGCTGCAAGCTCGCGCTGAAAATCGAGTCCACTTAATCCACGTAATCTGACGTCCAGCACCAGGCAGCTGGGCGCATCTGACGGTTTTCTTTGCAAGAAGGTTTCAGCCGAGTCAAAGCTCTCAACCTGTAGACCCATGCTGCTGAGCAGAAACTTGAGCGAAGAACGTACCGACGGATCATCATCGACAACAAAGACGACGGGAGCGGGAGTCATGAGGGACTCCCGGCGGCTACTGGCAGCGTGAAGGAAAACACGGCGCCGTGGGGATAATTCGGCGCGGCCCAGAGCCGCCCGCCATGAGCTTCAATAAGGGAGCGGCTGATGGGCAAACCCATCCCCATACCGTTCCCTTTTGTTGTAAAGAAGGGAGTGAAAACGCGATCTGCTTCTAAACCAAGGCCCGTGCCCGAGTCTCCTACCGCAACCAGGACGTCGCCAGATTCGTCGATCCGGGTTTGCACGCAGAGTAAGCGAGGCCGATCTGTGACCGCGGTCATGGCTTCGATGCCGTTCATGATCAAGTTCAGAAGGACCTGCTGCAACTGAACATGATCAGCCAACACGAGCGGGAGAGCCTTTGTCATTTGGTGTTCGGGCACAACTCGATTCTCATCAAGCTCATGGCCAGCAAGGGCCAGCACCTCCTGAATCACCTCGTTTATATCCAATTCGTTCCTTTCGGCAGGCGCCTTTTTTATGAATGCGCGGATCCGAGCTAAAACGGCGCTTGCGCGAGTGCTATCCGCAACGATTTCTTCCAGCGCCCGGCGCAACACATCCGGCTGGAGGTTCTGATTGGCGAGCAATCGCAGACACGCGCTGCTGTTGTTGCTGACTGCCGTAAGAGGCTGATTGACTTCGTGCGCTATAGAGGCCGCCAATTCGCCCATCGTTGTGAGTCTAGACACGCGCGCAAGCTCCCCTTGTGTCATCTGCAAAGCTTGTTGTGCCTCTTTCCAATTCAGGGAGATTGCAGCTTGGGAGGCAAGGAGTTTCAGTGCCGCAATACGAGTCGGAGTGAACACGTGGGGAGCCAGGTTGTTTTCGAGGTAGAGCACACCCACGAGTTTGGCCTGATTGATCAACGGCAAGCAGAGAACGGAACGCGCGTGACGTTCACGGATGTACGTATCCGCAGAAAGGAGATTGTGAGCCGCGGCATCGCCGAGGATCACACACTCCTGGGTGCGCGCGACAAAGTGCACGATCGATTCCGGCAATGCACTCACGGCCGCTTCTCTCCGGCGCACGGTGACCGTGTCCCCGTTGGTTATGGCTTCCGCTTCGATCCGCTGCTCATCTCCTCGCATGAGAATCAACAGACCTCGCTCAGCGCCCGCGTGCTCAAGCGCTGTGCGCATGAGCGTGTCGATCAGCTTTTCGAGAACCATCTCGCCCGACACGGCTTGCGAGACTCTAATAACCGTAGAGAGATCCAGGTGTTCGACGGGTGTCTCGATCGTGCTCATGGGACCAGCAAGTGGCTTTTCTTCCGGTAGGCGTGGGTACAACTCGTCGAGCTGCCGTACCTTACCAGTGGCTCCCCAACGGAGATAGCCATAACGGGCGTCCCGCAGATAGACATACGCGATCTTTTCGAAACCACGTGCGGCGTAAAAGCGCGCGGCGACCTCGTAGGCGACCGCCTCATTGTGGACAAAGCAATTTGCGCGTGCCGAGCGGATGGCCTGCTCGTAGAGTTGCTCGGCGTCGAGCGCGCGGCGTTCGATGCGTGCGATCTCCGCGCCGACTAGTGCGGCACGGTTTTCGAAATTCTCGGGGCAATGCTGCGCCCACACTACGAGCTGCCGGTAGTGAGCCGCCAGAGCCTCTAAATGCTGCTGTTTCTGGTCCGGAAATGCGGAATCCCAGGATGCGGCGTGGGAAAGCGCACCATAGAAGTGATACTCCGCCATTTCAAAATTTGATGGTGCTGTCCAAAGCAGCCGTTGCGCCTTCAATGAGGCACCGACAGCAGAAACATAGTCCCCGGCAAAAAAGCGAGCTTGCAGCTTGCGGATCCAGTAAAAGCACTCGGGTAGCGCTGCTGGGTCATTTTCCAAATGGCGCTCGAACTGAATCTCATCAAACTGCCCATCGTCAAAGGAGCCGAATTTCGGCGTCAACCCACGGAGGGTCCGGACAAGCCCGAGCTGCCCTCTGATAATGTCAGTAACGAAACCGAACCGAATCTTCTGCGCAAACTCGAAGCCTTTCTCGGCTTCACGCTGCACCTCTACGAGCGGATCTCCCGCAGCGAGAAAGTTCGTGTTCACATTGTTGTAGCTGTACGCCGCAAAACAGAGGTCGCCGCTCTTGTTCGCGGCCTCGAACGTCCGATGTATCAGGTCCCGGCAAGCCCGGACGTGTTTCGTCCATGGCATGACGTGGCTTCCGAAACACATATAGGTCCCGGCCTGGAAGCGCCTCAATCCGCGTCTTTCGACCAGTTCATAGCCAAGCTGACCGAATCGAAATCCGGCATCGTAGTTGCCGAAGTGTGGGCCGGCTAGCATGCCTAGGTATACAAAGGCGAAGCACGAACCATCACTGTTGCCATGCTCGAGGCTCAAGTTAACCGCTCTGCAGATTACCAGGGAACCAAAGTTAGCGTCCGTATACATTGCAGGTGGCACGACCTTGGTTAGAACATCCAGGGTTGCGAGGGATGCCGGGTCGCTCATCAAGGGCAACTCAATGAGCTCCTCGACTGCGCGGCTCCCAACCTGTGACCAGATCCGTTCGTATTCGCGCAGTCCTTCCTCTGCTGTCGGATGGGCCGACCATTCGACGCCGAGGTGTCGGAGATAGTCGAGACAGACGGCGACCGCGCGGTCACTCTGATCGAGGGTCGTGTACAGATCCACGCGCAAGCATACGACGGTCGCTAGTTCAACCGTGTCCGCGGCGCGGGATGAAAGCATGATCAAGCGCTCCTCCGCAGCCGCGGACTGGCCGATCAGGAACTCGCATTCGGCCCGGTTCAATTCCAGCGGGAAAGTGAGCTCATGCCGGCGCTCCCAAGAATCGTCCAACATCGCCGCGCCAGCGATGAGATAGTTGAGAGCTGAGGCGTAAGCCGTGGAGGCCTTGGCACGTTTGCCCGCGATCAGGTTGAGCTCGGCCAGTTGCTCACGTTCCTCCTGTGACGTGATCAAGGCCGCCCCGCGGTTGAGCTGATTGACAATCTCAAAGATCTCCTCCTCCCGTTTCTCAGGAGGGGTTTGCGCCGCGAGCATTCTCCCTATTCGGAGGTGGGTCTCGGCGCGCAATTCCTGCGGGATCAAAGAATAGGCTGCTTCCTGGACACGGTCGTGGAGGAACCTATAGGAATCTTGCGAGCGCAAGACCAGGCCCGTTCGGACCGCTTCCCAAAGCTTGCGATGGATTTCCTCTTTCGAGTCCTCGTAAACCATCGCCAGTACGGCAAACCCTACGCCGTTGCCCAGGCAGGCAAGCTGCTGTAATGCGTTCTTGGTTTCGACTGGCAGACGGTGCAACTTCCCAATCATGAGTTCCAACACATTATCGGTGTAACCCTTAGCGTGAATGCGATTCAGGTCCCAAGACCATCGCGCATGGCGATGATCGAAAGTGAGTAACGCCTCCTCGGCAAGCGCATAAACAAACTGAATCGCGAAAAATGGATTGCCCGCCGTCTTCTCGTGGACCAGCTGTGCCAGCGGGGAGGCGTGCTCCGGTTCGCAATGAAGAGAATCCGCAATTAACTGTCCCAAGTCTTCATGGGCCAACGGCGCAAGGATGATCTCCTGCACTGGCGCTCCAGCCTGGCGGATCGCTTCCAGCTTGCGCATCAGCGGATGCGTTGGGTTGACTTCGTTGTCCCGGTAGGCGCCGATCAGCATCAAGTGCTGCACGTCCGGCTCGGTCAAGAGATCCTCGAGCACATCGAGCGTTGCCGCGTCGAGCCATTGCAAATCGTCGAGAAAGAGGGCAAGCGGATGCTCCGGCCGAGCGAATATGCTGATAAATCGACGGAATACCAACTGGAAGCGGCCTTTCGCGTCCTGTGGCGGAAGTTCAGGGACCTGTGGCTGTTCTCCTATGATGAGCATCAATTCCGGGACGAGATTCACAATGAGCTGTCCGTTCGGACCTAACGCCTCAAGCAGCGCGTCCCGCCATCTGCGCAGTTCTGCTTCGTTCTTGTCCAGAAGCGGGCGGAGTAGGCTCTGAAAGGCCTGCGCTAACGTGGCATAAGGGACGTCGCGCTTGTACTGATCGAACTTGCCCGAGGCAAAAAGGCCGCGCGGCGGAATTAGTACTTTGTGGAGCTCATTAGCGACGGAGGACTTGCCGATACCGGAGTATCCGGAAACGAGCACCAACTCCGACCTGCCGCCGGCTACCACGCGGTCGAAGGAGGCGAGCAGGGTCTCGATCTCGCGTGCTCGCCCGTACAATTTCTCGGGAATCAATAGCTGTTCCGGCGCGTCGTGTTCGCCAAGCGGGAATTCGTCAATGCGGCCCTGAGCTTCCCAATCGGCAAGGCAGCGCCGAAGATCACTCTCAGCGCCGGACGCCGTCTGGTAGCGCTCCTCAGCCGTTTTGGCGAGCAACTTCATGATGATTGCAGACACAGAGCCCGGCACATTCTTCAACCGTTCGCCAAGCGGCGCCGGCTGTCTTGCAATGTGGCAGTGCACCCATCCCATCGGATCGGAAGCGCTGAACGGAAGGCCGCCGGTCAGCATTTCGTAAAGCGTGACACCCAAGGCGTAGAGGTCACTCCGCGAATCGATCGAACGATTCATTCGTCCAGTCTGTTCGGGCGCCATGTAGGGAAGTGTACCGGCGATGAACTCGGGGGGCTCGGGGGACTGCCGTTCGCGCGGAAGGCGCGAGGCTATTCCAAAGCCCGTGAGCCAAACATGACCGGTTGCGGCGTCAAGCAGGACATTCGAAGGCTTCAGGTCTTTGTGGATCAGCCCCCGCGCGTGTAACTGACTGACTGCGGTTGTAAGACCAACGGCGAAGCGCAAGAACTGCTTCATTTCCATCGGTCCTTGAATGAGCCGATGCAGAGGCTCACCACCGGGGTCCTCGAGCACAAGCACCGTCTTCTCGTTGTGTTGGCATAAATCGCGGGGCCGAAGTGCCCAGGTTGTGTCGAGTTCGCTCCTCAACGAATATTCGTGATTTATCTTTTCGAGGGTTTCGAGCGCCGGGTGTCTTAAGGCAGTCGCTAACAACAGTACAGACGGCGCATCCGCTTGTGTCGGTCGGCCGCGGTACAGGACGAACTCTTCATCCTCACGGAGGGGTTGGAGCGCATATGCTGACAGTTCCATGGGACCAACTTGGGGCAGATACTATGAAAGTTGCGCGGGCTAGGTTACCACGAGCGGCTACCGGCGGCCTAAGTTTGTCCGCGTTTTGGCTTCTCAAGCATTTCTTGGCGTTGGGCACGCACTAAGTCAGATTTGTTTAGCGAAGCAAGCCTCATCATTATCACCCGCGTCCATTCTCGTTGTATCTGAAGTCACCATTGCCCCCGCATGAAGCGAACATCGCGCATGCCAGGTAGGAGTCTTGTGCCGCATTCGTGGTGTCGTTCTAGCGTCACAGAGACATCTGCTTGCCACCCGTTTTGACAGATGCTCTGCGATTCCGCGAGTTAAGCTGTCTTCTGCTATGAGAAAAGAACGGTTTTCGATATTGGCCCAACGCTTGCAATGAAGCCGGGTGCCGTGAAATCGACACAACAACTTGGCGATCTGGGCCAGAGCCGCAGCCGAGACAACATCACCGGGGGCCTCCTGAGCAGTCAGACACACGGCCTGTACATCGGCGACCTAGCGGTGACCGCGCGCACAGCAGCCATGCAAGCCCGCCGGCAGGAGAAATAATCATGAGTTTCCGCGTGTCCATGCTCATCCTCGCACTCCTAATTTTGATCGGGTATCAGCAAGTCAAATCACAAAGCAACAGCAGCTACAACGGATGGGATCTGGTCGACAAGGCGGGGAACATTCGCAAGCCGGCGGACTATCGAGACCGTTACCAAGCACTTGGGACGTTCTCGGTGGTCGATCTCAACGGCAATACCGAGTTGCATTACACCTACGCGTCGCCGGGCACGGCTGAGTACTACCGCAAGACCGGAAAGTTCGCGGATGGAGCCGTATTGGTGAAAGAAGTCTTTGCAACGGATCACTCGCAAATGACGACCGGGGACGCACATTGGGCCTCAGGAACGAAAGTGTGGTTCGTGATGATCAAAGACGAAAAAGGAAGCCATCCCGGCAATCCGCTGTGGGGCAATGGATGGGGATGGGCACTTTTCAAGTCCGACGCGCCCGATAAGCAGGTCGCAACTGACTTCCAAAAAGACTGCCTGGGCTGCCACATCCCGGCTAAAGCGACAGACTGGGTTTACGTGCAAGGTTACCCGGTCCTCAAATCGAAGTAAGCAGAAGGCTCCACAGAAACTCGTTTCTGAAAACGCTTCACAAGGAGAATTGCAATGCAAAGGTATCTGTTGGGAATCGTCGCTGGAGTTGGTGTGCTCGCTGCCAGTTCGTTCCTGTTCAATACGGGACCCGTTGTGGCTGAAACTCAACAATCCGCTGCCGTGTTTGATTCGGATGGCAAGATGAAGTTGCCGACCGGCTTTCGCGCATGGGTTTTTGTGGGCGCTCCTTTAACGCCCAACGGCCTCAACAATGGAAAGGCGGGCTTCCCCGAGTATCACCATGTATACGTAGAGAAGAAAAATGTTGATGCGTATCTGAAGACGGGCTCCTTTCCCGAAGGAACCGTCATTGTCAAAGAGCTGACTCGGGTTCTAAATCCCACTTTTCCAGACGGATCTCGGACGGAACCATCCGGACGCGGGTATTTCAACGGCGAGTACAACGGCATCGACGTAACGGTGAAAGACAGTAAGCGGTTTGCTGGGACCAACGGCTGGGGATTCTTCACCTTCGGGCATCATCCATTGCCATATGCGGAGACCACCGCGGAAAAGCCTGTGACCGAATGTGCGGGATGCCATATCGCGAATGTGGCAAGCACCGACATGACATGGATTCAGTTCTATCCGTTACTGCGGGACAAAAAAGGATATTAGGTTCCGAAATTTTCTGTAAGTGCGGTCACGAAAAGACAAATTTAATTTCAACCGAAAAGAAAAGGAGATGGATATGCCGAAAGAGATGGATATGTCGAGGGAGATGGTGAGTGCGGTGAAAGAGATAATTATGAAAGAGATGGGTATGTCAAAAGAGACGAGCGTGTCGAGAGAGATGAGCATGAACGGCCGTGGCGGTCATCTCTACATGCAAACCAACGAGGTAAAGAACTGCATCATCCACTACCATCGGTCAGCGAACGGCACGCTTGCGGAGGTGGAACGTGTCGCGACAGGGGGCGCCGGTTCTGGGCGCATCAGCCCCATCTACCACATCGCCCGGCCGAACCACTTCGAGGGTGCGGGCAGTGTCCGTCTCACGCC
>Ga0210408_10005991_pt1 | contig 10571 bp, 8 predicted proteins | sample IncBWH4MmetaG_FD_155471 | JGI IMG/M metagenome (GOLD analysis project Ga0210408, IMG submission 155471) | Forest soil microbial communities from Barre Woods Harvard Forest LTER site, Petersham, Massachusetts, United States - Inc-BW-H-4-M | ecosystem: Environmental > Terrestrial > Soil >...
CTGAAGATTCTTCTGCGTACGCCCAGGGCGGTATTTTCGGGCGACGGCGCATTCTGACCAACCTAGAGCCGCCAGTAATTAGTTTTTTTGTTTTAAGCCGGAGCGCCCCATCCCGCTCCGAATTGTTTGCAAGAGAACTCTTTCAAGGTGAATGTGGATGGCTACCGGCTTTACCGTTGGACCCTCTGTTAATCTTCCGATAGGCCCAAGTTTTAGCAGGGATGTAATCCGTGTCGGAGTAATCGGCTATGGCTACTGGGGACCCAACATCGTTCGCAATTTTCAAGGTCACGAAAAAGCGGATGTTGTGGCGGTTTGTGACAAGAACCCCAAGTCGCTCGCGCGGGTGCGTCGCGCTCATCCGGAAGTGCCCGTTACCTCCGACCAAATGGAAGTATTGACCAGCACGCAGGTGGACCTCGTGGCTGTTGTCACTCCCGTGTGGACGCACTTTGAACTGGCAAAGCTCGCGCTAGAGCACGGAAAGCACGTGTTCGTCGAGAAGCCGTTCACTTGCACAGCGGTGCAGGCCGAACAGTTGATTGAGCTAGCCGAGCGCAAGAACCTGAAGATCATGGTCGACCATACATTTCTTTTTACCGGGGCCGTTAAGAGAATCAAGCAATTTGTCGACGATGGTACTCTCGGCGCCCTCTACTATTACGACTCCACCCGCGTCAACCTGGGTCTCTTTCAACATGACTGCAATGTGATCTGGGACCTTGCACCGCACGACTTGTCGATCATGGATCACCTCATCATGTCCAAACCTGAGGCGATCGTCGCCACTGGGGCGAACCATCTGAACGGTCACGCAGACGTAGCCTTCCTCACGATCTATTACCCAAACAATTTGATTGCGCACGTCAACGTGAATTGGCTCTCGCCAGTAAAGGTTCGCACCACATTGCTTGGCGGCGAGAAGAAAATGTTGGTCTGGAATGATTTAGAAGCCGATGAAAAGGTCAAGGTGTACGACCGCGGCGTACAGATGATGAGTGGTGAGGCCGTCTACCAACAACTGGTCAGTTATCGGACGGGCGACATGTGGTCTCCCAACATCGAACAAATCGAGGCTCTCAAAGTGGAAGCTTCGTATTTCATCGACTGCATCAGGAATAACAAGCGGCCGTTTAATGATGGCGAAGCGGGCCTTCGCATCGTCCGCATGCTAGAGGCGGCGGACGAGTCTCTGAAGCATAGAGGGAAAGTTGTGAAGGTGTAAGCCGATGAATCTTTGCCTCTGGAAATCAAATTAATGAAACTCTCCGTCGTCATCATTTGTTGGAACGATCTCCGCGTTATTCGAGACTGTCTGCGTTCGATTTATGAGGGCACGCATACTACGGATTTCGAAGTCATCATCTCGGATAACGGCTCGGTTGACGATTCCATTAAATTCGTTCGAAAACACTATCCACGGGTACGCGTTGTAGAGAATCAGCAAAATCTCGGATTCGCCCGAGGCAACAACGCCGGCATTCGCGCCAGCCGTGGTGAGTATGTTCTCATCTTGAATCCAGACACCATTCTTCACGATGGTGCGCTGGATCGGCTCATGGATTTTGCAGATCGCCACCCCGAGGCCGGCGCCTTCGGTTGCCGCGTCTTGAACCCTGATGGAACGTATCAGGTTTCCGCGCGGCTCTTTCCGACGGTCTGGCGTTATTGGGTAGCAGCACTGGGTCTCGCCAAACTATCTTCTCTTTTTACCTATGAGGAATACCCGCACTGGCATGGCGATACAGAACGCGCGATTGACTGGCAATCCGGTTGCTGCGTTATGTTTCGCGGAAATCTCCTTAAGAGCATTGGCGGATTTGACGAACAATTTTTCTACCACTTTGAGGAAGTGGACTTGTGCCGTCGCGTTTGGAGTTCCGGCCGCCCGATTCTCTTTACTCCGACGGCGGTAATCACCCATCTTGGTGGTCAGTCGGTCAGCCGCTTTCCCATCCGTTTCGAGATCGAAAAGCACCGCAGCCGGTACCGTTATTTCTACAAACATTTCGGCGTTGGCGCGGCCCGCCGTTGCAAGCGCCTATCTATCGCCAGGATTCGAGTGCGTCAGCTCGGCTATGGCCTCCTTAACCTACTTAAGCCACAGGAGGTCGTTCAGCGTCGGCTGGAGATGTACCGCGAAGTCCTCCGATGGAATAAGGCTCTCGATCCCGTGGAGTTCGTTGAACGGGGAGCAGAGCCTCGCCTGGAACCCACGTCGATTCCTCAGGTTTCGATCTAGCTTCTGCCTTCCACTTTGAAAATCTAAAGCAGTAACGAAAGGAATACGGAAAGATGTCTATATCATTGGTGACCGGAGGCGCCGGTTTCATCGGGTCGCACGTTGCTGACCACCTCCTTCGCCACGGTCACAAGGTCATCGTTCTCGACGACCTAAGTGGTGGGTTCGAAGACAACGTTCCAAGTGGCGCGACTTTTGTAGAGGGCTCGATCTTAGATACTGAGTTGGTTGATCGACTCTTCAGCCGTTACAATTTTACCTCCGTTTATCACCTTGCTGCCTACGCTGCCGAAGGACTCAGTCACTTCATAAAGCGCTTCAACTACAACAATAATCTGATCGGCTCCGTCAATCTGATCAACGCGTCGGTCAATTACGGCGTGCGTTGCTTTGTCTTCACTTCCTCGATCGCGGTTTATGGCGCAGGACAATCGCCGATGTCCGAAGACATGATTCCCCAGCCGGAGGATTCCTACGGAATTGCCAAGCTCGCAGTAGAAAGAGAACTGCAGGTCACCCACGAAATGTTTGGCCTCGATTATGTGATTTTCCGTCCGCACAACGTTTACGGCGAGCGCCAAAATATCGGTGATCGCTACCGCAACGTTGTCGGCATTTTCATGAACCAGCTCATGAAGGGTGAACCGATGACAATCTTTGGTGATGGCGAGCAGCAACGCGCTTTCACCCACATCAGCGACGTCGCCCCAGTGATCGCGGAATCAGTCAACATTCCCGCTGCACACAATCAAGTCTTCAATGTTGGCGCGGACGTTCCCCACACGGTAAATCACTTGGCGCAAATTGTTGCGGACGCAATGAACAAAGAATGCAACGTCGTACATCTCGACCCGCGCAACGAAGTGAAAATTGCTTTCTCGGACCATTCGCGCGCCGAGACGGTCTTCGGTGCGCGACGCAAAGAGCCTTTGCAAGATGGAATTCAAACCATGGCAGCTTGGGTCAAGGACCACGGCTCGCGAGAAAGCAGCATCTTCGAAGATATCGAAATTCCGAAGAACTTGCCGCCAAGCTGGGCCAGCGTGGCTCGCGCGCGGGTCTGAGTGACATGGGAAACGGTAATCACAATCCATCGAACGGAATTCGTCCTCACTCAGGCGAGCACGTTTGTATCGCACCGGACGTGCGTTTAGGTGCGAACGTCAAACTCTCCAAATTCATCAATCTCTACGGATGCGAAATCGGCGACAACACGAAGATTGGCGCCTTCGTTGAAATCCAAAAAAATGCCAGGGTCGGAAAGAACTGTAAAGTCTCAAGTCATACCTTCATTTGTGAAGGCGTTGACATCGAGGACGGCGTTTTCATTGGCCATAGCGTCACATTCATCAACGACAGCTATCCGCGCGCAGTAACGACGGATGGCGGGCTGCAAACCGAGCAGGACTGGGTTGTTGAGCGAACTGTCGTAAGAAAAGGCGCGTCCATAGGTTCTGGATCGACGATTCTTTCGAATGTTGTGATCGGTGAAAACGCCATCGTTGGCGCGGGCAGCGTCGTCACCAAGGATGTTCCGGCCAACGCGATTGTTGCCGGCAACCCGGCAAGAGTTTTCCGTTACATCACAGAGGAGCAGAGGATCGCGTAAATGTCCAATACCGAGCAAATCCCATTTTTGGATTTGATAGCTCTTCACAAAGAACTCGAAGAGGAGCTGGTGTCTAATCTACGAGACACGTTACGCGTGGCCGGCTTTGTTGGCGGTCCAAAGGTAGAGGAATTTGAACGCGAGTTCGCAAAATTCTGCGATGCGTCACATTGTGTCGGCGTTGCCAGCGGGACGGATGCCGTTCGATTCGCATTGACTGCCGCCGGAGTAAAGTCTGGCGATATTGTCGTCACGGTCCCGCACACATTTATCGCGACTACCGAAGCGATAAGCCAAGCAGGTGGCCGTCCTGACTTTGTTGACATCGACGAACGCACCTGTTGCATGGACCCCAGCAAGCTTGAGGAGTACCTCGAGCGTCAGTGTTCACGCGATGTAAAAACCGGAATGCTCATTCATCGGAAACTGCAAGCGCCTGTGACTGCCGTCGTGCCCGTCCACATTTACGGGCAAATGGCTGATATGGATCCGATATTTGCGCTCGCCCAAAAATTCAATCTCATTGTTGTCGAAGATGCTTGTCAGGCCCACGGAGCTGAGTACTTCTCCAAGGCGGCAAATGCTTGGAAAAAAGCGGGAAGTATCGGCCATGTAGCGGCCTTTAGCTTTTATCCTGGAAAGAATCTTGGAGCGTGCGGTGAAGCTGGTGCAGCAACCACTAACAGTGAGGCCATAGCTCGGACCATGCGCGTTCTCCGCGATCACGGGCAGGCACAGAAGTATTATCACCAAATCGAAGGCTACAACGGCCGCCTCGATGCGCTCCAGGCCTGCTTTCTCACTACCAAACTTCGCCATTTGGCTGAATGGAATCGAAAGCGTCAGGAAGTTGCCAAACATTATGATCAGGCTTTTGCAGGCATCGATGGTGTAATGGCTCCGTTCTGTCCCGATTCAGCGCGGTCTGTCTATCACTTGTACGTCATTCGCGTTCGCCAGCGCGATGCTCTTCAGAAGCACCTGGCCAAGTCCGGAATCGGGACCGGCATCCATTATCCGGTTCCTCTTCATCTTCAGGAGGCCTACCGTCATCTGCAGTACCCGGCAGGAAGCTTTCCGATTTGCGAGCGGGTTGCCTCTGAAATCCTCTCGCTGCCGATGTATCCCCAGCTTCGAACAGATCAGATTCGACGTGTGGTCCGCGAGGTAGAAGCCTTTGTTTCTTCGCTGCGCGCACCTGCCAGTGTAGAACAAGTTCAGCAGCTCGCACTCTAGCGCTGTACGTCCTTTCGTTGTATGCCCGACTCCATACCTTCGAATCGTAAGCCCCTCAAAATCTGCATGCTGGCATACTCGTTTTACGAAACGGATGCACGCATCAAGCAGTACGCCACCGCTCTAGTCGAGCGTGGTGACATGGTAGACGTTATTGCTTTGCGCCGACCGGGTCAGCCCGCTCGCTCCGTCTCGAATGGCGTGAACGTCATCCGCATTCAGACTAGAAAGATCAATGAGCGCGGCCCTTTGACCTATCTTTTCCGCATAATCCGGTTCTTGCTGTTGGCTGCCGCCTTCATCGCGCGTCGTCATTTGTCGCAGCGATACCAACTCATTCATGTGCATTCTGTCCCGGACTTCTTGGTGTTCGCCGCCATCATACCCAAACTTCTGGGAACACCGGTGGTCCTTGACATTCATGACGTTTTGCCCGAGTTCTACGCCAGCAAGTTTCATGTGGCCCATGATTCTTTCATGTTTCGCTGCTTGGTTCTCGTGGAACGATCATCAATTGCGTTCGCCAATCACGCTATCGTGGCTAACCATTTATGGTGCGACCGAGTCGCCCAGCGTTGCGGAATGCCGCAGAAGTGTTCGCCCATTCGCAATTATCCCGCGCGTGAGCTCTTTAATCCCCGGATTCGGAGCAGGGGCAATGGCAAGTTCTTGATCACTTACCCGGGCTCTTTGAATTGGCACCAGGGTGTGGACGTCGCCATCACAGCTTTCGCCAAGATCAAGGACGAGATGCCGGATGCCGAGTTTCACATTTATGGCGAGGGTCCAGCAAAGGCATCGCTGATTCGGTTGGCGGATTCTCTCGGGCTGGGCAATCGGGTCGCCTTCCACGGCTTGCTTCCCACCGAGCAAATCGTTCAAGTGATGGCAGACACAGATCTCGCCGTCGAACCTAAGCGCTCAAGTTCGCAGTTTGGCAACGAAGCTCTCAGCATGAAGATTTTCGAATTTATGGCCGTCGGTGTCCCTTTGGTCGTCTCGCGCACCAGAATCCATCAGTACTACTACTCAGATACATTGGTGAAGTACTACGACAGCGATGATGATGAAGAATTAGCCTCCAAGATGGTGCTGCTCCGGAAAAACGCCGAGCTCCGTCGAGAACAAGTTAACAACGCGTTGAAATATGTCGAGGCCCACAGCTGGGACGTCGAAAAGTATCAGTATCTCGGTATTGTCGATTCTCTCGTGGCCAAAGAGCCGGTACCTCGGTCTTCTCCGGTCTCGGTCGAGCCGTATGCCATTGCGAATTCCAAGATAGATCAGGGGTAAAAGGCGAATGCAAATCTCCGTTATTGGTGCTGGTTATGTCGGCTTGACGACCGCCGCTTGTCTTGCGGAAATCGGCCATCAGGTGCTCTGCGCGGACAACGATCTGGACAAGTTAAAAAAGCTCAACTCCGGGTTGCTGCCGTTCTTCGAACCTCATCTAGATTCGTTGGTTAAGAACAATGCCGCGTCCGGGCGCTTGCAATTCACCTCGCCTACAGAAGCAATCGAAAGGGGCAGCGCAATTTTCATTTGTGTTGGCACACCACCATTGGAGAGCGGTGAAGCGGACCTCAGTGCTATTGAATCTGTCGCCCGCACGATTGCCTCTACTGCACGTGGATACCGCTTGGTGATCGAAAAAAGTACTGTCCCCGTGCAAACCGCAAAGCGTCTCTGGAAGCATCTCGCTATTTACAATGTCAATGGCTTGGACTTCGATGTCGTTTCTAATCCGGAATTTCTTCGCGAAGGCTCGGCAGTAGGAGATTTCTTTCATCCCGACCGCATCGTTATTGGAGCGGAATCTCCCCGTGCCGTCGCGATGATGAAAGAGATCTACGCGCCGGTTCTGACGTCGCCTGCCGCTTGTCCAATTCACTCACATTGTCCACCGGTTCACGAAGTACCCCTCATTGTGACCGACACCAATAGCGCCGAGCTTGTAAAGCATGCCTCCAACTCTTTCCTGGCCATGAAAATCTCTTTTATCAACCTGGTGGCCGATGCGTGTGAGGCCGCCGGTGCCGACATCGCCAAGGTCGCCGAAGGGATCGGCAGTGATCAGCGTATCGGCCAATCTTTCCTGAATCCGGGCATCGGCTTCGGTGGCTTTTGTTTCCCCAAGGATCTTCAAGCTTTCGTTCGAATTGGCGAAAAGCTTGGATGCGACTTCTCTCTGCTCAAGGAGGTGGAGAACATCAACTTGCGACGAGTTGAACAATTTGTAGCAAAAGTACGCAAAGAGCTCTGGGTGTTGCGCGGGAAAACCCTTGCGATTTGGGGGCTGGCCTTCAAGCCGGAAACTGACGACGTCCGCTTTGCTCCTGCCTTGAATATTGCCAGACGCCTCCTGGCAGAAGGCGCCCGCATTCGCGCCTACGACCCACAAGCTATGCAAAAAGCAAAAGACGAACTTCCGGGAATCACGTACTGTCTGAGCCCTAATGAGGCCGCTCACCGCGCCGATGCTATCCTTATCCTTACCGAATGGGCCGAGTTCCGCCGCCCAGACTGGGCTGAACTCGCAAAGACTGTGGCTCACCCCTTGGTAATCGACGGACGTAATTTATGCGCCTCGGAGGAGCTCGCTGCGCACGGTTTTCAATACGTCTGCATCGGCAGGCCTCAGTTGGCGCTCCCCACTGCCGCGAAAGAGTTCGAGGTTTCGCCGCTTTTGGGATTAGCCCCCCTTGCTTCTCCGCCACTTTCTGCCTCAGCGCGGCCTCTGCCATGATAACTGTAGTCGTATACTAACGTTAATGATAACGCGCGCCGGACAGAAATTTTCCTTGGGCAGCCTGGACACCTACCTGTCCTCCAATTGTTCCTATGTACAGTATCAATGGACCTTTTTTATCTGTAGCCTCTAAAGTACGGAAGTTGTGCTTTTAATTTTTAAGGGTCGGAATCTCTCGCTCTCATGTCCCAGGTCGGCTTTGCTGACAGGCTAGCCGGTCTATCTTCGTCCTCTCAAGAGAGCTTTCCATCGAGGGGGCAGATAAACGATGCGCAGGTCGATCTTAATTTTGATTTTCTTGTTTACCGCACTACCCGCCGGAGCAAAAGACTTTTACATCGCAGCCACGCAGGCTGGTAACGGATCGGGTTCGGGTTGTTCCACCGCCAAGCCTTATACTTGGTTTAATGCCACGACAAGCTGGGGAACCGGAGCAACTCAGATAGGACCGGGGACTACGGTACATCTCTGTGGCACCTTCGTCGGTGCTCCCGGGCAGCGACTTCTGATTGTTGGCGGCAACGGCACCAGTACGAGCCCCATCACCATTAAGTTTGAGACTAATGCCGTTCTTACCGCTCCCTATTGGTCCTCCATCGGCGCTATATATGAGGATGGCCGAAGTTACATCGTCATCGACGGCGGCACTAATGGACTCATTAAGAATACCGCCAACGGCACAGGGCGCGGCAATGCGCAGCCCAGCAGGGCTATCATGGCTGCGAATTGCAACGGCTGCGTTGTCAAGAATCTGACCATGGCAGACATTTATGTCCGGACCTCGTACAATGATTTGGCTGTCGTGCAGCAGGGCGTAAATTGTATTTATTTCCTGAACGCTAACAATTTCACGATTACTCATGTCACTTGCCACGATACCGGCTGGGCCTTCGCCGGTTTTGGCAATAATTTCACTTTGTCCTACTCGCATATGTACAACGTAGATCACGGGCTAGCCGTTGGCCCGTCCGGAACGATGACCGGATTCCAGATCCACGATAATCACATCCATGACTATGTAAATTGGGACTCACCCACAAATGCTTACCACCATGATGGGTTGCATATTTGGGGGCAACGCGGAGGCATCGTCACCAACGGTGCTATTTACAACAATCTTTTTGAGGGTGACTCGGGCGTCAACATTACAGGTCACATCTATCTCCAGGATTCTGTAAAGAATGTCTCTGTCTACAATAATGTCTTCCTGGTTCCCGCAAATCGCACCATTAACGCCCTCTGGTTTAGCGGCATAACCAGCGCGGGTGTCCTGCCCGGCGGGCCCGCCACCGGCAACTCCGCTCTCAACAATTTCATCCGTGCAGGTGGCCACACTCACGGCGCTGGAATATTCATCACGGCGCAAGATAATTTCACCGCGGTAAATAACATCCTGTTTGGCGGCAACTCGGACATTGTCATCCAGACCGGGGGGTACTTGTCGTCTACCGGAATCAACAACAACATCTATGAAGACATCTACGCGGATGCCGGTTCACTGAATGCCTTCCGCTATCAGGGCCGCAGCTTCCATGATTTGGCGTCATGGCAAGGCGCGTGCCGCTGCGATTCAGGAGCCAAGCTGGTCCCGGCCTCAAAGATAAATGCTAGCAATTTGGGTCAGCTGTTGTCCGGTTCTGTGGCTATCAGCGCTGCCGCGAATCTACTCCACATGAGCGTCGGGGACCTGTCAGCTCTCTCCAAGGATAAGGTGGGGGCAACGCGTCAGTTGAGCGGCAATTGGGACGCCGGTGCGTACAAGTTTGGGTCGACAGCTTTGCCTTCGTCGCCCACTGGTCTCACCGCCACGATCCAGTAACCGGGCGTCGGCGGTTTCATCTACGTCATTTTCGCAAGAGCACACTACTTAATAAGCCAAAAATTAAGAACTAGAGAATGGGAGTGGATTGTTTTCCACTCCCATCTTTGTTGACCTAGCTTTTCTGGACACTGCCACACCCACGCGCATCTAGACAACACCTAAAAATGGATGACCACAAGCAACGCGGTAGGCGGTTGATTGCAAAGAACAGCATTTTGAATTTGGCCGGCCAGATTTTGCCGATGCTGACGGGTGTGCTCACCATACCGTACATCGTCCGCGGTCTGGGCACGGATGGTTATGGGATCTTGTCGATCGCCATGATGTTGCTGGGCTATTTCAATATTTTCGATCTTGGCTTGAGTCGCGCCACCGTGAAGTTCGTCGCAGAAAATCTCGATTCGGACGAGACTCACAAAGTTCCAGAGCTCATTTGGACGTCGCTCTCCCTTCTGCTCATCTTGGGCTGCATTGGTGGCGCCATCGCAGCGTTCTTTGTTCCGGTGTCCGTGACTCACGTTTTCAAGATGCCGCCGGCGATTGCGGGGCAGGCACGCATCGCGCTCTTTGTTCTCTGCGCCTCAATGCCCATCATGCTCGGCAACAATGCACTGCGGGGTGTTCTAGAAGCCGCTCAACGATTTGACCTCGTCAACTTGGTGAAAGTACCTTCTAGCGTTCTTTTTTACCTCGTTGCTGCCCTTGCAATTCCGTTCGGTATACACGTTGCCGGCATAGTCTCTTTGATGGTTGGCATCCGTCTCATTTCGACCATCGCTTACTTTCTTCTTTGTTTTCGTGTCATTCCTGGTCTTGGCGATCATTTGCGATTTTCCCGGGGTTCGCTTCGCCCACTCGCCATTTTCGGTGGCTGGATCATGGTCAGCAATGTGGCCAATCCGATCTTCGGCTA
>Ga0210408_10005993_pt1 | contig 10569 bp, 9 predicted proteins | sample IncBWH4MmetaG_FD_155471 | JGI IMG/M metagenome (GOLD analysis project Ga0210408, IMG submission 155471) | Forest soil microbial communities from Barre Woods Harvard Forest LTER site, Petersham, Massachusetts, United States - Inc-BW-H-4-M | ecosystem: Environmental > Terrestrial > Soil >...
AGGCCGCGGACCACCGGGATGTCCAATTCGCGGATCTTCTTGCGCAAGGTGTTGCGATTGAGGCCGAGCAAATGCGCCGCCCTGATCTGATTGCCGCGGGTAGCGCCGAGGGTATGGACGATCAGCGGCCTCTCGACTTCGCGCAGCACCCGGCCGTATAGCCCTGCCGCCGGCAGGCCGCCCTTATGGGCGGCAAAGTAGTCTTTGATGTGGCGTCCGACGGCCGCCGCGAGCCCCTCCCCGCTCGTGACCTCGACCGGATCGGCCGGTGCCAGAGCATCGGCGAGTTCGGCCTCGACGATCTCGACCCCGATGACCTCCTGCGAATAGAGTGCCGAGAGCCGCCGCACGAGGTTCTCCAACTCGCGAACGTTTCCCGGCCAGCGATATGCGCGCAACCGCTCCATCGCGGACTCGTCGAGTCGCTTCAACGGCAGCCCCTCGTGCACCGCCAGCGCTGCGAAATGTCGGACAAGCGCGGCTATGTCCGCGGTCCGCTCGCGCAGCGGCGGCAAGCGAAGCGGCGCGACATTCAGGCGGTAGAAGAGGTCCTCGCGAAACAACCCCTGTCGGATCAGCTGGCGCAGGTCGTTATGGGTGGCGGCGACGATACGCACATCGGCGCGGATCGGCACCCGGCCGCCCACGGCGGTGAATTCGCCCTCCTGAAGCACGCGCAACAGGCGGGTCTGCGCGTCGGTCGGCATGTCGCCGATTTCGTCGAGAAAGAGCGTACCGCCCTGGGCCTGTTCGAAGCGTCCCATGCTCCGCGTTGTAGCCCCGGTAAAAGCCCCCTTTTCGTGCCCGAAAAGCTCGCTCTCGATCAGCTCGCGCGGGATTGCGGCCATGTTGATGGCGACGAACGGGCCGTGTCGCCGCTTACCGAGGTTGTGCAGGGCGCGGGCGACCAGCTCCTTGCCGGTGCCGCTCTCGCCCATGATCGTCACGGTGAGATCGGTGCCCATCAGCCGGGCGAGCGTGCGGTAGATCTCCTGCATCGCCGGCGAGCGGCCGATCAGCGGCAGCTGCTCTTCGATATCGTCCTCGGCCGGCGGAGGATCGCGCGGGGCCGTGAGCGCGCGTTCGACGACATTGACAAGTTCGCGCAGATCGAATGGCTTGGGTAGGTATTCGAAGGCGCCCCGTTCAGTTGCCTTGACCGCCGTCAGCAATGTGTTTTGTGCGCTCATGACGATGATGCGCAGCTCCGGACGGATCTTCTTGATCCGCGGTATCAGATCGAGGCCGTTTTCGTCCGGCATGATGACGTCGGTGATAACGAGGTCGCCCTCGCCATCGGCGACCCATCGCCATAAGGTCGCTGCACTACCGGTCATCCGCACATCGTGCCCGAGCCGGATCAGCGCCTGGTTGAGCACCATCCGTATCGCGCGATCATCATCGGCAACCAGGATCGTCGAGGCCATCACCCGATACCGTCTTGCGCGACCACGGGCAGAAACACCCGGAACACCGTTCGCCGGAGCTGGCTATCGAATTCGATGACGCCGCCGTGATCGCCGATCACCTTGGCCACCAGTGCAAGACCGAGGCCAGTACCGTGCCGCTTTGTCGTGACGAACGGGTCGAAGAGGTAGGGGCGCAAATCTTCGGGGATGCCGGCGCCGCTGTCGGTCACCGAAACCATCAGCGGCAAATGCTGACGCCCCTCGCTACCCGGAACCGCAAGCCGGATCCCGTGGCGGTAGGCGGTCGTCAGAATGATCTCCCCCTCCCCGTCGAGTAGCGCCTCGGCGGCGTTCTTGACGAGATTGAGGAATACCTGAACCAAGAGATCGTGGTTGCCCAGGACCGCGGGCAGCGAGGGGTCATATTCCTCGATAAGACGGACATGGCGGGCAAAACCGGATTGCGCCAGTTTGCGCACCCGGTCGAGCACCTGATGGATGTTGACCGCTTGCCGTTCGATCGGCCGGTGGTCGGAGAAGGCTTCCATGCGATCGACGAGGGCGACAATTCTGTCGGTCTCATCACAAATTAGCTGCGTCAGGGTGCGCGCTTCCGGGGCGGCGTCCTGCTCCAGCAGCTGCGCCGCCCCACGGATCCCGGAAAGCGGGTTCTTGACCTCATGGGCGAGCATCGCGGCCATCGCGGTGATCGAGCGGGCCGCATTCCGATGGGTTAGATGACGGTCCATTTTGTCCGCCATCGAGCGCTCGTGCAATGTCAGCACCAGCATGTCCGGCCCCTCGCCGGTCAGCGTCCCCTGGATCGTCACCGACCGGCTACCGAGCCGCGGCCCCTCGAGCAGCATGTCGTATTCCGAGATCGTGTTGCCGCCGCGCCAGACCGAGGCGACGAGGGACAATAGCGGACTGTGCGGTGCGACAAAACCGGCCAGTGCGGTGCCGCATATTGCGGCGGCGCCGGAGCCGAGAAACTGTTCGGCGGCCGGGTTGACAAAGCGGATGCACCCTTCGCGATCGATAACCATTACCGGATCGGGGAGTGCTGCCAGGATCAGTGCTGCTTCAAGCCCGCGATCGGCGGTCATGCCTGGTACTGCCTCGGTCCCAGGGCGCCGCCGCGGTGCCATGGTTACGCCGCCGGGTGAGCCGCCGGCGGCTCGTAACTAAATGGCTCGTAAAAGGCCCGGATCAGCTGCTTGACACGGGCCGTATCGATCGTCTGGTTGATCGTCGCGCGGAATTCCGCCGAGCCCGGAAAGCCCTTGGAATACCAGCCGATATGCTTGCGCGCGATGTGCGTGCCGACCGTATTCCCGTAATGGGTCAGCATATCTTCGTAATGGCGCAGCACGATCTCGAGCTGCACACCGGGCGGCGGGTCGGGGATGCGGGCGCGGCGCGCGATCCAGGCCGCCACCTGACGAATGAACCACGGCCGGCCATAGCACCCGCGGCCGATCATCAGGCCGTCGGCGGCCGATTCCGCTAATGCCCGGTCGGCGCCCTCGAGGCTGGTAATGTCGCCATTGGCGATCACCGGGATTCTCACGCTCTCCTTGACCCTGCGGATGAACTGCCAATCGGCCGACCCGGCGTAGAGCTGGCAGCGCGTGCGTCCGTGCACAGCGATCATGCGGATGCCGCATGCTTCGGCAATCCGGGCGAGCCGCGGGGCGTTGCGATTATGCTCGTCCCAGCCGGTGCGCATCTTCAGGCTGACCGGCAGGTCGACCGCCCGCACGGTCGCCTCGAGAATGCGGGCGGCATGCGTCTCGTCGCGCATCAATGCCGAGCCGGCATGGCCGTTGACCACCTTCTTGACCGGGCAGCCGAAATTGATGTCGATGATCCGCGCGCCGCGATCGGCGTTGAGCTTCGCCGCCTCGGCCATGACCTGCGGGTCGCAGCCGGCGAGTTGTACCGCCATCGGCTGCTCCTCGGGACAATTGCGCGCCATCGTCAGCGATTGCCGGGTCTCGCGGATCATCGCTTCGCTGGCGATCATTTCGGAGACGACCAGACCCGCCCCCAGGCGCTTGACGAGCCGTCGGAACGGCAGATCGGTCACTCCCGACATCGGTGCCAGGATGACCGGCGCCTCGAGCGTCAATGAACCGACCGAAATGCCCATTCTTTGCGCAATTATGTCACCTGCCTAGCCGACGGGCAGACAGTAAGTTCTTTTCTGCTGCACCGCAACATAGGCTTCATGCCGGGGCTTCGGGCTGCCGTCCGCTACAATGAAAAGTTGTGTCGGCGGATCCCTCGCCGCTGCTCCTGCAGCGGGTCTACAGCGGGAGCTCACGTCCCGGTTGCAGGTCTTTTTGATCCGGCGGCTGACGGATTACCGGACCAGACCTTCTTCGACCTGCGCACCTCCTTCGTGCAGCCGGGTCTATACCCGGATTCGCGATCGGCCGGACCTTGCCACATGAATTCGACAAAATTTGGATCGGGATAGGGTGGAGCGTATGGTTGTTGCGATAAAGGGCCGACGATCATCAGCGCCGAGTGGTTCGGCTCAGGAGGCTGCCATGCGCATCATGGTGTTTGGAACGGGTGGGGCCGCCGGGTTCTTCGGTGCACAACTGGCGCGCGCCGGCGAGGACGTTGTCTTCATCGCGAGGGGCGAGCATCTTCGGGCAATCCGCGCCAATGGCCTGCGGGTAGAGACGCCGGCGGGCGAAATCGTGATTTCTCCGGCCCAAGCCACTGATGATGCGGCGGAGGTAGCGGGTGTCGAGGTCGTGTTGGTCGGCGTTAAGGCTTGGCAGGTGGGGGAAGCGGCTCGGATAATGCGGCCGGCGATCGGCCCGGAGACGTTCGTCGTTCCCCTGCAGAACGGGGTCGATGCTGCCTCGGAACTGGCAACGGTGTTAGGTTCCGGGCATGTTCTGGCCGGATTGTGCGGGACCTTCAGCTGGGTAACCGCCCCCGGTCGGATCCGCAGCGTGGGGGCGGCTAACTTCATCAAATTCGCGGAACTGGACAATCGACCGAGCGAGCGGGCCCAGCGATTGTGGGAGGCCTTTCGCAAGGCGAGTGTCACCGTCGAAATTCCGTCGGACGTGCACAAGGCATTATGGGAGAAATTTCTGACCGTCACAGCGGTTGGCGGCGTCGGGGCGGTAACGCGGGCTGCGATTGGCGCGACCCGAGCAATGCCGGAAACCCGGCGGTTGCTCCAGCAGAGCATGAACGAGGTATTTGCCATTGCCCGCTCTCGTCAGATCGCATTGGCGGATACGATAGTTTCCGACACGATGACGTTCATCGACACATTGGCACCGCACGGGACCACCTCGCTGCAGCGGGATATCATCGACGGAAAGCCGAGCGAGATCGAATACTGGAACGGCGCCGTGGTTCGGCTGGCGCGAGAACAGGGCGTCGCCGCCCCGACGAACGAATTCATTTATCATTCACTGCTCCCTCAAGAGCGGCGCGCGCGGGGTATAGACGCGTCCAGCCCCCTGAGGGCGGTCCCGGCACCGAGCAGAGGCACTGTATTCGGGCGATGACGAGGCGGCGGATCGTGCGATAAATACGGGTGTGGCTTCCGTCTACGCCCTCGTCGTCGCGGCCGGTCGCGGCAGCCGATTCGGCGGCGCCGTGCCGAAGCAATACCTGGCACTCGGCGGCACCAGCGTGTTGCGTCATGCGGTGGCGGCATTCGCCGAGCATCCCCGGGTCTGCGGTGTGCTGGTTACGATCCGGCCGGAGGACGAGCAGCTCTTCGACCGTGCCGTCGCCGGCCTGGGTGTCATGCCACCGGTGGCTGGCGGTCCGATCCGCCAGGATTCGGTGCGGCTCGGGCTGGAGGCCCTGGCGATCCATCGCCCGGAGCGGGTGCTGGTCCATGACGGAGCGCGGCCATTTCCGGATGCGGCGCTAATCAACCGGGTCATCGCCGGGCTCGACCGCGCACCGGCGGCGATTCCCTGCCTCCCGTTGCGCGACACGATCAAACACGTCGAAGATGGGGTGATCAGGGAGACCGTTGACCGCTCCACCCTGTGGCGCGCGCAGACGCCCCAGGGGTTTCACTTCGACGCAATACTCGCCGCGCACCGCGCCGCGATCGGCCGCGCGCTGACCGACGACGCCGCTGTCGCCGAGGCGGCGGGATTGGCGCCGCTGCTGGTTACCGGTAGCGAAGACAATTTCAAAGTGACGACGGCCGAGGACCTCGCTGCTGCCGAACGGCTGATCGCGGAGCGGCAGGGCGATGTTCGCGTCGGGCAAGGGTATGACGTTCATGCTTTTGGCGCGGGTGACCATGTCGTCATCTGCGGCGTCGTGATCCCGCACGAGCAGAGCCTTGCCGGCCATTCCGATGCCGATGTCGGTCTTCACGCCTTGACCGACGCGGTGCTGGGAGCGATCGGCGCCGGCGATATCGGCATGCATTTCCCGCCGAGCGATCCGCGCTGGCGCGGTGCCGCCTCCGACCGATTCCTCCGCCGTGCGGCCGATCTCGTCCGTGCGCGGGGTGGCGTTGTCGCGGCGGTCGATGTGACGATCATCTGCGAGCGGCCGAAGATCGGCCCGTATCGCGCGGCAATGGTCGAGCGGGTCGCCGAGATCCTCGGCATCGCGGCTTCGCGCGTCAGCGTCAAGGCGACGACGACCGACAGGCTCGGCTTTACCGGCCGCGGCGAAGGCATCGCGGCGCAGGCGGTCGCCACCCTACGCCTGCCGCTCTGAGAGCGCCCGTTCACTGCTCCCTCGGGCTGCCCTTCCGGCATCCGGCGGTGCTGGTCGCCACCTGGTTTGGTGTTGGCTTCCTCCCGCTTACGCCCGGGAGCTGGGCATCGCTCGCCGCGTTGCCCTTCGCCTGGGCGATCACGAACCTGTGGGGCATCACCGGTCTTGCCGTTGCCGCTGCGATCGCCTTTCTGGTCGGCTGGTGGGCCGCGGCCACAGTCGCCAAGACGAGCACCGTCGAGGACCCCGGCGCCATCGTGATCGACGAGGTCGCGGCGCAATGGCTGGTGCTGCTGGCGGCACCCCCTGCCCCCCTCCCCTACGCCCTCGCCTTTTTGCTGTTCCGGATCTTCGACATCTGGAAGCCGTGGCCGGCGCGCTGGGCCGACCGCGACCTCAAGGGAGGTCTCGGCATCATGCTCGACGATCTCTTTGCCGCGGTCTACGCTATCCTCTCGCTATTGGTTTTGTTGGCGCTCGGCGGAGCATTCGGTGTTCGAGGCTGAAACCCTGACCCTTGCGCAATCGGTTCTCGATGCCTGCCGGGCGCGCGGCTGGCACTTGGCGACCGCGGAATCCTGCACCGGTGGGCTGGTCGCCGGAGCGCTGACCGCGATCGCCGGCTCCTCGGACGTCGTCGAGCGTGGCTTTGTGACCTATTCGAACGAAGCAAAGGCCGAATTGCTCGGGGTTCCGGCCGAGACCATCGCCGCCCACGGTGCGGTCAGCGCCGAGACCGCTGCGGCGATGGCGCAGGGAGCTGTGGCGCGTGCCCCGGTCGATCTCGCGGTCTCGGTCATCGGCGTTGCCGGGCCCGGCGGCGGCAGCGCGGAAAAGCCTGTGGGGCTGGTGATTTTCGGGCTAGCGCGGCGCGGCGGGCCCTGCCGCACCGAGCGACACATCTTCGCCGGCGACCGCTCGGAGATACGCCGGGCGGCCCTGCACTTGGCGCTCGGCCTCCTCGAGGCCGAGGCGCGCAGTTGACCAGGAGATCATTATGAGCGGGATCGTGACGGCGGTCAGCCGCAGCGCCGGACACACGCTGACCAAACCCAACGAGGACAAGATTGCGCTCCTGGTCGGGCTCGGCGTCGAGGGCGATGCGCATTCGGGCGCCACGGTAAAGCACCGCTCGCGGGTGGCGCGCGACCCGACTCAGCCCAATCTGCGTCAGGTCCACGTGATCCATGCTGAGTTGCATGACGAGCTGAGGGCAAGGGGCTTCGCTGTCACTGCCGGGCAGATGGGCGAGAATGTGACGACGCGAGGCATCGATCTGCTCGGGCTGCCCACCGGCGCGCGGCTCTGTCTCGGCGACCAGGCAATCATCGCAGTGACCGGGTTGCGCAACCCTTGTGCTCAGCTCGACCGCATCCGGCCCGGGCTGATGGGTGCCACCCTGGACCGCGACGAGGACGGCAACCTGATCCGCAAGGCCGGGATCATGGCGGTCGTGCTGACCGGCGGCGAAGTGCGGCCCGGCGACCCGATCCGCGTCGAGCTGCCGCCCGGGGCGCACCAGCCGCTCGCGCCGGTCTGAACGCGGATCCGCGGCTGCCGGCGATCGGCCGGCGGAGGTGAGAGCCCGAAGCGATGAACGCCCGATCGGCCACGCTGGCGCTCGTCTTCTCCAGCGTCGGACACTTCTTTGCGCATCTCTTGATGCTGCTCTACCCGACCGTGGTGCTTGTCCTCGTGGGTCGGTGGGGCATGAGCTACGGGGACCTCTTGTCATTGTCGCTAGCGGGCTTCGTGCTGTTCGGGCTCGGCGCATTGCCGGCGGGGTGGCTCGGCGATCGCTGGAGTGCCGAACGGATGATGGTCGTCTTCTTCGTCGGCACCGGCGGTGCAGCAATCGGCACGGGCTTCGCCGACAGCCCGCTGGGAGTCGCACTCGGGCTCGGCGCCATCGGGCTCTTCGGCTCGATCTACCATCCGGTCGGCACCGCCTGGCTCGTCCGCAACGCCGAGAATCGCGGGCGGGCTCTCGGCTGGAACGGGATCTCGGGGAGCATAGGCCTCGCGGCGGGGCCGTTCGTCGCCGGCGCGCTGGCGCAAATGATCTCGTGGCGCGCGGCGTTCGTCATCCCGGGGGTGCTGTGCGCGACAATCGGGATAGCGCTCTTCTGTTGCGTTCGCGGCGGACAGGTGGTGGCCGCCTCGTTCGACCGGCACCCCGACCCGCCGATACCGCGGCGTGATGTCATCCGCACCTTCATCGTCTTGTCTCTCACGATGCTGGCCGACGGCACGATCTCCCAGGCGGTCCCGGTCGCTCTGCCGAAAGTGTTTGCGGACGGGCTCACCGGCATGACCGACGGCGGGACGCTCGATGCCGGCGGCTTTGTGACATTGGTGTTTCTGGTCGCGGCAACCGGACAGCTGGCCGGCGGCTGGCTCGCCGACCGCTTCGCGATGAAGTCCGTCTATATCCTCGCTTGGGTGCTGCAAGCGCCGCTGTTCGTTGCCGCTGCACAGCGCGCGATCTCTCGTTGCTGGCGACGATGGTGGCGGTCAACTATCTCGGCGTGCTGGCGACACCGGCCGAGAACGCGCTGTTGGCGCGCTACACGCCGGCGCGGTGGCGCGCTACCGCCTATGGGGCCAAATTTGTGTTGGCACTCGGCGTCAGCGCGATTGGGGTCAAGCTCGTGGCGGTGACCCACGACCGCACCGGCAGCTTCACGATACTGTGGCTGGCATTGGCCGGCTGTGCGGGATTTGTGGCATTGGCCGGGATGTTCCTGCCGGGCGGCCTGCGGCGGGCGCCGCTCCCGGCACCGCAACCGGCGGAATAGCGGACGTCGATCCGGGCAGCTTCGGCGCGGCCCCTCGGCTCATCGGAGAAAACCCCGATCAGGAGGTGGCCTCGGGTTCGGCTTCGGTCCGCGCGGCGGCGCCGAGATCGCTCGCTGAGACGGCGTGCAGCAGGGCTCTCAGTTCGGCCGTGCGCCTGCTGCCGAACACACTCTCGAATTGGGTCTGAGCCTGTACCCAGCCTTTGACGGCCGCGCGCAGGCGCTCGGCACCAGCCTCGGTCACCCGCAATTCCTTGCTGCGGCGGTCGGCCCGCCCCTTCACCACGTCGATCAGGCGCTCACGCTGCAGCGGCAGGATATTTCTTCCGAGCGTCGTCCGATCCATCACGAGCTCGGCGGCAAGGGCATTGATCGTCATCGGCCCCAGGCGTTTGAGTTTCACCAGAATCGAGAACTGGGTCGTGCGCAACCCGCTCGATGCCAGGCACTGGTCATAGAATTGGGTGATGCGCCGGGCCGCTTGGCGCACGGCTAGGCAGTTGCATCGTTCCGGTCCGAGCTGAGTGTCGGAGGTCATCGCCGATTCCCCTTGATCAAAGTGCCTACACGCCCATGTGAGCGCATGTACGCCTATGTCAACCTAGGGGGACTTCGTTGTGGCTGAGGAACCAGGCGATGGATGACGCCGCCACATCCACGAAGGAAAGCGCGGTTTCGCCGGCGACCGACGCCCTCCACGATCGCCGCACCCGCTTGCTGCTGGAGGCCCCGATCGCGGCGACCTTGGTGCGGCTCGCCGCGCCAAACGTGCTCGTCATGCTCGCCCAGGCCTCGGTCGGGCTGATCGAAACCTATTTCGTCGGTCGCCTCGGAACCGACGCACTCGCCGGGGTGGCGCTGGTCTTTCCCCTGGTGATGCTGATGCAGATGATGTCGGCGGGAGCCATGGGCGGCGGCATATCGGCCGCGATCGCCCGAGCGCTCGGCGCCGGACGCCGCGCCGATGCCGACGCCCTTGCTGTCCACGCTCTCGCCATAGCACTGATCCTCGGGCTCGCCTTCATGCTCGCCGTGCTCGGCGGCGGCCGATGGATCTATGCGGCAATGGGCGGCAGCGGGGCCACACTCAACGCCGCTTTGACCTACTCGGACGTGGTGTTCTCGGGTGCGATCCTGGTTTGGGTCTTCAATTCTCTTGCCAATGTAGTCCGCGGAACCGGCAACATGGCGGTGCCGGGCATCATCACCGGCATCGGGATCGTGGCTCTGGTTCCGTTATCGCCGTGCCTGATCTTTGGTTGGGGGCCCGTCCCGCGGCTCGGCGTAGCCGGCGGTGCGGTGGCGGTGGTTGGGTATTACGCCGCCGGAAGCATCGCGCTCGCGGCCTATCTCTGGTCCGGGCGGAGCGTCATCCGGCCCGCACTGCGCGGTGTGGGCCTGCGCTGGCGGCTCTTCCGCGACATCCTGCGCGTCGGTGCGGTCGCAGCGCTGATCACGGTTCAGACCAACCTTACGATCGCCATCGTTACCGGCATCGTCGGACGGCTCGGGTCCGGCGCCATCGCGGGATACGGCGTCGGCTCGCGCCTCGAATATCTGCTGGTGCCTCTGATCTTCGGCCTCGGCGCCCCGCTCGTCGCGATGGTCGGCACCAGCATCGGCGCCAACCGCCG
>Ga0210408_10005994_pt1 | contig 10569 bp, 6 predicted proteins | sample IncBWH4MmetaG_FD_155471 | JGI IMG/M metagenome (GOLD analysis project Ga0210408, IMG submission 155471) | Forest soil microbial communities from Barre Woods Harvard Forest LTER site, Petersham, Massachusetts, United States - Inc-BW-H-4-M | ecosystem: Environmental > Terrestrial > Soil >...
CACGCTGTTGTACCTGGTGGTGTTCGCCCTGTTCGCCGGCTGGCGCCAGCGCGGTGCGAGCGCCGCGCTGCTGCTCGGGGTGTGGACGCTCGCGATGATCGGGCTGGCGGTCTATGTGGAGCTTCACCTGAACGCGGCGTCCGCTGGGGAGGTGCAGCGCGTGCTGTCCGGCGGACGTCTGGTGTATCCGAGTGGGTACGCCAACGCCAATGCCGCGCAATGGCTGATGGCCTTCTGGCCGGCCGTGCTGCTCGCGCGCAGCGAGCGCTTGCCCTTCGGCCTTCGCGGGCTGCTCGCGGGCGGCGCAGTGCTGCTTGCGGAGGTGGCTTTGCTCAGCCAGAGCAGGGGCTCCCTGTATGCCACAGCGGTGATGGTGGTGATGGTGTTCGCGCTCCTGCCGAGGCGACTGCGCACGTTCGCCGTGCTTGTCCCCGTGGCTCTGGCGACGCTCGCCGCGGCGCCGTCGGTGCTGCACGTCGGCGACGACCGGCGCCCCGACGGCGAAGTCATCTCCTCCACGCTCCACCATGCGATCGCGGCGAGCTTTGCCGCGGCGCTGATCGCGGGCCTGCTCGTTGGCGCCGGGGCCGCGATCGAGAGCCGGGCGCGCCCCAGCGCGAGCTCCGTCGCGAAGATCCGCAGGGGGACGGCCGCGCTCGCCGTCGCGACCCTCGTTGCGATCGTGGCCGGCGGCCTCGTCGCCGCGGGCAACCCGATAACCCGCATCGAACATGGCTGGAAGACCTTCAAGGGGGGCTATGGAGCGAACAGCCACACCGGCAGCCGGCTCATCAGCGGGCTGGGGAGCAACCGCTACGACTTCTACCGGGTCGCACTCGACGAATTCGCCGCACATCCGCTGGTGGGAATAGGCGCCGACAACTTCCAGGTCCAGTACCTGGCGCATGGCCGCAGCGACGAGACGCCGCACTATCCGCACAGTGTCGAGCTGCGCACGTTGACCGAGACCGGCGTGATCGGCGCGTTGCTCGTGTTGGGCGCTCTTGGAGGCGCCCTGCTGGCCAGCATGCGGGCGTGCGGGCTCTCGCCCGGTCGCGGCGCCGATTCGCTTGCCTGCGACGTCGCCGCCGCCGCGCTCGCCGGCTTCGCCTACTGGGGGGTGCACGGATCATTGGACTGGTTCTGGGAGTTCGCCGGCCTGGGCGCGCCGGCGTTCGCGATGCTCGGCATCGCATGCTCCCTGGCGCCATCGAGGGCGGGCGTCCCCGCCGGCGCACCCGCTCCGATGCGGCGAATCTCCGTGGCACGCCGGCCAATCCTGGTCGCGGCCGGGGTTCTCGCGGCGCTCGCCGCGACCGCCTCTTTGACCTCGCCCTGGCTCAGCAAGAGGGAGGTGCAGAGCGCGGCCCGCATCTGGTCCACGGCGCCGGCGAGCGCCTATGCGCGCCTGGACGAAGCCGCGCGGCTGAATCGGCTCAGCGACGAAGCCTACGTCGTGGCGGGCAGCATCGCGCTGCGATACGGCGACCTGGCGCGGGCGAAGCACGAGTTCTCGCTCGCGCTCGAGCGGACGCCAGCAGATGCGTACGCGACGCTCGAGCTCGGGGCGATCGCCTCCACGAGCGGGCGGCGAGCCGAAGCGCTGCGGCTGCTCGAGGCGGCGGCACGCCTCAACCCGCGCGACGCCCTCACCCGGCAGGCGCTGCTGCTCGCGCGGCAGGGCCGGCGGGTGAGCGTCGACGAATTGAACCGGTCGATCCTTCGCAAAGCTCGTCAGCTCGCGTGAGTTTCCGGATTCGTGCGCTCTTGCGGCAAATTTTGCTCGACACGGAAGTCAAGCTTCGATAGTTTGTGCGCCAGGTCCTCGTCAATCCGTTGAATCCGCAAGCATAGGGCTCACGTGTTGTCATCGGGGGGAGGTCCGGGCAAGGCTGTCACAAGGCCGTGGGCGTGTTGCTCGTGCCGGAGGAAGCCGAACATAGGCAAGGAAGCAAATGAAAAGTCATCGCAAGATCTCTCCGATAATCGCGCTCGCCGTGAGCTTGTCGGTCTTTGCGCCCGCCTCGGCGCCCGCCAGCTCGCTGTTGAGCGGCTACGGCGGCCCAGGCCAGGGCACGCAGGCAATTCTGGGCTCCGCGCTCCTGAACGGGCCCTCGGGTCGCGGGGGCGGCGGCTCGCCTGGGGGCGGCGGCTCTGGTGTCGGGATCCCGACCGGGACAGCACCGCTCGGCGCCGTTTCCACCGGGGGCCGAACAACCGGGTCGGGCCCCGGGGGGCACCGCCACGCGAACGCCCGCAACGGGAGTCAAACCGCTGCCAGCCCCACGGTCGCGGGCGCGTATGGCTCCTATCCTCGCGTCGGAGCCTCACAGGCCGCGGCAGGCGGCAACGGTCCACTCGGACTATCCGACTCCGCCTTTCTGTTCGCCCTCCTGGCGCTCACGGCGCTCCTGTTCACCGGCCTACTCACCCGAGGGCTGACCAAGGCGAGCGGAACGCGCGGGCATGCGGGTAACTAAAGGGATCCGGCTGATCACCCGAGTACCGAAGGGGATCGGGTCTCTGTCCCACGTACCGGCCACTGGCGCAGGGACGCCCCAAATCATGCAAAGCACACACGTCAGCGAACAGACGTCGACCACGCTACCGCTCCGGAGCGAGCTGGTCCGCGGCGCTCCCGCCCCCGAGGCGCTGCGGCGCGGAAGCTTCCGCGGGCCGCTGCAGTGGGTCCTCGAAGGTCCGGGCTGGGGGATCCTGCGCCCGACCGTGGACCTGGTGCTCCTCTACGCAGCGGTGATCGTTGCCCTTGGCGGCCTGCACGAAACGTTGCACCCTGGCGCGTTGCGCGCTCCGCTGTTGTTGCTGCCGCTGATCGTGACGCTCCTCTTCCAGCTTCGCGGCCTGTACCGCACGCGCCTGCGCGCCCTCGTACTGGACGGCGTGGTGTCGGTCGTGGCCGCCGTCTCGGTGGCAGCCATGGCGTCGTCGATGATCGGCCTCTACATCAACGGTCGCGCCCCGCCGCAGTGGCAGGGCTTGCGGACGTGGCTATTCGCACTTATCGCGGTCTGCGCGGGGCGCCTCGCGCTGACGCTCGGCCAGCGCTGGGCAAGGGCCATCCGGCTCGTGGGCAGGCCCGTCCTGATCCTGGGCGCGGGGATGGTCGGCGCGCAGGTCGCGCGCCGGCTCGAGAACCATCCCGAGTACGGGCTCAGCCCGGTTGGCTTCCTCGACGAGGACCCGCCTTCCGTGGCCGCTGTCGGAGGGCGACCGCTTCCAGTTCTCGGCAGCGTCGAGGATCTCGACGAGACGGTTGCCAGCACCGGCGTAAAGAGCTTGATCGTCGCCTTCTCGTCCGCGGCCGATGCGCGGGTGAGCAAACTGCTCCAGCACTGCCAGGAACTCGGCGTCGAGGTGTCGGTGGTACCGCGAATGTTCGACACGATCAACGACCGCGTCAGATACGACACGGTCGGCGGCCTGCCCCTGATGACCTTCTCGCCGGTCGATCCCAAGGGCGTCCAGTTCGCGCTCAAGCACGCCTTCGACCGGGTCCTGGCGGCGCTGCTGCTGGTCGTGATGTCTCCGATGATCGTGTCCTTGGCGCTCGCCGTGCGCATCACCTCCCCGGGGCCAGTGCTGTTCAGGCAGCGCCGTGTCGGCCGTGACGGCACCGTCTTCGACCTCTACAAGTTTCGCTCGATGCGCCTCGACAGCACGCAGACGCCTCCGGACGAGGATGACGGCCCCGCGCTCGACTTTCTGCTGGCTCGCGACACCGCCCCGGGCGGGATCGAGGGCGACGATCGCCGCACCCCGATCGGGCGTCTGCTTCGCCGCGCCTCGCTCGACGAGCTGCCACAGCTCTTCAACGTGCTGCGGGGTGAGATGAGCCTCGTCGGCCCGCGCCCGGAGCGCCCCGAGTTCGTGGAGCTGTTCAGGCAGGACGTCGCCCGCTACGGCGATCGCCACCGCGTCAAGTCGGGGATCACGGGCTGGGCCCAGGTGCACGGGCTGCGCGGGCAGACCTCGCTGGCCGAACGTGTCGAGTGGGACAACTACTACATCGCGTACTGGTCGCTCGGCCTCGACCTCAAGATCCTCGCCCTAACGCTCGTCGCGATGTTCCGCGACGGCGAGTGATCGCTGTTCGCCGAAGGCATCGTGGGTGCAATCGACGGTCTCGTGACTGTCAGATCTGGCCGGAGCCCGCGCCCACCGACAGGGTCACATCGAGGCCAGACATCACCCGATCGGCGACATCGGGCCACAGGTGTTCCTTGAGGACGTTTGCGTGCGCCGCCTGCCCCATTGCAGCCGTCTTGGCAGGGTCCGTGAGCAGCTCCGTGAGGGCGTCCGCCAGGGGTTCCGGCTCGTGCCTCGGCACCAAACGCCCGGTGACCCCGTCGTCGATGATCTCGGGCATCGCGCAGCAGCTCGTGCCGATGCACGGCAGGCCGTGTCCCATGGCCTCGATGAATGCGTGGCCCCACGCGTCAAACAGTGACGGCATCGCGAACACCGAGGCCGACTGGTAGAGACTCGTCATGCCTGCACGATCCACCCACCCGACCCAGCTGACGCCGTCCGGAAGGCGCCGTGAGGGTTTTCGCTTCGGCCCGGCGATGATCAGCTCGGCGTTCGGCACGCGCTTTCGCACGGTCGGCCAGGCTTGGAGCAGCACGTATCCACCTTTGCAGGTGAAATCGATTCCCACGAACATCACTCGTGGCGCGGAATAATCCTTCTCGGCCACAGAGCCAACCAGCTGATTCGCGCCAGCCCCGACAGCGATTACACGGTCCGGCGAGCATCCATAATCCTCGATTACCGAGCCTCGCGCGAACTCGCTGAACGTGAACACCGCGGTTGCGGATTGACACACATCCGCCTCGAATCGCATCCACCATTCTGCCTCGCTCGCCGAGAGAAGGGCACGAGGTGGGTACAGGCGCCGTGTGAGCGCCATCGTGCCATCGGTGTAGATCGCGTACGGAACATCCCGCCGGTCCGCGCCCGGAGCGCACAGGGTCTGAAGCTGCATGATCAGGTCATAGGAGCCCGTGTGACCGAGTAAGCTGCGCTGCAACGCGTCCGTCCGCTTCCTCGCGAGCGAGGGGTTGAAGCCCGCCCGCGCCCGCCACCTGTCGAGGTGAGGGTGAAACCCTTTGGCCCGGCCCAGGTAGAAATCCGTCCGCGAGATCTCGGGACGAACGACATCAACCAGCTCGACTCGCTGTGCCAGCGCGCCAAAGAACTGTGACCACTTGCCTTGAGCTCCCTGCTCGCGCCAATCACTGACGTCAGGAAGAGAGACGCCTAACACCCGAAGAGCGGTATTGGACGCCATGCGGCAAGACTAACAGAGCGGTATTCAACTCCAAGCGATGCAGTTTCAAGGTCACGCTCCTCGACGCAGACGCAGTTCCCGCTGGCGCAGGTCGACTGCCTCAAAGCGACCGTCAGCCGCATAGGTGTGTGTCGCGCGAGCGTCGGCGAGGTTGGCCGGCTCGAGCCGATCGATCTCGTGCTCGCCGTACGCGGTGTCAGTCAGCACGTCGATCTCGCGAAAGGAGACGGCCCAGCCGTAACGACGGCTGCAGTCCTGGGCGGGACGCACGAGGCGCGGCCCCCACCGCTGGATGGCACCGGCCGGCCGCGCGCCACGGACGTCTGAGACGACGGGGTTGCCCGGGTGCGCTTGCCATGGTCCACGCGGCGCCTCGGCCCAGAAGAGATGAAGCTCGTCCGAGTAGCTCGCGCCCGAGGCTGCCACGGCCGTGAACAACCAGAGGCGACCGCCATGCTCGAAGAGCGTCGTGTCCACTGCGCCGATGTCGTCCACGAGGATCGCCTCCCGCTCCCAGGCATCGGGGAACGAGACCGCCCGATAGAGCTCGATCCGCCGCACGGTGCCGGTCTCCGGGATCATGAAAATCTCGCCCTCGTGTGCAAACACACATGGGTAGGAGAGGTGGTACGGGGCTTGCAGAACGGGCGTCGGTGTCTCGGCCGGAGTGCCGTCGACGCGCAGTTCAGTGTGAGAGATCACTCCCTGTTTGGAGCCCCGCGGCACCTCCTCGCAGAAGAGATGATGGCGGCCGTCGTGCTCAAAAATGAACGGGTCTGCATACACCAGAGCGTCGCCCCAGCGCACAAGGCCGTTCTCGCGCTCCCAACCGCGCGTCGGCGCGTCGGCACGTTCACGCACCCGTATCCGCCATGGGCGCCGGAACACCAGTCGTCTGGCGGGTGCGCGCAGCCACGACGCCAGATCGCGCATGAGCAGCCTGGCCCTCGACGGTGGCGGTGGCGGATGCATCTGCTCGGGCGCCGCGGCAAGCTCGTCGAGGCCCGGTAGCCGCTCGACGGCGCGCGGCAGCAGCGCGGCGAGCTTCCAGAGGGCAAGCGTGCGACTTACCGCCTCCGAATAGGGTCCCACGGCCGAGACGGTGCGCGCGACAACGACCGTGCTCGTCCCGGCTCGCAACATGACCTCGCTCACAAGGCATGGACTGCCGCTTAGCAGCGCTCGGCGGAAGGCGTCTTCGACCGGCTCGGCGAGGCCCTCGTGATGCAGCCAGAGCAGTTCGCGCGGCTCGTCGTCCGGGGGCGGCCGTTCGACGAGCCACACGACCAGTGTTGCCGGCGCGTCGGTGACGCGTGCCTCCACGCGGATGGGGGCGTGCGGGTCATCGCCGACGGTGAAGATGTGACGCTCACCCGCGCCGTGGAGTCGTTGTGCAATGCCGCGGCGGGCGCCTCCAACCAGGTGCAGCGCAACGACCTCGAGCGCGTCCGAGGCTTCGAAACCCGCGAGCGCACGTGCCTGCCATGCAGGTGTCGGAGGCCCTTCCAGGACGACCGCGATCGGACGCGGGGCGCTCAACGGAGCAGCAGGTTAACTCGGTCGAGAGCGCTCGCCACCACACAGAACCCTACTACGTCAGCCGGCGACTCCGCGAGACGATAACGTTCACACGATGAGCTTCAGCGTAGTGATTCCCGCGTACGAAGCTGCACGCACTCTGCGGGAAACCATCGGGTCGGTCCTGTCCCAGACGCGTCAGGACTTTGAGGTGATCGTGGTCGACGACGGCTCGAGGGACGGTACTTCGGCCGTCGTCGAAGCGATTGCGGCCGAAGACGACCGGGTCAAGCTCTATCAACAGGCGAACGCAGGCCCATCCGCTGCGCGCAACCGCGGGATCTCAGCGGGTGACAGCGAGTACGTGAGCGTGCTCGATAGCGACGATCTATGGCTCCCCGATTACCTTGCCGAGATGGGCAGGGCCCTGGATCTCAATCCGCGGGCGAGCCTCGCGTACACGGATGCGTGGGTGTTCGAAGAGGCGAGCGGCCGCTTCCACAGGGCCACAGCGATGGCGCGACAGCGCCCGCCGACAGAAGCGCTGTCTCACGAGCAGTTCGTGGCGAGACTCATTCAGGACAACTTCATCTTCAGCTCCGTCACCGTGCGCCGGTCCGCGCTCGAAGAGGTGGGAGGCTTTGACCCGGATATACCTTACTCCGAGGACTATGAGCTTTGGCTGCGAATGGTCATCTCAGGCTTCGAAGCGGTGGGGGTCGCCGACCCCTTGGCGGTCAAGCGCGATCGCCCGGACTCACGTACATTCGATCAAGGCGCGAGAGGTGCCAATGCGATGGTCTATAAGGCGGTCCTCGAGCGTCACCCTGCGTCTGCACAGGTCAGAGCGCTGGCCGAGGCTCGGCTCCTTGAGACTCGAGAATTCGAGGAGCGCCGCTCAGGTCCAGCAGGTCGCGTTCTAATGACGGCGAGGGACGCTCTCGCCGCGATAGCGCGAGTTGCGCGCGCACCGCGGCGATTACGAGCTGAGCCGCCTCCTCGAGTCGCGCAGGCTTTCCCTGAACTGGGTCGCGCCAGCAGGCGCCCGCACGCTGACGGCTGACGCCAGGTGGCCGTCGACCCGCCTAGCGAGGACGCCGATGAGGCTGGCGGCACATCCTCTGCGCCCGGCCCCGGCGGGCCGCGTGGGGGCGATGAGACCGAAGCACCTCCGGCCAGTCTGAGCGCGACCGTAGCCCGCGGCGCGAGGCTGGCGGGGACGGGATACGCATTCAGTCAGCTTCTCACCTTTGTCGCGTATCTCGCGCTCGCCAGGCTCGCGGCCCCGCGTGACTTTGGACTGTTCGCAGCGGGCAGCCTCGTGGTCGGTGTGGGTGCCGTGATCGGTGAGTCAGGGATCGAGGCGGCGCTCGTCCAGCGACGACACGGGCTCGAGCAAGCTTTGAATGCCGCCTTCGTCGCAACCGTCGCCGGCGGTGTGGCGCTCAGTTTTCTCGCGCTCGCGACGGCTCCCCTGGTTCAACTCTTCTTCCACAACCACCAGGCCGGAGTCGTGGCAGCGGTGATGTCCGCGTCGCTGCTGCTTCGCCTCATGACGATCGTGCCCGACGCCCTGCTCATGCGACGGTTCTCATTCATGCGCAGGGTGGTGATCGATCCGTTGTCTACGATTGCCTTCGCGGCCGGGTCGATTCCAGCGGCAGCGGCCGGCTGGGGAGTCTGGTCCCTGGTGATTGGAACTTACGCCTCGATCCTGTCGACCCTGATCGGCGGTTGGGTCTTCGCGGGCTGGCGGCCGCGGCTGGGGGAGGCGAGCCTGGACACGTGGCGGGAGCTTGCCCGCTTCGGGCGTCCTGTCATGATCGGCAACCTCATTCGGAGCTTCGTCTTGCAGATCCCCGTGCTGGCGCTCGGTCGTGCCAGAGGGCCAAGCGCCCTCGGCCAGTTCACCTACGCCACGCGCACCGCGAACCAGCCGCTCGGCGCGGTTGTGAATGTGGGCGGCTACGTGCTGTTTCCAGCCTTCTCGCGTCTCTCCGCTTTCGACGCGCGCTTCCGCGCGGCTGTGCGCAAGGCGCTGCGCTGGCTATGCGCCATCTCCTTCCCGGCTTGCATGCTGCTCTTGCCCCTGGGCGCGCCGGCGGTCGTGCTGGTGTTCGGCCAGCGATGGCGGCCAGCTGGGCAGGCAGTGATGATCCTCAGCGTCTACTGCGCGGCGCTGTCCCTCGACTCGATCGCCAGCGAGGCCTGGAAGGCGAGTGGCCGAACCGGCATGCTGCCGCGCATGCACGGCCTCTCGCTGCTGCTCACGGCCGCGTTTGTTGGCGCCCTGGTCGTACCGTTCGGGCTCATCGGGGTAGCTGTCGGCATGTCGCTGAGCGCCGTCGGAGTGGCCGCCTTCGCCGTGCGGGGGATGGGTCACGCGTTGGGTATCAGGGTGGGTGATCTCGTGCAAGAGCTCTGGCCGCCGGCCGCGGCAGCATCCGTCATGGCAGCTGGGCTGTTCTGTCTGGAGCACTTCGTCGTGCGCGCCGACGTACGCGGTACGTTCGCCGGTCTCGTGCTGTTGGCGGTGGAGTCGCTGCTTGGCGTAGCGGTATACCTGGCGATCTTGGCCGTGTTCGCGCCTGAGACGACGCGTGAACTGCTCGGCAGGCTTCGCGGGCTCTCAGCGCGGCGCAGGGACCGGCGCCGAGTTCAGCCGGGCGGCGCCGCGTGACGCCGCGCGCGAACAATCACGAGCGTCGGAAATCTAGGTGACATGATGTCGGCGACGCGATACGGCGTTAGGCGTACTCTGCTAGTGCTGGCAATCCCAATCGCGATTGCTCTCGGGTTTGCTCTCCATCTCGTACTCGCGGGGGCGAGCCCGACGCAGACAGCCGCGGCAAAGCGCGTATGCTCGCAGCAGTTCGGCTCGTTCGGAGTCGGTCACTGGCCGCCCGCGTGCTGGCGGCCTTACGGACCCAATTCGCCCTTTAACGTTCCCATCCCGTCGCATCCTCGGCTGGCAGCCGACTCGACGGCCATCACGAGCTACATCCGATCGCACCATTGGTCATTCGAGGGTGATGGCCGCGGCCGGTTCACGATCGACAATGGCGGCAGCCGTCCGGTGTACTGGTCGAAGAGCAGCGATCCACTCGTGAAGGTGATTTGCAGCGGCGACCACTCCTGCCAGCGGGGCATGAAGGTTCACATTCCGAAGGGAGCACAAGCGGAGAATGCGTCAGACGGGCTTATGACCGTGGTCGACCAGGCGCGTGGCCTCGAGTACGACTTCTGGCAGGCGGGCACGCCCAAAAATGGTGAAATGAGGATCGCCGCCGGAAACAGCATCCCGATTGGACCAGAAAGGGGAACTGGCCTGGGTGGTGACGCAGTGGCTGCATACCTTGGACTCCTCGGCGGCTCGATTCGCGCGCCCGAGCTCGCAGCCGGCAGGATCGAACATGCGCTCGCCATAACCACGGAATGTGTGCAGTCCCACGATGTGTGGCCCTCCCCGGCGCTAGGTCGCGGCGATTTGACGTGTGCCAACAACGGTCTCGGCCCGCATTTCGCGAGTCTCCTGCAGCTCAACATGAGCGACTCGGAAATTGCTGGCACGGGTGCACCGGGATGGCAGCGAGCGATCATGACGGCGATGGCCCATTACGGTATGTACGTCGTCAATACCAACGGACGCGGCAATTCGGCAATGGGCCTGTTCAACGAAGCCGACCAGTCGTTCACGAGCTTCGGCTACCCGGCAGAGATGAGCAGGTTCGTCAAGGCTG
>Ga0210408_10005995_pt1 | contig 10568 bp, 8 predicted proteins | sample IncBWH4MmetaG_FD_155471 | JGI IMG/M metagenome (GOLD analysis project Ga0210408, IMG submission 155471) | Forest soil microbial communities from Barre Woods Harvard Forest LTER site, Petersham, Massachusetts, United States - Inc-BW-H-4-M | ecosystem: Environmental > Terrestrial > Soil >...
CCGCCGTCGGACCCTACGCAGGGTGCCGGGCCAGCTCCCCGCCACGGAGCCGGCGGAGCTTTCACTTGGGCGAAAAGCGCGGTCGTACTCAATAAGATTCCGAATGCACCAGCCAGCAAAGATTTGCAACTCATTGCTTATCCTCCTCGTCAATTTGAGACCCGACCTGAATCTTCGCGTGCAGACCGCGCGCACTCGGAACGATTCAACTTGGAGATGCATCAAGGAACTTAGTTGGGCACTTTTATACACCCGAGACCCTTCCGATTGAACCGAATTGTTCCGGCCCTCTAGTAGCGCCAACCTTCAGGTTGGCATATTCGACTCCAACGGATGCCCGTCCGCCGCCGCGGACGCGCGCAAAATCACCCTGGCGGCGAAACGTGCATCAAGGAATTGTCGACAGCGGGCGTGTTTCCGAAAATTCGATATTTAGGGTACTTTGCATATTCGGTTAAGGCTTCATCTTGAGGAGGTATGAATAATGGGAAACAAGCTTATACGTGTGGGAATTGCACTTTTGGCGATTATTTCGCTGTTGCCTGCGCCGAACTTTGCGCAGGATCAGAAAGGGAGCGATCAGACGGCGCCTGTGAGGTCATCAACCCAAAGGGGAACGCAGGCAACGCCATCAAGCGCTGTTCTCCCCCGAATCGTGGACTTAAAGCTGGACTATTCGGCTGGGGGAAAAATGTATCCGAACATTATTGGGCCGTATACGCCGATGAAGAGTGCTGAGCCGTCGCTTACAAATTCTCCGCGCATCGAACAGTTGTTACAAAACGGCAAGTTGATGCTGAGTCTGCAGGACGCCATTTCGCTGGCGCTCGAGAATAATCTGGCGATCGACGTGGAGCGCTACACGCCGTGGCTGGATGAGGTTAGCCTTCTGCGCGCCAAATCGGGGATTAACGGTCTGGTGCCGTTTGATCCCACTGTAACCGGCAATCTCAACCTCCAGGATTCGGTTAACCCGCTCAATAACCCGCTGTTTGCAGGAGTGATCCCGACTGGAACTACGACGCCCACCAGCCAAACGCCGCCCGCCTATATTCAGCACGTCGCTAATGTAAATTTTCAATACAGCCAATATTTTCCCAAGGGGACCGAGTTTCAGGCAGGCATGACCAACAATCGCACCTCTACCAATTTTGGAAGGCTCAATTTGTACAATCCCTATTTGCAATCGGCGCTAACCTTGACGATTACTCAGCCGCTTCTTCGAGGTTTTGGAACCCTCGCCAACACTCGCCTGATTATCGAAGCCAAGCGCACCATCAAAGTCGGCTTGTCGCAACTGGAGCAGCAGGTGATGGCCACGACGACCCAGGTGTCCAATGACTATTGGGAGCTGGTGTACGCGCGGGAGAACGTAAAAGTGCAACAGGCTGCCGTGGAAGTCTCGCAGCGGCTTTACGAAGAAAATTCCATGCGGCTGCAAATCGGAACGCTGTCTTCGCTAGATGTGCTGACGGCGCAATCGCAAGTCGCCTCCGACAAGCAGGCGCTCGTGCAGGCGCAATCCGTTCAACTGCAGGATGAGACGACGCTGCTTAATGACATCACGAAGAATCCATTGGACGCGCCGCTTCTTCGCGCCGAAATTGTTCCGACGACGGCAATTTCGACGCCGGACACGGGCGAAAACGTCCAGATCGAGGACGCTGTGAAAGAAGCCTGGCAGAAGCGGCCTGAATTGAAACAGGCGGCGTTGAATCTGGAAAACGCGGGAACCGATGTGAAGGCCACGAAGAATGAACTTCGCCCGTCCGTCAATATTTTTGGAGAGTATGTGGCCAGTGGCCTTGGAGGAATCCAGACTTCCACGACGACCACTCCGACGGGAGCATTTTTGGCGGGGTTGCCCGTGGTGGATTCCACAGGCGCTCCTGTCCCCGATCTCTTTCAGGCAACGGCGGTCACAAATTCGTCGGCAATCGTTTTTCCAGGCGGGGCGGGACAGGATCTAAGCCGCGTGTTTCACGGGAACTATTCGACATTCGAGGGAGGGATCAACATCACTTTACCGATTCGGAATCGCGCGGCGCAAGCGGACAACGCTCAGGCGTTGTTGAACGAGAGGCAGCAAAAGACGCAGTACCGGCAGCAACAGAATGCCATCTTCGTCAGCGTGCGCAACGCCCTCATTGCCTTGCAGGAAGATCGCGCCTCGCTCGCTGCAGCGGAGGAGGCGCGAAAATTGGCCGTTCAAACGTTTCAAGATGAGCAGGAGAAATACCGGCTGGGAGCGTCCACGAGTTACAACGTTGTTTTGCGATCGCGCGACGTCACCAGCGCGGAGGGCGTGGAGCTGCGCGATCGGATCAACTTGCTCGAAGATGAGCTGAAATTCAACCAGGCCACGGGCCGCACGCTCGAAGTGAATCAAATCAGCCTCAACGATGCGCTGAAGCGCTGAGGGTGTAGTCGACTTGCGGCGTGACCGGAATTGTGAATGCGAAGAAGTGACGCGGCTCGGAAAGCAAATGGAGCGCGGAACGAGCAGAGAAGGGAATGATTGATTTCGAATTTAATTTCGGTCTTTGGCACTTGATTTGTTTTCGGCCGGAACTCTATAAATAGAATTTCCCAAACCGGTTTGCCGCAAGGCCGGAATTTGAAAAACTTCGGTCAACCAACCGGGGCCGACGGCAGCAGTAAGATCCCGCGGCAACGGCGATTCCCAAACAGTTGAATCCACATAGCCCAACGGAGAATAAAGTGAAAACCGGAATGTCATCCAGCGACGCACCGCAAACGCCCTCTTGGACTACGGCCAGAAGTTTATTTCTTACGGCTCTGGTTTCTGGCTCGATGTTGGCGGGTTACTCAGTTCACTCTCAATCCCGGCCGCTGACACCGCCACCTGCGATCGTCGTGACACCGGTTACGCGGACATTCGTACTCTGGGGAGACATGCGATTCACCGATCCGGCAGATTGTGATGCGAGTGATCCGGACGCGAGACAGGCAATCGTGCAAGAAATGGCCAGAGTTGATCCACACCCTGATTTCGCCGTCGTTACAGGCGACGTGGTTTATCACGGTCATAGCAGCCAAGATTGGGACGTCTTTGAAAAGCAAACGAAACCATTAAGGGATGCGAAAGTCAGGATTTTCCCAGTGCTGGGGAACCATGACGTCGATGGAGGATCTGGCCGGCCTGAATTCTTTAAGCACTTTGCCGATTTGAAAGGCTATTCGCAACTCGAAAAGGAAGCCTGGTACTCGATCACGTATGGGAATTCTCTCTTCCTCATGCTCGACAGCCCGCAAGGAACCTGGCTGCGAAGCATGCTAAAAGGGGTCCCCGATGATCTGGATTTTCTGTTTATTGTCTTGCACCATCCCGTCGTAACGCGCGCATCGGAAGGGGTTCATAGAGTTAACGTTTGCAAAGGGCAGAAAAAGGCCCTAGTTGCTCCCCACGGGGTCGAGGAGAACGAGAGGATGCTAAAACTCGTTTTGGAGGACTTTTCCCAATCCCATCCGTTAGCTAGATTGGTCGTCCTTTCGGGTCACAATCATAACTACGAAAGGTACGACGACAAGCGAATCACTTATATCGTCAGCGGCGGCGGTGGCGCCACGCCCTATCCAGTAAAGCGCGACCCAAGAGACGCGTATCACGACAATGGGCCCACATATCACTTTTGTAAGATCAGTTTTGATGATCAAGGCTTGGTCTTTGATATGTTCAAGCTAAATTCAGAGGACAATACGTGGAAGCTGGGCGATACATTTCATTTGGGGAAATTATCAACAAGTTCGAGCCAGCAGTGAAGATTTTAGGCGGGGTTTTGTAAATTAAAAGGAATCCGCTCATCGGAAATTTTGTCCGGATTGGTCTAAAAGCCTTCTTCAACAAGACGAGCGACGGTCAATCGGGACTCTGCGGATTCCCGCTTCGACTCCGCCAGGCGCTCGACATATTTTGCGAGGATGTCGCACTCGACGTTCACGGGGTTGCCGACTTTCAGGGATGACAAATTGGTGTGCTCGTAGGTGAAAGGGATGATGGCGGTTTCTACGATGTTTTCGTGCCAGCCTGCGACCGTCAGACTTATGCCATCGAGAGCGATCGAGCCCTTCATCGCGATGTACCGCGCGAGATCGCCGGGGACCTGCACGCCGAACCACCAGTTCGCGCCTTCGGCTTGGAGGCGTGCTACACGGCCGACTCCGTCCACGTGGCCCTGCACAAAGTGGCCGCCTAGTTCTTTCATTGCGGTCAGCGGGCGCTCGAGATTCACGCGAGAGCCGGGCTTCATTTCACCGAGGCTTGTACGACGCAGCGTCTCGCCGGAAAGATCGGCGGCGAAAGTTTCGTTCGAGATGTCAACCGCCGTCAGGCAACACCCGTTCACGGCGATGCTGCCCGATTTTGCCAGGCTATCGAGGAGAGGGCCCGCTCGCACGCGGATTCTGCCGCCGATTGGATCGGAGCGCGCTGCGGCGGAATCCGACCGTGTTCCGGCGCCGCACAGTTCCACCGATTCAATCGTGCCGACGTATTCAACGAGTCCGGTAAACATCGCGGAGATACCCCTCGACTGCGAAATCCGGTCCGAATCGCTCGATCGTGACGTTCTGCAATTCCTGCACAGCCCGAAGCCGTGCGGGCGCTGAATCCATGCCCGAAACCTTTCCCCCGAAACCCGCAACTTTGGGTGCGAAGAACACGCGCATTTTATCCACAATTCCGGCGGCCAGGGCGGCGGAATTTAAAATTGCGCCCGCTTCGAGCAGGACACTGAGGATTTCGCGACGGCCGAGTGCCGCGACGGCTTCGACGAGATCGGGCCTCGAGCCGCGTCCGGCGAGTCGCATGACATCAACCCCGGCGCTGCGCAAGGCGCGCGCTTTCGGGGAATTTTCTTTTGCGCGAGAGAAGACAAGTACGTCTCCGTCCGCCGAGCGCACCAGCTTCGACCGCAGCGGCAAGCGCAGACGTGAATCCAGCACGACTCGCAGCAATCTGCTCCTGCGCGGTTCACCTGTGCGGTCGGTGAGAAGCGGATCGTCCGCGAGCACCGTGCCGATGCCGGTGAGCACTGCGTCGGACGCGTGGCGCATGCGCTGTACTTCGGCGCGCGATTCGGGTGACGAAATCCAGCGGTCTTTTTGCGAAATGCGCGCGCTCTTGCGCGCCCTCATTTTTGCTTGGGGAAGGACAAGCTGGCCATCGAGTGTGAGCGCGGATTTTAGCGTCACCAAGGGTTTGCGGGAAACGATCCAGTTTGCAAAAGCCTCATTCAGACGCCGCGCTTCGGCCTCTCGCAGGCCGGCATTCACTTCGATTCCAGCAGCCCGTAATTGTTTAAAACCGCGGCCAGCCACCGCAGGGTTCGGGTCCGTCATCGCCGCCACGACGCGTGCGACGCCTGCTGCAATCAGCGCTTGCGAGCATGGACCAGTGCGGCCCGTGTGGCAGCACGGTTCGAGGTTGATGTAGAGTGTCGCGCCTCTCGCCGATTCACCCGCCACTTCCAGGGCGATGATTTCCGCGTGGCGGACGCCGTCATAGGTGTGGAATCCTTCGCCGACTATGCGCCCTTCGCGGACGAGAACCGCTCCGACGAGCGGGTTCGGGCTTGTGATCGCGACACCGCGAGCCGCCAGCTCGAGCGCGCGGTCCATGAAGACCGCGTCAGCTTCAAAAGTGGAAGCGGTGCCCGAAGATGCGAACGCATTCATATAGACAGTGGCCCAAAAGTTTGCGACAGATTTGAGTAGCACAGCCACTCTTGGCTGTGCAGTTTTGCAAGGCACAAAGATGCCCGACTTAATGACAATCCCAAACCCCACACAGCCAAGAGTGGCTGTGCTACTTCTTCAATCAAAAAGTGAAGATACGAATGTCTCCGCGTCAAACGGGACGAGGTCCTCCATGGATTCGCCGGTGCCGACATATTGCACGGGCAAGCCGAGTTCGCGCGTGATGGCCACGACGATGCCGCCCTTGGCCGTGCCGTCAAGCTTGGTCAAGACAATGCCTGTGACCTCGGCCGTCGCTGTGAATTCGCGCGCCTGGGAGAGTCCATTCTGTCCGGTCGTCGCGTCCATCACGAGTAAAACCTCATGCGGAGCGCCGGGAATTATCTTTGAAGCCGTGCGTTTCATCTTGTCGAGCTCAGCCATCAAATTCATTTTGGTGTGCAGGCGTCCCGCGGTGTCCACGATGACGACGTCGGCGTTTCGCGCGCGCGCGGACGCTAGCGCGTCATACACAACCGCTGCCGGGTCGCCACCTGATTTTGTCTTCACAATTTCCGATCCTGTGCGCGTGGCCCACACGCCGAGCTGCTCGATGGCAGCGGCGCGAAACGTATCGCCCGCGGCGAGGACCACATTCTTGCCGCCTTGGCGCAGGCGATGCGCGAGCTTGCCGATGGTCGTCGTTTTCCCCGTGCCGTTCACGCCGACAACAAAAATGACGTGAGGGCGCGAGTCCTGGGCGGCCGCCGATGATCCATTCCGTGAGGGCACGGTGCGCAGGGCATACAGAAGCTGATTTTTCAGTTCAACTTTAAGTTCAGCAGCGCTGCTGAGCGCATGCCTTTCAAGTCTCTGGCGCACAGCTTCGAGAATCTGGTGAGTCGTCCGAGGCCCGAGATCGGCGGCGAGCAAAGCGTTCTCCAGCTTCGTGAGCAGCTCGGGATCGATTTTCTTCTCGCCCGAGATCAGGTCTTCGACCTTGGCAGTAATCTGCGTGCGGGTTTTGGAGATCGACTGTTTCAGCCGGTCGAGCAGCGACCCGCCGTCCTTAGGCTTCTTGCCTTCGTCGTCTTTACCAAAGATCGAAATCATAAATGTTTCGCGGAGATGCGCGGCGAAACCATTATTCTAGCAGAAGAGAACCCTCTGCCATGTCGCGCCTGTCACCGTGACACTTTGCCGAGGGCAATCCCGATGCGTTTGTTGTATCATGGCGCCAATCGGATGGGTTTCTGGCTGAGGCAGCACTGAATTTGATTTCACTACACAGGAGTGCGCAATGAATTCGTTCCAATCGAAAACCGCCCTTACGGTCTTGTTGTGTCTCACTCTTGGGGCTGCAATTTTTCGTGCGCAGACGGCGTCCAACCGGGACGCGGATAAAGCGGCAATCAAACAGTTGGTCGCTAATTTCGCGGACACCTGGAACAGCCACGACGCACACGGGCTGGCCATGCATTATGTGGAGGACGGCGATTTCTCTAGCGTGAAAGCTGAGCCAAGTCACGGCCGCAAAGAACTCGAAGAACATTACATGACGATTTTCACGACGTTCCTGAAGAATGCCCACACCACGGATACGGTCAGAACCATCCGCTTTCTCGCGCCAGATCTGGCCAACGTGGACATCGATTGGCTGGTGACGGATCCGGCCGCGCCGGGCGGAGTTCTGCGTAAAGGACTTCTGACTTGGGTTGTGACCAAGCGCAACGGCGAGTGGAAGATCGTGGTTTATCACGAGCAGGCTTTCTAACGAATTGCGCGACGACGCTGCCCGTAAGGTTTTGAGGGCTCCATCCCGGGTCCGCGGAAATTGGGAGGATGCGATGATTTCAACACGTGTGAAAATTGCGCTGGCGGTCTTGATGTTTTTCTCGATCTCTGCGGCCCTTTCTTGGGCGCAGATGGCTTCCAACATGGACGCCGACTCAGCTGCCATCAAACAATGTGTGGCCGCCTGGGAAGATGCGTGGAATCGCCACGACGCGCACGCCACGGCGATGGCCTACGTCGAGGACGGCGATTTTTCGAGCACTACGGGAGTTCCCAGCCACGGGTGGAAAGAACTGGAAGTGCACTACAACGAAATCTTCACTACCTTTCTTAAGGATGCGCACCGGACCGACACTGTGCGGGGGATTCGCTTCCTGGGGCCGGGAATTGCGTCGGTAGACATCGACTGGCAAATGACCGGGGCTAAGACGCGTGATGGCCAGGACGCGCCCAATCGCAAAGGACTTCTCACCTGGATCGTGACCAAGAATAACGGGCAGTGGAGGATCACGATCTACCACGAGTCCGTTTTCTAGAAGGGGTTTGCGAATTTTGTGGCGCAGGCTTCAACCTGTGGGTTGTAGTTACGGCAAGGATGACCTTACTCCGAACAAAACCGACAGGCTGATGAATCTGCGTGACATCCCAATCCCGAACAGGCCGGCGGCTAAAGCCGCACTTATTCTGCGTCCTTTACGGCACGGCTGAAGCCGTGCCCTATAAAGATCTGACAATTGCCAAACAGGTTTTGAAGCCTGCGTCACTCTACGGGAAACAGGTCCGTTAAACTTCGACGAGGGTGGCGCTTAGGCGGATCTTTCCGGCGCGAACGGAGCGGTCGAGGGCATCCACAACGGCTGCATCGAACTTGGTATTGGCCAGCTCGATGATACGGTTGATGGCAAATTCGAGGTCCATGGCGGATTGGTAGGGGCGGTTGGTCGTCATGGCGTCAAGCGTATCGGCAACGGCGATGATGCGAGCCATCAAGGGAATTTCGTCGCCCTGCAATCCGTGCGGATAGCCTCGGCCGTCGACGTGTTCGTGGTGCAGTTCGATTCCCGGCAGCATTTCCTTCAACTGCGCGACCGGGCGCATGATGTTCGCACCTTTCAGTGGATGCTGCTTCATCAAGGCGAATTCTTCGGTTGTGAGCGCGCCGGGCTTTTTCAGCACGCGATCGTCGACCCCAATTTTTCCTACGTCATGCAGCAGCGCCGAAATCCGAATTTTTTCCAGTTCGGCCGACTGCAACCCGAGCTGTTGCGCGATGATGATGGAATATTTCGCGACGCGTCCGGAATGGCCGCGCGTGTACGGATCCTTTTCGTCGATGGCCGCGGCGAGCATGCGAATCGAGCCAAGAAAAAGCTCGTGGTTCTGATCGGCAGCCTGCCGGAGCTGCACGATGAATTGCTCAATGTCGCCAGCCATGTGGTTGAAGGTCTCAGCCAATTCGCTGATTTCGGCGGCGCCCTGAACGGGAGTCCGCTGGTGGAATTCCCCGCGACTGATGGCCAGCGTCGAGACGGCGAGCGCCCGGATCGGCGTGCTGATGCCGACGGCAAATAAATAGCCGAGAATCAGCGCGGCGAAAGTGACGACCACCACGAACTTGAGCGCCTGCGCATTGAGTTCCGTGACGCCGGCATCCTCGCGCGCTTTATCCAGGCCGCGTGTCGCCACCACGGCCCAATTCAGGTCCGGGATCGTGCTGTAGGTTCCAACCATCTCCGATTTTTTCCCATTGTCCAACGTTTCATACCGTCGAAGCGTTTCCGTCGTGCGCAACTCTTTCGGCAACCCGGTCACCTGGGTGACGACGGGCGAGCTAGGCCTGGCATCCGAACCGGGTACGAACTGCCGCATGTCCGGGTGGGCCACGATGTGCCCGCTGTGATCTACAACGAACACCACTCGGCCACGCACGCTGGTTTCCTGAAGGCGCCGAAGAATGCCATCCAGCGAGACGACAGCGGCCAGCATTCCGGAAAATTGATCGTTCACTTGCAGCGGCACCGCCATGACAAACGCCGGGCGGTTCTCGGGGCCGATGGCCAGCGGGTCGCTGCGGAACACCAGGGATTGCAGAGTCGTCGTAAACGCTCGCTGTAATGCCTTGGCCACGAAGGGGTCCTGGTTTGCCTGGAAATTGCCTGCACCGCTGCCTTTGGCCTCTCTGCCCACTGCGGTCAAGTACAAAATATTTGGATTGCTCGCCACGAAATTCTCAAGCACTCGTGTGACTTGCGGCGCGTTTTGGGAGGTGTCGACTTTATCGATCAAGCCTGTTAGTGCCAGGATCTGGCGTTCGCTGATGAGCTGCTGGTAAAGACTGGCGTCAAATTGCTGGATCTCTTCCGCCAAGGAGCGAGTGACTTCGGTTTGCTGGACGCTCTCCGTATCAGTCAGTTTTCCCTGGCTAAGTTGTAGAACCTGACGGTGATAGAGTCCGAGGGGCAATACACTGACGAGCAGCATGGCGCCCAGCACGAGCCAGAGAATTCTTGGCCGGCGGGTAAACGCGGATTTGAGGCCAGCGAGGTCCACAGTAGTCAGTTCCTAACATCTATTTTACGACCCTGGCAGAAGGGACAGAAGTGCGGAAACCTGAGGTGCTACGCACTAGCTAACTCACGATTCTCGCGAAGAATCTGTCAGAAGGATCTCGCCCGGGAACGCCAATCTCCTGATTGGCGTCACGCAACCCGCCAATCGGGAGATTGGCGCTCCCTGGTCTCACTCCGCCAGATTCGCGCCACGGTGGTGCTGGGAACTATTCTTGTTTGAGGCGCCGTTCCATTAAGTCGCGAATGGCATCACGCGTGACACGGCCTGCAGTCAGGACGGCGTGGACCTGTTCCGTTATGGGCATTTCGACTCCTGTGCGGCGAGCTAGCTCCAGTGTGGCTGCGGCGCTCCCCACTCCTTCGGCAACTCGGCGGGTCGAACCGAGAATTTCTGCCAGGTCTCGACCTTTGCCAAGTTCAATGCCGACGGAGCGGTTCCGGCTGAGCTCGCCCGTGGCTGTCAAGATGAGATCGCCGACGCCTGCGAGTCCAGAAAGGGTTTCGCGG
>Ga0210408_10005996_pt1 | contig 10567 bp, 8 predicted proteins | sample IncBWH4MmetaG_FD_155471 | JGI IMG/M metagenome (GOLD analysis project Ga0210408, IMG submission 155471) | Forest soil microbial communities from Barre Woods Harvard Forest LTER site, Petersham, Massachusetts, United States - Inc-BW-H-4-M | ecosystem: Environmental > Terrestrial > Soil >...
GGTCGCCGGCCATCGGGACGCCGAGATCGCGCTCGCCGGATTGATCAGTGCCGGGACAGTCTATCGGTTCATCCACAAGCCCATGTCCCCAGGCCGGGCAAAGCTGTTCGCGGATGCGGCAGTCAAGAAATACGAGGACCAGCGCAAGCAGGCGGCCGCAACTCCCCCGGCCAAACCTCCGTCGCGATCGAACCGCGGTTTGCTGATCGGCGGCACGATCGGAGCCTTGGGTGTGATCATCGTCGCCACCTGGGCGATGCGCACGGGCGGTTCGGACGAGGCTGCGCCGCCGGCCGACGCCACCGACGCCGTTCATCCGGCCTCCCCTGAGTCGCCGCTGCGCGGACGAGCGACAGCCGCGCTCGCCGCCAATCGACTGACCGAACCCGCCGGCGACAATGCGCTGGCGCTATATATCAAAGCGCTGGCGCAGAACCCGGCCGACGCGCAGGCGCGCGCCGGCCTCACTGAAGTCCGCGAGCGCCTGTTGGCCAGAGCCGAGAATGCCCTGCTCGTAGAACGCCTCGATGAGGCATCGGCCGCGATCGAGACGGCGCGCAAATCCGGCGTTGAACGCGGCCGCATCGGATTTCTCACCGCCCAGCTTGCCAAATCGCGCGAGCGGATCAAAGCGGCGCAAGCCGCGGCGCGCGCCCGGGGTGGGGCCCAGGCCGGCGAGGACAGGATCACGGCTTTGCTCAATCGCGCAGCGCAACGCATCAATGATGCGCATCTCATCGATCCGAAACACGACAGCGCGCTCCACTATGTGCGGGAGGCACTGCGGCTCGATCCCAACAGCAATGCCGCCCAGGAAGCCGAAAAAGCGCTGGCGATGCGTTTGCTGGCGGAAACTCACGGCGCCATCGATCGCCGGGATTTTGTCCGTGCGTCCGGTTGGCTCGAGGCGGCCAGGGGCGTCGCCGCGGCGGCCAATATCGAGGCGGCGGAAAGCTCGCTTGCGGCCGCACGTCGCGAAGCGGATGCCGACGCCTGGACCGCCCTGCTAAAGAACGCCGCCGAGCGCTTGCAGCAGGACCGGCTCATCGAACCGGAAAACGACAGCGCCAAATACTACTTGCTGACATTGCGGGGCCTCGATCCGCGCAACGCCGGCCTCGCCCCCGCGATGCAGGAGTTGGGGACCCGCCTAGCCGCCAAGGCGCGCCGCGCATTGGAGCTGGGGCAGCAGGATGCGGCGCGAAGCTGGCTCGATGAAGCGCGCGCGATCGGCTTTACCTCCGCTGAGGCCGATTCCGTGCAGCACGATCTGGACGCCGCCGCCGCGGGACAGCAATTTCTGGCGAATGTCGTCGCGGCCGGCGACCTCACGCTCATCAGGTCGGTAAAGCCGGAATATCCGAAGAAGGCAAACTCGAGCAAGATCGAGGGCTGGGTCGAGTTGGATTTCACCGTCGCCGAGAGCGGCAGGGTCATGGATATTGCGGTCCACGCCGCCAGCACCCCCGGCGTGTTCGAGGCCGCCGCGATCAACGCCCTCGCGAAATGGCGCTATAAACCGGTTCTACGGGACGCGAAGCCTGCGGCGCAGCGGGCGCGCATTCGAATCCGTTTCGTTCTGGCTCCTGCGTGAGCGCGCCGATTTCGGCCCCGATGCGCAGATCATCGACCGCGCCGAATGCGTGCTTTCGCACGAATCCGCGCCGATCGATCAGGACGAGGCTGGGAGTGCCGCGCATTTTGTATCGTTCCATGGTGTGGGGAATCGGACTCGCCGGATTCGGCTGATCGAGCGCGATGGGAAATTTCAGGCGATATTCGTGGATGAAGGCTTTGAGGACTGCGGCATTGAAGGCGTCATGATGTTCGAACGTGGCGTGCAAGCCGATTACCGCCACGTCATCCGGCGCGAAGGTCTCGTGAATTCTCTGCGCCTGGGGAATCAGGGCGGCAATCGAGTTCGGGCACAATACCTGGAACGCCGCGAGCGCGACCACCCTTCCACGCAATCCGGACAGGAACAGCGGCCGATCCGTATTGAACCAAGTTTCCACGAGCAGCTCGGGCGCATAGGTTGAAGTTGTCATGAATGGCGCGCGCCGCCGGTCACCCAGCGGTGGCAATCGTCCTTTGAGTTATTTTGAGGCGAACCCGACGTCTATTGTGTGCCCGAAGCGGGCTTCAATTACAAGGGGCACGACTGCTCGTCCGCGAAATCACGACGACTTGTTCGGGATATCTTGCGAATTTCCCGACGATGAGCTAGGGAGGCGTGGGGAGCGCCGCGGCGGACGATTTACTGCGCAGGCTCTTGCTCGCGGCGCTTGCGCTCCGCGATTTCCTCGCGATCGACAGCGACGTTGCGCGGCGCCTTGATGCCGATGCGGACCTGTGAACCGTTCACCGCCATCACGGTCACTTCAACATCATCGCCGATGCGCAATGTCTCACCGGTGCGCCGAGTGAGTATCAGCATGAAAAACTCTCCCGCCAATTTGAGCTCGCATTAGCTCATGGAGCGCACGGTCAGGCTGTGAGCGCTTTTGCGCGAGTCCTTGTAGGAATGCGCTGACCCTACTGCGGGGCCAGGATCTCGTTCGCCACCAAATCCGAACCTCCGGCCCAATCGCTGACGGTGGCTTCGTAGATGGCGAGCTCCCGCAGCAGATCCTCGAGCTTCTGCGCCTTGCCCATCGCAAAACCCTGGCCATAGTCGACGCCCAAGTCCGCCATGCGCGAGCGCAAGACATCGGTCTCGACATATTCGGCAATGGTTTCCATGCACATGACCTTGGCCAGCTGGGCGATGGCTTTGATCATCGATTCCGATCGCGAGTTGATGACCGCATCGCGGACGAAACTGCCGTCGATCTTGAGATAGTTGACCGAAAGGTCCTTCAGGTACGCCAGCGAACTTACTCCGGTGCCGAAATCGTCGAGCGCGAATTGGCAGCCCAGATCCTGCAGGCTGCGGATGAAGTGCTGCGCCTTGACCAGGTTGCCGATGGTCGCCGTTTCGGTCAATTCGAAGCACAGCACTCCGGGCGGCAGGCTGCTCGCCTTGATTTGTTCGATCACGAACGGCAGAAACGACTCATCCTGCAGCGATTGACCGGAAAGATTGATGGCGAAACGCGCACTATCCTCGCCAACCGACGCGCTGTGGGCGCCCAGCAATTCACAGGCGCGGTGCACCACCCAGCGATCGACCGTGGGCATGAGCTGGTAACGCTCCGCCGCGGAGAGAAATTTGCCGGGTGGGATGATCTCGCTCCGATCGCCCAGCATGCGCAGCAATAATTCGAAGCGTGGACGGCCGTAGTTGCCTCGCAGCGGCAGAATGGGCTGCGCATCGAGGCGGAAACTGTCGTTGCTGAGCGCGTCGCGCAGCTTGCCGACGACCAGGATGTCGGTATGGCGCCGGATGATGCTCTGGTCCGAATCCTGGAACATTTCCACCCGATTGCGGCCGCGATCCTTGGCGGCTTTGCAGGCGATCTCCGCGGTCGCCAGCGCATGGGCGAGCGGGTTATCGGAGCGGCCGATCGGCGCGATCCCAAGACAGACCGACACTTCGAACGAGCCCTGTCCGGCGCGCGGCGCGATGGCGGAGGCGCCGGCGCGAATTTTTTCGGCCACGATGGCCGCCTTCTCCATGGTGGAATTCGGGATGAGAGCGGCGAGCCGGTCTCCGGATATGCGCGCCGACAAGGCCGCCGCGGGCAGGGACTTGGCCATGCATTCCGCGACATTGACGATCACATCGTCGCCCACATGCATGCCGAAGGTTTCGTTGATGACATGCAGCCGATCGATGTCGAGGTAGAGAATGATGTGCGAATCCGCGGATGTGGCCGGCGCGAGCAGCGCCGAGGCCTGGCGTTCGAACGCCTGGCGCGTCATCAGGCCGGTGCTTGAGTCGTATTGGGCCTGAATGATGCTCGTCGCCCGTTTCGCCAGGACTTCGGCGATGCGCGTTTGATGCAAATCGAAGTCCGGCGCGCTCGGCGGATTGAACAGCGCGAGCACTCCCATGACCCGCTCCGAAGGGTGGCGCACCGGGCAGGCCAGGATCTTGTACGGGGCCGCGACGTCGCTCGCGACCTTGGAAATATGGTTGACGACGATGGTGCGCTGCTGCAGCTGCATCCACGCCATCAAATGATGCTGCGCCCGCTGCAGCGATTCCGCCGACATGGGCTGGCCGCTGCGCGTCAAGGACAGGGCGATATGCTTGTCGGGCACCCACAAGGCGGCGAGCGCGCAGCCCATGCGCTCGAGTCCGGTCTTCATGATGAGTTCGAATTCGTCGGCATCGCTCGCGGCCGCCGACTGCTGCGACGAGATTTCCAGCATGAGGTTGAGGTCGCGTTCGCGCACATCGAGATCGCGTTCACGGGAGCCCAATTTCGAACGCAGCGCGAGTTCGCGGCGCAGACACTCCATGGCCGGCTGCACCAGCTGACGCACGGTCTGCAGGGGGCGCGCCTGGGACCGCGTGCCCGACAAACGCGCGATCAGGCTGACGATACCGAGCACTTCGATGTGCTCGCCGCGCATTGCAAAGGAGTACACGGCGGTGTCGGCATCGAGTGTTCGCACCAGGCCCGCGAAATCCGTGGTATCGGTCAGGGCATTCGCGATGGCGTCCTTGACGACCTCCGGTTCATCGGCGAGATTGCACTCGTCGGAGGCCCATACAAGATTGCAGAACCCGTCGTGCACCACCACTCCGCGCAGACTGGGCATGAGCATTCGAAGCAAACGGCCATAGGGGTCGAACGAGGCATCCGCGGCGGGACTCTCGACGACCTTGGACTTGATCTCCAGCACTGCGGCCACCCTGGCGGGTTCTGGTTTGAAACTCACGAATCAATGTGCTGCAAACGCGTCCACGCATCTTTGACGGGAGTCGCAATTCGAGGCAGCGCCTGCGGAGTTTTGCCGACTCTATTGACAAAATCATTCGCGTCTTGTGATGTAACTCGCGGAATCAAGCCCGGTTCTGGGAAAGACGCGCCAAGACACCCAGCAGATAGCGGCCGCCCGGGATGCGGATCAGGCGAAACACCTTGCGCCAAAAACCCCTCATTTTCTCGTCGACCGCGGCCAGCGGCAGCGCGTCGTAAAGGTGCGCCAGGGGCTCATGGACCAGCGCGCTGCGGGCGTTGATGGGTCGTTTTCGCCCGTCCAACTTCATGGTCAGCACCACGGTATCGGCGTGCCATTCGACATCGAGATATTCGACCTCGAGATCGCCGGCTTCGAGCGCCGGCAGGGCTTCCTGCGCTTCGGGAGGCGCGCCGCGTAAAATGACCTCGACGGGCGCAGGGTAGCGGCGGGCAAACCGCCACGATCCTTCCCCAAGATTCCGCGCCACGAAGGGACCGGGTAAATTGCGTCGCATCTTTGCAATCATGTCATTCATTTTAGGCGATGGACGGCGAAGGGGGTTGGCTTGGGAAGGTCACGGGCGAGAATGTTGAATCCGGCGCGCCGAGCGGTTCTGACCTTGATCGGGTGCGCGTCGGCCGGCGCCTGGGCGGCGCCCGGAGGGGCTGTACCGCCGCCGGTGTCGCAAGTGATCTCGGCACAGCGGCTGCCGCAGAGTGCGGCCAGCTTCTCCATCATTGATGCGGAATCCGGCCGCCCGGTGCTCGGTCACAATCCGGACACTCCGCGCAGTCCGGCCTCGACCGTCAAAGTGGTCACGACGTTTGCCGCCCTGGACTTGCTGGGACCCAGCTTTACCTGGCATACGCGGGCCTCGATTCGCGGTGAAATCGCCGACGGCGTACTCGATGGCGATTTGATTCTGCAGGGCGGCGGCGATCCCTACATGACCTTGGAGCGCTGGTGGAGCTTCACCCATGCCCTGCGAGCCCGAGGCTTGAAGACAATCCACGGCGATGTCGTCATCGACAATAGCGCGTTTACCCTGCCTCCCGCGGATCCCGGAGAATTCGACGGACGCCCGAACCGTCCATACAACGTGCTGCCGGCCGCCCTGATGGTGAATTTCCAGTCCATTGAATTCCGCGTGGTGCCTGATGCGGGCGCGCGCCGGGTCGATGTCATCGCGAATCCGGCCCCCGTCAATTTGACCATCAAGAATCACGTGCGCTTCGCTCCCGGCCGCTGCGGCGGCGCGGCCGCCCGAGTCGATTTCGAAGTGGCCTCCGCGCGCTGGGACGTCGTGGTATTCGGCGGCGCACTGTCGCCGCACTGCGCGGAACGCAGCTTTACGCGAGTGCTGCTGCAGCCGGACACGTACGCGTACGGCACTTTCGTCGAATTGTGGAAGGAATTGGGCGGCGAATTCTCCGGGAAGCTGCGGGTCGAGCCGGCGGCGGCGCCGAGCGGAGCGCTTCTTACGTTTGATTCTCTCAGCCTGGGCGAGATCGTGCGCCTGACCAATAAATTCAGCAGCAATTTGATGGCCCGCCATCTGCTGCTGACCGTGGGCGGGGAGCGTTTCGGCTATCCCGCGACGCTCGAGAAGGGCGCCGCCGCGATTGCCGAGTGGAGCGCCGAACACGGACTCGATTTACAAGGCGTGGACATCGACAACGGCTCGGGGCTGTCGCGCAGCACCCATATTTCGGCGCTGCAAATGGGGAAAGTCCTGGCGGCCGCCTATCGCAGCCGCTTCGCTCCGGAATTTCTCGCATCATTGCCGCTGGCCGGCCTCGACGGCACCTTGCGTTCCCGCATGAGGTCCATCCCGGCCGGCGCCGTGCGTTTGAAGACCGGGCACCTCGACGGCGTCAGCGGCGTCGCGGGCTACGTCACGGCGGGCAGCGGCAAAACCTACGTCCTGGTCTCCCTGGTCAATCATCCCCGCGCAGACTTGGGCGCCGGCGAACCGGTACATGCGGCCCTGGTCACGTGGATTCTGGAAAACCTATGACCGCTCCATCTCCCAAAGGATCGCGCTCACGTCCTTGAGCAGCCAGACGCCGAAACCCAGATGATTGAAGCGCCTGCGCAGACGGCGCCGATACCAATCCCCGGGCCGAAGGTGCACGGCGCCATCGGTGCGCGTTCGATCGCAGTTCGCGCGCCAGTCCTCGCGAGTCAATGCAGACACGTACACGGCGGCGCGGGTGAGCTTCGCGAGATTCGCCATGGCGCGCGCCGCGTCGCGATCGTCGAGGTATTGCAGGACGTCGTAGCAGACCACCAGATCGCTCGGGGTAGGCGGCGCGAAATCGACGACCGACCCTAGGGTCCATTGGTATCGCTTGCACAGATAGGCACTGGTCTCGAGGCCCAGATAGCGCGCTCGCGGCATCGCGTCGGCGAAAGCCTTGCGCAGCATTCCGATGCCGCAGCCGGCATCGAGGATGCGGCGGACCGGGATCCTGGAGTGGCGCAGAATCGCGGCGATCAGCTCCGCGCGTCGGCGCATTTCCGCGGCGGTCGTGACGCGGGTCGCCGCATTGAAATAGTACTTGCGAAAATAGGCCGAGTCGAAACCGGCGCGGATATGGGTATGAATTGAAGTCTTTCCCTGCCGAGTTCAAACCGATATGGTGCCTTCTCGCTAGCGGACGTTCAAATCCCGTAGCACAATCACACCTGGCGGCACGTTGAGTGCGTGAGTGCAGGGTCGATGGAAACAAAGCAAAATCCCACGCTGTACGCCTGGGTCGGCGGCATCGAACCTCTCGAAACTCTTTTCATGAGGTTCTATGAGCGAGTTCCGGCGGACCTAGTCCTCGCGCCCGTATTTGCGAATATGCCCTCCGCGCACTTTCGGACCGTCGCCCATTTCGTCGCCGAAGTACTCGGGGGACCCGCGCTCTACAGCGGCGACGGGACTCATGGGCACGCGTCTATGGTCGCCAAACATCTCGGCCGTCACTTGACCAACGAGCAGCGCAAGCGATGGATGACGCTGCTGCTCGATACGGCGGACGAGCTGAATCTGCCGGACGATCCTGAATTCAGGTCCTCACTGGTTGGATATTTGGAATGGGGTTCGCGAATCGCCACACTCAATTCCGCAGCGACGGAGAATCCCATCGATAAGACAGCGCCCATGCCCAAGTGGGGATGGGGCGAGACGAAGGGTCCGTACCAGCCCTAGCCTGGTCGCCCTTGTAGCAACACTTTGGTCCAGCTGGAGTAATGTGCATGAACAAGAAAGTTGTAAAAATTTCCCGGTTTTTCGCCGCCACCGGTGTGGTAGTAATACTCGGCCTCCATGGCGGTATTCCCCACGCCGCCGAGCCGACCGCGCCGCCGGCCACGGCGCCCGTGACCGCACCCCCCGCGGGTCAGTACCAGCTCGACAAATCCCACGCCAGTCTCGTGTTCCGCGTCAGTCACCTGGGGTTCTCCACCTACACGTCGCGATTCAGCCGCTTCGATGCCGAGCTGACGTTCGACCCGCGCAACATTCCGGCCTCCAAGGTGGTGACCACCATCGACGCCACATCGCTGGAGATGGACGCGGCGCCGGCGTTCTGTTTGGACATCGTGAAGGGGCAGCAGATGCTCGATACGGCCAAGTTTCCAAAGATTGTTTTCCGGTCGGAAAAAGTTCGGATGACCGGTGCCAAGTCGATGGAAATTACCGGCACTCTGGATCTCCATGGCGTCACCCGGCCGGTGGTCCTCACCGGCTCGTTCAACGGCGGCTATGCCGGAATGCCCAAGATGGACCCGCAAGCGCGGGTCGGGTTTTCCGCGCACGGCTCTTTGAAGCGTTCGGATTTTGGGATCACCTTTGGCGTGCCCGCACCGGGAACCACGATGGGAGTCGGTGACTTGATCGACTTTTCAATTGAAGCCGAGTTCACCGGGCCGCCGCTGGCGACTCCTGCCGGCGAGTCGCACTGACATCCGGCGCCGTGCTCGTGCCGGAGTGACCTGCGGCGGGCCGCGCGCTCCACTCGACCGCCGCGCTTACTCGACCGTCGCGCTTACTCGACCGCCGCGCTTACTCGACCGTCGCGCTTACTCGACCGTCAAGCTCTTCGCGAGATTGCGCGGCTGATCGACATCCGTGCCCTTGAGCACCGCCACGTGGTAGGCGAGGAGCTGCAGCGGGATGGCGAACAGGACGGGGGCTTGCAGGGCCGTGGCCGGCGCCGGCATCTCGATGACCGTCACTCCTTCCTCGCTGTGCATGCGCGCCTGCGGGTCGGCGAACACGAACAATTTGCCGCCGCGCGCCCGCACCTCCTGAAGATTCGACTTGAGCTTCTCCAACAGCTCATTGTTGGGCGCGACCGCCACCACCGGCATGTCCTCATCGACCAGCGCCAGCGGACCGTGCTTGAGTTCCGCGGCGGCGTAGCCTTCGGCATGAATGTAGGAGATTTCCTTGAGCTTCAGCGCACCCTCCATGGCAATGGCATGCAGAGCACCTCTCCCCAGGAACAACGCGTGCCGCTTGTCGGCGAAGACTTCGGCCAGCGCTTGAATGGTGGCGTCGAGTTTCAGGGTCTTTTCCGCAAGCCCAGGCAGTTGCAGCAGTTGCAGGATGAGGTCGTGCTCCTGAGCGGCACCGCGGCCATTCTTGGCAAGCGCAATGGCCAGCATGGCCAAGGCGGTCAACTGCGTGGTGAACGCCTTGGTCGAGGCGACTCCGATCTCGGGTCCGGCGCGGGTCAGCAGCGTCAAGTCCGATTCGCGAACCATTGAGCTCTCGGCCACGTTGCAAATGGTGAGCGTCGCAAGATATTGCGCGCGCTTGGCATTGCGCAGGGCCGCCAGCGTGTCCGCGGTTTCGCCGGACTGCGATATGGTCACGAACAGGGTATCCGGCGTGATCACGGGATCGCGGTAGCGGTATTCGCTGGCGATTTCGATGCGCGCGGGTATGCGGCAGATTTGCTCGATGACATAACTGGCCACCAGGCCCGCGTGGTAGCTGGTGCCGCAGGCCGCAATATGCACGGCCTTGACCTTCTTGAATACTTGCTGGGCCAATGGGCCGAAGGCCGCATCCAGCAATCTGCCGCCGGCAACCCGCTCCTCCAGGGTTTGCGCGATCGCGCGCGGCTGCTCGTGAATTTCCTTGAGCATGAAATGGCGATACTGGCCGCGCTCCACTGCATCGGCCGGCAGATCGCTTTCGCGTATGGCTCGCGCGCCGTGCACCCCGGCCGCGTCCAGAATCTTGATCGACTTGCGGCGAATCTCGGCGACATCGCCTTCTTCCAAGAACATGAAGCGGCGCGTGACCGGCAGGAGTGCCGCGACGTCGGATGCGACGAAGTTCTCGCCGATGCCGAGCCCGATGACGACGGGGCAACCCTCGCGCGCCACCACGACGCACTCGGGATCGGATTCGCTGACCACCGCCAGCGCATAGGCGCCGTGCAATTCGGCAACCGTCTTGCGGACGGCCTCGAACAGATCGGCGGTGGCGCCCAGATGGTGGTGGATGCGGTGAGCGATCACTTCGGTGTCGGTTTCGGAGGTGAAGCTGTATCCCAATCCTTTCAGATCGGCGCGCATCGTCTCGTGATTCTCGATGATGCCGTTGTGCACGATCGCGATGCCGTCGCGTGATATATGCGGGTGGGCGTTGTCCGTGGTGGGGACGCCGTGAGTCGCCCAGCGGGTGTGCGCCACGCCGACGGACCCGCTG
>Ga0210408_10005998_pt1 | contig 10565 bp, 7 predicted proteins | sample IncBWH4MmetaG_FD_155471 | JGI IMG/M metagenome (GOLD analysis project Ga0210408, IMG submission 155471) | Forest soil microbial communities from Barre Woods Harvard Forest LTER site, Petersham, Massachusetts, United States - Inc-BW-H-4-M | ecosystem: Environmental > Terrestrial > Soil >...
ACGACCAGCCCACGCAACGTCTGAGCAAGGACTTTTGGGTCGCCGCCGCGCAGGTCTTCGAGCACGTAGGAAAATCCGCCGCCCGTTCCAAGGCCGATGATGGGCGGCGGCGCCAGCGGGACGACGACGCCTCCCTGAACCTGCCGGAACTTCTCGCCAAGCCGGCCGATCAGGGCGTGCACGCCCTGCGAGGCATCCTTGCGCTCCTCGAAGGGTTTGAGCCTGACGACCATGAAAGCCGCATTCGGCTGCGAGAAATTGTCGATGAAATTCAACCCAACGACGGAGATGAAGTCCGCGACGACCTCTTCGGTCTTCAAGATCTCCTCGGCCTGTTGGACCACGTTCGTGGTGCGTGCGACGGATGCGCCGCCGGGCAATTGGACAACGACGAACAGCGTGCCTTGATCGTCTTCAGGCAGGAATCCGGTGGGCGTAACCCTGTTGAGGCCGACAATGCCTGCCCCCGCGATGGCAACCATCACGAGGCCAATCGCCGAGAAGCGGACGATGCGCGCGACTGCCGCGCCATAGACATCGCGCACCTTGTCGATCGATCGCATGACCCAGCCGATGAGGCCGCGCCGCGGGCCATGGTGCGGCCGAAGCAGCACGCCACACAGCGCCGGAGAGAGCGTGAGCGCGTTGATCGCGGAGAGAAGCATCGACACCGACACTGTGACGGCGAACTGTCGGAATAGCTCGCCGGAAATGCCGGGGATGAAGGCGATGGGCACGAACACCGAGAGCAGGACCAGGGTGATGGCGATGATCGGCGCCGTGATCTCCGCCATCGCGCGCTTCGTCGCCTCGCCCGGCGATAGCTCGGGATGCTCCTCCATCACGCGCTCGACGTTCTCGACCACGACGATGGCGTCGTCTACCACGATGCCGATGGCAAGCACGACGGCGAGCAGGGAAACCGTATTGGCCGAATAACCGATTGCTTTCAGGACGATGAAGGTGCCGATCAGGCTCACCGGCACGGCGATGGTCGGAATAAGGGTGGCGCGCACGCTGCCGAGGAACAAGAAGACAACGATGACGACGAGGATGAACGCCTCGATCAGGGTCTTCTGGACTTCCTCAATGGTTGCCGTGACCGACGCCGTCGGATCGTAGGTGACCTTCCAGGCCATGTCCTCGGGGAAGCCTTGCGCGAGCTCGGCGACGCGAGCGCGTACGTCGTTGAGCGTCTTGATCGCGTTTGCCCCCGGCGTCTGGAAGACGGCCACAATGGCCGCCGGTTCGCCGTTGAACCGGGTGTCGCGATCGAGATTGGCAGCACCGAGCTCGAGACGCGCTACATCGCCAAGGCGGAGCACCGATCCATCCGGGTTCGTGCGGATGATGATTTTCTCGAATTCGGCAACGGAGGCGAGACGTCCTCTTGTCTGGATGTTGAGCTGCAACTGCTGGTCGTCGGAAATGGGGCGCGCGCCGATACGGCCGACCGCCGCCTGGGCGTTCTGAGACTGGATCGCGCTGATGATGTCGCCGACCGTGAGACCTAATCCCGTTAGGCGATCCGTCTGGATCCAGGCCCTCATCGCATAGTCTTGCGGGCCCCAGAGGATGGCATCGCCTACGCCCGGCATGCTTTTGATCCGGTCGAGGACATTGATGGTGATGTAGTTGGAGAGAAACAGCGGATCGTGGCTGTGCTTTGGCGAGTAGAAGGCAATGGCGCCGAGCAGCGCGGAAGACTGCTTCTTCACCGTGACGCCCTGGCGTTGAACCTCCTGCGGCAGGCTCGAGAGGGCGGTCTGAACCCGGTTGTTGACGTTGACGGTGTTGATATCGGGATCAGTGCTGAGCTCGAACGATGCCGTCAGCGTGTAGCTGCCGTCATCGCCGCTCACGCTCTTCATGTACATCATCTTGTCGACGCCGACGAGCTGCGCCTCGATCGGTTGCGCAACCGTCCCATCCACGACCACCGAACTGGCGCCCGGATAAACAGTGGTTACGGATACTTGCGGAGGAACGATGTCGGGATACTGGGCGAATGGGATCGCCAGGAGCGCGAGCGCGCCCGCAATGGTGATCACAATGGCGATGACTATCGCTAGCCGCGGCCGGTCGACGAAAATGGCCGACAGCATGGGTCAGCCCCCGCTCAATATGCGGGACGGGGTCGCCCGCACTTCAATTCCTGGGCGCACAAGCAGCAGACCGTCCACGATGACCAGCTCGCCGCTCGATAGCCCTTGCTCGATCACGACGCCCGTATCGGTCGTACTGCCCGGCTTCACCCGCTTGACCGTGGCTTTGCTGTCCTCGACCGCAAACACGTAGACACCTTCCTGGTCGGCGATGAGCGCGGCCTGCGGAATCATCACTTTCTCTTCCGGTGTGCCGCTTTCGACTTTGATGCGAACAAACTGTCCGTCGACAAGCATGCCGGCTGGATTGGGAAACGTGGCGCGCACGAGGATCGTGTCGGTGTTGCGATCAACCTGCACATCGACGAAGTTGATGCTGCCTTCCTGCTGGTATGTTCTGCTATCGGCAAAGCGAAGGCGCGCGTTGACGTTGCTGATGTCGACTTGGCGCCCTGCCGCCTGCTCGCGCAAAAAGTCCCTCTGGCTCACCGGAAAGGTGACATACATGGGATCCTGGCTGACGATGACCGTCAGTGGGCCGCTCTCAGGGCTCACGACATTGCCCTTGGTGATGTTGGTACGGCCGACCTTTCCGGTGATCGGGGCAACGATATCGGTGTAACCGAGGTTGATCCTGGCCGTGGCAAGGTTAGCCTCATCGGCCATGACGGCGCCCTCGGCCTGCTGATCCTGCGCGCGCGCCTGGTCGCGCGCCACGACGGTCCCGGCTTCCTTCTGAACCAAGTCCTCCGCACGGCTCAACTGCAACGCGCTGAGCGCTTTCGCGGCCTTGCTTCGCTCCAGGGCACCCTCGGCTTGCCGGACCTGCGCCTCAAACAATCCCTTTTCGATCCGATACAACGGCGAGCCTTCCTTGATCAGGTCGCCTTCCTTGAACAGCACCTCCTCCAGAAACCCGGTGATCCGCGCCCGGATTTCGACCCGGCTGATCGCTTCCACTCTGCCGACATATTCTCCTGACTGCGCGATCGGCCTGCGCTCAGCCTTGACGACGCCCACAGGAACGGCCGTAGGGGGCTGTTGTTGAGCGAGCGTTGGAGAGCTGAGGGCGAAGACAACGAGAATAGTGCAAAAAACTTGCCGCATACCAGACCCCAAATCACGCTACGCCGCCGACGCTTCTCAAGACCAACCCGTTCGTTGCCATCATGAAAGACCGCGCTCCTCCAGCCAGTCGACATAGAGCAGGCGTTCGGCAAACGACCACGCGCCGTCCATCTTCACGAAGGTGTCGAGGTAGCGGAGGTGGGCGACCATCACGCGACGCTTTTCCCCATCCACCGTGAGGTGATGCGCGATGCAGTAGGCTTGGCCCGTGGCGCGATCGGCAGTCAGCCTGAAGATCGTGCTCTGCCCGACAAAATGCATGGTGGCCGCGTACTGGTTCAGGTCAGCGAACACAGGCGCGAGCGCCTCGCGCGAGTGCAGCTCTTGGGTAGGCTTCGGATCCTTGGCGTTCATGTACACCCCGAAATGGGTGTCCGTGGTGAACAGGGCCATCTGGCCTTTCGCGTCGCGGCGATCGGCGCAGTGCGCATAGGCCTCGATGAGCTCCCGAATGGCGAGGCGATCCGCGGCTTCCTCGGGGGAAATGGCGACGTGTTTGCTCATCCATGTTCCTTTCAGGCCTCGAGGATCGCACGCGGTTCGAGAAACGCTTCGATCCCGTACGTACCGAATTCGCGGCCAACGCCTGAGTTCTTGAATCCGCCGAAAGGCGCCTGCTGATCGTCCAGCAGACCGTTGATCGCCACGCGGCCGGCAAGAAGCTGGGAAGCCACGTGGCGCGCGCGACGTACATCGGTGCCATTCACGTAGGCGTGCAGGCCGAAGCTCGAATCGTTGGCAATCCGGATCGCATCTTCGTCGTCGTCGTAGGCGATAACGCAGAGGACGGGGCCGAAAATTTCTTCGCGGGCGATCGTCATGTCGTTTTTCACATTGACGAATACCGTGGGCTTCACGAAGTAACCGGCGAGGCCTTCCGGGTGACCCTCGCCCCCGACCAGCAGCTCCGCGCCTTCTTCGAGGCCCTTGCGGATGTAGGACTGCACGCGGTCGTACTGCTTCTGTGTCACCATCGGCCCGATCGCGGTTTTTGGATCGGACGGATCGCCTGCCGGAAACGCGTGAATCGCCTCCTTGATGACCCGCTTCACCTCGTCCAGCCGGCTCTTTGGCGCGAGCAGCCGTGTCCCGGCGACACACGCCTGTCCGCTGTTCATGAACGCGATCGCAAGCGTCGTCGGGATCGCCTTGGAGAGATCAGCATCGTCGAGAAGGATGTTCGGCGACTTGCCGCCCAGCTCCAGCGTGACGCGCTTCATGGTTGCGGCGCCGTCGCGCATGATCGATTTGCCGACCGCGACCGAGCCGGTAAACGAAATCTTGGCCACATCGGGATTGCGGACGATCTCGGCTCCGACCACATCGCCGCGCCCGATCACAAGGTTGCAAACTCCCTTCGGGAGCTTTGCCTCGTCCAGACACACGAGCCAGGCTTGCGTTTGCAATGCGCTCAGCTCGCTGGGCTTGATGACCGCGGTACAACCGGCTGCGACCGCCGAGGCCAGCTTGGCGGAAAGGAAAAATGAGTTCGCGTTCCAGGGCGTTATGAGGCCGGCCACGCCGACCGGTTCGAGCGTGACCGTCGTCTTGTTCCAGCTACGCGTCAGCGGCAGCTCCTGGAGGGCTTTTTCCGCAGACAGGAACACGTTGGCGGAGGCTTCCATCATCAGCCTGGAGAACATGACGGAGCCGCCGTACTCCTCGACCATGGCATCCGTCAGATCATCGATGTGGGCGGCAACTGCGTCATGCAGCCGGCGCAGGATCTTCGCTCGTTCTTCCTTGGTTGAACGTCCGTACGTCGCGAACGCGCGCTTGGCCGCTGCGATCGCGTACCGCGTATCCTCCTCGTTGGCGAGGGTGACGCGGCCGATGACTTGACCGTCGGCGGGCCTGATGATGTCCATCACCTCGCGGCCGTGGGATGCAACGAACGCCCCATCGATGTAGTGCGTGGTGATTGTCTTCATCGCGCTCTCCTCAGCTACGATTTGTGGTCGGATCGAAGTTGTGACGACGCCTGTGAGCTGGACGTCTTGGGAGACCGGCGACGCCCCCCGGACGCTGCCGATTATGAGTTCCCCCGCTCGACCCACGAAGCGGCGAACGTGATCGCCTCCTTCCGTGCTCGATCCAGTCCGTCTGGCGTCGTTCAACGTGCCTGCGCCTGTGCCGCTTCTCAGCCGTCAAGCCTATGGGCACCACGCCCGCTAATCTTTTGGAAAAGTGCCCTCTTTTTTGTGATTCAGCCGCAATGGTCATGCTTCCAGGCGCTTGCCTGCGGGCCGTCAACGGGCTCGACCGCAACCGCGTGCCCTAGCAAATGGTGTGCGGCTCGCTAATATTATGCGGCGCGGAGGGCTATTGCGTCGCCCCAGACGTACCGAGCGGGTGGGAGTTCGATCATGGCGACAAGTGAGGGTTATGGACAACGGCTTGCCGAACGGCTCCATATAGAACAGGCGCCAGTCATCCTTTCGCGAGTATTGCGCACGGCTGACATGGCGGTTTCCGAGACGCGATGTGACGCCCCGACGCAAGAACTGAACGGCTCCTTCCGGCGCGAGGATGCTTTTCTGGTCACTTTTACGCTTCGTGATTTTCCCAATCGAGAATATTGGGAGGAAGGACGGCTCATATCCGTGTCCGACGTGCGTACTGGTCAGAGTTGCATCCATGACCTGAAACGCGATCCCGTAGCTCGTCTCGACAAGCCCTACCACGTTCTGTTTTTTTATCTACCGCGCGGTGCCCTGGACGCGATCGCTGACGACGCGGACGCGCGACGAATCGGCGATCTGAATTATGAGCCCGTGGGTATCAATGATGCCACGATTTCCGGTCTCGCGTGGGCAATGCTTCCGGCGCTCAGCCATCCCGACCGAGTGAACCAGTTATTCGTCGAGCACATCCTCTTGGGGCTCGGGATACATGTTGCTCAGACCTATGGTGATATGCGACCGCTGTCGCCGCTGGTCCGGGGTGGGCTCGCGGCATGGCAAGTGCGGCGCGCCAAGGAGATTCTCAGCGCCAACCTCGACGGTCGTGTGCCACTCAAGGAAGTGGCGCAGGCGTGCGGACTGTCTGTGAGCTATTTCTCGCGTGCGTTTCGTCGCTCCATGGGAGCCGCACCGCACAAATGGCTTCTGGAACTTCGCGTCGAGGTAGCCAAGCAGAAGCTGCGCGAGGGCCGATTATCATTGCGGGATGTGGCCTTGGCCTGCGGCTTCGCAGACCAAAGTCACCTGACGCAGGTCTTCACCCGCTCAGTTGGCGTGAGCCCCGGCGCGTGGCGTCGAGCGCTCGACGAATAGGGGTGTACGCGTACGCCCGCATAATTCATTCCAATTCCGATTGTTCGCGCGGATGCCGGCGTCATCACCAAGTACAGCGGAAGCCGGATCACGACGTCGGCTTTGTCGCAGTTGCGACAATCGCGCGCATGAGAGTCGCGTAACGTCGTAGCGCCCGTCGCTCGGGCCGCAATCAGGAAAACGGAGAAAGCAATGTTCTTTGAACATGTCGAGGCAAGCTGCATTTCCGACGAATCTATGCCTTGGATGCCGCTAGGCCTCGCGCCTGGCGTCGAGGTCAAATTCTTCAAGGCCGACCCGATCCGCGGTGAGGTCATCGCCTTGCTGAAGGCGCCGGCGGACGCCAAATTGCCTCGCCATCACCACAGCGGGACCGTCGTCGTCTACACCTTGAAGGGTAAGTGGAAATACAAGGAGCACGATTGGGTCGCGGGCCCCGGCAGCATCGTCTTCGAAACCGCCGCGTCGACGCATGCGCCGGAAGCGGTGCCGGAGGGCGGACCTGAGGTGGTTGTCCTCAATATCGTCAGTGGAGATCTCGTCTATCTCAACGATGACGATAGCGTGATGGCCACGGCAAATTGGCGCACCGCCGCCAAGCAATATTTTGGCTATTGCAAGAAAAACGGCATTGAGCCCCGCGACATCACGGCGTTCGGCTGAGGGCGCGCGTCATCCGGGGCGACGCTTGCGGTCACCCCTCGGTAACCGATGAGGAGCAGCAGATGGATCAGGTCACCGTCGCCGGATCCGGCGTCCTTGGCTCTCAAATTGCGTTTCAATGCGCATACAAGGGCTGCGACGTGCGCATCTACGACATCGATCCTGCGGCCGTCGCGAAGCTCCCGCAAAAATGGCGTGAGCTGAGCGCCACCTATCGGAAGGATCTAAAGGCTGACGATGCTGCGATCGCCGCGACCGTTGGTCGGCTCCGGGCGGGATCGGATCTTGCGGAAGCGGTCCAAGGGTCGGATCTGGTGATTGAGGCCGTACCCGAGAGTGTGGCGGTGAAACGCAGCTTCTATGAGGCACTTTCGATCGTCGCGCTCAAGACGACGATATTCGCAACCAATTCGTCGACTCTGCTTCCGAGCCTGCTTGCGCAATTCACGGATCGGCCCGAACGGTTTCTGGCGCTCCACTTCGCTAGTCGCGTCTGGAGAAACAACATTGCCGAAGTAATGCGCCACTCAGCAACCGATGACAATACTTTTGACAATGTGATTGCCTTTGCCGAACGGATCGGCATGGTTCCAATCGCCCTTCACAAGGAGCAGGCCGGCTATGTCCTCAACACGCTGCTAATCCCTTGGGTGCGCGCCGGAATGAGCCTCGTCGTGAAAGGCATCGCCAGTCCGCACGATGTTGATCGAACTTGGATGATCGCCGGTGGTGGCGATACGGGTCCCTTCGCGGTGCTCGACCTCGTCGGACTGCGGACGCCGTTGCAAATCCTGACAGCCGCGGCTGAGGCGGGCGACGCTGCGGCGGCGGAAGAGGCAGAATGGCTGAGACGCGAATACATCGACAGGAACAAATTGGGGATCGAAACAGGTGAGGGATTCTATAAATACCCCAATCCCGCCTATCGTCGCGCCGACTTCGTCCAGCCGCGCGCGGCCCACCTTAAAGTCACAGTTCGTCCGGATCCTCGCTCGCCCTGAGCCGCTCAAGCGCCTCTACATTCTGGATCGTGAGAGAGGTGTAGCTCGTGGTGACGATACCGTCCTGCTCCAGGCTTTTCAGCAAGCGATTGATCGTTTGACGGCCAACGCCGATCATCACTGCGAGATCTTCTTGTGATAGCCGCATCTCGATGGCTATTCCGTTCTTTGTCCTCTTTCCATGGCGGTCAGCCAACCTCAAAAGCTCATGCGTCAACAAATAAACGGGCCGACGGTTGCGATGAATGATCAGGTACTGGGTCGTGATCCGAAAATGATCGCATAGAAGCCTGACAAACGCCGAGTAATGCTCGACGCTCTCACCTGCCAGCGAATTAAACCGCTCTTGACTGAGTTGAAACAGAACGGTCTCGCCTATCGCGAACGCGTCGTAGCCATGCGGCCTTCCGTCCAGCGCTGACGTGGTGCCGATCCACGAGCCCGGCGAAGTCAGTACCAGAAACGAGGGCTGACCCGACATGGAAAAGCTCGTCAGCCGAATCTGCCCCGAGATGAGCGCAATCATGCCGTCTGCGCAGTCACTCGCCGAATAGATCAAGGCATCGTTCAGTCTGCGCACGCGACCGAGCCGGAGAATGCCGTCCGCCAGTTCGGGCGGCAATCCAGCAAACCACTTGTTCCTCCCCAGAACAGTCTTCAGGACCGTCTTGTTCATCCGTCGTTCTTACCAAGAAATAACCGGAAAAGATTGTCGTTCCAGCGACAATTTGGGTCTCTGAAGCGAACTAACCATTGATCTGCGGTCGGCGAATGGTCGGGTTACCTTCGCTGACGATCGGCTCGCGATGCCGAAGGTGAGCTCGGGCCATTCCGCGACCATGGTTCGGAATGGCCCACGCGTCCCGAGAGAAGTTTAAGAAACCGGCCCAAATTCCAGCAATTGGGAGTCGTCGGAAGTGGCGCGAACCATCCGAAAGCTCACGGCAATCGACGCATCCTACCTCTATATGGAAACACCGGAAGTCCCGATGCACATCGGTAGCATGGCGATATTCCAGTTACCCGACAACCATCGAGAGGATTTCTTCGAGGGCCTGAAGGCGATGATCGGGCGCCGTCTGCACCTCGCGCCGATGCTGACATGGAAGCTGGCCCACACCACGTTGGACATCGATCATCCGAGCTGGACCGAAGACGAACAGTTCGACATCGACCGCCACATATTCCGCGGCGCCCTCCCGGCGCCTTCGGATCACGCGACGCTTCAACGTATCGTCGGCTGGCTGCATGCGAAGCTGCTCAATCGCGCTCGGCCGTTGTGGGAGGTCTACGTCTTCGATTGCCTGCCGGATAACCAGGTCGCCATCTATTCAAAGATGCACCACGCGTGCATCGACGGCGGTGCGGGTGCTGCAATGGCGCAATTGATCTACGACGCCTCACCCTCGCCGAGGGAAGTCGATGCTCCGCCGCCACGCAAGGCGTCGCAAAGGGACGATGAGCGCGACTTCGTGTCGGCGCTGGTGGCCTCGTCGCTCGAATTTTGGACATCGGGAGAAAGAAACAGATTGAGCGCGTCGGTCGATGTCCCGCGCACCGGAAAGAGCGATCTTGCGTCGGTGCTCGTCGACTCGGCGATTCAGGACCTGCACCAGCGAAGCAAGTTTCTCGCCGAACTTCCTCAGGTGCTGAAAATGGCGAGTGAGCTTGGTAACATGCTGATCGGCGCGCCCGGTCTGGATGACTTGAGGAAACTTGTTGCGCCGAAGACAATCATCAACGGTTCAATCTCCTCCGAACGCAGCTATGCGGCCGTTACCCTGCCGATGTCGCGCATGAAAGCGATTGCCGCCAAATCGGGGACAAAACTGAATGACGTTGTGCTTGCGGTTTCGAGCGGCGTGCTTCGCGCGCACCTTCTCGAGCAAGGTGCGCTCCCGCAAAAGTCGCTCACGGCGTTTGTGCCCGTATCTATCCGAGAAGCGAGCGACAGTTCCGCGAGCAACAAGGTTATGGGCATGATCTGCAGGCTCAACACCGAGATCGAGGACCCGAAACTGAGACTGGAGGCAATCGTCGCCGATTCTGCGAAGTCGAAGGAACTAACCAGTCCCTTCAGGCAGCTTGCCCCTCTGGTCGAGGATTCGATCGTATTGGGCTCGCCCCTGGGAATCCAACTGTTCTCGCTCGCATATAGTCGCTCGAATCTGCCGGACCTGCTTCCCCCAGCCGTCAATGTCGCCATCTCGAACGTGCCTGGGCCAAAGGTGGCTCTCTACGCCAATGGTGCCGAACTTTTGCACTCCTACCCTGTATCGATCGTGACGCACGGCATTGGATTGAATATTACCCTGCAAAGCTATCGCGACCGTCTGGATTTCGGATTCACCGCGGCGGCGAACATTCTTCCAAACGTTCAGGTGCTTGCCGAC
>Ga0210408_10005999_pt1 | contig 10564 bp, 8 predicted proteins | sample IncBWH4MmetaG_FD_155471 | JGI IMG/M metagenome (GOLD analysis project Ga0210408, IMG submission 155471) | Forest soil microbial communities from Barre Woods Harvard Forest LTER site, Petersham, Massachusetts, United States - Inc-BW-H-4-M | ecosystem: Environmental > Terrestrial > Soil >...
TAAATAGATACAGACAGATCTCGCCGCAACTGGCGACCGTGAAAGCCGCGGTCCGGAAAAAAGTCGCGGGCGATCGCTCAGCCAAGTGGGCCCCTCGCGGATCCTCTTTCAGGCACGCCTAGCTAGTTGCGCGGTTGTATCGGCAGCCGACGTGAGGATCGGCGCCCGGTTTGTTCTTGGTAGGGCGCGCACCCCCATGCAGCGGTTCGAGGTGCCGCTCAGACGATCGACCATTGCCTTCCTGACTTACCCGATGGGGCGCGCATTGGCCTCGGTGCGGCTCCGAGCCAGGGCGCCCGATCGGTCAGGGCCCGACCCAGTCGAATGGGATGTGCTTGGCCGAATTTAGCGTGTACTCGAACTTGAAGCCGTGCGCGTCGACCGACAGGATCGTCGACTTGCCCCAGGTGACAAGCTGCGGCCCGGGGCCGGTTTCGCTGCCCGGAGCGTTCATCAGCTGCGGATACTTCCCGGGCGGGCTGGTCGGCCCGATGATCGCCTTGGCCCAAGCCTTGACCTTGCCGACGATCTCGACGCCCCAATGGCCGAGATCGGGGGCAATCTCATAGGTGATTTTGGCCCGCTCGATGCCGCGGCTCTGCCGGCCGCCCGCGAAGCATTCGTTGACCCAGCCAGGAAAGCCGCCGGCGCGGCCGCCAATGATTGCCGGCAACGCCTCCATCTGCCGGTCGTCGGCATGATCATCGATATAGAGGCCGGCGACCCCGGTCGCCTTTCTCGCCCACAGATCGCCCTCCCAGCGGCCGACCCGCACAAAGCTGAGATTGTCGAGCTTGACATCGCCGTAACGGCCTTCGCGGACGTGCCAGAATAGCACCGATTCGCAGAAGCCGTTATCAGGCGCCTGTGCAAAGGTGCAGGGGCAGGGAACCGCGCAGCTGCAGTTGTCGAACCAGTCGCCGACGATATGCCAGCTCGGAATGTCGTCCATCCGGGGTCTCCGATCGGATGCGATGCTGCAGATTATAGTCAGTACGCCCTAGCGGGACGAGCACCAAGAGGTCGGCGAGCATTGCCCGCGACGCCACGCCTTCGGCCATTGGTGGTCGCCATAGCGACCGGGGACCCGGGCGCAAACGGTCATCCAAATTGAGGCTGCAACTCGAGGCCGCATATCTCGGGGTGCAGCACTGCGGAACGGGTGACGATTTGCCGTTGCCGAACCGTGCCGGAAACACGATGCTGCTATCCCTATGCTCGGAGGCCGTGGAATGTCGGCGTTTGTGGCCGCGAAAACGGGATGGCTCGGAAATTGGACGTAGCCTCGAGCGACCCACCGCTCGGCCCGCCCGTGCCAGGCTGGTTACCCCGGCAACTGCCGCCGCTCGCGGCGATGAGCGGTCGCTTTTGCCGAGTCGAACCAATCGACAGCGCCCGGCACGGCGCGGCGTTGTACACGGCCTACGCTAAGGATCGCGAAGGCCGCCTCTGGACGTACCTGCCGTGGGGACCCTATTCCGGGCCCGAGGAATTGTGCGCGCGGATCGACGCCGTCCGGGCTAGCGGCGTCCGCCCGGAATACGCGCTGATCGATCTCGCGAGCGGCAAGCCGTTCGGCCAAGCGAGCTATCTCAATATTGACCCGGCCGCTGGTAGCATCGAAGTTGGCGGGATCGTTTACGCGCCGGCATTTCAGCGTAGGATTGCCGCGACCGAGGCGATGTACCTGATGATGCGGCGCGCCTTAGATGAACTCGGCTATCGCCGCTACGCCTGGCAATGCAATTCGCTCAATGCCAGATCTCGGGCAGCAGCAACCCGGCTCGGCTTCACATTCGAGGGCGTCTGGCGTCAGGCCAACGTCCACAAGGGGCGCAACCGTGATACGGCGTGGTTCTCGATCCTCGATAGCGAATGGCCGGCGATCAAGACCGCTTTCGAGAGCTGGCTCGCACCAGAAAATTTTGACGCCGAAGGCCGCCAGCGAATGCGCCTGTCAGTGCTGACCGCTGCAGCCCATAGGTCCTGATCCGCCGCCACGACCGGGCCCGGCTCTGAGCGGATTTTTCATGCGTCACGAAATAATTGGTCGTTATGTTCGCCCGACTCCGATCAACATGTCGACACTCATTGTAAGATGGCCATTCGACTCGAACGGTGACAACCGTGACTTTACCTCGTCTCGAACTGCGCGGCGCTCGGTCTACGCTTTATGAAAGAACGCCAACATCTTTCGATTCCCTAATTAGTAGACCGGGGTCAGTCACCGAGCCTTCTCCGGTTGCTGCGCCAGGAAATGCTGCACGATCTCCCAGCCGGTGGCGCGCCAGACACCGGTGTGCGAGCAGATGTAATCGAGCGCCGCATCGAGAGCGCCAATCCGGTGCGGCTGGCCGGTCACAAACGGGTGGACCGCGATCGCCATGACCCGGGGGATTGTTTCGCCCTCGCGGTAGAGGGTGTCGAACTGACGCCGCAGCATCGCCTCGAATTCGGTAACCGACACCTTCATCTCGAAATACGCCGGCACGTCATTGGTCTGCACCGAATAGGGCAACGACACCAGCGGCGGGTTGCCGATCTCGAACACGTACGGCTGGTCGTCGTTGACCCAGTCGCAGACATAGCGGATGCCGGCCTCGGCGAGGTAATCGAGCGTGTTCCAGGTCTCCGCCAGACCGGCGCCGAGCCAGCCAACCGGGCGCTTGCCGGACGCCGCTTCGATGCGGTCGATCGTCGCCCGCACCGCGTCGCGCTCCTCCGCTTCATCCATCTCGGTCAGCCGCAGCGCGTTGGTCTGGTTGTGGCCGATCAGCTCCCAGCCGAGCCGGCGGGCTTCCTCGATGATCTCGGGGTGATGGTCGCACACCTCGCTGTTCAGCGCCGCGCTGGCGCGGATGCCATACCGCGTCAGCACTTCCATTATCCGCCAGATGCCGATGCGGTTGCCATAGTCGCGCACCGCCCAGTTCCGCACGCTGGGGATCTTGGCGTGCTCGCGCGGCACCCGCTCGTTGAGGTTACCCGGCATCACGTCGTCGAGGCCGAAGAATTCGATATTGGGATTGACCCATAGCGCCACTCGCGCGCCGCCGGGCCAGGTCAGTTTGGGGCGGCGGGTGATCGGCACGTAGGGGAGAGGGCCGTAGCGGCGCGGTATCATGCGAGGGCGTCCCTATTGCTGCAGCAAGACTCCGCTCACTGCCCACGCAATTTGTACCAAGGGTGCAGATTGCCCGGCACCTTCACCCGCAGCGTGTAGACGGACGTATGCGCGCAGCACAGCAACGTTCGCAGGTCAGGCCCGCCGAAAGCAAAATTCACCGCCTGCTCCGGCCACTTGATAATGCCGACACGCTTGCCGTCGGGCGCCAACACCCAGATGCCGCCCGGGCCGGTGCAATATACCTGGCCAACGCTGTCGACCTTCAACCCATCGGGTATGCCGGGCTCCGTGCCTTCGTTCATATCCGCAAAGATACTGCGTCCAACCATGTTGCCGGCGGCATCGAGCTTGATCGCGTGGATGTATTGCGAGGAGCGCGTGTTCGCCACATACATCGTGCGCTCGTCCGGCGACAGCGCGAGCCCGTTCGGGTATTCGCAATGCGCGAGCACGCTCAAGCTGCCGTCCGGCGCCAAACGGTAAACGCAAGCGCCATCCCAGAGGTTGTCGTCGCCTTCCGGGCCTGGTATCTCGCGCTCGTGGTAGGCGCGGCGCTTGTCCGGATCGGTGAAATAAAGGCAGCCATTCGAGTGGCAAACCACATCGTTGGGTCGGTTGAAACGCCCGCCTTTGTAGTTGTCGACCAATGATTCCACTTTGCCGTCCGCATCCATGCGCGTGAGGCGCCGGTCATCGCCCTCGCACACGACGAGGCGGCCCTGCAAGTCGAAGGTCGTGCCGTTGCCGCCGATGGTGTTTCTGACGACTTCTGGCTCTTTTCCAGGGGTCAGCCGAAAGAGCTTATTTTGGCGGATATCGACGAAGTACCAATAACCGTTCGGATGCCATAGCGGGCCTTCAGTAAAGATAAATCCGGTGGCGAGGCGCTCCGCTTCAGTGGTTTCAAGCACGTCGGGCAAATAATTGGCTGTGGGCATGGTGCACTCCTTGCGTCACCCCCGAGGGTATTCCGGATTGCAGGGCCTGCGGCTACCCCGCTGCCATCATCCGGAGCTCCTCCGCAGCAGACAGGATCGGCAGACCTTCGATAGACCTGGAGGGTTTGCCATCGATGCCGACGAGCGGCCGACCGACCAGGGTAATCCGATAGAGCTGGCGGTCGAAGTCGGACTGAAAGATGTCCGTCGGTGCTAGATGCGAGGTCGAGCGATTGTCCCAAAAGGCGATGTCGCCCTCGTTCCATTTGAAGCGCACGGTGTATTCGGGGCGCGTGACATGCTCCCAGATCATCTCGAGGATTTTCTGGCTTTCGCGCGGCGTCAGCCCGACGATCGACTTGACGTAAGATGGACTGGCAAATAGGACGCGCTCCCCGGTCTCAGCATGAACTGTCACGAGCGGATGTTCGCTCGCCAATGCGCGGCGCTTGATACGTTCGTTGTACTCACTTCCCGGGGTGGGGTTTTCACGCGGCACATACTTGTGGACGCCACGCAGCCCGTCGACAAACCCGCGCATCGTTTGCGACAGGCCGCTGTAAGCGGCGGCAAGATTGGTCCAGAACGTGTCGCCGCCATAAGGCGGTATCGTCACGCCGCGCAGAATCGATGCGCAAGGCGGGTTCACCGCCGCCGTGATGTCGGTGTGCCACCCCGACCAGGGCGTAACCATCATTACCGTGCGATTCTCGTTGGCGGTCCGGTTCTTGGCGACCGAGTAGATTTCGGGAAAGCCCTCGACATGGCCGAATACGGCATGGCCGATTGTAGGTTCGCCAAACTGGCGCGCCATCGCCACGTGCTGCGCGTGATCGAGATGCTGCCCGCGAAAGAAGATGACCTTCCACTTCAGGAACGCCTCCCGCACCTCGTTCAATTGATCCGGCGGCAAGGGCTCCGTGAGGTCCGCGCCCCGGATTTCCGCGCCAATGTGAAGCGTGAGGGGTATTACTTCGATGGCCTGATGCGTGTCGGCACCGACACTCTGCTCAGGGGACGACGCCATTTGCTTGCCTCCTCCGGCCGCTATTCAACGGACCCTGAACCGCCGCACATTGGCTGTCAATGCCGCCCGATCGGCCGCTCACAGGTCATTTTGAGGCCGGCCGTGGCGCTATTGCGGACGCGGCGCACATCCCAGAACCGGTGCGGATGATGACCTTGCAGCCACTGGCGCCGCATTCGCCCGACGCTGCTTCATCGGCGCGCTTCTGCGTCGGTTGGTTCGAGCTCCAACTGCGTTTGCCGATTTGCTTGTCCCATGCGATTGCACCGTATTCGGCGGCGCGAGCGAGGCAATGCGGTGAGCAATGTGTGGCGCCACAGGCCGGCAGCATGACGGCAAACAAAGTTGAACGGCGCATCAAACTGTTCTCGTTCAGATGGCCAGGTTCATGGTAGGGGCGCCCGCACGTCGATGACGATGTTCCCGAATGGATCGAGGTTGGCGGTCGAACCGGGTGGCACAACGCAAGTCGAATCGTATTCCTCGATGATGCAAGGTCCTGCCCTGGGCTCCCCCAGATCGGCGCGGTTGATGATATCGGTGTCGCACCAGCCATGGGCCGGTCCGAAATAGGCGCGGCGCAACGGTTGTGCGATAACCACACCTTCTGGCAGCTCGGCCGCGGCCGCGAGGGCGGCGCGCGGGACATCTGGGAGGCCGCGCCCGACCACCTTGAGGGTGATGAGCTCGACCGGCTCGTCGGTGCCGGCGCGGTGGCCGTAGGTCTTCTCGTGCTCGACGCCGTAGGCTTCTTCGAGTGCCGCAAGCGCCGCCCGATCCATCCTGCCGGCTGGCATCGGCACCTCCAATTCGAAGGATTGGCCCTGATAGTGCAGGGCGGCCGCGCGTTCCAGCGCGATCTGGTCCTGGGCAAAACCGTCTTCCGCGAGCCGCGTGCGGGCATGCGTTTCAAGCTCGCCGAGGATCGCGTCGATTTCCGCCGGGTCGACCGCAGTGAGCAACGCTTTTCGCGATCTCGTGAAGTGATAGGCGACCCCGGAATAGAGCAGACCATAGGACGAGAAGACGCCCGCCGAAGGCGGGATCAGAACCCGCGAGATCGACAATGACTGCGCCATCGCGACCGCGAAGAGCGGCCCGTTGCCGCCAAAGGCGACGAGCGCATATTGCCGGGGATCGCGGCCGCGCTCGCTCGAGACCGCCTTGATCGCGCGGATCATGTTCGACGCGGCGATCAGATAGGCGCCCCAGGCCGCCGCCTCGGTGCTCATGCTGAGCGGTCGGGCGATCCTCTCCTCGATGACCGACCGCGCCTTCGCCGCGGCGAGCTTGACCGCACCGCCGACCAGATGGTCGGGGTTTATATAGCCGAGAACGACATTGGCGTCGGTCAGCGTGGGCTCGGTGCCGCCGCGGTCGTAGCACACCGGACCCGGAGAAGCGCCCGCACTCTGCGGCCCGATCTGCAATGCGCCGCCGGCATCAATCCGGATAAGGGACCCGCCTCCGGCACCGACTTCCGCAAGGTCGATGGCCGGAACCTTCAACGTATAGCCGGCACCCGACAACAGGCGCGAGCCGATCATGACCCCGCCGCCGACCGAATATTCGAGCGCGCGGCTGAGCGCGCCATTCTCGATGATCGAGGCCTTGGCCGTGGTCCCGCCCATGTCGAACGAGATCGCCTTGTCGATGCCGATCTGGCGTGCCAGCGCTTGAACCCCGACGACACCCGCGGCCGGCCCGCTTTCGATGATGTTCATCGGGGTCACGGTGGCGGCCTCGGCGGTCGTCAAGCCGCCGTTCGATTGCATCAGCAGAAGCGGGGCGTCGACCCCGATGCGCGCGAGTTCGGCGGTCAGGGCCGACAGGTATTTTTCGACGATCGGTCTGACATAGGCATTGATGACGGTGGTCGAGGTCCGCTCGTATTCTTTGATCTCCGGCAGCACTTCCGAGCTGATGCACAGGGTCAGCGCCGGTGCCATTTGGGCGGCCACCTTCTCGACCAGCTTCTCGTGCACCGGGTTGAGGTAGGAGTGAATGAGGCAGACGGCGATCGCCTCTACCCCCTCATCAATGAGCTTCTCGACTGCGCGCGCGACATCGGCCTCGGCCAACGGCCGCTCCACCTCGCCCTTGGCGTCGATGCGTTCGTCGACCTCGACGCGCAGATGGCGCTCGACAAGGGGCGGCGGCTTCGTCCAGGACAGGTCATAGAGCCGCGGCATCCGCAAGGTGCGGATCTCGAGAACGTCGCGGAAGCCTTTTGTCGTGATCAGCCCGGTGCGCGCGCCCTTCAATTCGAGGATCGCGTTCGATGCAACCGTGGTGCCGTGCAGTAATTCGACAATTTCGGCCTCATCGAGGCCGCGCTCGCGGATCAGCTCGGCCAGCCCATCGACAATCGCCGTCGCGTAATTGTCGACCGTCGAGGAAACCTTCTTTGTCAGCCGCCTGCCGTCCTCGCCGAGAAAGACGATGTCGGTGAAGGTCCCGCCGATATCGACACCAACCCTGAATTTGGTCATCCAATAATATCCGCCGTACCGCCCCTCACCCTCCCATCGCTACCGCGCTAGCCCGTCCATCTCCCCGCTCGCGCGGGGCGAGGGGCATGAACAGCGCGCTCCCTCGCCCCGCTTGCAGGGAGAGGGCTGGGCCCGGTTTCATCCTTTATTCCGCAGCCATCACGATGCCGAGCGGCCCCCGGCTGATAGCCGGCGTGCGCGGCCAGTTGCGCGCGCGGCGCAGCCTCTCGCGCAGAGCCCACGTCGCCGCCTCGTCGACTGTTAGCGGCTTCCCGGCCAACACCACGCCGTAATCCGCGCGCGCGGCGGCGAGGGAGACGAGTTCGTTCCGGACATCGCGCAACACCATCGCCGGATCGCGTTCGAGCGGGTCCCCCCAGCCGCCGGCACCGGCGACCTCGTGGCGGAAAGTGTCGCCGCGCCGGATCGTCATCGTCAATTTCGAGGGCAGCGGGCGGTTCTCGCCGTTGGGGTTCAGATAGTTCATCGACGGCTTGCCCGGGCCGCCGCCATAGAGACCGTAGGGCCGGAAGTCGCGGCGGTCGGAGCGCACTTGCAGGACGCCTTCCTCGGCCAGGAAACGGTAATCACGGCGGAACGGCGCGCCGCCGCGAAACTTGCCGGGGCCCATCGCATCGGGGATGAATTCGTAGGCGGTGATCGCGATCGGCTGCTCGGTCTCGGTCACCTCGATCGACTGCGAGGCCATGTTGGCGTAGATGTTGGAATTGCCGTCGAGACCGTCAGCGTAGGGGCGTCCGCCCCAGGCGCAGCAGGTGAAATCGACATAGATGAAGGGCCGCCGATCGGCGTCCCAGCCGCCGATCGAGATCCCGGTATTGCCCCCGTCGGAGCTGGCGAACACCTGGTCGGGCAGCATCTGGGCGAGTGCCCCGAACATGCAGTCGACCATGCGGAACCCAGTCAGGCCGCGGGCGGCGCAGGCGGCCGGCAATACGGCATTGGCGATCGTCCCCGGCGGCGCGGTGACCTCGATCGCGCGAAACACCCCTTCATTGTTTGGGATGTCAGCCGGCAAGATCGAGCGGATCGCGCAATAGCTCGCCGATTTGGTGAAGGATAGCGTGTTGTTGATGGCACCCTTGACCTGCGGCGAGGAGCCGGTCCAATCGACCGATATCCGGTCGCCCGACTTGGTGATCCTCACCGCAAGCGGGATCGGCTTGCCAACATCGATCCCGTCATCGTCGATATGGTCGAGAAAAGTGTAGACTCCATCGGGCAATTCGCGGATCGCGGCGTGCGTCATGCGCTCTGAGTAATCGATCAGCTCGGTCATGTAATGCTCGACCTTCTGGACCCCGTAATGTCTAGCCAGTTCGATCAGCGAGCGCTCGCTGATGTGGCAGGCGGCGAGCTGGGCCCGCAGGTCGCCAAAGACCTTGACCGGGACCCGCACATTGCGCTCGATCAGTGCCCAGAGCGTGTTGTTGCGCGTGCCGCGGTCGAAGAGTTTGAGCGGCGGTATGCGCAGCCCCTCCTGGTAGATCTCGGTCGAATCCGACGCGTTCGAGCCCGGGACCCGTCCGCCGACATCGGTGTGATGGCATACCGTCCCGGCCCATGCGAGGAGTTCGCCGCCCCAGAAAATCGGCTTGAAGACAAAGATGTCCGGCAGATGCATGCCGCCCTGAAACGGGTCGTTCAGGATGAACACGTCGCCCGGCTCGATCTTGCCGGCGAAGGCCTCTCGGATTGCCGCCATCGCCGTCGGCATCGAGCCGAGATGGCCGGGTAAGGTCAGCCCCTGCGCCGCCAACTTCCCCGACCCGTCGAACATCGCGGTCGAGTAGTCCATATTGTCCTTCAGCACACCCGAATAGGTCGTCCGGAAGATCGTCAGCGCCATCTCGTCGGCGATCGAGAACAGCGAGTTCTTGAACAGCTCGAATTCGATCGGATCGCTGATCATCGTGGGCATTCCCCATCACCTGGTCGCATCGGCGGCTTCTTGCCTCGCCGGGACGGGCCTGAAAACCAGACCGAGCAACGCAATAACACACCTCTGGACGCGGGTTCCAGGTTCGGTACGCCCCCTCGTCGCCCGGTATGACGAATCGGTCCGGTCCGTATTCTCTCGGATGCGAGTCTTTTCCAGTAGGATTTTCCTGCATTGATCGCAGAATACCGGCACTGTCCGAAGGCGGCCGAGTTGGACGCCAGGGGAAACCAGTAGATGACGATGTCGATCGACAGGAGAAATTGCCGAATTACAAGCCGCTTGCGCGGTTCAATGACGAACAGGAAAACACAGCGACTAACTCATTGACCGGGAAAGGGCCGAACTTGTCCTGGCCCGATTCGGGGTCCCATAACGACGGAGTTGGAGATCGGAGATGAACCAATCCGAACTGATCGAAAAAGTCGCTCGTGCAGCTGAGCTAAACCAGGCAGCGGCAGGGCAGGCGGTGAAGGCCGTGGTGAACGCGATTCTCGATTCCCTTGTGGCCGGACAGGCGGTCCGTGTCTCCGGTCTCGGCACCTTCAATGTTGCGGCGCGGCCGGCGCGCGAGGGGCGGAATCCTCAAAGTGGAGCGACCATCAAAATTGCAGCCAGCAAGGCAGTTCGGTTCCACGCAGGCAAGGCGGCCAGAGATGCCCTCAATCCGCCGAAGGGGGCTCCTCGCAAGAGGTCTGCACCAGCAAAAAAATCCGACGTGCGGAAGTAGAAAGTCCACGACCATGTCGCGGCGTTCGGCGGCGCGGCACGGCTAGACGCGCGCCCGCCGCGGCACCCGGTGGCGTCTATCGTCCGCAGCCGCAGAATTCAGTGGTGAGACAGACCCGCTAGCGCTGATAGTCGAGGCAGCGCGCGAGCCCCACGGTTTGGTGGCGCGCCACCCAACCTATCGGTCCAGCATCTCCCTTCTGCAACACCCGGCACACGCTTTCGCAAGAGCGGGACCGGGAGTTCGAATCCGCTTTCCTCCAGCGGCGAGTCTAGAAACCCGTCGGGCAG
>Ga0210408_10006000_pt1 | contig 10564 bp, 13 predicted proteins | sample IncBWH4MmetaG_FD_155471 | JGI IMG/M metagenome (GOLD analysis project Ga0210408, IMG submission 155471) | Forest soil microbial communities from Barre Woods Harvard Forest LTER site, Petersham, Massachusetts, United States - Inc-BW-H-4-M | ecosystem: Environmental > Terrestrial > Soil >...
TCCACGCCTACCCTTCACCACATTCCTGAACAGGCCAACTGCGCCAGCGCGATTGTGATGATATACGCGCCAGTTCCCCACTCCGTAGGTCACAGTGTCGAAGGACAGCTCGCCTTCGAGATCCTCCGGTCTCGAAGGCGGAGGCGGCAACACGGCCTCTTCCGTGAGTTGTCCCTGATAGAAGCGCAGAAGCCGCAAGTAGAAATACAAATGTGGCTCAGCGTTCTTCACATCGGGCGTGATGCGTGTCAAAACCTTTGCCGCCTCTTGTTCCTTGCCCTCTCGACGCAACGAAACATAAAGCCAGTTCGAGCAATCGATCAGGCCGTCGTTGTTCTTTGCTAACGCTCGCGCCTTGTCGAACGAGGCTGCTGCCTGATCGAATTCGGCCAAGAAATAATGCGCCAGCCCAAGGTGATAGTACGCATCCAGCATCTCGGGGGCGAGCCTTGTTGCCTGTTCCAAATCATTCATGGCTGTCTTGAACTCCCGCAGTCCCAGTTCGCGGTGTCCCCGTTCCAGGTAAAGATCTGCGCTGTTCGGAGCAAAAGCCAAGCCCTGGGTGGATGTTGCCACGGCCTCTCGGTACTGTCTACGTCCCGCCTCCGCTTTAGAAAGCTGCAGCACTCGCTCGACACTCTTCGGATCTGCTGCGAGGTTCTTGCGGGCCTCGATGACGCTCTGGTCATCCGGCAGGGCATAAAGCTTGCGCCCCAGACCGGACGTAACTTCGAGAGCGCCATGCTCCGCTGGGACAGTGATCTGAGACGGCAACTGAGCCGCCAAGCAGAAAGTGGCCATGAAGAAAAGCACGCCGAGGTGGACCAAGCGTTCCCACCTCCGCCCCATGCCGCACTGCGCTTGGCTCATTTATGCTGTCTCCTTGCGGACTTCACGGTATAAAACTCGCAACCTGAAAAAAGAGCACATCGCCTCGTGGAGGATCGCCCAGAAATGTGCGTTATAGAGCACGTCCGCGCCCTTCAACAACAACCGACGCATTTTAGCAGCCTGCGGGTGGGTAACGAGAAACGGGCTTGTCCCCATCAGTTCCCGAATTCTCGGCCACTCGGAAGCTGTTTACGCCTCGATGCGAAATCAGCGCTTTTGTAATCCGCTTGTGCGATGCCAAATGAGGCGCTGCTGTCGGCTATAGTCTTCAGCCAAGTTCTTGAGTCATAGAATGTTGCACGCGAGCCGACACCACAAAGGCACGGCAATGACACTCCAATCACACGGCAATACCGGAGAAAAGTTAGCCAGATTGTTGCACCTGTTTCCCAGGCGAAAGAACAAATGCGAGCGTTAGCATGGCAGGGCTTCCACTCCTCCTTACCGGCAGTGCTAACGTTTGCTCGAGGAAGTCATGGAACAATCCAATGTGGACTGCACGCCTGCACCGGGACAGTTTCTCAGCAATGAACCACATGAAATCATGACTCGGTACCAAATACAGAAAATGTGCGATCGCCGTTTCCTGCTCGATCCTGTCGCGGATGGCTGCGTAGTGGCGCGCCGCCTTTGGAGTGCGTTCATATTCCAGCGCAAACTTGCAGTCCTGCCCGCCAAGCCGGACTACCACAACCGCGTCGTAATACTTGCAATAGCCATACGGAGTGAGGTCACTTCGCGAGCGAACTTCGGTCTCAGGCATCCAGTAGACTAGCGATCCGGAGCGCTTCAAGGCCAGATGTATCTCATTCAGATCGAGGGAGTGATGAAACTGTCTGTTCTTTATGTTGGAATCTCGGTTGGCGATTAAATGGTTGCGGTTCCCGTTTACACCAAGTGCCAAAGCACCCGACACTGACAAGGAATACACGACGTCGCCACTAGCCGAGAGCCGTTCCTGGCGGATGAGCAGGCCGTGCGCCACCAAACGGAGAACGCGGTTATTGAAGGCGTTGCGGGATGACACGCAGTAGTCCAGCTTCAACAATGCGAACAATTGGTTGTGGGTGATGAAACCTGATTGAAAAACGTGGCGCAAGAGCGGGTAGTCGCGTGTCGAGCTTAGCGCGATTGAGCCTTTCCAATAACGCATGGAATACCTCACTCATTCTGCGGCACGAGGCACGAGACATGCGAGCGATCGACCGATCGTGGAAGGTCCCAGAACGAGGTGGCCGAGACTGCTACGAATCCAGTCACCGATCGACATCAGCAGCATGGCCTCCTGGTGCGAGACGGATTCACTCAACGAAAGAAGCCGGGTTTCTGGGGATCGCCAGTCTTGCTTGCCAACAAGCAGTTGACCTACGAACTCTGACTTTGCGACTACCAAGAAGCACTCAGGACGCTCGCCCCGGCTCAGAATTCGCCTGAAGAGCAGTTTGTTGCAACCCATCCAGACGGATGGGTCGGCACATTCGAATACCCGGCCCATCATTCTCGACAGGCGGTTGGGATCAAAACCACCGATCGTATCGAATCGTGCATAGCCGCAAATCTGCGGCCGTTGACGAATCTGTCCATTCACCGTTATTCCGGTCGTGTTGTAGTAGACCGCTCCAGCAGGACGGCCACGCGCATCGCGCTTTCCGAGCCGATGGCGCCACACACTGCCGAAGCCCATGAGTGCGACTCGCACGTTTTATCCGCCTCTTAACCTGCGATTGCTACTTCGCTCCGCGTACAACTGCTCTTGAAGATTGTTGATATGAGTTACCAAACGGGCATCGGCACCGCGCGGATCCGATGTTGCTTTTGCCGCACCCGCCGCGTCGGCTTTGCTTCTGGCCGCGTCCAGGCGAACAGACATGTCGGCCAGGATCTCGGACTTTCGCCGCAACTCTTCTCGCGCAACGTCCCTGTCCCTTGTGGCAGTGTCCCGCTCTTCGGCGACGCACATCAGTTCCGTCCGCAGTTGCTCGATCTCTCTAGGATTGGTTGCAACCGGGCCGCTTTCAACGCCTTCGATTGCGCGGTTACAGCGCTCGATGTGCTTGTTGTAGCGTTCAATCGCCTCCTGGGCGACCGCTCTCGAATACACATCCTGGTTGTATAGGTCTGCCATCATCTCGGCCGTAATAGACATCGCGCGCCGGTGATCGATCCGCAGCTTCAGGCAGATAGCGGCGGCAAGAATCAATGCAATCGTGGTCCAGAGACTGTAAAGGAAGTACGAGTTCTTGAGGCGAAGCTCGATCAGATTACGGCGCTGTTGCTCAAGCCAATCGCCGTAGTCGACGTTCTCCGGATTGAACTGCTTCAGAATGAACTCGTACCAGGTGTCCTGGCCCTGGTAAGGTGATTGCTCACGCACAGCCGCAGGATTCGTGCGAGACTTCGGTGGCAGCGAGTCCTTCGGCACTTGCAACCCAGACGCGCTTGCCATGGTGAGTGCGATAAGCAGACCGTAGTGTATGACGCTACGCCTCACAACCAGCCTCCCGCCCGTCGTCGGCGGCCGACCGGAGCTACTTCGGGTGACTTGAAACGGAGATTGGCCCCCACTGAATCCTCCCGTGACTGGCGCAACGTGGGATATAGCTGAGGCTTAAATCGCGGGATAATGACATCCTCCGGCGCCCGCACATGAATCAGCCCATGCAACGTTCCACGCGCGTCGTCAGTCATCAGGATCTCCATTTGGGCTTTGGGGAGATTCTTGATGTGTTCATCAAGCGCGCGTGTCTCCTTCTCTTCACGATCGACAGCGCGTTCCGTTTGCTCGTATCTCTCGTAGCCGAACAATTTCGACCGCTGCATCGAGACGCTGCGCCGAGTCACCCGATGTTCTGCCGAAGCGCGTAGAAAATACTGTGTTGTCTCTTCGTCACGGGTGCGCAGAATCATCGTCGTGTTGGGCGCCGATGAGACATCCTCTTTGAAGCCTCGGTCGACCTGTAGGAGCTGGGGCAATGCTTGCATGGAGAACAGGAAGGCGGTGTTCGTACCCCGGGCTGTCTGCAGGATCTGTGCAAAGTTGCGGTAACCGAACGGGGCAAACTCGTCGAGCACGACACTGAGCATTGGCCGGTTGCTACGCGACCGATGCTCCTCGCTCTCGTAGCGCTTGCCGATCACCAGTTGCAGGTTCTGGAGGATCATCTTGCCGAGTGATCGCATGGGTTCGGGATTCTTGTTGATGTTCAGCGAGACAACCAGAATGAGTTCTTGCTCGATCACATCATCGATCGAAAGCAGCTGTTCGTATGGTCCGGTGAGGACACTCAGCTGGTCATCGAGAAAGGTCATGCACTCGTTCAGCAGACCCTGAATTTTCTGCACGCGCTCTCGATCTGCCAGGGATGTATACAGGTTCTTGACTGACATCTCGAAATTGAGGCGGCGCTGTGTCGGAAGGGAAGAGTCCACGGCAATGCGCTTCCGAGCTTTCTCGACCTGCTCCTTCATGACTTTTTCGTCCATAGCCATGACGAGGACGTCGTAGAAGTTGAACTTCAAACCGGTGTAGAAGAGCACGCGAACGATATCCGCCAGATAATTAAGCTGGTGCTTCGCGAAAAACTCTTTGCGCAAGTTGAATGACCCGAAGATCATGGCGACCACCGGCATGTACTCGTCATCTGCGCACTGAAACGGGTTGTAGCGGACTGAGAGGTGGGGACGGGCGGGGTTCAGCAAGCGCAATTGATGTAGGCGGCCAGCCCGATGCACATGCGGCAAGAGGTCCCGAAAGAATTCCAAATCGCCTTTACCGTCAAAAATGATCATCGGTATGCGATGGGGCTCATTGGATGGACCAACTACACGCGCAAGATCCTGTGAAATGATGTTCCGTAACAAAGTTGTCTTGCCCGTCCCGGTCATACCCAGCACGATCGCCTGCATTACACGCACCCGGTCTGGCCAGTACCAGGGCTGTCCGTGGATGTCATAGCCTAGAACGACTGAATCCTGATCCCATGCCTGCCGGGTAATTCTTTCGTCGCGTTTGCGGGAGATCGCACGCGGCGGATGTGGCCATTGCTTCTCCCTTCGGGATCGCCGGGTGGCCCAAAGGGCAATGCTCGTAACCAGCGTGAAGCCCGCAATAATAAGGTAGGTGGCAAGCTCGGTCAGCTGGCGCGCTGTCAGGAAGTAGCGTTCTCGTCCGACGTACCACGTGAACCAGCCAGCAAACATCAGAACCGCGGCGATGAGGATCTCAGCGCTCTCGAGGAGAGGCGGATGATGGTGACGGTCGGCATATGTTTCCCGGATCATGATGCTGGTATGCGGTCGAGGAAGAAGGCGAAAGCCTGCATGGCGATCAGCGCAACGGTCCAACGCCACAGGCGCAGGAGCATTCTGCGCGCGACAGGCGAGGCGCCGAAGACGCTCCGCAAAATCGTCTGCCGGAAAAACGGACGCGCCCTGCTTGTGCCTTCGGAACAAATCCTCTGGTTCCAGGTGCAGGATGGCATCGTGCATGCGACGACAGCGAAAGACTCGTTCTGGGTGAACTACCAGCTGGCCGAACTTGAAGCCGCCTTGCCGCCGGAGGAGTTCTTCCGCGCGCGCCGCGAGGTGCTCGTCAATATGTCGCGGATCAAAGAGATCAAGCCTTACTTCAAGAGCAGCTTTCTGCTTGTTATGTCCGACGCTGCGTCCACTGAGATCGCCGTGAGCGAACGGCAGGCCCGGCCGCTGCGCCAGCGCCTGCCGGGTCTCTAGAGCGCTTTAGGAAATACTGTGAGGTCGCTGAGCTTGGTGGGGGCCGGCGCTTCTTGGGGTCGCGCCGGCTTGAACTTAATGGACTCGCCCCTGCACCATTTCCTAAAGCGCTGTGACGTTCGTCCGGCACAGAGCCGCTCTCCGTTGGCCGCTGAGAGTTCGCGCATCTACGCCGCCCGAACCGCTAAGAATCCGGGATTCCGAACGAAGTCGGTTTTCGGACGAGGGCATGGTATGGCGGAAAACGATCGACACTTCGATCCGCTTGTCCGTATAACGGGCATCTTGTACAGTTCCCGGCCGGGAAAATGACACAAACATCCCAGCCAATAGTCTTCATGAGCGAGTCGATCCCGGCTGAATCTCACTGTTGGCTTTCTTCCTGTTTTACGGACTCCACGTTGGCTCGCAAGCGTAATCCGCACAACTGTTATCACTCAAAGAGGCGGCTGGCCGATACTCCCTCACTGCTCGGAACGATTGAAACCCGGGCTTCCAGGAACTCACCCAGCTTGGCTGCCGCCTTGAACTGTCGGGTGGGATCGAGTTCCTTGAATGCCGACGTAATCGCGTTGGAGAGACTCCACACATCGCATGGACCACGCCCGCTCTGCTTGCTGCCTACGACTTCTCATGCTTTGAGCGACTGGTAGATGTGGGAGGCGGCGAGGGTGCACTGCTGCGCGACATTCTTGCCGCCACCCCGAGGCTCCAAGGTGTGCTATTCGATCTGCCGCAGGTCGTGGCGCGCGCTTCTGAGATTTTGACAGGCGAGGTCGCCGCACGCTGTCAGATCGTGGGCGGCAATTTCTTCGACTCTGTGCCCGACGGCGCTGACGCTTACCTATTGAAGGGTGTCATTCACGATTGGCAGGATGAAGATGCTGTCAGAATCCTTCGCAACACGCGCCGCGCTATCCGTCCGCACGGTACCCTCCTTCTCATCGAAAGTATCGTTGATTCCGTCGCCCGCCCTGCCGGTCTCATCGACCTGCTTATGCTTGTGATCGGCGGTCGAGAACGCGCCGAAGCGGATTTCCGCTCGCTCCTTGCATCCGCGCATTTCTCTCTCACCCGCATCATTCCGACTGAGGCGTCCTCGCTGATCGAGTGCCATCCGGTGTAACATCCGAGCCCGTGCCAACTGTTGAAATATCCCTGTTCTCGACAGTTATCGGCATCAGGCGGTGCGCAGGTGGCATTGAACAAATAGCAAAGACTGATCGTCAGCCGCGTGACCGTGACGGTTGGTCGCATCCAAAACCGCCTGCAAGATTGCGCCGGGTGGATTGCCGGCATGCTCGGAAATAATGGCTTTTACGCCAGCCAGGCCAAACTCCTCATCCTGGGCATTCGTGACTTCAAGCAGGCCGTCCGTAAACATTAGCAAGAGATCATCCGGAGCGCACTGCACCGACCCATTAACGAAGTGCTGCCCACCAAACATTCCCAGTGGCAGGTTGGAACATGCGACTTCGGAAATTTCCTTTGTTGCGGCATGGTAGTGCAAGATTGGGGGATGTCCCGCTAAAGAGAACTCCAGTCGTTCTCCATTCCATGCCAAGTAAGCAAATGTTACAAACATTTCGGGCTTTTTGATTGGTTGAAGGACGGAGTTCAGGCGTTCAAGCAGGGCGGCGCTTCTTTCCGCGGATGAGAGCTGCATGCGGGCAGCACTTTTGACCATGCCCATGACGACGCCAGGAGCGACACCATGACCGGAGACATCGGCAATGTAAGCGACCCACTTCTGTCCATCTTGAAAAACATCGATCAAGTCACCACCTACCTCGCCACTGGGCAACGAGCGACCATAAAACTCAAAATCACCGATCCTGGCTTCAATGGCGGGGACGAGCACGTGGTGAATTTCGGTGGCCAGCACCATCTCGGCGTGGACCCGGAAATAGCGTCTTCCCTCAGTTATAGAAACGTAAACGAAGCATGCGTAACCCAAAGCTACGGCAAATATTATGGCCGTCGCACTAAGTGTCAAACGGTTTTGCAATCGTGCGATTTCGGCAGCGCCCAACCGGGCTGGTTGAGGCAGGTTCGGAAACAGCTTACCCAGCAGAATCATCAGCGCGAACTGCACTGCAAAGATTGGGAAAAATGCCTTCCAGAACTGCTTGCGAAGAACAAATCCAGAAACGGCATAGGACATAGCGAATACACCCGATAGCAAAACGGCGAACACAAACCGGATAGTAGGCTGGCGTCCCATATTCACGATGTCGTTGGCGAACCCTGTGGTGCTGAAGATGAAGAAGACTCCCAGCAGAAAAGCAATGAGTGACTTCCGAGGGAAGGAGCTCCAGAAGGGCCTAGTTGTTTTCATAGCGTGTCCCACCACACTTTGGCGGAAATCGTACTATAGGTTCGTGTTCGGGATAATTGCTGCTTTTGCTACAATTCGCCACGAGGGGAAACGATCGCAAATTTGGCTGGGGTTGTGCAGTTGCTGAAGAAGGAACACGGTCGATTGACCAAGGAACTTCAAGGTATTAGAGCTGCGCTAGCGGCATTTGGGAACGAAATACGGAAAACAGACAGGAACTAGTACCGTGACCGCGTGATTATGTAGTCAAAAGAGGGCCGGCAGACGATGCGCTGCCGGCCAGATCGGTGTTTCAAGGACGACCTCTGGCTTTTCGGGAGTCGGGCCACCGCCGGAGTTGAGAATGATCGAGGTATTAGCCAGCCTGATGTAGCAAGGATTTTCCGGCTTGATCACCACCCAGGGGAGAATCCATCCGACGGCGATACTAATAATAATAATAAGGATAGGCCCGCAGTCATTTTGGAACAATCGAACCCCTCCAAACCCTTCCTAAGGCGGTGGCCTCTATAGAAAAGCCCATTACAGAGGTAATTAGCACACTCAAATGTTTGCACTTACGATAACCGGAGCTAATCCCAGCTTCGGCCCGTGGCCGCAGCAAGACCAGGGGGTGTTTATGGCTACTACAGCGATGGCATATGGAGAACGTCGGTTCGGAGCTGCGTACACAGCAAGGATCATTGTGGTCTTAGTAGTTCTAGGAATCTTGGCGGGAGTGTGGGCATCGCAAGACGACCCGCGCATTGCATCACATCCAACTTTGCTCTGGATTTCGCTTGCGCTGGGATTCGCGGGCGTGGGGATGTGGATTGTCCTAGGCAAGAGCGCCCTGACGATCAGCGACTCCGGCTTGCGACGGGAGTCAGCATTCGGCCAGCAGGAATTGGCTTGGAGCCAAGTCGTTGAGACCCGCTATCAAGTGCTTCCCATTAATGTGTACGCACATTTCGGATTGATCGGTGCTTTGATCGCAATGTCGAGCAAAAAGTCGGCGCGAGCGCATCTCACGCTAGAACTGATCGGTCAGGATCGCCAGAAACTCAAGGTGACATCGAATTACCAGAATGCCGACGAGGCCATCGGCATCATCCTTGGCCGGCTCTTGCCTTCGATGGTACAGAACGTGAAAGGTAGAGTACAGCGAGGCGAGACCGTCCAGTTCGGTGGCCTGGGGCTTTCGGCAACGGCTGTCGCATGTAAGGGAACTTCCATCCCGGTCGCCGAGATCACCAAGGCTGAACTCGTGGGAAGTAACTTGCAGATCAAACGGCAGGGAAAATGGCTCAGCGCGGTCAATGTTAGGTCGAGCAAGGTGCCCGACGTCCTGGTTTTCCTCGAGGTGCTGGAGTCTCTGGCCCCGCAGCTCAAGCCGACGGGAGTGGATCCGTTGGCACGTGTACGGATGTAAGAACGCTACAAATTCATCCCGCTCAGCCAAATCTTGCCCGATCTCCGGCACGCGGTTATCGCCGCGCAGGACGCACAAATCAACGCGAGGCCCCTACGCTCCATCGAGGCGCTAACCGGAGGGGCCTACAGGTGTTGCCGATGAGCAACTCAGAAGACAGCTGCTTGAGATACCGCTGGCCTTCCTGGAATTCGAAACTGGATTGAGTCGGCAACACGATCGTGCGAGCACGAAGAGGTCAACCAGTACACCCCCGATCATTGCGACTTCTCCAGGACATCGTTCGTCGGGTGCCAGTTCGAAAGTGATCTCATACAATTCACGGTTCCGAAGTTGATTGGAGATCGATATGGATACCTGGAACCATTGCGAATCGCCTTGACCGGTTTCGCAAATTTCTTTACTTGTTTAATTCTGGTCATCGCTGGCTTAAATCTGCAGTATCATTTAATCCGCGAAAGCAGGAGGGAACGACCTTATGGGCTTTCGGTTGCGCGTGATTCTCTGGATTCCGACGCTTGCGTATGCTGGCTTCTTATTGTTGGGTGGCAAAAACTTGCCCTCGCTGGGCCAGGCTGTTTATGCAGTGTTTCTAGGGGCTCTGTTGGGATTTCTTCTAGCCACGATGTTCACACTCAGGCAACTTCGGCGAGAGAAACGAATCGCCCGTTTGCGTAACTGTTGAAAGGGCCATTGCACTTAAAACTCCCCGGTCTGGGGGTGGAGGGGGATCCCTTCGCCGACGAAAGCGTCGGTGGCGTAACCTCTTTTCGCGGGAATTTTCCACATAGTACTTTTAGTTGATGACCAAATTCGGTAGTGGTGGTGGGTCATTGAAGCGAACTGGCTACTGACGAAAAAGCGTTGTTCGCATTGCTTCCTACAAGGCGAACCGTGCCGACTACCAACACCAGAATTACGGCCAGCATAACCGCATACTCGGCGATGTCTTGGCCCTCATCGTCTCGCCACAGTCTACTCACAAGATGGGCCATGTTCGCGCTCCTTTCACTGCCCGGATGTCGCTGTCGAGAACAGGGCCCCGTCACACTCTTTGTCACGCTGCGTTCCGCTGTTTCACACTCTGAAGCATCGTTGCGGGTAGCTGGTCTACCCGGACGCCGTGGCTGTTCTTTGTCTTCACCTTGACCGCAATGCCGCCCGCCTCTGGAAAACGATCGGAAATCGCCTGC
>Ga0210408_10006001_pt1 | contig 10564 bp, 7 predicted proteins | sample IncBWH4MmetaG_FD_155471 | JGI IMG/M metagenome (GOLD analysis project Ga0210408, IMG submission 155471) | Forest soil microbial communities from Barre Woods Harvard Forest LTER site, Petersham, Massachusetts, United States - Inc-BW-H-4-M | ecosystem: Environmental > Terrestrial > Soil >...
AGGCTTCACGTCTGGGAGACGTAAGGGTCCGCAGACCCTCTTCCCGGGCACAAGTCCCGGAAACCTGCCGCGATCAACCGATCGCGTGACATGACAATGGACTTTTCAGCGAGCAGGCACCAGACGGAAATTCTTCTGGCTCGTCTGCAAAAACCGCAACTCTCTTAATCCTCAGCCGAGCCGCGTTTCCGCCACTTTCCGCAATAAAAAATCACGGAACACACTGATGCGTTTGGAGGTGCGCAGTTCTTCGGGATAGACAAAATATGCCTCTACCGGCGGACCAATCAGCTCAGGGAGGACACGTACCAGCTCGGGGTGCTCGTTCGCTATGAAATCCGCCAGCGCCGCGATTCCCAGCCCGCTTAGCACCCCGCGGAGGATCGCATAGAAATTGTTGACCGCGAGGATCGGCTTGCGCTCTTGCCCCGGCTTCGTGCCGGCCTCGAGCAACCAGTTGACGTTTTGCACGGGCGGGCGGGTATCTTCCCCGAAGACGATGACCCGGTGTTTGTCGAGATCCTCGGGTTTCTGCGGCATGCCGTGCTTCTTGATGTATTCGGGCGCGGCATAGATATGGGTCGGTACGCTGACCAGGTGACGCTGGATCAAATCCGGTTGGCGCGGCGGCGACATGCGAATCGCCACATCGGCTTCCCGCATCGACAAGTCGAGCTCGGAGTCGTCGACCACCACAGTGACCTGGATTTCGGGGTAGAGATCGAGGAACTCCCGGATCCGCGGGGTCAACCAAGTCGAACCGAACGCAACCGATGAGGTGATTTTGAGTGGCCCCTTTGGCCGATCCTTCGATTCGGAGATCATGCCTTCGGCCATCGACAGCTTTGCAAACACCTCGCGCGCGGTGCGGAACAGGAGTTCGCCTTGCTCGGTCAGGATCAGCCCGCGAGCGTGGCGATGAAACAGAGGAACGCTCAGACTTTCTTCGAGCGCGCTGATCTGGCGGCTCACGGCGGATTGGCTGAGGTTCAGCGATTCCCCCGCATGGGTGAAGCTGCCTGCCTCGGCGACCGCGTGAAAGACCCGCAACTTGTCCCAATCCATCCCGTTTCCCCTGGCAACGACTTTCCAGCGTCGATTGCCCGCCTCCTAATCGGCCGCGTGCATCACCGCGGCTTCCTCCTGCGCCGCGAGGAACTTCTCCGCCTCGATAGCCGCCATGCAGCCCAATCCGGCAGCCGTAACCGCCTGACGATAAACCTTGTCTTTGATGTCGCCCGCGGCATAGACGCCGGGAATGGCCGTTTCGGTCGAATCGGGGCGCGTGATGGCATAGCCTTCCGGGTCGAGCGGGAGTTGACCCGCGACAAACCCGGTCACCGGCGTATGGCCGATCGCGATGAAGACGCCATTGCAGGGAAGGTCGGAGAGACCTCCGGTGCGTGTGTCGCGCAGGCGCACCCCGGTTACCGTTGGTGGTTCGCGGACGCCCAGGATTTCCTCGACCACGCTGTCCCAAATGATGCCGATCTTGGGATTGCGGAACAGCCTTTCCTGCAGGATCTTCTCGGCTCTCAATTTGTCGCGGCGGTGGATGAGGGTCACTTGCCGCGCATGGTTCGTAAGGTAGATCGCCTCCTCGACCGCGGTGTTGCCGCCGCCGACGACCACGACATCCTTGCCGCGGAAAAAGAACCCGTCACAGGTCGCGCAGGCCGAAACGCCAAAGCCGCGGAAGATTTCCTCGCTCGGGATTCCGAGCCAGCGGGCTTGGGCGCCGGTGGCGATGATCACGGTCTCGCCGATATAGACGTCGCCCGAATCACCCTTGGCGACAAACGGCCGGTGTGCGAGGTCGATCTCGGTGATCATGTCGAGGACCACCTTCGTGCCGACGTGCTCGGCTTGCTGCTGCATCTGCTCCATCAGCCAGGGGCCCTGGATCACCTCGGCGAAGCCCGGGTAATTCTCGACATCGGTGGTGATCGTCAGTTGGCCTCCAGGCTGAAGGCCGGTCACAAGGAGGGGCTGGAGGTTGGCCCGGGCCGCGTAAATTGCCGCCGTATAGCCGGCCGGTCCCGCCCCGATGATCAGAACCTTGCTGCGGTGACGCTTGGACATGGCGGCATCCTTGGAATTTCACACCTACTATATATCATTTTTCGGGAGCTCGGCGGGAAGGGATGCGCCCGGCGCTAGAAGCCGAACATGTGATCGAGGCTGAAGGAGCCGTGCCCACCTGCCAGCCCGTGATAGCCGAAGAGCCGACACGTCTCATCGCGTACGATGATATAGGCTCCTGTGCCGGCCCGAGCCCCGATCGCTCCGTTGAAAGCGCTGCGGTAATGCCATAACCGCGAGCCCGAGCAAGGAATTGCAAGGTGCGATCGCGCAACCTCGCACCCGGCTGCGTCGTAAAGGATGATCTCCGTGTCGCTCGCCGGCAGCCATGGCCGAGACGCGGGGTAGATCAGGTGGCAGAACGTGTCGTAGGCCGGTTCGCCGAGCCTTAGAAACAACCGGGTCGATAGTCCCGGCGGGCGGCCGGCATAGGATTGCGGCTCATCGCGGTAGGTCAGGATCGTGTTGAAGACATGCGCTCCGAAGCTCGTCTCGGCGGCGTGACCGCTGTGCCGATGGCGGTAGCGAAAGAGGGCATGCAGCCATCCGTCTCCCTCTCCCCCGGCAGAGAAGTCGTAGACCAGCTCGATATGTCCGTACCCGCCGCCCAGCGCATCGAGGCCGTCGATCTCATCCAGATCGAGCACGGTCGCATGGGCGCGGGGCAACCGTCCGAAGAAGTGCCTCAGCACCTCCCGGCCCTCCGGGTCGTAAACCAAGGCGGCGATTGGCAAATCGGCTTGGCATACCGCCATCGGGGTCGGCAACACCAGGCTCTGCCATGACTCGAGCGGCATCAGAGGGGCGGGGAGAAGATAGCCTTTGCCGAGCACCGCCTCGAGCTTCGGAAGTGCGGGATCGGGCTTCAGATCGCCGCGTTCGACATTGACATGCGCGATGCGGCGGCGGCCCCGTTCGAGAACCTCGTAGCGCGGGCGCACCATATGCTTGCCGGCGCGCAACTCGATCTGTCTCGGCCACGCGATATCGGGCAACAACTCGGAAACCGCAATCGCACGCGTGGCGAAGGGCCCAATCGCGTCGGGGATTGGCACGACATGCTCCTCGCCCATGGGGACCAGGCCGATGGCACCAGGTGGGATCGCGACCGGATGGCTGTTCTGGACCCACAGCAGGATTTGCTCGCCCACCCCGGGAGCGGGAAGACCAGCGTACCGGTCGGCGGGCCAAGCGTTGGCGTCATGCGTGCACGACAGCGTGTCGCTCTGGCCGCCCCCTGCCGGGCTGACCTCGCCCAAAGTGTCGAGCGCGTATTTGACGACATCGTGCCCTCTGGCGCCTACGACGTGCAGAAAGAGCTGCCCGCAAAATTCGGGCAGTCGAAACCGCTCGCGTATCTCCCGACTGTCGAGGATGATGGAGCCTGCGGACGGCCCGAAGCTTTCGGCCCAATCGGCCAGAACCCGACCATCATCGGCGAACAGGGTCATCCAGCAGGTGACCGCGCCGGCTCCGTACCCCGACCAGTAGTTCGCCGTCACCAGCCGGGTGTGCAACTTGCCGGCGTCGCGGAAGAAAGCGAAGTTCGTGGCAAAATTCAGCGGATCGAGATAGGAGCGGCCGTTGGTCAGGCGATCGACTGGGATCCGCATTGCGTCGAGACTGAACACTGCGGCCTCGTCGGGCAGAAACGGCCGGATCTGCCCGAGAATGCGCTCGGCATCGAATGCCGCGACAAATACAGCGGGTGAACGGCAGCGGGCCAGTTCGGTAACGGGCCGCGCCGCCCGACCGAGTACGGCCGTGCCGATTCGCGCGACCTGCTGGACATAGGCGCCGGCAATCTCGATTTGGTCCAGATCGTAGATCGCATTGAGCGCTTCGACGGCGCCGCCGGGATCGAAAATGGCGACCGGGGCATGTTGTGCCAACGCGGCCAGCAAAGCTCGCGCCGACCGAGCGGCAGCCGGGTGGGTCAGCGCCTTATAGAGCGTGTTCCCGCCGCGGGTATTGTCAAAGGTTTCGATGCGCAGGGCCATGGTGATGAGCCGAACCCGGACCAGCAGTGCTCCTTCAGCCCGATACTACATTGTGGATGGACGGCACGGGTAAACCGGTCGGCCCTCGCAGCTCCGGTGATCCGACGCTACCGGTAGGCGGCCGAATCGGCTTCCGGGCGGCGCCCTCTCTGACGGTGATCGTTGCCACAAGAGCGGTGGGCGCTGGCCAGCGTACCTCGGCATTATCATCCTCGGACGCTCTCCCGTTGACCGATCCTTTGCAGAACAAGCTCGCGCAAAGCGGCACCGGCGCGGGCGGTGTCGTCCGGAATCGGATAGGACCACGACTCGATCCGACCAGAGAACGGCCGCGTAACGCCGGCTTCTTGCATTGCAGCATGAAAGCGGGCGAATTTAGCGTTGCCGCCGTCGAGATCTACGATGTGCACCGGTTTGCCTGTCGCCGCCGCCTCGCTGATCATAGAGACCGAATCGGCAGTTACCATAAAGGCGTCGGCCAGAGCGAGATAAGCGAAGTAGGGATTTGCTCCGCGACCGTCCCAGATCGCCGCGGGCAAATTCCCCAGCCGGTCGCGCAACAGGGCGATCCCGGCCGCTCCGGTGCGACGCGAAGGGGTCACGAGCGCCGAGCCTCCCTGGCGGCGCAAAACATCGGCGAGCGCCTCGGCAATTTCGCCGACCCGTCGGAGGGTCAGGCGGTATGCCTTGTTCGCGCCGCCGATCAGCACCGACAGTATAGGCCGCGGCAGGGCGGCGAGAACCGGAAAGCGGTTGGACTCAGCGGCCAGCCGTGCTTTCGTTACCCGGTGGACCGCACCGCGGGTCACGATGACCTGCGGGCCGCGCAGCCGATCGTGCTCGGGGACGACGAGAAGGTCAAACTCCCGGTATCCGACCCCAGGGTCCTGTACCTGCGCCGCCAGGGTGCGCCCGCCGCTCGCCCGCCGGATCGCCAAGGCCGGCATTGCCGCGTTGCGGCCGCAACCGATGACTAGGTCCGGCCAGGGCGGTGAAAGCGCCGCTTCTTTGGGCTGCGTCGCGGCCAAGGGCAGGAGCCAAAGTCTGGGTGGCAGGCACGTCCAAGGGAAACGAATGTGGAGGCGCTTCTCAATGAAGGAGAATCCCGCAGCTTCCGCTAAGCCAAGAGCCTGGCTGGCCATCCCTGCCTTGCCGTCATGCAATACCCAAATGAGCGGCGATGTTCCGCTGATCCCTGCGACAGACGGGAAGGCCATACACTCGTTTACGAAAACGGTTCCAGAACAGCAAGCCGACGGGGCCCGGCGCAACAAAATTGCGCCAATGCGCGACGCTGCCTATGATCCTCCAATCGAGAAGGAGGGGACCGGATGCGGCGAATCAGGCTCGACCGTATCGACCGCCGCATCTTGCGGAACCTGCTGACCGACGGACGGATGACCAATGTCGAGCTGGCGCGGCGGGTCGGCATCTCCGCGCCGCCTTGCCTGCGACGGGTGCGGGCTCTCGAAGAGGCCGGGATGATCCGCGGTTATCACGCCGATCTGGCGCCCGAGGCTCTCGGCTATGCCGTCACGGTGTTTGCCCAGGTCGGGCTGTCTAGCCAAGCGGAGGGCGATCTGAGAGCCTTCGAACACCTCGTCGCCGCCTGGCCGGAGGTACGCGAAGCATACATGCTTGCGGGGGAAACGGATTTTCTTTTGAAGATCGTGGCGCCCGACTGGGACAGCTATCAGCGTTTCCTCAGCACCAAGCTCACCTCGGCGCCGAATGTGAGCCATGTCAAGTCGGCACTGATGCTCCGCATGTCGAAGAACGAGCCGGGCGTTCCGATTTCCGAGCAGACGAGTGCACAGCAAGAAGATGAGGCAAGGCGCGCGCCCGAGCCGACTCACCCAAGCGGGCGGGCGTAGGGCCTGTCCTTTAGCCGAAGGCTACCGTGACGACCTCGTAAGATTTTGCGCCGCGCGGAGTAGTCACCTCCACACTGTCGCCCTTGCCCTTGCCGATCAGTGCGCGCGCTAGCGGTGAAGTTACCGATAACCGACCGGATGCGATGTCGGCTTCGTCCTCGCCGACAATTTGAAACGTCTGCTCCTCGTCGGTTTCCTCGTCCGCAAGGGTGACCTTCGCGCCGAATTTGATCACCGAACCCGACAATTTGGAAACGTCGATGACCTCCGCACGAGCGACTTTGTCCTCGAGTTCGGCGACTCGGCCCTCGATAAAGCTCTGCCGGTCACGGGCGGCGTGATATTCGGCGTTCTCAGCCAGATCTCCGTGATCACGCGCATCGGCTATGGCGCGAATAATCGCCGGCCGGTCCACCGTCTTCAGCCGCTTCAACTCCTCCCGGAGCCGATTGAAGCCCTCGGCCGTCATCGGGATCTTGTTCATCGCGAACGCGTTCGGATCCTGCTGTCGAATGTCAAATGCGGCGGCAAGCGCCGCCGCGGAGCAATCAAAGGTATGATTGCAGCGGAGCAACTTCAAGGTTCCCGGCGCGCAACGCCGCGATCGCCTGAACCGCCGCACGCGCCCCCGCAACCGTCGTATAATATGGTATCCCGTTGGTCAGCGCCGTGCGCCGCAGGCTGAAGCTGTCAGCGATCGCTTGGGCTCCCTCCGTCGTATTGAACACCAGCTGGACCGCACCGCTCAGCATGCGGTCGACAATGTGCGGGCGGCCTTCGCGCACCTTATTCACCGCGGTGACAGGCAACGCCGCCGAGCTCAGCGTTTTGGCAGTGCCCTTCGTGGCAACCAGTGAGAACCCCATCTCGATGAGCCGGCGGCAAGGCTCGACCAGCGCCGCCTTGTCTTGATCGCGCACCGAGATGAAGACGCAGCCTTCGAGCGGCAGGTTGGTCCCGCTCGCGAGTTGGGACTTCGCAAAGGCACGCCCGAAATCTCTGTCGAGCCCCATTACCTCGCCGGTGGATTTCATCTCCGGGCTGAGGATCGGATCCACTCCGGGAAAGCGCGCGAACGGAAAGACGGCTTCCTTTACTGCGACATGCGCAGGGCGGCGCTTATTGCCGATATACTCGCCCCAACCAATGGGAGGCTCGCCGGCCATGATGCGAGCTGCAATTTTTGCGATTGGCACACCGGTAGCTTTGGCGACGAACGGCACCGTACGCGACGCGCGCGGATTGACCTCGAGGACGAAGGTCACGCCGTCCTGCACGGCGAACTGAACATTCATCAACCCGACAACCTCGAGCGCGCGGGCCAGCGCGACGGTCTGCCCCTCGATCTCTGCGATCGTCGCGGGACTCAGGCTGTATGGCGGCAACGAACAGGCGCTGTCCCCCGAATGGATCCCGGCCTCCTCGATGTGTTCCATAATCCCGGCGACCTCGACTCGCCGGCCGTCGGCCACAGCGTCGACATCCACCTCGATCGCGTTCTGCAGATAGCGGTCGATCAGCACCGGGCTGGTCCCTGAGACCGAGACGGCGTGGCTGATGTAGCGATGCAGACCCGCAGTATCATGCACGATTTCCATCGCGCGGCCGCCAAGAACATAGGACGGGCGGATCACGACCGGGTAACCGATCTCAAGCGCAATCGCTTCGGCCTCGGCCGCCGAATGGGCTGTCCCATTGTCGGGCTGACGCAAGCCCAGGCGGGTCAGGAGCCCCTGAAACCGTTGCCGATCTTCCGCCAGATCGATCGCATCGGGCGAGGTGCCAAGTATCGCAATTTCGGCACGTTCCAGCGCCGCGGCGAGCTTCAGCGGGGTCTGACCGCCAAATTGCACGATGACGCCGAGGAGCGTGCCGCGGCGCTCTTCGACGCGGACGATTTCAACCACGTCCTCGGTCGTCAGCGGCTCGAAGTAGAGCCGGTCGGAGGTGTCGTAATCCGTCGACACGGTCTCGGGATTGCAGTTGACCATGATCGTCTCGATGCCGGCGTCGCGTAGGCTGTAGGCCGCGTGCACGCAGCAGTAATCGAACTCGATTCCTTGGCCGATCCGATTCGGTCCGCCGCCGAGAATGATCACCTTGCGCCGGTCGCTCGGATCGGCTTCGCACTCCGGCGGGGCGAACCCGTCCCCCTCGTAGCTGGAGTACATGTACGAGGTTACCGACGGAAATTCGGCCGCACATGTGTCGATTCGCTTGTAAACGGGTTGCAGCTCGAGGCGCCGTCGTCGCGCCGAGACGGCCCCCTCATCGAGACCCGCCAGCTTGCCGAGACGGGCATCTGAGAAGCCCATCTGCTTCAGCCGCAAAAATTCCGTGCGATCTAACGGGAGGCCGTCGTGTCGCACGGTCTCCTCAATCTCCACGATCTCGCGGATCCTTTCGAGGAACCAAGTATCAAAATGACAGACAGCGTGGATTTCAGCGGTGGTGAGCCCGTGGCGATATGCCTGCGCTATCAACAGCAGGCGGTCCGGGACAGGCTTTGCAAGCGCCGCATTCACCGCCTCCCTGCCGGCGCTCTCGACTCCTTCGATCTTGACCTCGTCAAAGCCGCTGAGGCCCGTCTCCATCGACCGCAGCGCCTTCTGCATCGACTCGGCAAAGCTGCGGCCGATCGACATCGCCTCGCCGACCGATTTCATCGAGGTCGTCAGCAGAGGCTCGGTGCCGGGAAACTTTTCGAACGTAAATCGAGGCATCTTGGTGACGATGTAATCGATCGTCGGCTCGAATGAGGCCGGGGTGACCCGCGTGATCTCGTTGGAAAGCTCGTCCAGCGTGTAGCCGACCGCCAATTTGGCCGCGATCTTGGCGATCGGGAACCCGGTTGCCTTGGAGGCAAGCGCCGAAGAGCGCGACACTCGCGGATTCATTTCGATGACGACGAGCTGGCCATCTTCCGGGTTCACCGCAAACTGCACATTCGACCCGCCGGTGTCGACGCCGATTTCCCGCAATACCGCGATCGCGGCGTTGCGCATCAGCTGGTATTCCTTGTCGGTCAAGGTCAAAGCGGGCGCAACGCAGACCGAATCGCCGGTGTGGACACCCATCGGATCGACGTTCTCGATCGAGCAGACGATGATGCAGTTGTCCGCGCGGTCGCGGACCACCTCCATCTCGTATTCCTTCCAGCCAAGGACCGATTCCTCGATCAACACCTCCTGCGCCGGTGAAGCCCTGAGCCCTCCGCGAACGATGTCCTCGAATTCCTGGGCGTTGTAGGCAACCCCGCCGCCGGTCCCCCCCAACGTGAAGGACGGCCTGATGATGGCCGGTAGCCCCACCGCGTCGAGCGCCCCGAGAGCTTCGTCGAGCGAGCGCACGAGACGGCTTTTCGGGGAGGCCAAGCCGATCTTGTCCATCGCCTGCCGGAACAGCTGGCGGTCTTCGGCCTTGGCGATTGCGGCTGCGGTCGCTCCGATTAACTCCACGCCGTAGCGCTCGAGCACACCTGTGCGGGCGAGCGCCATGGCGGTATTGAGCGCCGTCTGGCCGCCCATCGTCGGCAGCAAGGCGTCCGGCCGCTCGCGGGCGATGATTTTGGCGACCATGTCAGGTGTGATCGGTTCGATATAGGTCGCATCGGCGAGCTCGGGGTCGGTCATGATCGTCGCCGGGTTCGAATTCACCAGGACGATCCGGTACCCTTCGCTTTTCAGCGCCTTGCACGCTTGCGCGCCGGAGTAGTCGAATTCGCAGGCCTGCCCGATGACGATGGGCCCGGCGCCGATGATCAGGATGCTGTCGAGATCGGTGCGCCTAGGCATTCTCGTCCATCAGCGCGACAAACCGCTCGAACAAATAGTGACTGTCCTGTGGCCCCGGGCTCGCCTCGGGATGGTATTGCACCGAGAATACCGGTTTGCCAATGACCCGCAGCCCTTCGCTGCTATTGTCGAACAGCGAAAGGTGAGTCGGCTCGACCCCCCTTGGCAAACTGTCCGGGTCGACGACAAAGCCGTGATTCTGGCTAGTAATCTCGACTTTCCCGGTAGAGATATCCTTGACCGGGTGATTGGCGCCGCGGTGGCCGCGCTGCATTTTGCCGGTCGTCCCGCCAAGCGCCAGCGCCAGCAATTGGTGACCGAGGCAGATGCCGAAAATCGGCTTACCCGAGGCGATCAGGTCGCGCAGCACCGGCACTGCATAGATTCCGGTCGCTGCCGGGTCGCCAGGGCCGTTCGACAAAAAGATGCCATCGGGCCGATGACGCAGAACATCTTCGGTCGAAGCGGTGGCGGGGACCACGGTCACTCGGCAACCGTGGGCGGCAAGCATTCGCAAAATATTGCGCTTGGCACCATAATCGATGGCGACGACGTGACGGCGCGGGCTGCGTTGCAAACCATATCCACTTTGGCGGTCCCATACCGTCTCAACCCACTCGTAAGATTGTCGACACGTGACCTCCTTGGCGAGGTCCATCCCTTCCAGACCGGGCCAATCGAGAGCCTGGGCCGCGAGCTCATCGATGTCGAGCCGCCCTGCCGGATGATGGGCGATGGCCCCGTTCGGTGGCCCAAGATCGCGGATGTGCCGGGTCAACCGCCGCGTATCCACCCCCGAAATTCCGATCAACCC
>Ga0210408_10006004_pt1 | contig 10560 bp, 7 predicted proteins | sample IncBWH4MmetaG_FD_155471 | JGI IMG/M metagenome (GOLD analysis project Ga0210408, IMG submission 155471) | Forest soil microbial communities from Barre Woods Harvard Forest LTER site, Petersham, Massachusetts, United States - Inc-BW-H-4-M | ecosystem: Environmental > Terrestrial > Soil >...
CGGTGCGGGGTGTTTGTTCCACCCGGCTCTGGAAGCTTTCGATCTGCCGGGTCAGATCGTCGCGGCGGGCCTGGAGCTCTTTGATCTCGAGGCGAGCCGTGAAGAGCTGAGAATTCTGTCCCCTTTCCCCGGCCGCCTGCCCATCGGAGCCGCCCCTTTGGGAGGCTTCGATCCGGCTCAGAAGGGCCCGGATGTCGGGGTGATCCTCCGTGTAGCGGAGCCGTAAGGAGGCGAGCTGGCTTCGCAGCTGCTGCAGTTCCGTTTCGGGTGCGGTCGACGGCACCCTCGCGTCCGCCTGCTCGAATAGCGCGGCCCGATCCCGGGCCGCACGGAGGCTTTCGGATACTCCCTGCTGTTCCATTTGAAGCCGCTGCAAAGTGGATAGGTTGGCGTTGAGCTGCTCCGGGAGCGTCCCCATGTGCTCTTCCTTGTAACGGCGCAACGCCTCTTCCCGGGCGGCGAGCTGGCGGCGCGCATCTTCGAGTTCGGTCTCGATGAACCGATAGGCTTCGTCGACCTGCTCCTTGCGGGCATGGATCGTCTCGTCGATGAAGAGCTGGGTGAGTCGGTTCGCCACCCGTTGAGCCATCACAGGGTCGTTGTGTACGTAGTCGATCCCGAATGAATCCGTTCCCTTGACCGCAACTTCGATGGCGCCGCGCATCCAATCGACCATCCTTGTCATGCTCTCCTGGCCCTTGAGGTGATAAGGGTCGAGTTCGCCGATCACGGTCTCGAGGCGGGTCCGGCTCAGGACCTGCTGCTTGAGCGTCTGCAGGCGGTGGCCTAGGCGCTCGGGGACGACCTTGCCCGCGATCGCGTCGGGGACCTGGTCGCCGTCGACCAGGATGAGGGTCGAGGACTTGTAACGGGCGGGGACTAAGTAGCTCGCGGCCACCGCGGCGATGGCCACGAGAACGAGTGGGATCAGCACCTGCCGCGGGCGTCGGAGTAGGATCTCCAGGTAGTCGAGCGCCTCGCGGCGTGGGGGCCTATGGCCTTCTGGCATGACTCTTCTCCCGTGGGAACGACTAGCCCACGGCCTCCCGCAGGGGCGAGGGCCACGCCACGTGTATCTCACCGGCCTGGAAACGACAGGCCATTTTGAGATCGTCCACGTGGCTCAATGTGAACTCGAGATCCCGTTCGCGGCCGGTCTGGCGCAGGTGCGCCGCCCCTCGGCCCAACGTCACCAACGAGAGGGGGGCGTTGGACCAGCGATCGATTTCCCGGGCGGTCTGGTGGTCAGCGGGTTCGAAGCCCCGCTCCAGGAGCAAGCGGCCGAGCCAGGCCGCCGCGATCTGATCCTCGCACCGGACATCGCTCCCATGACCGGCGCCCACGCACACCACGCGCTCGTGTAAACCCGACAACAGATCGGCGGTCGCGCTCATGTTTCGGAGGCAGCTTACGTAGACCGCGGAGGCTCGCCGCGCATTGAAGAGGAGGTGGCCGGCCGGGGTGGCCAACACCAAGGGGCGAGCGACATCCCGGCGCGCCTCGAGGCTCGCCGGACCCGTTTCGGGGTCAAAACCCTCCGCGCCGGGAAGCCCCGGCTCAGCCGCCAGGATCGAATGGGTGAGGCCTCGCGCGCACACCCTCGCCTCGGCGGCGGTTGTGGTCACTAGAGTCCGCCGCCCTTGAGCGGCAGCCGTCGCCAGGGTAGTGGTTGAGAGGAGGACGTCAATGCAAATGATCGCCTGATCCACGTGGCGCGCAACTCCTCCCGCGAGCGCGTCGATCTGGACCACTTGTCGAGCATGTGACCTCATCCCCTGCCCCCTTTGCCACCGTCCCGGCCGATGCCCTTGAGACATCGACCTGACACCATGGATCCCAAACGTCAAGCACGGCCGCTCAGCTCTGCAGCGGCACCCCTTCCCGTCACGGCACGAGTACGGTATCGCCCGGCCGCAACAGGACGTCCTCGCCCACGTCCTTCGCGTTTTCGAGCTTCTTGTAGTTCACGGTCAGGAAGGTCTCGGCCGCCTTCCCGGCGGGGAAGGAGAAGCCTTCCGCTTGGCGAACGATCACGATGCCGTCCGTCTTTGCGAACTCGCGAAACCCTCCCGCCAAGGCCAACGCCTGGAGCACGGTCGTGCGACCCCGAAGAGGAAAGTCCCCCGGGCGCACCACCTGACCCAGGACGAAGAAACGCGCACTATTGGAGTTCACGAGCGCCACGGTGACCTGTGGAGCCACCAGAAAGCGCTTCATCGATTTGGATATTTCCGAGGCGAGCTGCTCCGGCGTGCGGGCGGTAGCGTCGATGTCTCCGAGGAGGGGGACGGTGACCTTGCCGTCGAAACGGACGGTCACCTCGCCGCTCAGGTCGGGCTCCTTCCATACGAAGAGCCGCAATACGTCCCCAGGTCCGATCCGGTAGTCGACCGGCTCAGCGGTTTCCTGGGGGTTTGGCGGCCGGCCACGAGGAGGCGGCTCAGTCTGGGCGTGTCCGTTGTCGAGGGGTAGTCCAACGAAGGCGACGAGAAAGAACACTACGAGAGAGGAGGGCGGGAGACGTCGGGTGATCGCCACGCTTTCAGCCTCTCCCCCGTCCTGCGGGCGGCCTGGACGCACGCACGACAATTCCGGGGCGCCGCTTCTCCCAAGAGGTTGCCAGTAACGGCGACGCGCCCGGGCCTACTGTTTTCCGGTCGAAGTCAACCGGATACCGGACAACCTTTCTGCGGATCGGAGGGGATCCGGCCGTCACGGGCCGACAACGATATTGCGAAGTCAGATTATTAGCCGACCAGCATGGTGTTGTCAACAAGAATGACCAGAGCCAGAGAGTCACTTAGAGAGACTATGGGCTACACACATTTGGTATCCATCGTTCGCGTCGCTCCTCGTTCATGGCCGTGGAGCACTGTCAGGTGGCGGCCGGGTGGCGAGAGGGCAGCCGTCGCCGACTCACTGGATCTTGCTGGATACCGTGTCGAAGGGCGGTGGTCCCGTGAGTTCGGATGGCTCTGAGGGATCGCTGCGGGCGGGGGAAAATGCTTTCGCCGATCGTCGTCGCTATCATAGGCGGGTGTCCGACCCTCGCGCACGAATCACCTTTTTGCTGGCCGGCGGGGGATGGTCGCGCCAGTCTTCGCCCTCCCACGCCGTCTACTGATCCCGTGGCTGACGCTCCCGGGCCAGGGCTGGGCCGATGAACCCTCCCATCCGCGTGGTCCACCTCGTTCGACAACTCGATCTGGGCGGATTGGAGGTAGTCGTCTGGAACCTAGTCCGATGCATGGATCGTGAGCGGTTCGAGCCCCGCGTGATCTGCTTGGGCGAGCGGGGCGCCATCGCCGACCGTTTCGACACCATCGGGGTCCCCGTGGAGGCGTTGGCGGCCCGGGGACGGACAGAAGCAATCCTGCGGTTGGCCCGGCGACTGTGGCGCTTGCGGCCCGACGTCCTGCACACCCACAACCCAACACCCCACCTCGTAGGTGCGGTGGCGCGCAGGCTCGCTCGAGTGGGGGTGCTCGTGCACACGAAGCATGGCCGGAACTACCCCGAAGTTCGACGAGCGGTGCTCGCGAATCGCTGGGCATCCCTGAATACCGACGCTGTGATTCCGGTATCGGAAGATGCTGCCGATGTCGCCCGCAGGGTCGAGCGGGTTCCCGCCAGAAAGGTCCAGGTGATCCGCAACGGCATCGATCTCACAGGCTTTCCCGCCGCGAACCGGAAAGCCCTAGAGGGAGACGGGCGGGCAATCAGTGTGGGGCGGCTGCATGCTGTAAAGGATCAGGCGACCCTCCTGCGGGCAACCCGCAGGATCGTCGACGTTCGTCCCGAATTCCGGCTCGCTCTGGTCGGGGATGGCCCTGAGCGTCAGGGGCTGGAGCAGCTCCGCCGAGAGCTTGCCCTCGAGGAGAGCGTGCGCCTCGCCGGGGAGCGAAACGATGTCGGCGAACGCCTCTCGCAGTCTGATCTCTTCATGCTATCGTCCCTAAGCGAAGGCGTTTCCCTTACCCTTCTTGAGGCAATGGCCGCGGGCCTGCCGGTGATCGCTACAGACGTGGGGGGCAATCGGGAGGTAGTCGCTCATGGCGAGACGGGCTTCCTCGTTCCCCCTGGATCTCCAGAAGCAATCGCTTCCGCGGCCTTATCGCTCATCGACGACCCGGCGCGAGCTCTGGCCATGGGTCGGGCCGGGCGTAAGAGGATCGAGCAGATCTTTGACCTCGGGATCGTGGTGAGGCGCTACGAAGCCCTCTATTTGGAGCTGCTCGGCCGGCCGGCCAAGGGCACTAGGGAGCGGGCGCTGGGGTCCTGCTGAGGCTATTCCCAGCGGCGATCGGGCTCCCAGACAGATGATCACTTCCTTCTATCGGAATATCCTCATACGCGGCTACGAGAGCGGCTTGAGACGCCGACGGACCTTCGGCTACTTGCATGGGCTCGAGCGCACGCAGTGGCTGTCGCGGGCGGAGCTCGAGGAGCTTCAACTCGCCGCGCTCCGGCGGCTCCTCGAGCACACTCTTGCTCACTGCCCCTATTATCGCGAGCGCTGGCACGAACTGGGTCTAAGCCCGCGGTCGCTCCAGACCGCCGCCGATTTTGGGCGCTGGCCCGTCATCGATCGTGCAACCGTTCAACAAAACCGGGTCGCGATGCAGGCGAGGGTTCCCGGCCTACGGTTGCTCACCAAGACCACCGGCGGGTCTAGCGGGGTGCCGCTGCGTTTTGACTTTGACCAGAATAGCAACGACCGGCGGAAGGCCGCCTGGCACCGGGGTTACAGCTGGGCGGGGGCGGGCCTAGGAACCAAGCAGGTTCACTTCTGGGGGACAGACCTGGGGCAGGTTCCGTCCTGGCGGCGGTTGAAGGCCTCGCTCCACGATAGGCTCTATCGGCACGAGATGTTGAGTTCCTACCTGCTCAGTGAAGCCACCGCGCCCGAGTTTCTCCGGCGTTTGAACCGGGCGCGGCCGGAAGCTATCGTGGCCTACACGAACCCGCTCTACGTATTCGCTCGGTTCCTGCGGGAAAAAGGGTTGACCCCCCACCGTCCGCGCGCCATCGTGGTCGGGGCCGAGAAGCTCTATGACTTCCAGCGCGGCCTCATCGAGAGCGTGTTCCAGGCGCCGGTGTTCGAGACCTATGGCTCTCGCGAGTTTATGTTGCTCGGCGCGGAGTGCGATCGTCACGCGGGGCTTCACTCGACCACGGAACACATCCTGCTGGAGGTGCTCGATGACGATGGCCGCCCCACTCCGGACGGCGAGGAGGGCAACGTCGTCGTCACCGACCTCTACAACTATGGGATGCCCTTCGTCCGCTATGCGAACGGCGACCGTGCCATCGCTGGGTGGGGCAGCTGCTCCTGCGGACGTGGTCTGCCCCTCCTCAAGCGGGTGGTGGGTCGTCGGCTCGACATCATCACGACGCCGGACGGTCGAACGATCCCCGGGGAGCTGTTCGTGCACGTGCTCAGGGACTTGCCCTCGCTCCAGAGGTACCAGGTCGTCCAGGAAACCTCCGACCGGATCGAGCTCCGAATAGTGCTGCGGGGAGACCGCCCCGAGGAAGAGATCTCGCGCCTAGAGAAGGAACTAGGCTCCGTGTTGGGCCCGTCGATCCGTCTGGCCATTGTCGAAGTGGATGATATCCCGCTCACTCGGGCCGGGAAGCTGCAGGTCGTTGTGAATCGAACCCTGCAGGAGGAATCGTTGTCACCCCCGTCGAGGTAATCGGGAAGACACGAGGGACCGTCGTGCGAATGCTCTTCCTGACCACGGACTACCCGACTCCTCTCGAGCCGACCAAGGGGACGTTCAACCGGGCGCTCGTGGCCGCTCTGAGCCGAGCTCACGAAGTTCGGGTCATCGTACCCATCCCGTGGCCGATCGCCTGGGGGCTGGCACGGGGAACCCGGTCTCCCTCCGTCGCGGCGCGATGGGCCAGTCCGCCCAACGGGCCGAAGCCCGTGTTTCCGACCTACTTCTACACACCGAAGGTACTGCGCGGGCTCTACGGATCGTTCTTGTGGTACTCCGTTCGGGGAACGCTGCAGCGCCTGATGGAGGCCTTTCATCCCGAGGTTGTCATCGGTTACTGGTCCCACCCTGATGGAGAGGTGGCGGTTCGGGCGGCGCGGTTGGGGGGGATACCCGCGGTGGTGATGGTGGGCGGCTCCGATGTGCTGTTGCTGGCCCGCGACCCGCGGCGGCGGCTTCGGGTGGTGGCCGCCCTCGAGGCCGCCGACGCCGTCTTGGCGGTGGGAGCCGACATCAAGCGGCGAATCGGCGACTTGGGCATTACCCTCGACAAGGTGCACGTCTTCTCCCGCGGCGTCGATGAGGACGTGTTCTCGCCCGGGGATCAAGCGGAGGCACGTGCACGGCTGGGGATCCCGGAGGGGCCCGTGTTGCTATGGGTGGGTCGCATGGTCCCCGTCAAGGGCCTCGACGTGCTATTAGAGGCTTGCTTGCTGCTGAAGAGCCGCAACCTGAGCTTTCGCCTCTACCTCGTTGGTGACGGCCCCCTTTTCGAGAGTCTGCAGACCCGTGTGAAGGCAGATGGGCTCCAGAGGCAGGTGTCGTTCGTGGGTGCGGTACCCCACGAAGAGGTCGCAGACTGGTATCGTGCCGCCGATCTAGTGGTTCTGCCGAGCCGATCGGAGGGGGTACCCAACGTGTTGCTGGAATCGCTCGCCTGTGGAACTCCGTTCGTAGCGAGCCGAGTGGGTGGAGTCGCCGACCTCTCTGAAAACCCGGAACGAGACTTGGTGCCGTCGGAGGACCCAGATGCTTTGGCGGCCGCCATTGTGCGCGGCCTCCAATCGGCGCGGGATGCAGAGGGCGCCCCCCCTCGCCGCTTCGACTGGGCGGACTCCGTTGCCGCGCTGGAAGCCGTGCTGAAGTCGGTCGTGGACCGCAACACGAGCTCGAAAGTCCGGGACAAACATGGAGGGTAGAAGCGCTAACACGCCCCCGGTCAGTTCCCCAGGGCCGAGACCGGTACGCCAATTCCTGCGTCGAGCCCTTGCCCTCGCGCTGCCGCGGCGCCTTTTCGTGGTGAGCGGTCCCGCGCGCTGCCGGGTGGTTTGTCTCACGTTCGATGATGGGCCGGATCCTGACCACACGCCTCGCCTGCTCGACGTGCTCCGCGACCTCAACATTCCCGCCACGTTCTTCGTGATCGGCGAACGGGCCGCGCGCTACCCCGAAATCGTGCGGCGCATTGCCGACCAAGGACACGCCCTCGGACATCATTCGTATCACCATCGAGAGCCCGATGGTATGACCTCACGTGGTCTCTCGGACGAGGTGAGCAGGACTCGCGCCTTGCTGAAGAGTCTTGTCGGTGGTGATGTGTGCCTCTTCCGTCCGCCGAAGGGCAAGCTGACGGTAGCCTCCTTGTGGCGGCTCTGGATCGGTGGCCAGACCGTGGTTCTTTGGAACACAGATCCCAAGGACTACGCGATGGCGAGCGTCGACTCCTTGCGGGCCTACTTCGACAATCGCCCCCTCTGCGGTGGCGACATCGTCCTCCTGCACGACACCCATGCGCGCGCGGCCGAGATCCTCCCGGAGCTGGCCGCCCAGACGCGAGCCCGCGGCCTGTCGTTTGGTCGGGTAGCGGACTGGATCGACTAGAGCGAGCGCCCCGCTCTCCTACCATGGCCCCAAGGCGCGTGCTCCTGATCGCATACGCGTTTCCTCCCGCCGGGGGCGCCGGGGTCCAGCGCATCACCAAGTTCGTAAAGTATCTGCCCCAGCACGGTTGGTTACCCTCCGTCCTGACCGTCGCAAACCCGTCCGTTCCGGTCTTTGATTCGAGCCTGGCCCGGGATGTCCCTTCCGACACGGTGGTCGAGCGCGCCATTACCTGGGAGCCAGGTTACGGGGTAAAGGCGGCGATTCTGCCGGGCGCGGAGGCCGCTGGTGCGGGACGGCAAGTAGTCGACCGGCTGAAGGCGCTGGCTCGGGGAGTGGCGAAGGCGGCGCTACAGCCCGATCCTCAGATTCTCTGGGTGCCACAGGCCATCCGTGTGGGTCGGCGACTGCTGGCCGAGACACGGCACGCGGCCGTCATGGCTACGGCGCCGCCATTTTCGAGCTTCCTGGCGGGTGTCGCCCTGGCCCGCCGGGCGAGGCTTCCCCTGGTGCTGGACTACCGGGATGAGTGGGCTCTGAACACCCGATATGAAGAGAACAGGCAGCAGGGAAGCGTCCTGGCCGGCCTAAACAACCGGATTCAGAAGGCGACCGTCCGGGCTGCTCGTGCCGTGATCGCAACGACTCGCGGCAGCGCGGCCGCTCTGGAGAGGGTGTGCCGGGAGGCCAGTAGCGCCGCCCGCGTCGTCCACATCTACAACGGCTTTGATCCCGACGATTTCGTGGAGCCCACCGATCCCGAGCCCAGGACATCCTCTTACCGGCTTGTCTACGCCGGCACATTGTGGAAGCTCACCACCTGTCAGCCCCTGGTTCAGGCGGCTCTCGAACTCAGTTCGCGGTTCCCGGAGCTCGCGGCGCGCCTGGAGTTGGTCTTTGCCGGCCGGCGAGTGAGGTCAGAGGAGGCGCTGCTCGCGCGGCTGGGGGGTAAAGGCCTCAAGCTGACCCTGCATCCCTACCTCGACCATTCGCAAGCGCTCATGATGCTTAGAACGGCATCTTGCAACTGCCTGCTTCAGGCAGACCTTCCCGGTAGCGAGCGGGTAGTCTCCGCCAAGCTGTTCGAGTACCTAGCGGCCCGACGCTCAATCCTGGCCGTGGCGCCGCGCGGCGAGGTCTGGGATCTGCTGGCAGATCACCCGCAGGCTCACTGCTTCGAACCTGGTGACGTGCAAGGGATCGTCGGGTGGCTGGCGGGGGAGCTTGGGCGATACCGACCGGGGGGCGCTTCGCCGACGGCCCAGGGCGATCTCACGCTCTTCTCGCGGCCCCATCAGGCAGGGGAACTGGCCGAGCTGCTCGACAGCGTCTCCGGTTAGTCTCTCTGCCTGGACCGGGGTCTGTCCGCGTTGTCCTTGGCGGCTCGTACGGGTCCCGAGGGGAGACTCTAGAGTCTCCCGCTCATGTCGAGCGCCCATTCGAGCTGTATCAGGAGAAGCAGCAATCCCACCACGATCAACGGCAAGCGGTTCGGGCGGTCCGTGCGACTCAAGCTCAGACCGGCTAGGACGCCGAGCACGGCAACCACGGGTACGTGGTAGTTCGGGTGGGCAAACGACAGCCAGTATGGCAACGCGTAGAGCAGGCTGATGCCCAGAGCGAGGACGACGAGGTCGCCGTGTGAGCCGAGCAGTCCATGTTCGCCTCGCCATCGGGAGAGGAGGAGCGCGATGGCGAGCATGACAATCGCCCCGAAATGGACGGCGTCGCAAACGAGGACGGCCAGGATCGTCGGCGTACGCGCACGCGTCTGCCGACGCAGAAAGGAGGCGGTATTGCTATCGAAGGCGAAAAAAGTACGGACCCGGGCCAGCGACCGCAGGATGAAAAGGTCGGGCCGGGCGCGTATTTGTGCGAGGACGCCGGAAACGAACGTCGCGTCCCGCTCCTTCGGGGGCAGTTGGTTGATGCGCTCGAGCTCCCGGGCGAAGGCTTCTGGAACGCCGCCCTCGGGGAACTTGTGGGAACCGAACCACCACGTCCGGTAGAGCGGGGTCCAGGGGCTGTTTCCATAGTAGAGGTTCCGTGCGTTGGCATCACTCACCAGCACGAGCCGCCCGGTGACCTTGTGAGCGTAACCGACCCAAGCACCGACGATCGCCAGGGCCAGAGCGACCGCTAAGGCGCTGGCCGCCAGGCGCCGGCGGCGCAGGTAGATGATCGCCGGCACTCCGAACATGACGGTTACGCTCGAGGGGCGGATGAGCACCGCGTAACCAAGCGCCGCGCCTAGGAGCAGGCCGGCCATCGCCGTGGGCCGACCAGGCGCTGCCCGGGTGCACGCGAGCGCCGACCACAACACGGCCAGGAGGCTCGCCGCCATCGGCAGCGGGGTGAGCGGGGCCACGGAGAAGAGAACGAAGACAGGATAGGCAGCGAATAGCGCCAAGGAGAAGTTCGCGGCTCGCCGCCCGCCCGCGGCGCGAGTCAGGAGAAAAAGGAGCGCGCAAAAGGCCAGCCACCAGCCGACCATGACTGCGCGTGCGACCCAGATTTTCGCGCCCAGGATCCAATAGAAAGGGGCAAGAGAGAGCGGTAGGCCAGGCGGCCAGTCCGCCTCGAAGCCCTCGCCCGAGATCAAGGCCAAGGCCAAGGCGTGATAGTCCACGGCGTCATCGGTCAGCGGTTGTGGAGCGAGCCACGTGAGCGCAGCCAGCCGGATCGCCAACCCGACGGCCAACACCACCACCGTCCAACCCGGGGTGTCCGCCCAGTGGCGGGTCTGCCCGGAGACCCTGCGAAATGCGTCGATCGCACCCTTGCTCGTGGACATCACGACGTAACGCTTGGGTAAACCCTTCAGGGGGGCCCCCGCGTGCGGCTCTTTCAGCAGCCTCTCCGCAAGGAACACTCGGGCCGAAACACTACCATGACCGCAGGGAAGGGATCCTCCTGGGTCCGCGTCCCCGGTGCTTGACCCACCCGAGCCCGA
>Ga0210408_10006005_pt1 | contig 10557 bp, 10 predicted proteins | sample IncBWH4MmetaG_FD_155471 | JGI IMG/M metagenome (GOLD analysis project Ga0210408, IMG submission 155471) | Forest soil microbial communities from Barre Woods Harvard Forest LTER site, Petersham, Massachusetts, United States - Inc-BW-H-4-M | ecosystem: Environmental > Terrestrial > Soil >...
TCCGATCTCGTGAGGCCGAACAACCGCTCTATCAGGATCGGATCTCGCCCATTCCACAAGCCCAGCCGTTCATGCGAGAAGTACGACCACGTGTCGTCGCCGCTGCCGTAATCCTCGTGGACCGTGCTTACCATGGTGCTCCGCCCTTCCGCTTCAGGATCGACGGCGCCCCCTTATGACACCGCTGTCCGGAGATCACTCGCCCACGCTGCCAGCCTCCTTCCTCTGGAGCCTGCGGCTCATCACCCTGGCTGGGTGAACTATGTGGGTCCGCGTCCTCATCCCCTTAGGGTGATCGGGACCGTCGCAAGGAAGCGGAAGCCGTGACGCGTCAATATTCCGCGGGTTTGCCTTTCGTCTCCGCTGGGCGGCGCGCGCGGATACGTATGTGCCGGACCGGATCGATGATGAAGAATATCGACACCGCCAGGTAGAAGATAACGGCGGTCAGCGGCAGGAAGACGCCTACGACGGTGGCGCAGGCCTGGAGCAGCATTGCTGACCGGCGTTCTTTGGCGAAGATCTGCAGTTCTTCTTCGGCTATGTCGTCGGCCGCGACGCCGGGCGTGCGTGCAGCGTGCCTGAGCATGAGGTAGATCATGAGCGTCACCAGTGTCATGTTGAAGCCGACCAGGACCGCGGCGACGCGCTCCGTCGAGCTAGAGACCGTGAGCTCATGCAAAGTCAGGTTCGACACAAACAGATGAGTCGCGGCGATCGCTGTGGTGAAAGGAAGAACGAGACGCACAGGAGGAGCATCAGGTTGAGGCGCATGAGGTCGGGGTCGGCTGCCTTGATGAACCGGGTCAGGCTGCTGTGCGCGATCCACACCCCGCCGATGAAGCTGAAGCTGACGAAGTAGCCCAGGTACCGGGGCCCATCATGTTCGAGTCCCTTTACCAGTACCTCTTGCCCGGTCGGCACGTGGAGTTCCAGGACGAGTAGGGTGATCGCGATCGCGAACACCCCATCGGAGAACGCCTCAAGGCGGTTAATGGGCAGAAGGCGGCCGCGGGTCCCAGCGCCTTCCGCGGACGCGGTGATGCTGGCGTCTGCGCTGCCCGGTTTACGTCGTATTGACCAGCCCATCGTGTCCCTCTGTCACCAACTGCCCACGCAGACCAGAAGGCCCGTCTGGCCGGGCATCGCGGATGGTCCGTGGCTTGTCGCCATGACGGCCGTGGCCGGCATCACGGTATCGGCTGCGAGCTCGCGGGCGCCGTGCCCGGACTTGCCGGTTCCGTGGCCTCGATGGGGCTGCGGGGGATAAGGACGGAAAGGACAAGACCGCCCCGGTCAGGTCGAACCGCGGCTTGGGCCCGGATCGGGCCGGGTCATTGATCTTGCGGGCCAGCCAGATGATCCACGCCACCACCAGAACCTGCAACCCGAACGAGGCACGCCAGCTGATCGCGCTGGTCACCAGCCCGCCGATGAGCGGCCCGGCGGCGGCACCCAGGCCGCCCGCGCCGCTGACCACGCCGAAGTACCGGGCCCGTGACTTGACGTCGGGGAAGGTCACCGTGACCAGGATGTAGATGGGCGGGATCATCAGCGCCGAGCCGATGCCCTCCAGCAGCGAGTACCCGACGATCAGCTGCGGGAGTCCCTGCGACAGGGCTGCCAGCAGACCACCCACCGCGTAGACGGCCAAGCCGATTACGAAGCACCGTTTGCGGCCCCAGATGTCGGTCAGCTTGCTGCCCGGGATCATCAGCGCCGCCATCGTGAGGGTAAACAGCGTGATCGCCGTCTGCACCCCGGCCACCGTGGTGCCCAGGTCAGTGGCGATCGGGGTAATCGCCACGTTCATGTTCGTGGCCGCGTAGCTGGCGATGAACTGCGCCAGTGCCAGCGGCAAGATCATCGACCGGGCGGCGGCGCCGGCCCTGGACACGCTCATGTCAGTCATCGCGGCTCCCCCCGGCCAACGCAGGCTGAGCCTCCGTCGGTGTCACGCACTGGCGTCTGTCCCGGTGTTGCTGAGAGCGTGAGACACGTGCCAATCCTCTTGTTTGCGCGCCGCCGATTCCTCACCCTGCTGCGGGTGAGTTTCGGCCGGCTCGCCTCTGCCGACCCCGCGGCTGGTGGCGAAGATAGGGGGTTTCCGGGTCGTAATGACCAGCATGCGCCCCCGTTCCCTGGACCGGCAGACGCCCGTCAGGGGCCGTTGGACACGTTTGGTTTCGGAGTTGCGGCAGCGGGCCGAGTCTGGCTTCCCCCAGGCCGGGATGAAGCCATAGCCGGATAAATGAATGTCCGCCATGGACACGATGAGATATCAGGTCTGCGTCGGCCGCACGCCAGCTTCGGTCTGATCAGTGGCCGCGTGCGTTCCTCCCGAGGGCGCGCGTGGTGGCACCACGAGGTGCAGGTCGATCACTTCAAGCCCGAGCCCGATGATCCGCTGCACGAGCCCCCAGAGAGCTCCCTGATCTGGCAGCTCGGCGCGAAGGGTTGTCGTGCCCGGGCCGACGATAACCTCGCAGTCATCAAATTCGGCGCGCAGGGCAGAACCAGCCTGACCCGCGAAAGTAACCTCATACGTTCGGGATCGCACCAGGATCAGGCCTCGCAGTCTGCCGCTCAGGCGCGCCCCGGCACTCTCAGTGAGTGAATCGTGTAATCTGCCGCCTCATGACCGACTACCACCTTATCACCATCAGTCTCTCTTGACGCTCTCTTCTCTTTACGCTTTCGCCGCGCATTAGAGCCGCGTTTATGCAAGCACTCCTTCGAGGGTCGGCCCCGCCGACGCCATCGAGGCCTGCGAGGCCAGCGTAGGTCAAGACACAACCACCCTTCGCGTCGGACGGCCAGATCCGGCCGCTCTTTGGGGATCGTCGAGCGGATGATGGGCCTCGGACTCAAGCTGATCGAATTGCGCCTGGTGGCCGTTCCGTCCGCTGCGTCGGGGATGGGAGCGTGAGCCAGCGATCACCTGTGGGATAACCGACGAACCGGCATCTCTCCGGTACTGGTTAGTGTTCCTCGTGGTGGACGGCGGCGAGCAGCGCGGCGTAGGCGCGGACCAGCGCGGCGCGCTCCAGCGGGAGCAGCGGGCTGTCGCTTCGGCAGCCCTCTCGGACCCACTGGTCGGACAGGTCCATCGCCCGTACTCGGTGCGCGGCGGCTGGCCTGATCACTGCGGCGGTCTCGCTGAAGAGGTAGCAGTACAGGCGGGTGACCGACTCGACCAGCTCGTCGCCCTTCTCCGCGGGGTGGGTCGCGTACTGGCGCCTGCGGTGCGCCCGCCACCAGTCGATCTCCAGGCTGGCCGCTCGGGCCGGGTCCGCGGGCTGGCCGAAGCGGAGCCTGACCAGCCCGTAAAGCTCGCGCATGCGGGCCTGGGCGCCTTCAGGGTCGTTGTCCGGAAACGGTGCCCACAGCTGGACGGCCCGCAGCATCAGCCAGGCGCCCTGCAGGATCCGCGCCAGGTCCGTGCCGAAGCCTAGCCAGAGGAGCCTGACCGAAGCCACCAGCAGATTCCTCCAGCGGCGCAGGTAGTAGGCCACCCACATCCGGTACTCCAGGTCGGCGATGCTGACAGGATCGAAGGACCGAAGCTCGCCAGGAGATCCCATGCTTACCCACCCGAAGACCATGGCTATCCCTTTCCTCTTCGCTACCACGGCTTTCCGTTTTCCTGGCAGGCTAGGGCGGAGCCAGTACCCGACGTCGGCGAAGTCCGCTAGTCATGAGATGCGTAGGTGCCGAGTTCGGCACGGAGCCTGCACCGGGCCCGGTGCAGGCATGATTTCACGCTGCCGAGCGGCATGCCGGTAAGGGCGGAGATCTGCCGGTAGCCGAGCCCTTCCAGGTCGGCGAGATAGACGACGATCTTGTGCCTATCCGGCAATACCCGCAGTGCCGCGATCACTTCGGGATCGAGCAGGCGCCCCACCACCTGGTCTTCCGCCGAGCCATCGGGTGACTGGGCGCGCAGCGGCGGCGAGCCCGTGGCGTCTCCGGTGACGAACCGCGGCCCGGCTCGGCTCTTTCGGTAGCCGCTGATGAACGTGTTGATCATGATGCGGCGCAGCCACGCGTTCAGGTTCGTGCCCGGCTGGAAGCGGCCCGAGGCCGCCAGCGCCTTCGCGAGCGTCTCCTGTACAAGGTCCTCAGCGTCTAGGGGATTACCCGTTATCCGAAGCGCCGCGGGATACAGGCTCGTGCCATAAAACCGCAGCACATCTTCGGCCCATACCCCGTCGGCGGTCACGGCCATCTCTGGCTCCGGATTTCGGCTTTCAGAACTCCTCCTGCCCTTACGCCAGCTGCCGGCCTGCTAGAACGGCGTAGGGATGTACCGCAAGGGCAGCTGCTGCTGTACGTAGCCACCGGGCTGCTGCCGTCTAGGCAACTTGACGTCCCGGTGGGCCAGCGGCTTGTCCGGGACCTGGCCGAGCAAGTGGCTGATGATGTTGAGCCGGGCGCGTTTCTTGTCGTCGGCGTCGGCGATGTACCAGGGCGCCCAGGCGGTGTCGGTCGCGGCGAACATCGCGTCTCGCGCCCGGGAGTAGTCATACCAGCGGCTGTAGGACTTCAGGTCCAGGGCCGACAGCTTCCAGACCTTCCGCGGGTCATCGATCCGGGACTCCAGCCGCCGGGTCTGCTCGCTCGGGCTGACCTCCAGCCAGTACTTCAGCAGCAGGATGCCCGAATCGGTCATGGCCTTCTCCCAGGGCGGCGTCAGCTGCAGGAACCGGTCGGTCTCCTCCGGCGTACAGAAGCCCATCACCCGCTCGACACCCGCGCGGTTGTACCAGCTGCGGTCGAAGATCACCACCTCGCCGGCCGCCGGGAAGTGCTGGACATACCGCTGGACGTACATCTGCGACTTCTCTCGCTCGGTTGGGGTGGGCAGGGCCACGACCCTGAATACGCGCGGGCTGACCCGCTCGGTGATCCGCTTGATCGTGCCCCCCTTCCCAGCCGTGTCGCGGCCCTCGAACACCACGCAGACCTTGGCTCCCGAGTCCTTCACCCACTCCTGCATCGCGACCAGCTCACCGTGCAGGATCCGCATCTGGCGTTCGTATTCCTTGCGCTTCATCTTCGGCGGCGGCCCGGCTGCGGCCTCCTCCCCGGCGGCCGAGGATGACGACCGGCTCTCCGCGTCGTCCCGGTCGCGCTCATCCTTCTTCTTCTTGGCCATATCGCTACCTCCGATTAATGCGGTGGACTGGGCGCCGTTCCCGAAATGCCCGCGAGGTACCGCAGCCTGGCCCAGTCCCTTGGCGGCTTCGGCGCCGGGATGCCCGGGCGGTCCCGAGGTACCCAGACGCGGAGCGCGCCGGGGGAAATTGTGCAGTTAACCGGCGTCGACATCAGGATCGACTCGCCGTCGACGCCGACCGGGATCCGCGGCACATCGGCGCTGATCTCGATCTGCTTCGTGGCCAGCACGCTCAGCCCGGTGGCATGCTTGCCGCGGAGCAGGCCTGCGGCCTGCCGCGCGCTCGCTACCGTGACGCCGACGACGCCGAGGATGCCGCGGTCCAGCCGCGCGCGCCGGCCCAGCCCCGCGATATCCCCGGTTCCGTATGGATTATTGGACACCAGCAGCGCCTGCGGAGCCTTGATCGTCGTGCCGTCCGCCTGCGCGCGCAGCCGCGCTCCGCGGTGGCCTTGCAGCAGGTCAGGAAGCGTATTCAGGGTCGTATGGAGCTTGTCGCCGCGGTAGGCAGGGGTCTCGACGACCTCCGCGTACGCGCCGAACGACGCGTTGTTGACGAATGTCTGGCCGTTGATCATCCCGAGGTCGACCCGCAACTCGACGCCGTCCGACAAAGCGCCCAGGCAGGCGGCCGGGTCCTCGCGGTCCAGCCCCAGGTCGAGGGCGAAGTGATTGCGCGTGCCCGCGCTGATGACGACGAACGGGATGCCGTGCTCGGCGGCGACGCCGGCCGCCAGGGCCTGCGTTCCGTCGCCCCCGGCGACGCCGAGCAGATCGGCGCCTGCGCCGACGGCCTCGCGGGCTAGCTTGGCGACGTCGACGGGCTCGGGGCCGCCGATGAGGAAGACATCGGCGCCGAGCTCTTCGGCCTTGCGCTGCAGGTCGAACTTCTCGACCTTCCCGCCGCCGGACTTCGGGTTCATGATCAGGTACGGGTTTCGGGCAGGCGGCTGGGCCGGGTGCTCGGGCATGCGCCAGTCCGCCTGGCTCCCGGCCAGCGCCAGCCGCGCGGTCATGCCCGCGAGCAGCCAGACCACGGCCGACAGGATCGCGATCCACAGCAGGTCCCTGAACGCGTAGACGATGATCACCGCGATCGGCGCCAGGACGAAGACAGCGAGTGACAGCCAGCGCCAGATGCTCCGCCGGGAGAGGAAGAAGTACGCGGCGGCCACGCCCACGACCGCGGCGGCCAGGCCCACGGCCACCATGGCCAGGCTCTTCAGCCCGGCAAAGACCAGCAGGATCACGATCGCCAAGCCTGCAAGCACGAAGCTGAGGCGCGCCAGCCAGCGCTGGGCCGGCGTACTCTTCAGGCCGTTCATGGTTAGATCATCTGCTGTTAACGGTCCTGGCGTCTCACCCGGTGCGGGGTGGTTAGGCCGGCCGGTGACAGGACCGCAGCCGAGTAGTGCGCCGGCCCGACCTTGACTAGGACGCTGATGGACAGGGCCGCGATCACGGCCATTTCCCCGGCGACAAGGGCCAGATCGACCCAGGATGAGGTGCCAACGGGGTGACCTGCGCCTGTTATCGTTCGGGCTCTGCTATGAGGCTCACGTCGATTACGTCGAGTCCCAGGCTGTTGATCCGCTCCATGAGCCCGGACAGAGCGCCCCGATCCGGCAGCTCAGCCCGGAGGGTGGTGGTGCCCGGACCTAGCGTGAGCTCGCAATCCTCGAACTCTGCGCGGAGCGTGGTACCCGCTTGTCCCAGAAAGGTGATCTCATATGTCTGTGATTGCACCGGGTTACTCCTCCCGGGCCTCCTGGCTCTTTGTTTCGCGTCTCCAGCTTGGCGTGTCGCCGACCACTTCGTAATCGCCCTTTGAGGGTGACATGCGCTCGGCCAGCAAAGGCTTACGCCCGTGTGCAGATCTTCACCAGTCGGATCACCAGCCCCTAACGCGCAGCATCGATGCAGCACCCATGCCGGCCAGACTCCCCCGTAGAGGGTGATTCCCCCGCGCCCGATGCCGTGGTGCAATGAGTCCGCGCGTCACGGCCTGGACTCGCACTGGCAACGTAGGGACTACGGCAAGATCAGAGCAGAGACTTTGGGCCGCCGGGCCCGGGAGCCAAGACTTTATGGCAGAAGGCACGACAGCCGGACACGGGCCCCTACGGGGTACGCGGTTCGCGCTGACGAAGTTCCGGCCTCCGGCGCCGCCTGCCACGCTGATCACGAGGTCAGCGCTGTATGACCGGCTAGCCGAGGGAGCTAGTCAGCGGCTGACGGTTGTCGTGGGGTCGGCTGGGGCGGGCAAGAGCGTGCTGCTGGCGGACTGGGCCGCGGCGCGGCCATCCGGCATGACGTCCTGGCTGTCGTGTGACCGGGCTGACGGTGACCCGGTCCGGTTCTGGTCTGGCTTCATCGAGGCGCCGCGGACTGTCGAACCGGGGTTTGGCGCCGATGCCGCCGACCTGATAGCGATGGACCGGCGGATGTCGGCAGATGTCACCGGTTCGATCGCCAACGACGCCGCCAAGCTGCCTGCGGGCTCGGCGGTCATCGTGGATGACTTCCATTTCGCGGCGGCCGCGGCGGCAGCGGACATGACCGATCTGGTGGAGCGCTGGCCGGCCGAGATCGTCCAGCTGGTGCTGGCCAGCCGCTTCGATCCTGCGCTGCGGCAGCACCGGCTGCGGATGTCAGGCGAGCTGAACGAGATCCGGGACCGTGATCTGTATTTCTCCCTGGCCGAGAGCCGTGACCTGCTGACCAAGTTCGGCGCCCGGCTATCCGATGCTGACCTGGCGTTGCTCCATCAGCGAAGCGAGGGGTGGCCCGCGGTCCTGCAGATGGCGGCGCTGTCCCTGCGCGGGAATACGGATCCGGCCCGGCTGGCGCGGGTACTGGAGGTCCACGGCCAGGTCATCGCCGACTACTTCGTCTCCGAGGTCCTCGAGCAGCAGCCGCCTGAGCTAGCCCAGTTCATGCTGGACACCTCCATCCTGACTGGGTTGCTGACCGCGGACGCATGCGCCGCGGTCACCGGGCGGCAGGACGCGGCGGCGTTGCTGCACGCCATCGAGGCCGCCCACCTGTTCCTGGTGGTACTCGACGACGACCGGACCAGCTTCCGGTACCACCGTCTGGTGCGCCGGGTGATGCGCGCCGAGTTGCGCGCCCGGGACCGCAGCCGCGAGCAGGTGCTTCAGTTGCGGGCGGCAGAATGGTTCGAGGCTACCGGAGACGCCCAGCGCGCGGCCTATCATTATCTGGCCGCGCAGCAGGCTGACCGGGCCCTGGCGCTCATCCAGGACCGGGTCGTGCCTGACTTCCTGCACGTCCCGACGATGCCCGAGCCGCTGGTGTTGAACGTGGCCGACCCGTCGATACTGGCAGAGACCCCGGAACGCTTGCTGGGCCTGGCCACCCACCTGCTGCTGTCGGGGGATACGGCTCGCGGCGGTGAGTACCTTGACCTGCTTGAGCGCGCCGGGAGGATTCAGCCTGGTTCGGGGCTGGCCGCCCGGTTCGCGGCGTTTCAGTCGTTCCGCTCCGCGGTGGCCGGGCAGCTGGAAACGGCCGTCCAGCAGGCCCTGGCCGCACGGGCTGCTCAGGATCCGACGCACCACACCGACGAATGGAACGCCGCGATCCCGCTGATGCTCATCCGCGTATATACCTGCCTGGGCGACTTCTCGGCCGCCGAGCGCGAGGCAGCCGCGGCTCTGGCGGCCCCCGACGTCGCCGACTCGGTCAGGCTCGTGATGGTCCCGGGTGCCCGCGCGCTGGCCTCGTTCGAGGCCGGACACCTGGCTGAGGCGGCCGCTGTGGCCAGGGCCGCTGACGCCAATGCGCAGCGGCTGGGATTCGGCCAGCATTTCCTCGCCGTCGACCATCTGCGCGTGCTATCCGGCCTCGCGCTGGAACGCCGCGACCTCGACGCCGCCGAGCATCTCACCGAACAAGTGCTATCGATAACCGAACAGCGTCGGCCGCTCTTCGAGTTCCTGGCGCTGCTGGACCGGGCGCAGATCTGGGCGGCCCGCGGACAGGTCCGTGACGCGCTGACCACCGTCGGGGCCGCACGCCAGGTCCTGACCTCCGCGGCCAGTCCGGTGCTGCTCGCCCAGGCCGACGAGCAGGAGGCGCTGCTGCGTCTCTCGCTTGGCGATACGCGCTCCCCCGCGGAGCTGGCCAGCAATTTGCCCGCCGCGCACCGCGGGCTGCTGCTGGCCCGGGTTGCGCTCGCGGCCGGTAATGACCATGGCGTCCAGCAGTACCTGCAGGCAGCAGCGGCCCTGGGCGACCTGACGCCACGCCAGGCGCTGGTGCGCCAGGTACTGCTGGCCGCCGCCGCGATCGAACGTGGTGATCCCGCGGCCGCGAGCCTGCTCGGAAGCGCTCTGCACACAGCCCGCGGCCAGGGCTTCCTCAATACCGTCGTCACCACTGCACCGCAAGTAGCTAGTTACGTGGTCGAGCACGCGGCCCACCTGCGGTCAGACCCGTTCATCGACAAGCTAGTTGCCGCGGCGCTGGAGCTGCGGGCCGCCCAGCCGGGCTCCGCCCAGTCCAGCCGGGTGCTCGTCGAGCCCTTGACCGCCGCCGAGGAGCGGGTGCTCCAGCTTCTGCCGACCAGCACCTACCTGCAGATCGCGGGCACTCTCTACATTTCCCGCAACACGGTGAAGACCCATCTCCGGTCGATCTACCAGAAACTCGGGGTGACGTCACGCTCGGAGGCCCTCGAGCGGGCAGTCGAACTGCGCTTGCTCTGAGCCTGCGGCACGGTCTTGAGGACCTCCCTGTCCAAGCTCCCTGTCCAAGGAAGACGAGCAGGAGCTTGAGGACGCCCTGGACGGCAGCCAGGCAGCTGCACGGTAGCGCAGCCTTGACATGACGCTGGCCGGCTCGCGGCTGGGTGGCCGCGTCACCTTGAACCGTCGTTGGCTGGCGCGGAACCACCTGGTATCGATGGAGAGCCCCGCGCCGCGAGGTGCAACTCAATGCGAGCGGCGGGGATGCGTTCCTGCTCGCAGGCCAGCAGGGCCAGCGCGCGGGCATCGGCCGCAGTGGGGCAGTTCGGATCCAGGGCGCGTGGCCACAGCCGGGCATAACGCACGGCTGCCACTTCAGCCGCATACACCAGCGCCTGACCGACCAGGTACAGCAGCGCGAACATGCCCGCCACGGTAGCGAAGCTGCCGCAGACGGGCCCGGCGTTGGCCACCACCGTGAGCGCACCGACTGCCAGCGCCCCTGCCGCCCGCCCTCATCGTCGCCGTACTTCTTCACCACCGCCTAGGGGAATCCCAGCACACCATGCTTGCGCTGCAGGCGGTCCGCCCACGCGATGATCCGGTTCACCAGACCGTCCACGCCTTCCAGGCTCATGGGTCCAGCTTGCTCGGCACCGCCCTGGCAAG
>Ga0210408_10006007_pt1 | contig 10556 bp, 13 predicted proteins | sample IncBWH4MmetaG_FD_155471 | JGI IMG/M metagenome (GOLD analysis project Ga0210408, IMG submission 155471) | Forest soil microbial communities from Barre Woods Harvard Forest LTER site, Petersham, Massachusetts, United States - Inc-BW-H-4-M | ecosystem: Environmental > Terrestrial > Soil >...
CTCAGCGAGATCCTCTATGACCGGCTTCGGCCCGTCTTTACCGACGATTCTATGGAACATGGAATGAACCTTGTCCATGTCCATCCGGCGGCCGTAGACGTGGACGCACATGATAGCGCCTAGAGTATCGGGAATCCAAAGCCTGCTTGTCACCTCAGACCAGTCCATAAGCAGCCGATCATCGCAGTCCACGAATGCCGGCTTGAGCCCAGCCAGTGTCACCGCGCGGGCGCAGGCGATCATGGTGTAGTCGGGCACAAGGCATTCTGAGCCCGGCGGTAACTGGAGGGCCTCGAGCGCTAGGTGGAGCGCTGCCGAGCCGGACGAGACACTTACCATCCCCTCCGGGTCGAGCCCGTTCCACTTGGAGAACTCCAGCTCTAACTGCTGGTATTTTTCCATTCAGATCCCCTTTTGCTAATGCCCTATGTGAACCTTGTCTGTGTTCGCGTCATAGGGACCAGATTTTATTTCCCAGCACTCCGTCTCCCTCTCGAATCGAAACCCATGCGCCCCCGAGAGCAGTATCAGCACGTCGCCCCCGTGGAGCGCTCTACTGCGGACGTCGGTCGTCTCCGTCCCGTAGATATCCGCCACCACGCACCCGCGCTTGACGAACAGTACCTCGGCCGTGCCTACCGTGGTCCGCTCCTGCGGGTTGTGGATGTGCGGCTCGATCCGGTGATCCTTCGGCCACACCATGCACCCGACCTGGAGAATGTGTTCCGGGCTGGTGAAAAACCTCACCCCTTCTCCCTCAGGTTTGCCGGCGTAGAGGACGATCGCCAGGAGATTGCCCTTCTTGTCCCTCAGGTGCTCGCTGGTCACTGCCGCTCCTTGGTCAGAACCACGTTCTCAACCATCTCCACTATATGCTGGCACCGATGAAAATACGTGTGCTCGGCCATTGTCCTCTTGTATCCATTCTCGGCTATCCGCCTTCGCTCATCCGGCCGGTCGAGGTAGTGCGCTACCAATTCGTGGAAGTGGACCCGGTCCTGGTATAGGACTATCTCTTCGCCATCCTCATAATGCTCTGTGAGTCCCTGGCAGTAGGGGTGAAACAGAAACCCGCCGAACCCGAGAGTCAAGTAAGCTCTGTTGCTCCAGTAGGCCGGCGTCACTGGCCCGTCCGGCGCCACGACGATCTTGGCCCGCGCTATCAACTCCGCCAGCTTGCGTCCGTGCACCCGCTCCCGCGCGTGATGCCCGACCATCTTGAAGCGGTCGCCATACCGCTCCTGAAGCTCCCGAATGTGGCTTATGCGCTTGCCGCCGTGGATGACGGAGCCGGTAAAGAGCAAGCCGATGTCCTGCTCTCTCTCCGGTGCCGGTCCGGTGAACCGTTCGTCCGCCCCCTGCATGAGCCAGCGCAGCTTGCCGGTTGTGTCTTTGGCGACTTGATCTCCGTCTGTGCATAGGCCGAGATCCACAAGCTGGAGGATATCCTTCATCCACTGCTTCCTCTCCTCAGTGCGGGCTTGCAACTCCCAATCGTCCGACTCCACCATGTCGAAGTGCCAGAAAACCTTCACGCCGGTCTTGATCCGCTTGAGCACGTCCATGCCGTAGAGCTTGTGGACCAGAACCATGTCGCTCTGGAAGCGCAGGGCTTGCTCAGGGCAGCGCTCGGGAATGCAGCGGACCTCGTGGCCTAGCTTGGTGAGAGCGTAGGTGATGGCATCCTCGTCGCAATTGTCGTGGTTGCCATGGCGAGCGATATAGAGAACCCTAGCCATTGACTAGGTCCTCTAAAAGAGCGGCGTACTTCGGCTTGAGCACTTCCCACGACATGGTATCCGCCCACTCCTTGCCTTCGAGGGAGTAGCCAGATACATCACGTCCGTACCATTCATCCACCTTGGCCGCGATCGCCTTTGGATCTATCACCGCCTGCTGGAAGTCCACGAACCGAGGATGCACGCACGTCTTCTGGTAGCTCTGCACCGGGATCAGCGGCGCCGTCGGTAGCCAGGTGTTCATGGGGAAGCGGTCGGTGGCCATGACGAGCATTCCAGAGGCATACGCTTCTTGCAATGGCAACGAAAGCGCGTTGAACTTTTCCGGAAAGATAAAGACGTCGCCATGTTCAAAGAGATTCTCGTACGGGATCGTGCCAGGCTGCACTGTCAACATGCCCCCAGCCGCATTCCGCTTCATTGACGCGCCCGAAGCTAGCTCGCCCTGGTGTCTCACCTTCATCTCCACCGGGCTCTTGATGTACTGCCAAGCGTCCAGCAGTTCCTGAGTCCCGTTCCTGCCCTTTAGCCCACCGTTCCCTGCGTTGTGAACGAACACCTCGGCCTTAGTCCGCTGCCGCCACGGGACCGATACCGGGACGGGGAGTATTGTGCAGGGAGTCTTGTGGGTCGGGTCGAAGGCTGCGGTATATTGGAAGTCCAGCACTGAGGGGCATAGCCATAGGTCCGGCTGGTGCGATATCACCTTGGGCATGCACTCATACATGGGCATGATGACCGTCTTCACTCCATGCTCACGGCAATATGGAATCAGTTCCCACGAAAAAGGCGTCTCCAGAAACAGCATCACGTCCTGTTTCTTGCAGAACTCATAGGCCCCGTCGTGGGTGTACCTCTGCGCGCCGGGGAACCATTCAGGATGTTCCTGCCGGGAGCGGTGGCGCTGGATCAATACGTCGGTTATCAGGCCAGCATCAAAGAATGACTTAGCCAAATGGCCTAATCCCATACTAACGGCAAACACAATTGATCCGCAACGCATAGATCCCCTCCTTGCTACGTTCCCTTCCGTATGATCCTAAACCCGCCCCCGCACACTTGAAACCGGAAGCCCGACCGCATGCTCCGCTGCTCGGCGCTGTAGTAGGTATTGGGCCTCTCGGTCTCCGGCTTCCGCTTGTACGGCCCTCGCTTATGCCTACTCGAGCACCTTATGCACCATGAACGCATTCTCGTTCCTTCCGTAGAAGCTGCCTATCGGTATTAACTCGTACCCCAACCGCCGGTAGAAGCGCTGCACCGCCTCATTCTCCTGGCGCACGAAGCCGTAGATGATCCGGATGCTGTGCGTCTTGATCTCTGGCAGACTCTCGGCCTCCCGAATCATCGCAGAGCCTATGCCTTGGTCCCGCCATTCGTTGTCCACTTCGATGGTACACAGCTCCATGATCTTGCCGGGACCGAAGCGGTACTCAAGCCAGCCGTGGGGCCGCTGGATTATACGGAGTGGACCGTCGCCGTGGATGGGTCGGTAGTGCATGGCTGCCTCTTAGCCCTTGTTGAACTTCTTGAACTCCTCAGCCTCTCCTTTGGCACTCTCTTCGGCCGTCTCTAGCGAGTGGCCCACAGCCTTTTGCCAGCGGTCGCTTATCATCTTGTGGTAATCGCTGAAGTAATCGTTGAGAAGATTGGCTGGGCCTACTATGTCCCCGCTAGTCATGTGCTGGATGGTAGGCGTTGAGCCGTAATTGTGGGAATTGAAGGTGACTATACCCTCCTCTACGCACTTCTCGATGATGTTACGAACCATCTGCTCCACCGACAGTTGCTCCGGCTGCTGTTCTGACATCTTGCTGCTCCTTTAATAGATCCAATGCGTCGAACTCAGGCCCCCTCCACTCCGGCGCCTCAGCGTACTGGGACGAACGGTGCTTGTTTCCTATAGCGCTCACTGTGCCGACATGCTGCACCAGGCTTGGGGAGTGAACGTACTCCGTGTAGCCGCTTTTCTTCATGGACTCAGAGACAGCCCCGTCGAGGTTCTGAAACTTCCGCTCGCTGGAGTCCATCGGCCGCTCGACCATGTGCTGATGTTTCAACAACTCAACCACTCCCTTGCGGTCGAATACTAACCCGAGCGCCCCGCGCCCGCACTGATTGCTGGCATACCATCCTTTATCCGGCCTACCATCGCGTCCGGCTAGGCTTTGATTCTGCCGGACGGTGTAGAGGTTCCAATACCATTTCTCCGGGAATGGGCATCTGTCGAGGTACTGACGCAGGTTCTTGTAGACGAGAATGTCGTCCTGGAATATGGCGTAGCGGTTCATCACCGGCTCTCGGATGAACAGCTCATAGAGCGCCAGTATCCAGTTGCCATAGGCGCGTATTTGCAGGTTGCGGGTTGTGACCTCCAGTCCGAACCGCGCGGCGGCTGCTTCGGCGGTCACGTGGCTAGCGCCGTCGATGAATAGTCGCGGCTGGTCGAACCCTGCTGCCCGGAGTGAGTCCAGAGTCTGGTCCAAGAGGCCGTCTATCCGCTCAGGGACGGTGGTTACGCCGTAGGTCCAGGTTACGGTTCTCATGTCTTGGCTCTCGTACTTATCACAGGTGGCGCAGCACGGCCTCATCTCCACTCTCTTGCCTACCGTACACTCACCGAAGACACCGCACTTCCTCACCTTTTCCCTGACGTTGCCTCTACAGGTTGGACAGTTGACCGTCTCTCCGGTGTACTCGCCGAGGTAGACGCAGGACTGGCTACGGTCCTGCACCGTCTCCCGCGTCACAGCCGGTTCTCCTCGCGCCCGTCGCTCGGAAGCCTCGTCGCTAACCGTTGGTGGGTTGATAAGTGTCGGGCGCGTCACTGAGGGCGGTAGGCTCATTGTGGTTTCACCGTAAGAAACGCGGGGCCTGACGCGCCGCCACCGTAGGTCATCGGGAACGTGTTCGGCCCCATGCAGTCGAATTGAGACGCCGGAAGAGTGCCTGTGACCCATGCCCCGGCACTACCTATATGGTGCAGGCCGGCGAAACTCCAGGTGGTCGTTGGAGGGTCATAGACCAACTCCCACCCGATCTGGAAAGCCGAACCATTGGACCAGAAACAAGGCGCGATCTCTGCATGGGGAGCCAGTGTGAATGTGCCATTGAGAAAGGCGCTGTCGGGACCGACATATCCTGAAATCGCCTGCGTCACCCAATTCGTCGGCAATTCGTCGCAACAACAAACAAGGCCGGGCTTGCTGCAATTGGCGGACTCAGGGCAAATGTCCAAGACGGTGACCGTCACCGTCCCCCCGCAGCAGCTTGTCAGCGTGATCGGCGGGAAGCTGAGCGAGAACGGGCTACAGCTACAGTTGTCTGGGAACACGGTCTTGGTCTCGCCGCCACAGGTAAGCTGGAGATAGTAGCCCTTGCACGATCCTCCGGTTCCCGTACCAGCTTCTCCCCCACCAGTAATTGTCACCTTGAATGCTGTACTAGTAGCCGAAACCTGCTGACAATGCTGGTGGAGTTGAAAGGGAGAACACGAGTCAAGCTGAGTGCCTAAGCTGACTATTGGGTATCGGTCAGACGATATTTGAAACGTACAACTGGGTTGAGAGAAGTCTAGAAAAACAGCTACTGTGTCACCACAGGGAGAGAGTCCTTGACCATACATCCCCTGTCTGAGTTCATCCCAGTTTAGCGTGATAGAGAACCCATCGAGACAGGTACACGGTCCTAAACCGCCAGCAGTCTCAGCTGTAAACAAAGCCGTCATTGTCCCCGGCTCACCAAGGCTAGGACAGCAGGTACGACACTTTACTAGGACATTAACTCCTCCGCAATCGGTAGTGATACCACCAGACCACGAACCAGAGCCGACTCCACCGGAGAGGATCTCTATCACCTTTGCATTCATGCAGACATTGCAACCATCGGATGAGCTGAGATAGGCGCAGAGCTTGGGCGCAACGTGACCGCAACAGGAGTCTCCGGCTCCTCCGCAGCAGGGCAGACAGGCTCCGCTTATGGTCGAGGACATGCTAGGTCACGCTGAACAGCTTGCCGTTGTGAAATACCCAGGTTTGCTTCGTGAATACACAAGTACCAGCATTGAAATCTGATAGCACGGTGTGGACGGTAGCGCCGGTACCAGTTCCCGTGCCCGCCGTAGTATCTGTCGTGCCTGTCACCACGTACTGGTTGTACTTCTCCTTGGCTACCGGGATGTAGATGTTACCCATTATCTCGCTGGTAGATAGGTTGCACACCCTTTTTGAGGTAGTACCTACTTTGGTCAGCTTCTGCGTAGCCGCGTCTATCCGGTAGATGTTGCAGGTCGCTATTCCCACCGTGGTTCCCACCCGCGCCGGTATCCCCCCGCTCGGGGTCTCCGCCACGTAGATATCCGTCGTCGTCTGGTCGCTCGGGTCCGGTGCCGGCCGATTACGGGCGTTGCGGGGCAGGTTCTTCCAGTACGAGATCACCTCCCGCAGCAAGAGTAGGTCGTCTTCGCTCAGTCCGTATATCTGCTCTGCCATAGGTCACGAGGGTAGGATGTAGAGGGAGAAGCGGGCGTCACCGGATCGGGAACGGATGACGAGCATCCCAGTGGGCTGTAACCTCATAGACTCTCCGGTTGCAATGGCCGCAAACGGCAACAGGGTAACCCCGTCAAGGTGCATGACTCCGACGTCCAACACCTTCGCCAGCGCCTCGCGTTTCTGTTTCTCCGTGGGGTAGACGGTGAATGTCTTGAGCCCCTCCAAATTCTTGACTATCAAGAGGCTTGGCTCCTTTACCCAGCAGCTCTCCGGCACTAGAGGGCTCCACTCTTCGGTAGCTACTAGGCTGCGGACGTACGCCTGATCTATCGAGTCCACCTCGCGGAAGTAGCGAGTTTGGACGCTGGTAGGCTGCTCCTTAGGAAGCTGGTAGTAGACGGTCTCTACCACGCCAACTCGGGACTTAAAGGCTACGGGCGGGTACTGTTTAGCTGTGTCTATTGTCCCGCTAGGATTTCGTGGTGGGATTTGCATGCTGGACATTGCTGCTCCTGAAGAACCGAACCTCCTACTTGTCGAATGCCTCGACCAACAGGTTGCATGGCGCGATGTCAGCCTTGGCCGCCAGACTGCTGGCAACGATGTCTACAGATCCCGTGCCAGCGCTTGGCGTCAACTCCTTGGTGAGAAAACGGGACAGGCGAACTACGATGCTCTCTCCGGGTAACAGATCGAGCACAGGGTAGAATACCGCGGCGTCTGCGTCGTAGGCGCCGATGATGACGAAGTTGGTCTGGTCGTAGTTCTCGATCCGGCACCAGCCACCCATCGTTGCCAGGTTAGCTAGGTTGATGACCGTTATGCTCGTGGCGATGACCACCATTCCTGGCGTGGGACCGCTGTTGCCGAGGAAGTCAGCGGCGAAAGCGTTGGGCCTGGTAGGGCCATAGCTGATGTTGCCCTTGTTGATGCTCAGGCTCACCCTTACCTGTATCTCTGCCGCCATTAGCTGCTCCCTAAAAACTTACAGGAATCCCGAGTTGCAACAGGTCTCCGTCCTGGTAGTACCGCACGGGGATCTTTGCGGGTCCACCACCAGTCGGAGGCGCAGTGCCAACAGGGGTACTTAAATCCGCCGGCTGTCCGAACCCGTTCAGTACCACGTTGGCCGGGTTACCGTTGAAGTCCACGAAGCGAATGAAATCTGCCGGATTCTGGTCGTCTGCGTCACCGTCTGCATCGTAGCGGCCAAAGTCTGGGTCCAGAGGATCGGTCACCCACTCCCCGCGTAGAACCTTGGTTCCCTCATCCAACAGTTCCCGGTCGAACCCGTCCGCCTTGAGATCGAAGGTAAAGTTTCTCTCGTAGTAGACGTAGCACGTTCCATAAAACTTCCGCTCCCAGGTGAAATCACTGAGCTTGATGCACCGCGCGTCCAGGCCCCAGAGCGGGTAGGCGTTGACGGTATCCCTCAGCCCTTCGCAGGTAGCCAGGTCGAGAAAGGCCACGTTCTGGCTGATCTTTATCTGCCCACGGTTCCGATCGAATTCGGCCTTGGCTCCGTGGAATAACTCGAAGGCGCTGTTAGTAACTGGGTTCCCGTCCTTGTCGTAGACCACCTCCTCCTGGTAGCGCACCGATCCACCAGATACCCTCTGCGGGGTTAAGAGCGGGTCGGTGATCTCCTGCTCGGGGCAGAACTTCCACCACGGCTGGGTGGTGAAGGTGTTGACAACGTCGAACTGGGTATTAGCCTCTCCCTCGACTGAAGGAGTAACCTCCATGTCGTACTTGCAGAAGGCATAGATGTCGATATCGTCGAAGTAGAACCAGAAGTTTCCGGGGATAGGCAGGCCCGGAGTCTGCATGACGTTGGCCGGTCCGTCTCTGGTCGAGCACTGCACTTTCTGGTGGAGCTTGTAGGTGCGGTGGCCGATCTCGCTCCTGGAAGCGGACCACGTCGCCGGGCCTAGAAGTACGCAGGTCATTGCGCGGCCCCCTTGCAGGGGGACTTGACAATTGCTGCTCGATTTCGGAAAAAGACCTGTGGCCGGAGCCGCCAGCGACTCCCCAAGTCCTGCCAGCTCTGAAAGGGGGATCTAAAATGCACGACGACTACAAGAAAGCGGACTTCGCTCCGCAGTTCAGGTACGAACCACCGCAGGTAATCGAGAAAACCAGCAAGCGCTACAAGAGGATTATCCTCGCTGGCTACACGATCATGCTCCTTGGTTTGGTGCTCTGCATCGTAATGATGGCCAACGAGACGACGACCATGACGAAAACCGGCATTGTCTTGCTTCTGGTCCTTGGTCTTGCCGTGACAGCCTACGGCAAGGGAATGGCGTGGTGGCATCATGGGTAATCAGGCAATCCCTAAGTTAGCAGGAGCGATAGTTATACTCGGCCCCGTATCTCTCTGTGCGGTGTTTTTGACGATCTTATCTAGGAGGGCAACCTGCCTGTCCCCTACATCTCTTACGGCATCGGCCGTCTCATCTTCCGGCGCCACAGCGTGGGCAATCTCTGCTTTCTTTGCCGGAGCATTGAAGCTGCTTATGTACTCCTGGATGTGGGTAAGCGCCTCGCTGGATCCAAATAGGGCGGCATCTACCTTCTTCATGCCCTCGTGGATGCCCTTGCCGAATGCCCCACCAAGGATGCCGCCAGTGTCACCCCACTTCTTCTTGCCCTCGTCCTTCTCCTTCTCTGTTGGCTGGGTTCCCCCACCCTTACCAAGCTCATCTTCCTTACGCTTGCGGAACTCCTGAAAGCTCTCCGAAAGTTGCCCGCCAAGATCGGCATATTGCTTCTTGAGTTGCTTGGTGTAGTCACTGTCACCTACGTTAGATCTACCAAGCGACTCGTCGAATGCCTTGCTGAAGGCAGACCCCATCGCATCACCGATGCTCTGCCACTCCTCCCCGCTGCCGAACACCACCTTAACATTGTGCCACGCTGCCTTGGCGCCTGCCACGATAGACTGCCAGGTTCCCTCGAATGTAGCTCTTAGACCTGCCCAGATATCTTTTATTCCGTCCACTGCCTGCGAGGTCCATATTCCGATCTGAGTCCAAGCCACCTGTGCCGTCAGCTTGATGTTTCTGAAAGAGAACTCTATAGACCAGAGCGCGAGCAGCACATCGCTCTTGATCTTCGCCCAGTTGATGGACGCGGTTACCCCGATGCTATCCCATACGTCTTTACCGACCGTCTTAATGTCGGCCCAAACGTCCCTCATAAACTCTCGCAAGTCGGAAGAGGCCTGCTTGGTTTTCTCCCATATCTCAGACCCCAGAGTAGCCATCTCGTCGGCTACGGGCTGAAACCACTCGGCAAACTCAGACACCTTTCCCTTGACGTAGTCCCAGGTATCGGATGCTGCCGACTTCATCTTGTCCCAAGCGGCGGACAGTCCTCCAAGATGGTTAATAAGTAGTGATCCGGCACCTACTACGGCGGCTATGGCGATCCCCATAGGGCTGAATACTGCCGCTACCGAGGTGCCGATTAGTCTGAGCGGCGACAGAAGCAGAGAGACCGCCTTGCCCAGCATGGTGGCATCCGCCGCCACCTTTACCAGTCCCAACTTAGCCAGTATGGTCGTCGTCGCTCCTAGACCGTGCAATCCCAAGAGAAGCGATGGGAGTCCCATCGCTAACACTTTGGTCACTTTGTCGAGTGAGCCGAACCAGTCCACCGCCATCTTGAGCCCACTCACCACCGGGTTGAAGACGGTCGCTACCGCTCCGCCAAGGTCGATGAACAGAGCGTGGAAGGAATGCTTCAGGTGCTCGATCTTGCCGATGCTGCTCTCCGTCTCCGCCTCTGCTACCTTGAGACCGCTGGCGATGAGGTGCTGCGCCTTGGCTACCAGTTCGCTCTCGTCCTTGATCCCACGCAGCCCAGGTATCCGCCTCAGCAACTGGAGATTGCCCTGCTCCAGCGCTGCCGTTACTCGAATGTAGGTGCGAGACAGTTCCTCGTTGCCCTTGGCTAGACCGATGGCATTCTTGACCACTCGCTCTGCCGCATTTCCGCTGAATCCCATAACCTCGGCCTGCTCAAGCATGGCGCGAGTGGCCCCCTTGGTCACTCAGCTGTGCTCCGCTACTTCCTTGCCGAATTCTTTGTACCGGACTAGCAACGGCTCTACTGCATTACCGTTAGCCTCTATCGCCGCCGTAAGCCGGATGGTGCTGCGCTCGAATTCACCGAAAGCTCCGAATGCCTCACGGAACCACTCACCGGCACCGAGAAGTTCTAGCGCTCCGAGCGCTGAGTGGGCGAACCCCTTGAGACTGTTGGAGTGCCCCTCTATCTGGTGCGCCGCTTCCTCTACCTGGTGAGCAGAATGCTGGGT
>Ga0210408_10006008_pt1 | contig 10554 bp, 10 predicted proteins | sample IncBWH4MmetaG_FD_155471 | JGI IMG/M metagenome (GOLD analysis project Ga0210408, IMG submission 155471) | Forest soil microbial communities from Barre Woods Harvard Forest LTER site, Petersham, Massachusetts, United States - Inc-BW-H-4-M | ecosystem: Environmental > Terrestrial > Soil >...
CTGCTTTGGGTGTGCGCTCGTACTCCAGCGCGAACTTGCAATCTTGTCCGGCGAGACGGACCACCACAACCGCGTCGTAATACTTCCAATAGCCGGCGGTGGTCAGGTCATTTCGTGACCGGATCTCGGTCTCGGGCGTCCAGTAAACCAGCGTGCCGGTGCGTTTCAGTGCCAAATGGATCTCGTTCAATTCCAGGGAGTGGTGAAGATGGTTTGGTCCGTTACCCAACTTGAGATGCTCGACTGAACTTGCATGGCATTCCCCCTTCCCGGCCAATTCCGACGCTCCCGTCTCCGAGACTGAGTACACAATTTCACGATTGATGAACGGCCGTTCGTGGCGGGTAAGCAGGCCATGCTCGACTAGCCGGAGAACGCGGTTGCTGAAGGCATTGCGCGATGACGCGCAATAGTCGAGTCTCAGGAACTCGAACAGCTGGCTGTGCGTGATGAAACCGGAATGCAGCACTTGGCGCAGCAGCGGATAGTCGCGTGTAGCACTGAGCGCGATTGACCCCTTCCAATAACGCATGGCGTGACTCCCTTATTCATCGCAACTGAGGACAAGTCGCCCCATCCACGGCCGCCGTCCCGAAGGTTCGAGTACGAACCGGCCCAGCTCGCCTTTTATCCAGCTGTGCGCCGGCATCAGTAACATGGCTTCCTGCTGTTGGGCACATTCGCTGAAGGAAAGAAGCCATGTGTCGGCGGATCGCCACTCCGCGGTTCCCACGGCCAGTGTTCCGGTCAGCTCCGGCCGCACAACCACGAAAAATCGATCCGGACGCTCGCCGGCCATCATCATCCGCTTGAACAGCAGTTTGTTGTAACCCATCCAGACGGACGGTTCCGCACATTCGAACACACGGTTGATCATCCTCGAAGGGTAGTTTGGATTGAAACCGCCAGCGGCATCGAACCGTGCGTACCCGCAGATCCGAGGCCGCTGTCGCACCTGTCCTTCTATGACAACACCTGTGGTGTTGTAGTAGGCACCCCGAGCGAAGCGGCACGGATCATCCACGTTCTTCCCGAAGCGGTGGCGCCAAACCCTGCCAAAACCTGTGACCGCTACCAGCATGTTTCTATGCGCCCTTCAGTCTTCGGTTGTTGTGCCGCTCTGCGTACAACTGCTCTTGGAGGTTGTTGATATGGGTGACCAACTTGGGGTCCGCCGTGCGGACTTCTGCCGGGTGGGAAGTGATACCTGTTGCGCCAGACTTGCTCGCCAAAACCTCCAGGCGAACGGACATGTCAGCCAATATCTCCGACTTCTTCTGCAGCTCTTCGCGTGCAACATCTCTCTCTCTTGTCGCCGTATCCCGCTCGCCAGCGACTCGCAGCAACTCGCCTCTTAACTGTTCGATCTCTGTGTCCGCCCCTAACAGGGTCTCCCCATGTTCCGCCGCCTCGATTGCACGATTGCAGCGCTCAATGTGACTGTTGTATCTCTCGATTGCTTCCTTGGCGACCTCCCGCGAGTAAGCATCTTGGTTGTAGACGTCTGCCATCATCTCTGATGTAATCCACATTTCTCGCCGGTGGTCGATCCACACTTTTGCGCAGACCATTGTCATCAGCAGCAACGCAATCGTCGCACTCAAGCTGTACCAGAAGTACGGATTGTTGAGTTGGCCGTCGCGGAATGCCTGACGCCGATGCTCGAACCACCTTCCGTAGTCAACGTCGTTGGGGTTGAATTGCTTCAACATGAACTCGTACCAAGTCCATCGCCGCCGGTATAAGGGGTGCTCTGACTTGGGTGCAGCTTGTGCCTGCGGTTTTGGACGCGACGGTGCTTGTGATTGCGCCGTCTGTTGCGACGTCGCCATACTGACAACCGTCAGCCAAACCAACAAAGCGAAGACCGCTGCCAGCCTGCCGTTCACGACCAACCTCCAGAGCCGCGGCGACCGGAACGCCCGACAGCGGCGAATTCGGGCATCTTGAATCTCAGGTTTGCACCACACGATTCGTCGCGCGACTGCCGCAGTGCCGGATAGATCTGCGGTTCAAATCTCGGGATTGTGACATCCTCTGGCGCCCGCACGTGGAGCAAGCTGTGCAGGGTCCCCTGCGTATGGTCGGTCATGAGTATTTCCATCTGTGCCGTGGGCAGATTCTTGATGTGCTCATCCAGTGCACGCGTTTCCTTGTCCTCACTTTCGACTGCGCGGTCGGTGTTCTCGTATCTCTCGTAGCCGAACAGTCTAGACCGTTGCACCGACACGCTACGGCGTGTGACTTTGTGCTCCGCCGAGGCGCGCAGGAAATAGCGCGCGGTCTCTTCGTCCCGGGTCCGCAGAGTCATCGTGGTGTTCGGCGCAGAGGTGACATCTTCCTTGAAACCCCTTTCCACTTGCATGAGCTGCGGCAAGCTTTGCATGGAAAACAAAAAGGCGGTGTTCGTTCCACGTGCGGTCTGCAGGATCTGCGCGAAATTGCGATATCCAAACGGCGCGAACTCATCCAGTACGACGCTGAACATTGGTCGGTTCGCACGGTGCCTCTGTTCCTCGCTTTCATAACGCTTACCGACAATCAACTGCAGATTTTGCAGAAGCATCTTTCCCAGCGCGCGCATGGGCTCGGGGTTCTTGTTGATGTTTAGCGTGACAAAGAGGATGAGTTCCTGGTCGATCACGTCGTCCAGCGACAGCAACTGTTCGTACGGACCAGTCAGAACGCTTAGCTGGTCATCCAGGAAGGTCATGCATTCATTGACCAGTCCCTGGATCTTCGGCACACGCTCCCGATCTGCCAGTGAGGTGCACAGACTCCTGACTGACATCTCGAAATTGAGCCGGCGCTGCGTAGGAAGCGACGAGTCCAGTTCAATGCGCTTGCGTGCCTTCTCGATCTGTTCCTTCATGACACGCTCGTCCAGCGCCATTACCAAGACATCGTAGAAGTTGAACCTCAAACCGGTGTAGAAGAGCACGCGTACGATGTCGGTCAGGTAGTTCAATTGGTGCTTGGCAAAGAACTCCTTACGCAAGTTGAATGATCCAAAGATCATGCTGACAATCGGCATGTACTCATCATCGGCGCACTGAAATGGGTTGTAGCGAACAGAGATGTCTGCTCGCGCCGGGTTGAGGACCCTCAGTTGGTGGAGTCGTCCAGCCCGGTGCACGTGTGGCAGCAAGTCATAGAAAAACTCGAGGTCCCCTTTGCCATCGAAGATCACCATCGGTAGTCGATGCGGCTGATCCGGGGGACCGACAACCCGCGCGAGATCCTGCGAGATGATATTTCGCAACAACGTTGTTTTACCGGTGCCGGTCATGCCCAGCACGATCCCTTGCATGACGCGCACGCGGTCCGGCCAGTACCAGGGTTGACCGTGAATGTCATAACCGAGAACGACTGCATTCTGTTCCCAGGCTGCTTTGGTAATTCGTTCGTCACGCTTTCGGGCCACAACCATGGGAGGATGGGGCCATTCTCGCTCCCGTCGCGCGCGTCGCGTGACCAACAGAACGATCGTTCCAACAATGGCAAGGACAGCAATAATAAGGTAGGTGGCCAGTTCTGCTAGTTGGCGGTTGGTGAGGTGGTACCGCTCGCGCGCGACGTACCAGGAAAACCAGCATACCGCCATGAGGACCAGGGCTACTACGATCTCCATGCTCTCTAGCACCGGCGGATGATGGTGACGATCAGAGTAGGACTCCCGCATCATGACGTCGCCACGATGCCTTCGAGGCGGGCAAGTCCCTGCGTCGCAACGAGGGCCACTACCCAGCGCCACAAGGCCAGGAGAGCTCGGAGGAAGAGAGTGAGAGTTTCAAGTCTACGCAGCATGCCTTTCACCTGATGCTTCAGTTCCAAACGTTGAAGTAGACAAAGGATCCGAGGGCCGCCACTGAGATGATGCAGAGAAGTACGAACCACTTTTGCGGCCTCCTGACCAACCCGGGTTCGAAAGGATTCTGTGGCTCCAGCAACCGATCCGCCACAGCCTTACCTAGCCCAAGGTCGGATCGGCTCCGCAGGTTGTGGCGCAACGTCGTCAACACCTCTTTGGCTGTTACCGGGTTTGCCATCGTTTTAGCGCACCAAAACGGCTGTGACCGGCCCCCTGTCGTCGTTGGAAAACTGAAAACGCAGTACTGTCGGTTCCGTGGTCGACGGTAGTCTCACAGCAATCACGCCGACAGCTTCATGTCCGGGCTCAATGTGCGAAGACTGCACACTGCTTTCGAGCACAGGGACCGGTATCTCTCCCTGGTTCGTCAGGTGCGCTATTTCTTGATACCCCAACTGTGAGTTGCCAAGGCTGTACAAGGATCGTGGGTAACGCGCTCCGGTCAACGCATACACCTGTGGCGTGTGGGCGTAGTAGGCATGATCGCCCTGGTTCCGTATTGCGTACCGCACCAAAACGCGGCCGTCCCCCTCATAAACGTCGCTAATGACAACTTCGACCCGTTTCCTGCTGGGTTTGGCTGACTCCATTCTGACGGGCTGTCCAGCCAACAACACTTCCGTTGGTGACGGTTGCGGCGGCGAAATGCTTGTAGGTTTTGGCCGGGTGACCTGGACGGGCGTCTGATCAACCGCAAAGTCCATCGTGATCACGGCGCCGGCGGGCTCCAGCTCATAGTTGAGCCGCTGGGATGCCGTCCAGATAAACAAGTTCGTGGAGGCGTCGGGCTCCGTTGGCTCGACAAACACTCTGTTTTCCCGCCACTCGACTTTGAATGTTTGGCTGCCCGTCGCTACTTGAATCACGGGTTCGCGGAGCTCGATCACAGTCAGATGATTGAGGGCCGTCTTGAGGTGGAGGATTTGGTTGTGGTCGCTCGTCGCAGTCTCGATCTTTTGTGCCAGCACCGGCATCGTTGCCTTGATCAGAACCGTAATAGTAAGGATGGTCCAGAGCCGTTTCATAAGGTTGTTCCTCCGAACGATGTCTCGTTTGCCCTTCTCGTGCCCAGTCACAATTGGGTTGGGGTCCAGGAGGTTCGAGGTGAACCTCCTGGGCCGTTGTTTTAGTTAGGCGCTCCCGGCAGCCCGACTTTTCCCTTCGGGACTTCCGGGCGCCGCTGGGTTCCGGGAAATACGACAATCCCGTTCTGTGCCTCGCTCTTTCCGGACTGGATGGGGAACGGATGAACTCGCTCGATCACGTTAGGCGAGCCCTGTGCGTCCCGATCGCGAAATACCTCACCCTTCTTGGTCACTTGGGCCAGGAAGATTAGGCGTTCGTGGATTTGACCTTCACCGTTGGTGAAGTGGCTAACTAGGAAGATTCTTCCTTCCCGATCGATTTCCACTTCGCCGTCGCAGAGACTCGGTATCTCCACGCTGACGGGACGGCCCCCAGTTCGTTCGGCTATTTGGTCGACGACTTCCTGCGGGAACGCGTAGAAAACGATAGACCCGGTTCCGGGCACAAAGTCATATTCTTGGCTTGGCCGCCTGTCTCGACACACAATCGCGTGTAAGGCAGACAGATAGGCCAATCGCGTTCCATTCTTGCTTTGGGCCCAGATCCGTACTTGGTCAATCAAGGCTCTAAGCTCTTCTCGCGAGCGCTGTTCATATACCGAGAACGCTGCGGAAGCCTGGTTGCGCCGGAACATCACTTCTTTCCGAGCCTCGGCGTCATTCTTCTTCGCGTCGACCTCGGCATTCGCTTTCTCCAGCTGCTCCCAGAGTTCCCGCCGCCGGCTCAAGGCTTGAGTCACGACGTTCGCGTAATACTTGTTGACTACGGAGCACTCCGCAAAGATTTCTGGGGTGAAGTTTGCACCTCCAATTAATCCCCGGAAGTCGCTGAGAGGCGCTACCGCAGTGTCTGAGAAATACCGGCCAAGCTCTTTGCGCAGAAAGTTGTACAACTTTCCGATCTTGTCGCGTTCTGTGACGGGCAGATGCTCGTCCATGTCCGCGATTTGCTGTTTCTGCTTGAGCTTCAGCCAGGGTGCTTTGCCGACCTCATTTCGGATGTTCCGAATGACTTCTTGGTCGGGCTGAGTACCATGCTTCAGCTGGTCGAGCGCGTTCTGAAGCTCGTCCACCAGTTGCCGCGCCAGATCGTCCCTTCCGTTTGCCAGGCACGAAGTCTTCAGATCGGTAATGGATCCGATCTGGTTCCCGCGCGCCTGCATCGCAACTTGTGGAAGGTTCCACCAGGGGCTCGGCGGTTTCGGAGCTTTATTCTTCTGCGCCGAGTGTTGTTCCTGGTATTTGAACCGGTCTTGGACGAATCGCGGAAACTTGTCTCCCTCGACCACACATACTTGGTCGAAGTCGAAGTCGCCGCCGTTTCGTGCAGCTGCTTCTGAATGCAACGTCAACGTGCCTTTCAGTTGCAGTTGCTCATCCATCACCGCCGCGACCTGTTCTTCTGACATACAGCAGCCGCGCTTCTGGAGATCCTTGGCCAGCAGGCCGGGGATTTCGTCGATTGAGAGATTTTCGAAGGGCAGTAAATCTTCCTTCATGCGGATTGGGTAGCGAACTACCAGACCGTGGCGGGATGGAACAAAAGCAATAGCCCGGTCTTTCGGAATCCAGTCCGACCCCCAGAACACCTGCCCGTCGTGCAAGACGAGATAGCCATCGTCCGCCAGGGCGAAGCCAGGAAGACGAAAACCACCGCTGGTGCAAAGCCGGTATGCCCATCGAGCCAGCACCTTCTGCAGGTGATGGTTGACGAACGGATGCTTGAGCATGTAGCCGGTTCCGTCGGCGACGAGGGCACCGTCAGCGACGGTATATTCGCTGCTGGTGTACTCGGGATCTGGTTCTTCGCCACCATCGAACACACTCTGAGTGTCCTGCGTGCCGAGCAGCTCGAACAGGTCCGTGAAGTTGTTTTCCTCCCATGCTTTCCGCAGCTTCTCGATCTGCCTGAGAGCGTACGGTTTGATCTCAAGCTCAATTGAGTCTTCTGGTGCGTGCTCCACCAGTGTGTAACTCGATTGGAATTCGAGATCGCGGGAAACATCACGAATGCCGACCAACACGTGTCCTCGGAAAGAGTGGGCCTGACGATCTCCCAAAATTGATCTGATCGTCCGTACTACGCCTCCCTGGTATTTGGGCTTGACGGAAGATTTCGGCAGAATGATGTCGGCCTCGAGTTTCTCAGCCAACTCATCTGCCATGACCTTGAACGAACCTTTCGCCTGCGTTTTGTCGAACGACAAGCGGAACTGGTAAAAGCGATGACCCCGCAGAACCTTGCGTGCGATCTTCGATTGTGCTTGCTCTGCGAGCGCCGCTTCCTCTTCTTGAGCTAGTGGGAGATCCTTGTGTTCATTTTGACGTTGTTGCTTCCATTTCATGAGAAGCTTCTGGGTCTCGTGAGCTAAAAGGTCGTCCCGGTGCTTTGCCTGGAGCCTCTTGAACAAAGACTGCGAGATCCATCCCCGGCAGTCGTTGGTGCCAAGTTGATGATCCTCCACGACCAGCAATCGGCAGTCCGGCACCTCGATCATTACTCTGGACGAGGACACCAGAATCCCGAAGTAGGTCATGGCCGCCTGCGGCGAGAAACGAAACCTCTCCGCCAGTCGCTTCTCGTACTTGGTTTCGACGGCGTAGAATTTTCCTTTTTTCGCACTGCCGCTGGCTCCGACAAGGCTGTAACGAATCCCATCGAACTCGACTTTGGTCAATGCTTGCTCCACAATCGCTTGCTCACAGGCGTCCAAGGGCTCCGTTGGCACGTCAATCGTAGCCACGCGGATACCTGGATAGAACCCCTGTAGCAGAGTGTTCGTGAGCTGTTCTTCGCGGCCGAGTTTCATGGTTTTCTTTGACAAGTGACCGTCGCGATCAATTTCGAGCGCGAAAACTGGTGTTGGGCTGTAGTCCATAACGTTTGGCATGTGTGATCTCCTTGATCTGTCGGGCAACGGCAGAGAAGGAGGCTGCTCGTGCCAGTCTCTTCGCTGCCCATTGCCGAAAACGAAAAAAGATTTCGGCCAAGCAGCGAAAGCGCCAGGCCTGCACGAGTTGTTTTTGGTTAAGCCATATTCCTCGTTACGGGTTGTGAGGTCCTCATTGGTTTTGGTCCCCAGTGATTTCTGAAAGCTCGCTTCAGCTCGGCACAAAAGCCCCGAAACCTCTGCAATTTGAACCAGCACCACTCTCCCCATGCCCATAGCCCGCAGAGCAGACCGGCCATCAGGAGAGCAACTACCGCTCCTAGCAAAACGTCCACGCTATTGAGAGGAGCGTATTGAAGGTGCGTACGAGCCTTATCGAAGAGTTGGTACCCAACAATCAGCCCGACGACCCTGATCACGGCAAAAAGCCACGGTTTGAAGTGTGTCAAGAACCGTTGCTTCACCATTTCTCTGCCTCCTTTTCTGTCTGGAACCAGAACAGATAGGAGGGCGCTTGTGCGGCTCTCTTCGCTGTCCTGGTCGAAAACGTTAAGGTTCCCGGCCAAGTTCGCGAAAGAACCGGACCAGCACTCATCCACAATCAGCTTGTGGATCGCTCACTACAGACCAACGTCTGTGATGAAAGCTGCGTGCCATAAAACTCGAACTGCCCAGGTTTCTCACGCCGTTCCTTTCCTCGAGATCGCCTCTCGCTTCAGCTCCGGATTTTTTCCGCCAAAATCCGGTACCGGGCGCCACTCTTGAACGCTGTAATACGTCACACCCAACTTGAGCGCCTCGACCTTGGCCTCGCCCTCGTTCGGCAACTCCCGGCCCAATTCTGGAGAGCTTCCGTTCGCGCCTGGCTTGGACAAAAAGAAACGGGCCCCTAACACGTTTTCCTCTTCCGCGGCGGGGCGTAGCCGTCGAGTCCCCCTGGCCGTCGAGCGGCGGCTTGTCAACTGACTTGTTCTCTCATCGGCCGGAGCCGCAATCATGGTCGACATCGTGATCATCTCCCTCCATCGCAGCTCCAGGCTCATGGGCTGCTATCGGTTAATACGCCAGATTGCCCCTGGCTGGCCGCACACTCGCTCGATCCAATGTCGAGTAAGAGCACACGACGTTTACTTGTCCAGCTCACTCTGTTGCAGCAGGCCATTGTCCCGTTCACCTACCATTTGTTGCTCGGAATATTCAGCTACCAGCAGGCCGCTCGGATTGAATTCTGTGCGGCGTTCCTCCACCAAGCGCATGTTGTATCGGCCGACGATACGGTCCGTCACCTCTGTCCCATTCTTGATTTTGTGGACTTCCTTCACGCCGAACACAACGTAGGTCCACGGCGCGTCTTTGGCGCGTTCGATGGATCGAATTCGGAAGTCGGAAATGATTTGATCCTCTTTGATTTTTCCAAGCGTGTCGTCGTCTCGCAGCTTGTCCATCGTTAGCCGGCGCAGGTTGCTGGTCATCATGTTGAGGGATTCGGCAAGATTTCGCGTAACGAAGTCGGGCGTGTACGACAAATAGTGCACGAGGAATCGGCGCACTGCAGCTTTCCCTTCGAGATCCGTGGGCGCTGCTGAACTTGATGCGGATTCGCCGATGGCCCCTTCTGCCGAGAGCATCATGGCAAGCTTCGACGTTGGATCTGCTCCGCTTCTCGCACCCACTACCGTGGCCTCTCCATTCTTGTCGACTCGGATGACCGTAGGAGGCTGGATACGAACGTACATCGCAAATCCAAGTGACCCGCACGCGATTGCGCCAAACAGAATCGCAAGAAACATGGCGCGGTTGGCATAAGCACGAAGCATGCCGTCATGTTCGTAGTACTTCGTGTATGACGAGATCTCAGGAACGTTTCTCAATTCTGTTTTTGTTTTCATTGGAACCTTCGCCATCTCTACGGTCTGTCCCGTCTGTCTCTGCGGTCGCCTCTCATAACCATCAGCCCGCAAAGACAGCCCCGGCGCCACCGGCGGAGCCCGCGCTGCCGGTTGTCACGCTTGAGCTTGGGGGCGTCGGAGGCTTTGATTCGGCGAGTAACCCGCCCCCCGCGCCGCCTCCTCTTGAAGCGGCGGACCCACCCTGCCCACCGCCGGCACTTGGGTCGGAGTCAGACATGGCATTGGGAGCACCACCGGCTGCGTGTGATGCACTGCCGGAATCAAGAAGTGTCTTGGCGGCTGCATTTGCATAAAACCCCGCAGCCGAAACCAAGGCAAACACTGTGCTGCCAACCTCTCCGCGAACTAGCCGACTCGCGATGAACGGAATCAACATGATCGCGATCGAAAACAATACACTCACTGCTCCTAACAGGACCATTTGGCTGGAGCCAACGAACGCGTTGAGAACGCCATTGCCTCCGAGCACAGCATTCACGCTATTCATCTGGAGCGCAGTCATGAGCACTTGGAGAATCGCGTAAAGCAGGCCCCAGCTTTGAAAGATCATCAAATTCACAAAGTAGGTCCGTGACAGCTGTCCCATCGCTCGACTCGGCCACAAGGCCAGGACGAACGGGCCTACGAGGTAGAGGATTGATCCGTACATGGCATAGGCGAGCGTGAACAGGGTGTAGCTGACTGGCAGAATAACCAGCCCTGCCAGGATCAAGAGCACGTCCAGAAGTCCGGAGATGGCCCCTGTCACGAGTGTCCAGAAGCTCGACAGACCTTGCTGCCCGACGTAGGCACTCACG
>Ga0210408_10006009_pt1 | contig 10551 bp, 7 predicted proteins | sample IncBWH4MmetaG_FD_155471 | JGI IMG/M metagenome (GOLD analysis project Ga0210408, IMG submission 155471) | Forest soil microbial communities from Barre Woods Harvard Forest LTER site, Petersham, Massachusetts, United States - Inc-BW-H-4-M | ecosystem: Environmental > Terrestrial > Soil >...
TGGGGTGGCCTCGATTTGGCGGACAGGTGCTAAGCTAGGAACCTGAACGTGAATCAAGATCAGCAACGAAGTCAAACTAGGCGACGACGCCGTTACGATGAAGAGTTCAAACGCAACGCCGTGGAGATATTGGAAGCAGGGGGGCGCTCGGCAGTGCAACTGAGCCGGGAGTTGGGCATCTCGGACTGTTCTTTGGGCAAGTGGAAGCGTCAGTATGGCCATCAGGGCCGCGATGCCCTGAGCGGCTCTGAGGCCACCCAAAGTCGGATCGTGGAATTGGAGCGCGAACTGGCGGCGGTGACTCGACAACGGGACATTTTAAAAAAAGCCTTGGCCATCTTGGGCCAGGAACCCAACAACTCTACGAGGTGACTGAGACTCTTCACAGCGGACCGGATGGCTATAGTCGCAGCGAACTGTGCCGGGTTTTCGGACTCAGTCGCAGCGGACTCTACGATCACGCGCTTAAGGCCCAGGGCTCCCGGCGCCTTCACGACAACGCGTTGGTTAAGCTCATTGAACCGATCTTTAACCAAAGTCGTCGCACTTATGGCGCTCGTCGGCTCCAGCGGATGCTACGGCGCCAAGGGATCGGCTGTGGCAGAACTCGTCTGGTGCGTCTCATGAGGCAACTTGGACTCCAGCCGGTGCAGAAGTGCCGGTTTCGCCCCAAGACCACCCAGAGTCTCCACGATGAGCCCATTGCTCCTAATCGCCTTAACCAGTTACCTCTTCCCCCGAGCGCGCCCAACCAAGTCTGGTGTGCGGATCTCACCTACCTGCCTTCCCAACAAGATGGCTGGCTTTATTTGGCCGCGGAACTCGATCTTTGTTCCAAACGTCTGGTGGGCTGGAAACTCTCTACTTCCCTGGCCTCTTCCGTAGTTCAGGAGGCTTTCGAGCGTGCGCTCAAACTCTGGTGTGTCGCTCCCCAAATTCATCATTCTGATCGCGGGGTTCAATATGCCTCCAGTTCCTTCCGTCAACTCTTGGACTCCTACCAGGTCAGCGCCAGCATGAGCAGAAAGGCTTGCTGTTACGATAACGCTGCCATGGAGAGCTTCTGGGCCACACTCAAGACTGAGTGCTTCCACGACCAGATCCCACTCAATCTAAAGCAGGCTCAAGACATGCTCTTTGATTACATCGAGACGTTCTATAACCCTATACGACTCCATTCCTCCCTCGGTTATCTCTCCCCAATCGAATTTGAAAACCAGCTTGCTTTCCCCCAACTAGACAACCGAACATAAACAAATATCTGTCCGCGTTTTCGAAGCCAGATCACAGTCTGCGTAACGAGGACGAGGACGAGTCATCAACTTCGGGATTTGGGTTCAAAGAGTTCACCGATATGGTCGACCTGTGGCGGACGAAGTCTCCTGCGGATTCGCGACGGGCGAAGGCTGCGCTTTGTCCTGCCCAAAGTGGCATCCGGTGAACACCAGGGACGAAGTCGGGACGCAGCCGCGCTACAAGCCAACTTGCTAGATGCGTTCTTTCAGGCAGGTCGCCTCAAACCCATCTTTTCTATGCGGGACATCAAAGTGTTGGGCTTCACCCCCAAAAGCTCCGCGGCTCCATCCACGCCTTTGATTCTCCAGCCGGCCTTTTGCAGGACAACAAAAAGGTTCTCGCGCTCGCGCCGTCGCAGTTCTGATTCAGTTAGGTATTCCGGTTCAGCCTGGTCGCCATTCCGTGGCCCAAAAGAAGTTAGATCGACTGAGGAACCGGTCAGCGGAAGATCGAAGTCCAGAGTCTCGCCCCGAGCAGAAATGACGGCGCGTTCGATAACGTTTCGCAGCTCTCGAACGTTGCCGGGCCAGTCGTAACCTTGGAGCGTTTCGATGCCCGCTCGTGTTAGTCTCGGTTTGGGACAACCGAGTTCTTTCGCCAACAATTCGACGAAATGCGTTGCCAGAAGCGGGATGTCTTCTTTGCGCTCCCTTAGGGCGGCAACTTTCAACGGGAAAACATTTAAACGGTAATAGAGGTCTTCGCGAAAACGGCGCGCGGCTACCTCTTTCTTTAAATCCTGATTCGTGGCTGCAACGATTCGCACGTCCGCGTGCCGGGTTTTCTCCTCTCCTACGCGTTCGTAAGTTTTCTCCTGCAGAACGCGCAACAGTTTGCTCTGTAATTCCAGAGGGATTTCACCGACCTCGTCCAAGAACAGGGTTCCACCCGCTGCGGCCTCGAAGCGGCCGGCCCGATCTTTGATCGCGCCCGTGAAAGCGCCCTTGGCGTGCCCGAAAAATTCGCTTTCAAACAACTCTTTTGGGATTGAGGTACAATTGACCTGCACCAAGGGTTTATGTTTCCGCCGGCTGCGCTGGTGAACGGCGCGAGCGACGAGCTCTTTGCCGGTTCCGGTTTCACCCAAAATCAAAACAGTCGAATCAGTAGGGGCAACCGTATCGACCTGCTCTAGCACTTGACGCAACGCTGTACTCTTGCCGACTATGTCCGAGAAACTGATTTCGCTGCGCAGTTCGTCTTCAAGGGAGGGTTGCTTTTGAGTCGGCTGAATTTTTAATTGCTTAATCCGGCGGCGCCGTTCAATTGCCTGGTCAATCGCGCTTAGCAAGTCTTGGTCGCGGAATGGTTTTGTGAGAAACTCGGAAGCCCCCGCTTTCATGGCTCGCACAGTCATTGGGATGTCGCCGTAACCGGTGATGAAAATAATGGGAATCTGAGCATCGCCATCGGCCAGTTCCTGTTGCAGATCAAGACCACTAATGCCCGGTAATTGTATATCGAGCACCAGACAACTGGGAGCTTCCCGAGGCCAGTTAGTCAAAAACTCTTGTGCTGAGGCAAATGCCTGTACCTTCAGACCCGCGGAGCGGAGTAGATTACTCAGGCTTTCCCGGATCGACGATTCGTCGTCAATTACGCAGACAAACGGGTTGTCCTCATTCACGATGAACGAGGCTGCATCGATTACAAATCTTTCCGCAGTGGCGGGCGATCGATCCAAGCTCACGAATCTTTGAGAGCCGCATCGATCGCATTGAGCAGCTCTTCCTCGTAAAATGGTTTGTGCAAAAACGCCACCGCACCAGCTTCAAGGGCTTGGCTTCGCTGAGAGTCATCTTCGTGCGCCGTGATAAAGATGATCGGTATGTGCGAGTTGGCCACGGCCATCTGACGCTGGAGCTCGGGTCCGCTCATGCCAGGCATGCGCACGTCGAGAACCAGGCAGCGCGTGTCATGTGCATGATTCGAACTCAAGAACGCTTCCGCCGAAGAAAAACCTTGCGCCCGCAATCCGACTGATCGGATCAGGTTCTCGAGCGAACTCCTGTGGGCGTCGTCATCGTCGACAATCGAAATGAGCGGAATTCCTGGCATCTAAAGTCTCTTGCTCCTTTTCAAATTCATACTCCGCAAGAAGGCCGCGGACCGCAGAACCGGTCACGATGGCCGTATTAGCCCAAATTCCGAAGTTTGGACTCGTTCTCGTCCTCGTCGTCGTCCTTCGTCCTCGATGCGCCGGTGTTTTCTGCGGCGAAAAGAGCCCGATTGTCCCGCAATTGTTTTGTTCCATTATTCTGATTGTGAAACATCCGGATTTCCGAGGACGAGGACGACGACGAGCACGAGGAGGAGTTCCCAATTTCGGAGTTTAGGTTTAGTCTGGACCTATCAGTCAGGTGCTGGACCTATCAGTCAGGTGCGGAGACAGGCTAAGCGCCGAGGGCGGGAACGTCTAGTTTACCTTGGTACAGGCAACTACGACTTTGGGACAAGGACTCCCAGCCTATCAGCCATCCGGACCAACTCGGGCACGGAGCCGGCTCCCATCTTCTCCATCACCTGATGGCGGTGAACTTTGACTGTGGTCTCACTGGTCCCTAGTTCCGCACCAATCTGCTTGTTGAGCAGTCCGGCAACCACGCGCTTCATCACTTCTCGCTCTCGCGAAGTGAGCGAGGCAAAGCGACTACGCAGTTCTTCAAGCGCTGCCCGCTGATCGCGAGCTTTGCCGTCCCGTTCGAGCGCCTGTTGAATCGCATCGAGCAGATCCTGGTCGCGGAAAGGCTTGGTCAAAAACTCCACCGCCCCGGCTTTCATCGCGCGAACGCTCATCGGGATATCGCCATGGCCAGTGATGAAGACAATGGGGATTTCGATCCCGGCATCACCCGTTCGCCTCTGCAGATCAAGCCCACTTAGTCCCGGCAGCCGCACATCAAGCACCAGGCAGCTGGGCCGGTCCGGGCGCTTGCTCCGCAAGAATTCCTGAGCTGAGGCGAAGAGCTCGACCCGCAGTCCAACCGACCGAATGAGGTTCTTGAGTGACTCGCGCATGGGTGCGTCATCATCCACAACGAACACCATGGCGTCTGTTTCGCTCATGACATTCTTTCCTCACGAATCGGGAGCGTGAACTGAAAGACGGCGCCTCGGGGCGCATTTACCTTTGCCCACAGCCGTCCCCCGTGAGCTTCGATAATCGAGCGGCTGATCGCTAGCCCCATGCCCAGGCCCTGAGGTTTCGTTGTATAGAAGGCGTTGAAAAGACGATCAAGACCCTTCGGATCCAGACCTGGGCCCGAATCTCGCACCGCAATCAATGCGTGGGTTCCTTCCGCTTCGGCCAAGGCTCTGGCCACGAGCGCGTCTTCCTTCGATTCACCGGTTTGCAGGGCGCCTGGCCCCCGAGCCGCCATCTTAGTAAATTTCTGCGAGCTCACCCACAGCTCTCGCGGACCCTCACTCACCTCACTCATGGCTTCGATGGCGTTGATTAGCAGATTAAGAATCACTTGCTGCAATTGGATCCTATCGCCCAGGATGAGCGGTAAGTCATTTGCGAGCTGAGCCTGTACGGAAATTTGATTCCGTTGCACTGCGCTACGCACCATCGCGATGACTTCACCGATCGTTTCGTTGATGTCCAGCCAGTCCTTCTGCGGCGGCGCCTTCTTGGCCAAAGCGTGAATCCGGCTGATGATTTCGCCGGCTCGATGACCTTCTGCGATCACCAGCAAGGCAGATTGCCGGGCTTCTTCCAGGTTGTGAGCCTTAAGCCAGCGCACGCAGGCGCTGGCATTATTGACTACGGCCCCCAGCGGCTGATTGATTTCATGAGCGATCGAGGCGGTCAACTCTCCCAGCGCGGCCACGCGCGTCATGTGTGCCAACTCTGTTTGTGCTTCCTGCAAGGCATCTTCGGCCCGTTTTCGCTCGTCCTCGGCGCGCTTTTGTTGGCTTAAATCGAGCACAAAAGCGACACCCTCGTTCTTACTTCCTTCGAAGATCGCGCCGCCAATCATCACGGGAACGCGGCTGCGATCCTTCCGGAAGTACTCTTTTTGGAACGGTCGGAAAGTCCCAGTCGCCTTGATCTCTGCGACGGCACGTTCGTCGCCGTCCCGCCATTCTGCCGGCGTGAGATCCGGCCAGCGGACGCGACCCGAGACGAAATCTTCACGGCTGTATTCCACCATCTGGAGAAACGCTTCGTTGGCTTCGATGATCTCGCCTTCGAGGTTCCAAATGTAGATCCCCATAATGTTGGCGTCGACCAGCCGCCGGATCTTCGTCTCGCGCTCTTTCAGATCGCGGTAAAGACGCGTATTCTCCAAGGAGATCGCGGCCTGCGATGCAAGCAGTTTCAGCACTGCCATCCGCGTCGGAGTGAAAACGTGGGGGGTCAGATTGTTTTCGAGGTAGAGCAGCCCGATCAATTTGGTCTGGTTAATCAGCGGCAAGCAGAGAATGGAACGGGCATGATGCCGACAAATGTATGGATCCGCGGAAAAAGGATTCTGGGCCGAAGCATCGTCAAGAATTACACTTTCCTGAGTCCGCACGACATAATGGATGATCGACTCTGGCACCGCAGCCTCGGTCATGGCTGCTTCTCGCAAACGCACGATAATAGTATCGCCATTAGTTGTGGCTTCCGCTTCTATGCGCTGCTCAACACCTCGCGGAAGGATCAACAGACCTCGCTCAGCCCCCGCATGCTCAATCGCTGTGCGCATGAGAGTGTCGATCAGTTTCTCCAAGACAATTTCGCCCGAAACTGCTTGCGAGACTTTGATAACAGTCGCCAGATCCAGGTGTTCGACCAATGTCCCGATTGTGGTCGTCGGACGGGGCGCTGGCTCTTGCTCCCTGAGCTGCGGATATAACTGCTCGAGTTGCCGCACCTTACCATCGGCTCCCCAACGGAGGTAGCAGGACCGTGCGTCCCGCAGGTACGCACCCGCGATCTTCTCGAAACCACGTGCCATATAGAAGTGTGCGGCGAGTTCGTTAGCGAGCGCCTCATTTTGGACAAAGCCGTTTGTGTGTGCCAGACGAGTGGCCTCTTCGTAGAGGCGCATAGCCTCGAAATCCCGCCCTTCAAGGCGAGCGATCTCGCCGGCCACCAGCGCGGCGCGGTTGCCGAAATTCTCCGGACAATTCTCCGCCCATACTTCGAGTTGTCTATAATGCGCGGCCAGAGCCTCAAGATGCTCCTCCTTCGCTAAAGCTTCCTCCTTCGCCAAGGCTTCGGCGGACGAGTCGGAGGACAAGTGCTGGCGGTCGGAAAATGCGGAATCGCAGGACGCCGCGCGGGAAAGTGCACTATAGAAGTGATGCTCCGCCATTGCAAACTGTGATGGTGCTGTCCAAAGCAGTTGCTGCGCCCTCAACGAGGCATCGATGGCCGACGCATAGTCCCCGGCAAAAAAGCGAGCTTGCAGCTTTCGGATCCAGTAATAGCACCCGGGTAGCGCCGCCGGGTCACTTGCCAAATGGCGCTCGAACCGAAGCTCATCAAACTGTTCATCGTCAAAGGAGCCGAATTTCGGCGTTAAGCCACGGAGGATCCGGATAAGCCCGAGCTGCGGAGTGATGATGTCAATGACGAGACCAAACCGAGCCTTCTGAGCAAACTCGAGGCCATGCTCGGCTTCGCGTTGGACCTCAGGGAGCGGATCTCCCGCTGCCAGAAGGTTCGTGTTCAGGTTGTTGTAGCTGTACGCCGCAAAAGTGAGATCTCCGATCTTATTCGCGACCTCGAAAGCCCGATGTACCAGGTCACGACAAGCCCGGACGTGTTTCGTCCATGGCATGACGTAACCTCCGAAAAGCATATAGGTCCTCGCCTGAAAACGCTTCAAGCCGCGTTTTTCGACCAGTTCATAGCCGAGCTGACCGAATCGAAATCCGGCCTTATAGTTGCCGAAGTTTGGGCCGGCTATCATGCCAAGGCATACGTAGGCGACGGACGAACCGTCGCTACTGCCATGCTCGAGGCTGAGATTAACCATCCAACAGACCACCAGAGAAGCAAGGTTCGCGTCCGTAAAGAATGCAGGCGACAAAACCTTGGTCAAAACATCCAGAGTCGCGATGGACGCCGGATCGCTCATCAAGGGTAGGTCAATGAGCTCCTCGATCGGGCGGCTCCCAAGTTTTATCCAGATCCGCTCGTATTCCCGCCGTCCTTCCTCCGGTGCCGGGTGGGGCGACCATTCGACGCCCAGATACCGGAGATAGTCGAGACCGACGGCAACCGCGCGCTCGCTGCTCTGGTTGAGAGTCGTGTACAGATCCACGCGCAAGCATGTGACGGTCGCTAGTTCGACCGTATTTGCGGCGCGGGATGAAAGCACAGTCAAGCGCTCCTCCGCAGCCGCCGACCGGCCAGTCAGGAACTCGCATTCAGCCCGATGCAATTCCAGCGAGAAGGTGAGCTCATGCCGGCGCTCCCAACAGTCGTCCGCCAGCAGTGCCGCGCCAGCGACGAGGTACTTAAGCGCTGAGGCGTAGGCCGTGGAGGCCTTGGCCCGCTTGCCTGCGATCAGGTTGAGCTCGGCCAGCTGCTCGCGTTCGTCTCGTGAGGTGATCAAGGCTGCGCCGCGATTGAGCTGGTTGACGATCTCGAAAACCGCCTCTTCACGCTTCTCTGCGGGGGTGTGCGCCGCCAGCAGCCGCCCCATTCGCAGATGGGCCTCAGCGCGTAATTGTTCCGGAACCAGTGAATAGGCTGCTTCCTGTACCCGGTCGTGGACAAACTTATAGGAGCCCTCCAGCCGCACGATGAACTCCAGACGCACAGCCTCCCACAGGTCTGAGTGGACCTGCTCCTCCGATGCCCCGTGAACGATGCAAAGCGTGGCGGTCTGGGCGCTGTTTCCCAGGCAGGCAAACTCTTGCAGAGCCTTCTGGGTTTCGACGGGCAGGCGGTTCAACTTTCCAACCATGAGGTCCGCCACATTATCGGTGTAACCCTTAGCCTGAATCCGACTCAGGTCCCAGGACCATCTCCCGCTGGCATGATCGAAAGTGAGTAACGCCTCTTCGGCCAGCGCAGAAATAAACTGAACAGCGAAAAATGGATTGCCAGCAGTCTTTTCGTGAACCAGTTGCGCCAGTGGGGTGACGGAATCCGGTTCGCAGTTAAGAGAATCCCCAATTAACCGTCCCAAGTCTTCGCGGGCTAGCGGCGCAAGGAGGATCTCGTGCACGATCGCCCCGGCTTGGCGGATCGCCTCGAGCTTGCGGATCAGCGGATGGGCGGAATTTACTTCGTTGTCTCGGTAGGCGCCGATCAACATCAAGTGCCGCACATCCGGCTGCCTCAGCAGATCTTCGAGCAAATCGAGCGTTGCCGCATCGAGCCATTGCAGATCGTCAAGGAATAGGGCAAGCGGATGTTCCGGCCGTGCGAATACGCCGATAAATCGCCGAAACGCCAGTTGGAAGCGGCGCTGCGCGTCCTGTGGCGGAAGATCAGGGACTGGTGGCTGTTCTCCTATGATGAGCTTCAATTCGGGCACTAGATCCACAATAAGCGGTCCGTTCGGACCCAACGCCTCATGAAGGGCGTCGCGCCAGTTGCGCAGCTCGGCTTCACTCTTACCCAGAAGCGGACGGACCAGGTTTTGAAAGGCTTGGGCTAAAGTGGTATAAGGGATGTCACTCTTGTACTGGTCGAATTTTCCCGATGCAAAAAGGCCGCGGGGCGGAACAAGCACCTTATAAAGCTCATTTACGAGCGAGGACTTGCCAATACCAGAATATCCGGAGACGAGCACCAGCTCCGGTCTGCCGCTCGCCACGACGCGCTCGAAGGAGGCAAGCAAAGTATCGATCTCGCGTGCGCGCCCGTACAATTTCTCGGGAATCAAGAGTCGGGCTGGCGTGTCTTCTTCGCCGAGCCGGAATTCGTCGATGCGGCGCTGATTTTCCCATTGAACAAGGCAGCGCCGAAGATCCCTCTCAACGCCAGCCGCTGTCTGGTAGCGTTCCTCGGCAGTCTTCGCCAACAGCTTCATGATGATGGCAGAGACAGGGGCCGCAACGTTCTTCAACCGCTCTCCGGACGGTTGCTTTGCAATATGGCAGTGAACCCATTCCATCGGATCTGACGCCGTGAATGGAAGACTTCCAGTCAGGGTTTCGTAAAGCGTGACGCCCAGGGCGTAGAGATCGCTCCGGGAATCGATAGAACGATTCATCCGTCCGGTCTGTTCGGGTGCCATATACGGAAGGGTCCCGGCGATAAACTCGGGTGGCGCAGGAGGCTGGCGCTCGCGGGGGAGCCGCGAAGCAATACCAAAGCCAGTCAGCCAGCATTGGCCAGTGACGGAGTTCACCAGAACATTGGCGGGCTTGATGTCCTTGTGGATGATGCCACGCTGATGCAAGTGACCAATCGCGCGCGAAAGGCTAATGGCTAGGCGCAGCGAAAACGCTACCTCCAGTGGCTGACCCAACAATTGATCGAGAGGCACTCCGCCAGGATCCTCCGACACAAGCACCGGACGGTCCCAGTGGCGAGCAATCGCAATCGGTCGAACGGCCCACGTCGAATTCAGCTCTTCCCTAAGAGAATATTCGTGCTCCAGCCGTTTCAGAATTTCCGGTGCGGGATACTCCGTCAGAGGCGAAAGCACGAGAATCTGAGATGCATCGTACTTACTCCGTCCACGATAAAGGATAAAATTCTCATCCTTCCGCAGCGGCTCGACGACATACCTTGACAGCTCAATCACAGGGTGCGGCTCCAGCACCCGCAAATTTACACCATTCCTTATCTTCGCGCCGTTCATGGCTGACCAATAGTTGGTCGAAAGGCACTTCGCCGGGATCAATGAGACGACGCACCAGTTCCTGAGAGCGAAAAGCCCTAACGTCCGAAATCTCGTGCGGCTATCCGTCCGACGAGTCCTATGCATAAGTGTCTCATTGACCGGGACAAGCAGTGAATAATGAAAGGCTCCCATGTCGAGCATAGAGAGGAAACTGGGCAGACCGAAAATCCGTGAGTCCGAAATCTCGGGCAGATATCCGATCGACCCTCCTCTATACATAAGTCCCTGATGGGCGGGCACAAGCAGCGAAAATGAGAAGTTGGCACGCAATGTGTTCAATCTCCGGGCATGAGCACAGAAACTAACCTACTGACATCAGCTAGAGAGCGGCGCTACCAAAAGCAGCGGCGGCGGGTCCTCGGCAGCGAGATGGCGTACGTGGAGGTGGGAGAGGGCGACCCCATCGTGCTGCTGCACGGCAATCCCACCTCGTCGTACCTCTGGCGTA
>Ga0210408_10006010_pt1 | contig 10549 bp, 8 predicted proteins | sample IncBWH4MmetaG_FD_155471 | JGI IMG/M metagenome (GOLD analysis project Ga0210408, IMG submission 155471) | Forest soil microbial communities from Barre Woods Harvard Forest LTER site, Petersham, Massachusetts, United States - Inc-BW-H-4-M | ecosystem: Environmental > Terrestrial > Soil >...
ATCGAGGACGAGCCCGGCCTGGTCACCGTGACGGTCAGGGACGACGGCCCGGGCATCCCCGCGGGCCGGCTGGCCGAGGCGGCGGCCGCCGGGCGACTCGGGGTCAGCCACTCCATCTGCGGCCGGCTGCGCGAGCTGGGCGGCGACGCCACCATCAGGTCCGTGCCCGGCGAGGGCACCGAGGTGGAGCTGCGCCTGCCGCGCGGGCCAGCCGGGCCGGTGGCGCGGGCGCCGGGGCCGGGCTAGGGTGCGGACGTGGGGCAGGACGCGCCGATCAGGGTCATGGTGGTGGATGACCACCCGATGTGGCGTGACGCCGTGGCGCGGGACCTGACCGAAGCCGGATACGAGGTCGTCGCGACGGTGGCCGACGGTGCGCAGGCGCTGCGCGTGGCCGGCCCGACCCGGCCGGACGTCGTCGTGCTCGACTTGCAGCTGCCGGACATGTCCGGGGTCGAGGTGACGCGCGGCCTGCGCGCGGCCCATCCCGCGGTGCGCGTGCTGGTCCTGTCCGCGAGCGGCGAGCAGCAGGACGTGCTGGACGCGGTGAAGGCGGGCGCGGTCGGCTACCTGCTGAAGTCCGCGGCCCGGCCGGAGCTCCTCGACGCGGTGCGGCGCACGGCGGGCGGCGACGCGGTGTTCACCCCCGGGCTGGCCGCGCTGGTCCTTGGCGAGTTCCGGCGGCTGGCCGCCGCGCCCGGCGCGGACACCGCGGACACCCCGCGGCTGACCGAGCGGGAGACCGAGATCCTGCGCATGGTGGCCACCGGCCTGTCCTACAAGCAGATCGCCGCCCGGCTCGTGCTATCCCACCGCACCGTGCAGAACCACGTCCAGAACACGCTGGGCAAGCTGCAGCTGCACAACCGGGTCGAGCTGGTCCGGTACGCCATCGAGCACGGCCTGGCGGGTGAGCCCGAGCGGTAGCTCGGCTGGCTCGCGGGGACGCCCCGATACAAGCTACTCATGAGTAGCTATGGCGCCTTAGTTGAGTACGAGCGCCGATGCGGCGCGCGCCGCCGGCCCCGAGGCTGAGGTTATCGGACTCTAGCTCGGGAGATGCCATGACTGAACTTCAAGCTGATACTGGATCGAGGCTGCCGCTGGTGGCCGAGGCGCTGGGCTACGCCGGCGGCGTACTGGCCATCGCGGCCGGGACCTATATGGCCAGGGACCTCTGGCCGGGACTGTCGACCGGCGCGGTGCTCGCGTTCGCCGCCGTCGCGTGGGTGGTCCTCGGCGCGGGCGGCGCGGCGGTGCGTACGACGGGCGACCCCGCCTTCAGGCGACTGCGCAGCGTCTTGTGGCTGCTATCCACGGTGAGCCTGGCGGCGTTCACGGGCACGCTCGCGGACCAGGTCGGGAAGTTCGGCCCGAATAGCACCACCCTGATCACGGCGGCGGCATCGGCCGCATACGGAGCGGCGCTGTGGTGGCGGACGCGTGCCGTGCTCCAGCACCTGGCGGTATTCGCCAGCCTGGCCGTCCTCGTCGGCACCGCCGTGGACCGGCTGGATCCGCAGGCCGGAGCGTGGGGGCCGGGCCTGGGGATCTGGGCCCTGTCCGCGCTATGGGGCGTGGCGGTGCTGCGCGGTCACCTCCCGCCCCTCGTGACCGGGTACATCGCCGCCGGGATCGGCCTGCTGGCCGGCGCCCAGCTCACCATGCAGGTCGCGGCCGGTCAGGTGCTCGCCCTGGTCACGGTGGCGGGCCTGCTCGCGGCCGGGGTGCTGCTGCGCCAGGCCTGGCTGGTCGCGCTGGGCGCCTTTGGTGTCCTGCTGGTGACGCCGCAGATCACGAGCCGGTACCTGCCCACGTCGGCCGCGGCGCCGCTGGCGATCCTCGTGGTGGGCGTGGTCCTGCTCGGTTCGGCGGTCTGGCTGGCGAGGCACCGGGCAGGTCCGGCTGGACGGTAGCCTTGACCGTGGCTGGCGGGGAGTTGCGGGCCCGACTCCGCGACGTCTACTGGATCGGCGGCGGGAGCGGGGCGGGCAAGTCGACCGTCGCCCGGCGGCTCGCGGCCCGGCACGGCCTGCGCCTGTACGCGACCGACGATGTGATGGCGGATCACGGCCGCCGCAGCACCCCCGCGGACAGCCCGTTCATGGCCGAGTTCGCGGCCATGGACATGGACGAGCGGTGGGTCAGCCGACCGCCGGAGACCATGCTCGAGACGTTCGGCTGGTTCCGCGGGGAAGGCTTCGGGCTGATCGTGGAGGACCTGCTCCGGCTCCCCCCTGGGGTGATCGCAGAGGGCTTCCGGCTGCTGCCCCGCCTGGTGCGGCCGCTGCTTTCCGTTCCCGGCCACGCGGTCTGGCTCTGCCCGACGCCCGGCTTCCGCCGCGCCGCGTTCGGCCACCGGGGCTCGCTGCTCAAGATCGCCGGGAAGACCAGCGATCCGGACAAGGCCCTGCACAACCTGCTCGAACGCGACCGGATGTTCACCGACCGGCTCCGGCAGGAGGCTGCGGGACTCGGCCTGCCCGTCATCGACGTGGACACCACGGTGACCGAGGACGATCTGGCCGGGCGAGTAGCGCGTGCGTTCGGCCTCTGACCTGGGTTAGAGCGCGCTGACGATGTCGGCTAGTGCGGGCAGTGCGCTCTCGGGAGCGACCAGGTAGGACAGGCCGAAGCGCGCACGGCGGGCGATCAGGTCATCCCGGATCTGGGCCGGGCTGCCGATGAAGACCGTCGGCATCTCCCACACGGTCTCCGCGTCGATACCGGTCCAGCCGTGCTGCCGGATCAGCTCCTCAGTGCTCGCGCGCCGGGTGTCTGTGACGACAAACGTCCCGAAGGCGTTGATCTCCAGCTTGGAGAACCGATCGCCGGCCGCCTCGCGGAGCACGGCGAGCTTGGCGTCGAACGCCGGCGGCAGCCGGTCGGCGGGATCGTCGTCGTCGTCCTGCGAGCTCCTGATCGGCGCGGGAAGCACCCCCACGATGTCAGCATGACGGGCGGCCAGGCGCAGCATGCGCGGTCCGCCCGCGCCGACCAGCAGGCGCGGGGAACTGCGCGGCGCCGGGAGCACGTCGAGGTCCAGTCCCTCCACCCGGTACCAGGCGCCGGAGTGGTGCACCTCGGTACCGGAGAGCAGGGCCCTGATGATGCTCAGCGACTCCTCGAGCCGACCGATGCGCTGACCCGCCGGGTCGAACCCGATCCCGGCGGCGTCGTATTCGGGCTGGTACCAGCCTGCGCCGAGGCCGAGCTCGAACCTTCCCCCGGACACGAGGTGCAGGCTGGCGGCCTCGTGCGCGACGATCGCCGGATGGCGGAAGTCGTTGGACAGCACGATCGTGCCCACCTGCAGGCGGGTGGTCACGGCGGCCGCGGAGGCCAGGGCGGTGAACGGCGCCAGTTGCTGACCGAACGCGCCCGCCGAGAAGTGATCCCGGATCAGTAGCACGTCGATCCCGCTGTCCTCGATCCGGCGCGCGTGGTCCAGCCACGCCCGCCCGTCCCGTACCGACTCGCTGACCACGCCGAATCGCAGCTCTGCCATGGCATCCTCCCGTGGTCAACCACGGTATCGGGACCAGGGCCGTGGGGAGCCGGCCAGCAGCCGTCAGGTCCGGAACGCGCGCGTGGCGCTCCCCCGCGCCGCGCGGGCGGCGGCCCGCCCGAGCGCCGGGGAGGGGACGGCGATCACCGGGCAGCCGGCGTGGGCCAGGCAGTACCGGCCGACCCGGCCGTGCCTGAGGCGGCCGAACGTGCCGCGGCGCCCCGCCCCGACGACCAGCGTGTCGCCGTCCTGGCTGGCCGTGCCGACCAGGACCGGGCCCGGGCTCCCCCGCATGATCAGCGGCTCAGCCTCCAGATCCGGCGGGAGCCCGCCGAACGCCGTGTCCAGCGTGCGCCACAGCCGCTGCCAGGCGTCGTCCTGCCACTGCAGGACCAGCGAATCCGAGGGAAACTGCCAGGCCGCGAACTCGGGGCCGGTGGGTATCCAGGCGTGGACGAACGTCAGGGCGGCGTCACGCGCGCGGGCCAGGTCCGCGGCGTAGCGCAGCGCGGGCAGGTTGCCCGGGCTGCCGCTGACGCCCGCGACGATCCTGCGGGTGCGGGGCATGGCAGGCCTCCTTCCGCCGGCGGGCCCGGCCGGCCGGGGCTGCCTCTCAGCCAACTCGCGTCCTGTGGACGGCAGATGCCGCCGGTGTGGTGACCAGATGAAGATCGGCACCCGGGGATGCGCCCCTTATTACCGGAAGAAGAGAATTCACCGCATTCGGCGGCGGAATACGCGGCCGACCGGTATAACCAGCGGAGGTGAGGACGCAGACGCATCCTGACGGCTCCTGCCCGGATGAAGCCTGACGCAGAAGGAGGAACTGGGCGTGCGACCTGGTCACCCCTGGTTCTCAGGAAACGTATTCGCCATGACCGCCGTGACCGTGCTCGGGCTGAGTGCCCTGGCCGCGTGCACGAGCTCGAGCACCTCGAGCGGCGCTCCCGCCGCGACGAGCCAGCCCACGGGCCCGATCACCATCGGCGCGTCGCTGTCGCTGACCGGAGACTTCTCGGCTGACGGCCAGGCGTTCGAGCGGGGGTACCAGCTGTGGGCCAAGGACGTGAACGCCCACGGCGGCATCCTCCACCGCCAGGTCAAGCTGACCATCCTCAACGACGGAAGCTCGCCGAACCAGGTGGTCACGAACTACCAGACGCTGTTCGGCGAGGACCACGTGGAGCTGGCCTTCGGGCCGTTCTCCTCGCTGCTCACCACCCCGGCGTCGTCGGTGGCGGCGCGGTTCCGCATGGCGCTGGTGGAAGGGGCGGGCGGCGCGCCGTCGGTCTTCGACACCCCGTCCAACCAGGCTGACCACAACGTGTTCGACGTGAGCCTGCCGATCGCGGACGAGATGCTCCCGTTCGTGAAGTGGATCGCCTCGCTGCCAGCCGGCCAGCGGCCGAAGACCGCGGCCTTCCCGATGGCCCAGGATCCCTTCGCCGACCCGCCGGTCCAGCTCGCCAAGACCGAGCTGCAGAAGCTCGGCGTCAGGACGGTGTACGCGAATGTCTTCCCCTCGGAGGTCGCGGCCTATAAGGGACCGGCCGACCAGGTGGCCGCGAGCCGCGCCGATCTCGTGGTGCTCGGGTCCACCGACGTGCCGACCGTCGGCGCCTTCATGCAGGCGTTCGAGCAGCAGCACTTCACGCCCAAGATGTTCATCGCGGCGGCCGGGCCGGACCAGGGCGACGCGTTCACCTCCGCGGTCGGCACCGGCAACGCCAACGGGATGATGGTGCCGAACGGCTGGTACCCGGGGTACGCCAACCCGGCGAGCCGGCAGATGGTCAAGGAGTACGTGGCCCAGTACGGCGGCACCGAGTCCGGCGTCAACGCCGACGTGGCCGAGGCCTACTCGGTGGGTCAGGTGATGGCCCAGGCGGTCGCCGCGACCAAGGGCACCGACAACGCCAAGATCATCTCCTACCTGCACGGCGGCGTGGAGCTGACCAGCGTGCAGGGTCCCGTGAAGTTCGACGCGCTGGGCGAGAACGGCGCCGCGGCGGCCTTCGTCTTCCAGTGGCAGAAGGGCAACTACCGGCAGGTGCTGCCGTCCGCCACCACCGGCTCGGTATCGATCACAGCGACAAAGCCGCCCTGGAGCAGCTAAGCCCCGCCAGAATATGCCGCATGACTTCTCCGCGGAAGACAACGCCGCCAGCCGTATATCATGCGTTTTAGAATAACCATCCGGACAATGACTCAGCCGGGCCGAATTACCGAGCAACGCGATTTATGGCCCATTGCCGATCGACCGGCGAGAGCGTTCCGAAGCGAATTACCAATCGCTTGGGACCGATAATTCACTTCGCATGATTACCGGAATAACGGTCCGGCGACGACCGGCAAAAGGTCGCCTTCGGGGCAGGTCCGGGCATTGCCTGCGGGTGAGGCTGGCCCATCAGTATAGGTCCGCGCGGCGAACACGAATGCGTCGGCGCGGTTCCTGGCCGGCGACGGCCTGCTCTCCCCGCCTCCCCCAAAACCTCAAGCTTGTATCGTTTGCAGTGAACTCGCAGCGACCGTGTCAATCCGGGCCTGCCGGACCAGGCATGCGCCCCCGACGCCACCTCTGGCGGCCCTCGCCGGAATGCCTTTCACAATTCTGCCCGCCATCTACCGGACGTCCGGTAGCCAGGATCCTCCCGCAGGCGACGGGCCGGCCGAGGATAGCCGGAGTGGTACGGGACGACGCCGGGGTCCCGGGGGCGCCGGCCCGAGAGCCCGCGCGCCGTGACGTGGTCGCCACGGCGCGAATCCGCGGCCGCCGCCCAGGCCAGATTGGCCGGGGCCGGGGGTTTCTAGATCATCAACAGCCAGATATTTCATCGGCGGCCCCATTAAGGTGGCGTAACCATATATTTTGTGCCGCCGGGGCCTGATAGGTGGATTCAGCCGCGCTGGCAGTACACCCGTTCGAACAGCAGCTTTGGGCACAGTGCGTCGCCAGCAAGGACATCACAATGGGAAGCCATGGGGTAACGAGCGCCCGACTGCGCTCCGGTAAGACCAGTCAGCACGCCGGAGAACCGGCGGCATCCCAGCTCAGGAGCCCGCGCGGACGCACCTTGCGGGACTGGCCGGTCTCCTGGCGGCTGGTCGCGGTGATCGTGCTAGCGCTCATCATGGGCCTGGTCTTCGGCGGTCTGCGGGTGGCGTCGGCGGCGGGCAGCGCGGCCGAGTTCGGCCGCGTGTCGCAGCTCGCCAGCCTCGGGCAGCAGGTCACCGGCCTGGTGCAGGCGCTGCAGGACGAACGCGACGAGACGACCGGGGTCAGCTCGGGCGGTAACGTCGACACACTCAATACCTGGTACCAGGCGACAGACAGGGCGGCGGCGAGGGTCCGGACGCTGGCCGCCGGCGTCGGCGGCTCGTTCCCGGCGAACATCCAGGCCAGCGTGGCCACCGTGCTGTCGGAGATCAACGACCTCGGCGAGCTGCGCAAAACGGCTCAGGCCAGCCAGGACGCGCTGGCGGTGATCGCCAACTACGCGCCGCCGATCAGCGACATGATCACCCTGAACGACCTGATCGCCCAGGGAATCTCCGACCCGGGCCTGGTCAACGACGTCCGGACGCTCAACTCGCTGGCCCTCGCCAAGGACGAGGCCGCCCAGCAGCGCGCGCTGTTCTTCCACACGTTCACGGACCAGTTTTTCGGTGACGGCGAACAGCAGGCGCTGACCACCGCGCTGTCCGAGGAACTCAACGACACGGCGGCGTTCGAGACGACGGCCACCCCCGCGGAGCAGAAGGCCTTCACCACCATCGTCGCCGGGCCGGGCGTGGACCTGGCTGAGGGCATCGAAGACTTCATCCTCCCCGACGGAAACCCGCTCGACATCACGCAAGTAGACGGCATCAGCCTGAACAAGGCGCCCACGCGCTGGTACTCGGCGATGTCGGACAAGATCGACAAGATGCAGACCGTCGAGCAGCAGGTCGCCAGCAACATCGTCGCACGCAGTCAGGTGCTGCGGCGGGACGCGGAAGAGTCCGCGCTGCTCAACGGCATCCTGACCGCGGTGATCTTGTTCCTGGTGCTGCTCGCGACGCTGGTCGTGGCCAGGTCCCTGGTCAGGCCGCTGCGCAGGCTGCGGGAGGGCGCGCTCAACATCGCCACGGTGCAGCTTCCCGAGCGGGTCCGGCGGCTGGGCGAGGATGGCGATCCGGCCGTGAGCCTGGACGTGGCGCCGATTGACGTGCTGTCCGCGGACGAGATCGGCCAGGTCGCCCGCGCGTTCGATCAGGTGCACGCGGAGGCGGTGCGGCTGGCCGGGAACGAGGCGATGCTCCGCAGCAGCTTCAACGCGATGTTCGTCAACCTGTCCCGGCGCAGCCAGTCGCTGATCGAGCGGCTGGCGCGCACGATCGACTCCCTCGAGCAGAACGAGGCCGATCCCGACCGGCTGTCCAACCTGTTCTCGATGGACCACCTGGTCACGAGAATGCGCCGGAACTCGGAGAACCTGCTTCTGCTGGCCGGGCACGAGACCGCGCGCAAGTGGAGCGCCCCGGTGCCGCTTGCCGACGTGGTCCGGGCCGCGACGTCCGAGATCGAGCAGTACAGCAGGGTGGCGATGAAGATCCAGCCGGGGATCTCGATCACCGGGCCGGCGGTGTCCGACGTCGTGCACCTGCTGGCCGAGATCATCGAGAACGCCACGATCTTCTCCTCCAAGGACACCCCGGTGCACATCTCGGGCCACGAGATACCCAGCGGGGGCGTGCTGATCGAGGTCAGCGACAGCGGGGTCGGTGTCCCCGAGGCCCGGCTGACGGAGATGAACCTGCGGCTGGACAACCCGCCGGTCATCGACGTCTCGGTCTCCCGGCACATGGGGCTGTTCGCGGTGGCCCGGCTGGCTGAGCGGCACGGAGTCCGGGTCCGGCTCCGGGCCAGGTCCCCGCGCGGCCTGATCGCCCTGGTGTGGCTGCCGGACAGCGTCACCGAGCTCGGAACCGCCCCGGCAAGATGGCCGCGAGGCCGGCTAGGGGTCGCCGCGGGCCACGCCTCCCCCGGCGGTCCCGGCATCGGCGCGCACGCCGCTCCGGACGGCCTGTCCTCAGGCGGCCTGTCCTCAGGCGGGCCGTCAGTCAACGGCTGGCAGACCGCCATCGCGGTACCCGCGGCGGGGACGACGCCGATGCCGACCGGGCCGACCATGCCGGCCAGGGCTGCGGGGACGACGGGGCCGGGCCAGGCTTCGGTCACCCCGCGCGAGCCCGTCCAGGCCGCGGACTCGGCGGTGTCGGACTGGTTCCGCAGCCCGCGGGCCCCCGCCACGGGTAACGGCGGATCACCGACGACGGCACAGCCCACTGATCTCGGCTGGCGGGCGGACGCCGACGGGTGGGCCGAGGGCAGGCACGCCGCGCAGATCGTCGCCGACCCGGTCCGCGGCGACCAGACGGCCGCCGGGCTGCCGGTGCGGGTCCCGCGGGCGAACCTCATCTCCGGCTCCGCGGGCGGCCACCGGGCCGGGAACAGCGCGACCAGCCGCCCGCCGGACGGCCGGCCTGGCGACGGCCGCCCATCCGATAGCCGCACATCCGTTAGCCGCGGCGCACAGGCGGCTCCTGCCGCACGGGCACCGCGCTCACCTGAGCTGGCCCGCAACCGCCTCAGTGGCTTCCAGCGCGGAACCCGCCGCGCCAAGGGCCAGACACCCCATGCAGGAGAGGGAGCCGAGCGTTGAGCTACGCATACCGCCAGGACCTGAACTGGCTGGTCACCGACTTCACCGCCCGGGTGGCCGATGTCGCGCACGCGGTCGTGGTGTCCGCGGACGGCGTGCCGCTGGCGTTGTCGGAATTCATCCCTCACCAGTTCGCCGAACAACTCGCGGCCATCACCTCGGGGCTGACCAGCCTGATGACGGGCGCCGCGCGAATCTTCGAGGCGGGTCAGCCGACACAAGCCCTGGTGGAGATGGAGCGCGGGCTGATGTTCGTGATGGCGATCAGTGACGGGTCGAGCCTGGCCGTCCTCGCCTCCTCGGACTGCGACACGGACCTGGTTGCCTACGAGATGTCCCTGCTGGTCGAGGCGGTCGGGGACGTGCTGACGCCGGCCGCCCGCGCTCAGGGGTAAGCAGGGCGTCATATCCGGCCGATCAGGGTCTGCCCGGCCGACTCGATCAGGTCCTGCATGGCGTCCCGGCCCGCTAGTGCTGGTGTGATCGGGGTGTCGGCTGGGGTTGACTGCGGCGTTAGCGGGCGTGGGCGTGGGATGGCCTAGGTCGCGCCGAGGCCGAGGAGGAGGCCGTCCGCCGCGACGGCCGGGGAACTGGTCACGAAGAGCGGGACGCCGGCCGCGGGCGCCGTGATCGTCTGCAGCAGCCTGGCGCCGTCGAGGCTGCTGACGGTGCCGAGCACCTGCCCCTGCGCCACGGGTTCGCCGGGTCCCACGGTCGGCTCCCACCAGCCTTCGTCCGCGCAGCGGACCCACAGGAAGCGACGCAGGTGAGCCGGACCCGGGCTGCCATCCGGCGTCGCGGGCCCGGTCATGCCGAGTGCGGCGAGGACCCGGTCCAGCCCGCGAACGTGCGCGTCGACGGCGGCCCGCTCGACCAGGCCGCATCCGCCTGCCTCGGCGATGATCGCGGGGATGCCGGCCGCGGCCGCGGCCGCGCTGGTGGAGCCGCCGACCGCCCGGTCGGGGCCCGGCTCCTGGCGGATGACGTAGCCGAGCCCGTACGCGCTGGCCAGCTCGCGCGCCGTGGTTTCGGCGGGGCCCGCGTCGTACAGCGCGAACGGCTCCAGGGCCTCGACCATGTCACCGGTGTGCGCGTCGACCAGGGCGTCGGACCCGGAGATGAGCTGGGTGAACGCGTCGTACGCGAGCCTGTCGGCGAGGGTGCCCGCCGGGTCGCCGGGGAAGCACCGGTTGAGGTTCTTACCGTCGTCGGGGACCAGGAACGGGGTGCGGGCGCGGAACGCCGGGAGGTTCAGCACCGGGACCGCGACGACGCGGCCGCGCAGGTCCCGCTCCTCGAGGCTCCGGGCCCACTGGCGGACGCCGGCCATCGACGC
>Ga0210408_10006011_pt1 | contig 10548 bp, 10 predicted proteins | sample IncBWH4MmetaG_FD_155471 | JGI IMG/M metagenome (GOLD analysis project Ga0210408, IMG submission 155471) | Forest soil microbial communities from Barre Woods Harvard Forest LTER site, Petersham, Massachusetts, United States - Inc-BW-H-4-M | ecosystem: Environmental > Terrestrial > Soil >...
CTCGTCGCATTGAGGACCAGCAACTTCTGACCAAGTGCGTTCGCGGCTGCTTCAGCCTCTTCGGTGTCGGGTCCCGCATTGGGGTTATTGGGGTTGACGAGCAGTCCAACCAAGCCGACACCGGGCACGGCCTGCAGAAGAATATCCAGTCTCTTCGCGACGAGTTGGTTCACGAAATCGCTCACGCCGGTCGCGTTGCCTCCAGGCCGACTGAGACTCGCCACCAGACCGACTTTAACTGGGTCCTCGCCGATGACGAAGACAACGGGTGTCGTCGGGCTCGCCGCCTTTGCAGCCATCGCGGCGGGCAGCGTAGCCGTGGCAATCAGGGCAACCCGGCGGCTTGTGAGATCGGCGGCCAGTGCTGAGAGGCGATCAAAATTGGCCCTCGGCCCAGCGATATTCGAGACTTAAATCGCGTCCCAGAACATAGCCGGACTCGGCAAGGGCTTGTCGTAAGCTGTCAATTTCGGGCGATTGAGGATCGCGCGAAGCACCGCTGAGAAAACCGATCACGGGAATTGGCCCTTGCTGGCTGCGCGCGGATGCAGGCCACGCGGCCGCAGCGACGATCGCATATTGGAAGAGCTCGCGACGCCTCATGTGCGGATGGCCCCCAGCCGCGATGAAATCGGTGGGGTGGTCGTCATACGGCATCGTCAGATCGCCCCGGGCTTGCCGCGCAACCCCGACCGCGCTAGGCGCGGCAAGACCTCGGCGCAGAAATACGGCAGCTCGTCGAGGTAGTTGACGAATGAGACGGCGATCCCGGTGAGGCCGGCGGCGGCCAATTGCGCCAGCTCGCGCGCCACCGTGTCGGGGTCGCCGACGAGCGGCAGGCCGCCCATGCCGTTGGCCTGGTGCTCGCGGATGCGGCGGAACTCCTCCGGCGCGTGCGTCTGCGGGGTGATGTTCTTCATCGCCAATATGTTGTCGACCGCTGCCCAATCGGCGTGGTCGACGATGCAGTGGCGATGATAATCCGCGGCCTCGCGCGCCGTGGCCCGGCAGGTCACGACACCCACGGTATAGACGTCGATCTCGCGGCCGCCTTGCCGTGCCAGCGCTTTTACGTTCGCCACATGCTGCACCGTCTCCTCGAAGGAGATGCCGCGGGAGACGTTCGAGAACAGCGCGTCGCAATTGCGGATCGCGAAGGCCTGGCCGGTCGGCGAGGCGCCGGCGTTCATGATCAGCGGGCGGGTGCCGCCGTAGGGCTTGGGCTCGGCATGCCCGCCCTTGAGCCTGATGAATTGGCCGGCGAAGTCGAAACCCTTGCGCGACGACCAGGCCAGCTTGACGACGTCGAGCCACTCCTGGGCGTAGGCGTAGCGCGCCTCGTGGTCGCGCAAGGTGGCGCCGAACATCTCGAATTCGCCCTCGTTCCAGCCGCAGACGAGGTTGAGGCCAAACCGTCCCTCGCCGATGTGGTCGGCGGTGACGAACTCCTTGGCGGCGATCAAGGGCGCGATCAGCGGCGCGTGCACGGTTCCGAACACCACCAGCCGCTCGGTCTTGGCGAGCAGGCCGCAGGCCCAGGTCACCGTCTCGAGCGTCGCACCCTGATAGTCGGTGGCACCGCCATAGCCCTTCCAGCGGCCGATCGGCAGCATGAACTCGATGCCGGCGCGGTCGGCCATCTGCGCCAGCCGCACGCAATCGGGCCAGCTCCCCGACCAGCGCTCCGGCACCATCGTCACCGCCCGGCCCGAGGAGCAGTTGGCGCCGAAGAGACCCAGCTTGAGCCGATTGGCGCTCCCCATCGCGGCGCGCCCGCCCCCCGCGATCGGCTGCGTCACGGCGCCGGCGGCCTTTTGTAGAACACACCGTCCTTCATAATGTGGCTCAGATGCTCGCGCCTTGACTGATCGGCCGATGTTCCGTAACTTTATTCTAATATTACGGAGAATTCCATGACGATCGTGACCTCTGCGGAGGCGCAGAAAAACTTCGGTCGGTACCGGGAACAGGCGCTCGCCGGGCCCGTCGTCGTCACCCAGTACGGGAAACCGTCGGTGGTCATCATCTCGGCGGCTGAGTATGAACGGCTCAAGGAACTGGATCGCCGGGTGATGCGGCTCGACGACATGTCGGATACCGAAATCGAGGAGATGCTGGACTCCAGTGTACCGCCTGACGAGCGCTACAGCATCTCGGAAATCGAGGAATGACGGCTTGTGCCGCTGCCCAAGACGCCCTTCCCCGGCATGGTCGTGCGCTATTCGTTTTTGTGGAGTTCCGAGGCGCGAGCAGGCGAGACCGAGGGGCGAAAGGACAGGCCTTGTGTGATCGTCACCGCGATAAGGCGTGCCGCGGACGGACGGCTGCGCGTCCGGGTTCTGCCCATCACACACCTGCCGAGCGAGAAGACCCGCAGCATCGCGATCCCGGCGAAGGTCAAGCGGCACCTTGGTCTCGACGCCGATGCGTCGTGGATCGTGCTGGACGAAGTTAATGAGTTCTTCTGGCCCGGGGTTGATCTGAGGCCGGTGTCGCGGTCGAAACCGGGCGTGTGGACCTTCGGCGTTCTCCCCACGGAGATCTTCGACGAGATCCAGGCCAAGCTGCGCGCGATACTCCGACAGCGACGAACCCTAGGCGCGTGCTAATCGTCACGCCTTTTGTAAAACACACCGTCCTTCATGATGTGGGTCAGGTGCTCGCCTTGGCCGTCGAGCAATGCGATGTCGGCGAGCGGGTCGCCCTCGACGGCGATCAAATCGGCGCGGGCGCCGGGAGCGACGACGCCGAGCTCGCCGGTGCGGTTCAACAGCTCGGCATTGACCACCGTGGCCGAGCGGATGATGTCGAAGGGTGCCATCGCCTCGGCCCTGATCACGAATTCGCGCGACTGGTGGCGGTGCATCGGGCCCAAGAGATCGGTGCCGTAACCGATCTTGACGCCGGCCCTCTGCAGGATTTCGAGCGAGTGGAGACCGGCTTCGCGCACCTCGGCGAGCTTGGCCATGCTCGCCTCGGGGAAGCCGAGCTCTCTGCCGAAGCGGTGCAGCGCGTCATAGGTGACGAGCGTCGGCACAACGAACGCGTCGGCTCCCGCGACGTGTTTGGCGGTGGTGCTGTCGATCAGATTGCCGTGCTCGATCGAGCGCACCCCGAAATCGATCGAGCGGCGGATCGCCTCGGGCGAATAGGCGTGGGCAAGGACATAGGTATGCCAGGCCTGCGCCTCCGCGACGATCGCGCGCACCTCCTCCTCGCTGTATTGCAGGTTCCAGATCGGGTCGTAGGGTGAGGCGACGCCGCCCGAGGCCAGGATCTTGATCTGGGTTGCCCCTTTGCGCAGTTCGTCGCGCGCAGCACGGCGGCATTCGGTAACACCGTCGGCGATGCGCGAGAGTGCCGCCCCGCCTTCGCAGCAGGCGCAAGTGACGACCGATTGGGTGCGCGGTCTGGTGTCGCCATGCCCGCCGGTTTGACTGAGGGCGGCGCCCGAAGGAAAGATGCGGGGCCCACGGACGAGACCCTCTTCGACCGCTTCGGCAAGCCCGCCATCCGCACCCCCGGCATCGCGTATCGTCGTAAAACCGCGCTGCAACATGCCTTCGAGCACCCGGGCTGCCTGCAAGGTCAGCAAAGTGACCGGCCGGTCCGACAATCGGGCGAGGGCGGCATCGACGGCCAGCACATGGACATGAGCGTCGATCAGTCCGGGCATCAGGGCGCGGCCGCGGAGATCGATCGTCTCGGCCGTGGCGCTGGTGATCGGCCGATCCGAGACCTCGCGGATATAGCGGTCCTCGACGAGGACGTGGTGGTTCTCGCGGCGCTCTTTTTTGGTCCCGTCGAGCACCGCGCAATTGGCAAAAATAATCGCGGCCATCGCCCCTGCCTCCCATCTGCGCCCGACTCAAACCGTTATACGTCATTCCCGCGAACGCGGGAATCGAGGGCCCCAGGGCCATAGCCTTTGCCCCCTGTTCAAGCCAGGGGCAGGCCTGGACCCCCGCTTTCGCAGGGGCGACGGGACCCGGATTGCCGGGCTGGCGGAAGCGGGCTAACGTCTGTGCGGACAACCCGGCCACCCTTAGGGAGGGAGAATTATGACGACTATGGTCCTCGGCGGCACCGGCTTTATCGGCCGCCGGCTCGTACCGTTATTGGCGCAGCGCGGCGAAGAAATCGTCTGCATGGACATCAACCCCGGCACCGCCTCGTACGATCACCTCGGCAAGCAGGTCAAGGTCGTGCGCGGCGATGTCAGCCAGTTCGACGACGTGATGTCGGCGATGGTCGCGGCGAAGCCGACGCGGGTGGTCAACCTCGCCTATTACCTCGGCAGCGAGCACCCGCCGCATGCCGCGTTCAAGCTCAACGTCTGCGGCATGGACAATTGTTTCGAGGCCGCGCGCCTGTGCGGCGCCAACCGTGTGGCCTATGCGAGCTCATTGGCGGTCAGCGGCGAGCAGCACTTCTATGGCGACCGCGTGGTGACCGAGGACGATTTCCGCCACGGCCATGTCCAATACGCGATGCACAAGATCTTCAACGAATGGCAGGCGCAGGACTACCGCGAGAAGCACGGCATGGAAATCACCGCGATCCGCCCGGCCAATGTCACCGGCAACGACAAGATCGTGGGCTCCGTCGACCATGTCAAATGCATCACCTTCCCGGCGCGCGGCGAGGCGATTTCGTTCCCGCACAAAGATGCAATGCGCTGCCCGATCCATGTCGACGAGATCGCCGAGATCTTTGCCCGCGTGATCATGACCGACAAGCCGCAGCATTGGGTCTACAACACCGGGGGTGTCGGGATCAGCATGGGCGAGATCGCCGACATGGTCCGCGAGTTCCTGCCCGATGCCCGGATCACCTTCGAGAAGGAGACCGGCGGCAAGGCGATCTCCGGCAATTACCTGATCGACAACAGCCGGCTGGTGCAGGAGTTCGGCATGCAGTACCGGCCCTATCGCGAGCGCGTTCTGCAGATCATCAACGAGGTCCGCCGCGACGCCGGCCTGCCGCTCGTCAGCGACCGGTAAGGGGATCGCCGCTGTCTTGGGCAAAATCGCCCTATTCTGAACGGCAGACTATTGTTCCCGCGGCGGCGTTAGGGTTGCTTCGGACCGCTCGGTTAGCACCGTGAGGAGCGAATCGAATGGTTTAGCCTGTGCCGCCTGCGGCGGCGTCAGGGTCGAAGCGCCGTGGCCAGATCGTGGATGCGAATACCGCGATGCAGTTTGACCGTGATGACCTCGTCCGTCGCGGGTCGGCCGGCGCCTTGTGGCGCCAGAAGGCGGTACGTCCATCGCGGAGAATGGGGCCGAACTCGCCAAAGGCGTAGCGGAAGCCGATGAGCCTGGGGAAGCTGATGAGCCACCGGAGCCGGAGGCCGGCTCGGGCTTCAAGGCGGTCCGCGCGGGCAGTTGGCTGCTAGAGCCCCCCGGCGAGGGGCTTTTCGCCGCCTTGCCCTGCTCCGCCACGGGCACCTCAGGCATTGCCCCAGGCTGTGTGAGGGGGGAGCCGGGAGGAGCGGTTAATGCAGCCGAACCTGATGCCGCCGATTCTCGTTGGGCCGGCGGACTTTCGCGGTCCGCTCGTGCGGCACCGCCGTCGGGATGTGGTGACTCGCGGGTGCCGGCATCAGCGATTGTGTCCTTCCGGTGCTGCCCGAGCAGCGAGAAGCCGACGCCAAAGAGGACGCCGATAGTCGCGACGGCGACGAGCCCAACCAGAACGAGGTAAAACAGGCTGCCGACCAGAGGTGCCGCAGACGTCGTGGGGGTGCGGCTCGGCATCGGGTCTGGCGGTGACGACACGCCCATACACGTTGCGTGTTCAGTATATGAGGCGGGATCGGGGGGCCGAGACGAGCCGCGCAAGCCAAGCTCAGGATCCGCGCTGCCCGGTCGCGGCCGCGCATCGAGCCACGGCTCGGCAAACATTTCATCGCGCATCATTGCCTCATTCCTGCTGTGGCAGATAGCGTAGTCGTGCAGGAACCATAGCGATTTGTGCCGTACAGTGATCTATCCCCTGTGAACGGAGCACTTCTCCGCCCCGCCGCACAACGGTTTTATTTTCGTATCCGAGATCTTATTTAGCAAGCCTGATTGTCATCGCTTGCGTAACCGCTACCAGGCGATCCTTGAGTTATCCACAGAGGTGTAATTACAAGCTCCGTGCGACGCCGATGCCTCACCTGCTGGCTCGATCGAACGGATCGAACCCCCCGCTCGGCGCAGTTCCGAATGCGTCGAATCGGTCGGGGATCGACGCGAACGACAACTCCTCCCACTGTCCTTTTGGCGGCCTCGCAGCTCTGCGACAGGAACTACGGTCGGGAGCCCGAGGCCGATTACCTACCTGGAATCCCCAGTCCTGAAATCCCGGGCGCCGATGGTCAGTCGGCGCCGGGTTGCATTGTGTATTCCGTGTCGCTGACGTGCTCGCCCCATGCGGTGCCCTGACCCTGCTCGCCGTTTTCCGACATCGCCAGATGGGCGAACAGGCGGTCGGGGGCGGCACCGTGCCAGTGCATCGTATTGGGCGGGATCATCACCGTATCGCCGGGATAGATCGCTTGCGGCCGCGAGCCCTTGCCGATGCAGATGCGGCCGACGCCGGAGAGGCAGTACAATGTCTGCCCGACCGGATGGGCATGCCAGCCGGTTCGCGCGCCCGGGGTGAACGAAACGACCGTCGCACGCATGCGCGACGGCGGCTGTCCGACGAGCACCTCATCCTGGAATACCTCGCCGGTGAAATTGTCGGCCGCCCCGCGCCTTGTGGCGCGCGCCGATGCCCGCACTACCGTCATGGCTTCCTCCGTTTGGTAAAGAATCGCACGCAGAATAGGCCCTGCGGGCGCGGCAGAGCAACGCTTTGTCGGCCCCGCGACGCAACCTTTAGGGCACTATCGGTATCCCGGCGTCGCCAACATCGGCGGGTCGGCGACTTCGACCAGACCGGCTCGTCCGAAACCGTTGAACTCGGTGCTGAGGCAGGCGCCGTAGGCGCCGAGCTGGCCGAGCTCGACCCAGTCGCCCTCGCGCGTGTCGGCGGGCAGCGGAAACGGTCCGCGCATCCGGTCGGCGCTGTCACAGGTTGGCCCGTACAATGCGAAGTCGGTGAGCGCCTCTTCTGAGTCATCGGGTTCGCCCAGCCGGATCCGCCGAGCCGGGAAGCGGAAGCCCAGCGCACCGGCATCGCTCAGATTGCCGTAGATGCCGTCATTGACGAACAGCACCTCGGCGCGGCGCAACTGCACTTGAACGACGACCGACCCGCCACCGGCGACCAGCGCCCGGCCGGGCTCGGCCCAGAGCCGGACATTCGCGGGGAGCCCGGCGGCTGCAGCTTGGATCACGGCGACGTAGTCGCTGAGCGGCGGGGGTGTCATATCGGGATAGCCGGCCGGGAAGCCTCCGCCGACATCGACGATGTCGACGGCTACGTCGGAACGCGCGATCGTCTCGCCGGCGAGTGCCATCGCCCGCGCGTAGGCACAGGGCTCGAGGCATTGCGAACCGACATGGAACGAGATGCCCAGGCGAGCGGCGTACGGCCGCGCCGCCCGCAGCAAACCTGCGGCCTCCTCGAAAGGCGCGCCAAACTTGCCCGAGAGATCGTAGACCGCCGTGCCCTTCGGCAAAGCCAACCGCACGAAGAGGCCCAAACTGGGTGGGTCGCCGACAAGCCCGACCGGTATCGTCTCCTGCAGGATCTTGGCCAGCTCGTCGGCGCTGTCGAGCGCGAAGTCGGTTACGCCGTAACGGTGAAATGCCTCGCGGATTGCCGGCCGGCTCTTGACTGGATGCATGAAGTGGATTTCGGCCGCGGGCAGGAGTTTGCGGACAAGCCCGATCTCGGCGAGTGAGGCGCAGTCGAAATGCCGCACACCCCCGGCCCACAATGCGCGAAGCGCGCGCGGCTCGGGGTTGCACTTAACGGCATAGAGGACATCGCCCGGAAACCGCTCGACAAATCGCCGCGCCGCGCCGGCGATTGCCGCCGGACGCAGGCACAGCAGCGGATCGGTCGGCCGCGTCGCGGCGACGACGGTATCGACCAGCGGGAGATTGGCGCGCCCGAGCGGGCGGGAAGCAACCAGGCGGACTTTCGCCATCGCACGATCCTCCAAACCAGGAGGCGACATGCCGCTCCGTGCAGCAAAGGCAACGGAGGCGGGATGACCAACCGGGGTGGATTGACGCGCCGGGGCGAAAACGCCCCGGGCGTCAGATGATCGGGCGCGGACTTCGCATCGCGTGCCGGAACATATCCGTTTCCCTTAAGGACGCCGGCCCACGAGACCGGCCCGACCGAAAGAGACGCGTTACGTCGTAGCAGCACCCCTTTGGAAATGGGGTCCTAAGCACGTGCGATTTGCGTCGGATGCCGTAGATGGGCCGCCGTAGGGGGGATGCAAGGTGTTTAACCTTCCTTTTGTGTCGAATGCGCGCGGATCAGCGCTGCGAGCCAAAGGCGGAAATAGCGATCGGTTTCGCTGGTGGCCGGCAGCCCGGCGCTGCGGCGTAACTGGGCGCCGAACAGCGCATCCCCGAAGGCGGTCGCGGCTACCAGGTGGATCAGTGAGTCGGTGTCGCTGCGAGGAATTACCGTGCCCGGCGGGGCCGCTGCGATGCGCCGAGCATGCAACCTGTCGGCGATGTCGCGGATGATCATCTGGGTCCGCTCCGCGGCGCCGGGATCGACCGTGGCGAGCCAGGCCAGGCGTTGAGCCAGCCCGTCGTGGAAGGCGTCGAATACTCGGTCGAGCAGCTGCTCCACCGAGTATTCGCTCGATGCCATGGCGGCGACGAGCTTGTCCCGCAGCTCGGCGGCCGCCTGCTGGGTCAACGCGCGGACGAGGCCTTCGCGGCTGCCGAAATGGTGGAGGATCAGCGAATGCGAGATGCCTGCGGCGGCGGCGATATCCTGCAATCTGAGCCCCACGGGTCCGGTTCTCGCGATCAGATCCTGCGCTGTCGCAAGGATGAGTCGACGCGCCTCCTCCGGCGTGCGGCGCAACCGTTTGACCCGCCCGGCGGTCACCTGTGGTGCTTTCTGCGCTATTGACATTCTTGTCAGTATGCTCTAATTTGATCGCGTCGAGTGCAACCGAGGACAACGCCATGACGCGGCCCCCACGCCCCCGTCTGCATCCGATTACAGCACTCCGCGCCGTGCGCAATCTGATGCGCGACCGGGAAGACACGCATCAGGTATTCCTGCTGATCGAAGCGTTGCGTGGCAAGACCACGCTGCGCCAATTTGCGCGCTTTCGCCAGACGAAGATCGGTCGGGCGGTGCTCGGAGAGAGACGCCGCCTGCTCGATCGGCTCAGTGATCGGGCGCGCCTCGCGGCATTGCCCGCGGGCACGCTCGGGCGCGCCTACTACGACTTCATGGCCGCCGAGAACCTTTCCGCCGAGGGTCTGGTCGAGGCATCGCGGATTACCATGCGGTCGCTGCCGGCCGACGACGTGACCCTGTTCCGCGAGCGCAGCCGCGAGATGCACGACCTGTTGCACGTTGTCACCGGCTACGGCCGCGACCCGCTCGGCGAGGCCTGCCTGGTCGCGTTCTCCTATGCCCAGACCGGCCTCAAAGGCTTTGCCGTGATCGCCGCGTTCGCCGCCCGCCGGATCGCTCAAGCCCGCCCCGGTCTGCCGATTCGGCGCGCGGTATTCGAGGGCTGGCGCCACGGCCGCAGCGCAGGCTGGTTGCCCGGTGCCGACTGGGAAGCGCTCTTGACCCAGCCGGTCCAGGCGATCCGGGAAGAGTTCGCAGTCAAGCCGGCGATCTATTACCACACAATCTTGGCTGCGGCGCACAGCGGCGCCCATGCCGACGCGAGCGGCCGCCCGGTACCGGCCGTGTCTTGACGAGGCTTACCTAGCTCGCGGCGCCAATAGCCCGAGATAGTCCCAAGCCATTGTCGCCGCGGCCAGAGCAGTGATCTCGGCGACGTCGTAAGGCGGCGAAACCTCGACAACGTCCATCCCGGCAAAGCGCAGCCCGACGAGCCGGCGCAGGATCGCCCGCGCCTGCCAGGTCGCAAGCCCGCCCACCTCGGGCGTACCGGTTCCCGGCGCGAAGGCCGGATCGAGCGCGTCGATGTCGAAGCTCAGATAGCTGGGCCCGTCGCCGAGCACCGCGCGAATGCGCTCGGCGACCGCCTGCGGACCGCTTTCGTGAACATCCTCAGCGGTGACGATCGTCACACCTTTGCCGACGGTCCAGTCGAAGATATCGCGGTGAAGCGGCGAGCGGATGCCGACCTGGATCATGTGACGAGGGTCGACGAGGCCCTCTTCGATTGCGTGATAGAACGGCGAGCCGTGCCCCCAGACGAGGCCGAAGCTTTCCGGCCAAGTGTCGACATGCCCGTCGAAATGCACGAGCCCCAGCGCGCCCTTGCGGCGCGCCAGCGCGCGGAGCAACGGGAGCGTGACCGTGTGGTCGCCGCCGAGCGCCACCAGATGTTCGAGCGGCGCCGCCTGCGCCTCGATCTTGGCGAGGGTACCTACGATATCGCCGTGCGAGATGCGGAAATCGCCGATATCGGCGAGGTCGAGCGCT
>Ga0210408_10006012_pt1 | contig 10548 bp, 5 predicted proteins | sample IncBWH4MmetaG_FD_155471 | JGI IMG/M metagenome (GOLD analysis project Ga0210408, IMG submission 155471) | Forest soil microbial communities from Barre Woods Harvard Forest LTER site, Petersham, Massachusetts, United States - Inc-BW-H-4-M | ecosystem: Environmental > Terrestrial > Soil >...
TGCCGGTAGCGCCGGTCGATGCGGCTCTTGATGCGCCAGTTGTACACGGCCGGCAAATAGCGCAATCCGGGAATCACCACCAGAAGTATCGGCAACAGCACGACCAAGGTGCGATCCAGCAAGCTTGCGATCCAAAACGGCAGATAGCGGTACGCAAAGCTTTTTCCCGATTTGTAGTAACGCGCGGCGTCGGTGCTGATCGGAAACTCGTGCGCCCGAGGAGTGGGGAACTGCCCCGCAGTCTGCAGCAGCGTGGCGCCGCCGTGCACTTCGGTGGCCGCTTCGATCAACAAGTCGGATAGTGCCGGATGCAGGCTTGAATGCGCTACCAGCTCAACCATCGGAGCCAGCATGTTGATGGCCGTCGGAGGAAGATTCTCCCCCAGATCGAATGCCCCCGGCGGCACTTCCAGTTTGCTCAGGTAACGAAAGCGGCGCACATAGGCGTCGGCCTGGGAGAAATCAAAAAGCCGTACGCCCGGCGTGTGGAGCATTTCGCGTATGGTCTCCGGCGGCGCCGAGTCGCCTGTCAGGAATATGGCATCCACCTGTCGCCCGAGCAGGGCTGCCCTGGCTCCCTCCCCTTCCAGGTCGAGCAGCTGTGTCGGCCCCTGCGCTTCGATCTCATTGGCCTTGAGCAGCGCCAAAGCAAGCGTGCGCGTGCCGCTCCCGGTCTCGCCAATCGCGATTCGCTGACCTCGCAGTTGCGATAGCCGTTCCAACGCCGCCGGGCTGCGGTAGAAAATGGTGAGCGGTATGTAGAACACACTCCCCAGCGATACCAGATCGCCGGTATCGCCGCCGCCCGAAGTGCCTGACTGTACAAGGGCTATGTCAACGGAAGAATTCGCAGCCAACAACCGGTTCAAGTTGTCCAGAGAACCTTCGGTCTCGATGATTTTGAGTGTGATGCCATTGTGCGCCAGGATCTTCCGGTACTGCTGCGCCACCAAATTGAACTTGCTGCCCGGCTCGCCGCTCGCAATGGTGAGCGTTTTCGGCGGGGCCGGGCGAACGAAGTGCAGGGCCCCGAGAATGGCGATCGCGCTGACGATGAGTATCGGTCCCAGCGTCTGCGCAAGACTATGCCAGACAATCGTGACATTGCTCGGCAGCAGGCGCGCAAAAAAGGCCGTGAGTTTGGACCTCCCCGCGGCCGCCCGAGTGTCTCCTCCCATCGCACTACTCGCTTTGTGGGGCGTTCCCGATAGTATATTCGAGTATCCCACAGCCGGCGGTTGGGGAGAGCGAGATCGCCGGCGAGCGGGAAAGCGTCACCGCGGCATTTGATACGGAGCGCGCGCGGATCTCCGCGGACGCCGCGCAAATCACCTCGCAGGCTGTCGATACATCGTGGCGGGAACTGCGCAAGCTGGTCCACGAAACCCTGCTTCTGGCGATCCTCCTGGCGCTGGTCATGCTCGGCCTGCCTTTCGCCGCCGGCTACCTGGCCGGGCGCCGGCGCGGTAGGTGAACCGGCACACTTGCGGTGTAGGACACCCGGCGACATGCACACGGGCGATCGCAACAGGCGACATGCGCGATGCGCCCATATCAGGCATGAGCGGCCCGGTCGATAGTGCGTTCTCGGTAGACCACTGTCGAATGCACGAGGAGACGAAGATGAAGGTCGTATCAAGCTTATTGATCTTGGGAGCCATGCTCTGTGGCTGCGTCAGCAATAACCCGCCGCCGCAGAGGGCCACCACCGTGGTTGTTCCGCCAAGCTCGGGAACCACCACCGTAATCGTACCGGACCGCGACCCGGTTTGCCGCGACGGAACCAGGCCCCCCTGCTATTGATGGCCGGCGCTCTGGGCGCTCGGCGCTCGGCGCTCGGTGATCGGTGATCGGTGATCGGTGATCGGTGATCGGTGATCGGCCGAGCGTAAGCCATTGATTCTATTAACCGCGCCCTAGCGTGGCCGTGGCGCCCCACACGCGCCAGTCTCGCTCAATAATAAAAGAGACCCCTCTGTGCGGTGCCGTACGGAAGCGGTGCCGCATCTTGCATACGCTGGCACGAGATCATCGCGGCCTGGCACGAGATCCTCGCGACGGGGCCGCTTCATTTTGCTTTGCGCATCGCCCATCGACGAAGAATTTATCGTCTTTCCCGACGGACAGGGGGGAGCCATGACGGAGCGACTCGGCGAGAAGCGCGCATTCAATCCAAACCAATGTCTGCAGCGATCGCACGAGGATAGCTACGCATCGACGTGGGCGATAGTCCTTGCGGGAGGCCAAGGCACGCGTTTGGGAACCCTCACCATGGCGGAGAACGGAATTTCCGTTCCCAAGCAGTTCTGCTCCTTGCGGGGCGGCGCGTGTCTGCTGCAGGAGGCTTTGATCCGGGCGTCGGCCGTCGCACCCATGAGGCGAATTTGCGCGGTAGTTGCCGCACAGCATCGACGCTGGTGGCATGCGCCCCTCCTGTCTCTGCCGAAACACAATGTCGTCGTTCAGCCCGAAAACCGCGGCACGGCATTCGGCATTCTATTGCCCCTGCTGCGGGTATTGGCTCGCGACGCGAACGCCAACGTCGTGGTGTTGCCGGCCGACCATCATCTTCTGAATGAAGATACGTTGGCACGCTCACTGCGGCAAGCCGCCGACCTTGCCGCGGCCGACGCTGACGCGATTTACCTTCTGGGTGCCGAACCCAACGAACCCGACCCGGGATTCGGTTATATCGTGCCTGATCATAGAAACGGCTATAAGCCCTCTCGCGTAACGCAGTTTGTCGAAAAGCCGGATGCGCAGCTTGCGCGCTCGCTTCTGAACCGTGGCGCACTGTGGAACATGTTCATTCTCGCAGCCTCGGGCCGCGCGCTGATGAAGGTTTTTCGGCAGTCGCTCGCGAACCATGTCCGGGCGATGGAGTCCGCATTGGACGGGCACGGAAGTGAGGGCAGTGATTCCATGGCGCTTGCGGCGCTCTACCATAATTTGCCGACCGTGGATTTCTCCCGCAATCTTCTCGAGCAGCACGATTCGGTTCTGCGGGTCGTGCCGGTGCCGCATTGCGGCTGGTCGGACCTAGGTACACCTGAGCGGGTGGCCGAGACGCTGCGTCGTCTTCCGTCCGAATGGCCGGAGCAAAACATTGCCGGCGAATCGGTGCCTTATATGAATCTCGCAGCCCAGAATTCGCGATTGCAGGAATATCTCGAGGCGGCATTTGCATCAAGCGAACAAACCGCCGTTTGATTTGATCGCGCGGGCGGCAATCGGTTGAAGAACGCGGCGGGCAAGTGGACACTGCCGGAGGTCGAACTGTGAACACCAAAGATCGCATCTGGATCGCCCCCGTGCGCGGTCGGCTACCGCGGCGCTACGAAGTCACGGACAATCGCACGCCGGCTCAAAAGTGGCGACAGTTGGGGTGGCTGCTCTTGGGCTGCGCAGCGGTGTCGGGGCTGATCTGGTGGAGGCTCATGTGAACGACGCGCAGATGCGCGACGCGCAGATGCGCCGCATGCGACGCCGTCAATGGGCCGCGAGCATGAGTTCATTCGCGGCATCTTCGAATTCCAGATTATCGAGGTGCCTGCACATGATGCCGTAGGACGCGGCTCCCATGAAATGCTCGAGCTGCGGGCCGATATCGCTGAAGCGATCCAGCGCCGCGGGATTCTGCTGGCGCAACAAGGCATCGAGTTCAACGAGTAGGCCCGGCCCGGGCTCGCCGCCGGCGCCCCCGGCGCAGCCGCCGTCCTCGATACGCGCCGCGAGGAACACGCGTTCGGCGCTCGAGCGCACGCGCTGCAGTTCCACCGCGAGCCGCTTCGCCAGGATCCCGGCTCGTTCGATCCGGCCGGAAGCGCAGGCGGTTTCCAATTCGCCCGCAAGTTCCACAACGGCGTTTGCGCCGAGCATGCATGCCCCGCCTCTCAAGCGGTGAATGCTTCGAATGTAATTCTCCCTAACACCGGCGTCCTGCGCCGCGGCGGGAATCGCGACGTCGATGGACTCACCCAGCAGACGCTCGAGCATCTGTCTGAACAGCGTCGCGTCATCGCACCAGCGATCGCGCGCCGCCGCGGTATCAATGCCGTCGATTTCAGGCCAACGCGCGGCTAGGTTCGACACTGCCCGGGTGCCTCCGCATCCCGCGTTCCCCAGCGGCTCATCAAGAGGCCTTGCACGTCCTGCGGCGGTGCCGGGCGGGCGAAGAGATACCCTTGCACTTGCAAGCATCCCAGATCCCGCAGCATTCGGAACTGCTCTTCCGTTTCCACGCCTTCCGCGATGACGCTGACGCCCAGGTCTTTGCCCAGCGCAATGATCGATCGCACGATCGCCGCGTCCTTCCTCGTCGTGGTCAAGTTATGAATCAGGGATCTATCCAATTTCAGTCGATCGACGGGCAGCCGGGACAAATAACTGAGACTGGAATACCCGGTCCCGAAATCGTCAATGGCAATGCGCACCCCAAGCTCCTTCCATTGTCCGAGGCAGTCGAGCACGGCCTGCGGGTTCCTCATCAACGAGCCTTCGGTAATTTCCAGCTCCAGCCGCTCCGCGGGAAAGCGCGCGCCTTCCACAGCCCGCCGAATCACCGCACACATGTTCGCGTCTATCTGGTGCGTAGACACATTGACGCACAAGGTCGGAGGCAACTCGCCGGGAACATGCCACCACGCCGCGGTTTCGCATGCATGCTCGAGCGCCCAGGCGCCCAGCGCGCCGATCAATCCCGTCTGTTCTGCGAGTGGAATGAAGACGCGGGGCTCCACCACATCGCCGTTGGCGCGAAACCATCGAGCGAGCACCTCGATACCGCAAACGCGGCCGCCGTGCACTTCGAATTGCGGCTGGTAGTGCAGCGTCAACTCACGGTTTTCAACGGCGCGGCACAGATCCATCCTGAGCCGCAACCGCCGCTTGGCGTCGAGTGCCGCGTTGCCCGCGTAGCATTGCAGACCACCGTGGCCTCTGGAGTTTGATTCGTGCATCGCCGCGTTGGAATTGCGCAGCAGGGTCTCGTAATCGCTCCCATCGATTGGAAAGATCGCCATGCCGGCGCTGGCCGTGAGTCGCAGGTCCTGTCCCCCGACATTGCGCGGTTTCGCCAGTGCGTCGAGGACTTGCCGTACCGGCCCGATTGCGGCGCTCGCGCTCGCGAGTCCCGGCATGACGACAATGAATTTACTGCCGCCGGCGCGCACCACAATGGCCTGCGGGTCCAACTCGGCGCGCAATATCGAGGCGACGCTTTTGATTGCCTCGTCGCCCTCGTCACTGCCGTAGGCCTCGCACACCGAGCGGAATTCGTCGAGATCCAACGAGATGAGCGCGAACGCACGGTGACTTCGCCGGGCCTGTCTCATCAGGCTGCGAAATATTCCGCCAAGGTAGGCAAGGTTCGGCAGGCCCGTCAATGCGTCGTGGTTGTCGACGGCGGCGCGCGCCGCCGGCATGGCGCGAAGGTTTATGGAGGCAAGGGCGGCTCCCGCCCGCCGGTACCGGGCGGATGGGGCAATAAAATCCTTATGCTCGAGAAAGTGGGCTACGCTGCTTTCGTTCATAAGTTGTTCCTGGAGGTTCCGGCGGCTTACGCTCCAGAGCAGTCTAAGGGCAGGCAATTGCCGGCGATGTAGGGAGACTGTGACAATTTGAATCCCGCCCGGATCCAGCGGACTTGCGTCGCAATAATCATCAACAGGGCGCCATTGCATGTTGAATGGCGAAGCGAATCAGCGTGGCTCGATCGGACACTCCGAGCTTCTGCATCAGGCGGCTTCTGTAGGTGTCTATGGTTTTCGGCGAGAGCGACAATTGCAGCGCGATCTGCGCGCTTGAAAGCCCCTCCACGGTCCGATGCAGCACTTCGCGCTCGCGCGCACTGAGGCGCTCCAGGGGGCTCCGTGCATCGGAGTCATTCGGACTGTCGCGGCTGAATACAGCCGCGATGGACGGGCTGAGGTATCGCTTGCCGGACAACACCGTTCGCACCGCGGTCACCAGCTCTGAGCCCGCCGCCTCCTTGATCACGTAGCCGTGCGCGCCCGCGCGCAGCGCGCGGTGGACATGCTCGGATGTGTAGCAGGCGGACAAGACGATGATTTTGGTTTGTGGAAGCGAAGCGAGAATACGCAGGGTTGCGTCAATTCCATTGAGAATCGGCAGGACGAGATCCATGATGACCAAGTCCGGCCTCAGACGTTGCGCGGCCGACACCGCTTGCTCGCCGGTCGCCGCGAGCCCGACGACATCCATACCCTCCTGACGTCGCAGCAGGGATCTAATGCCATCGCGCACGATGCCGTGATCGTCGACCACCAGTATGCCGGCCGGCGACGGCATGGGCTTCACGCCGTCAGCCGTCCGCCAAGGCTTTCATCGCGCGGTCCGCCCGGCAGGCTCTCGCGCAACAACTCGGCTCCGAGCTGGAAATCCAGATTGTCAATGGCTTCACGAAGGCGCTCGAACCTCACCGCCCCCACGAGTTCCCTCAGGGACGGGGACATCGACGCGAATCTATCGATCGCCGCGAGATTCTGGCACTCGAGCAGCGCGCGCAGTTCATCGATCTGAGCGTTGTCGATGGCCGGGCTATTGGCGGCCTGGGCATCCAGATAAGCATTCCGTTCCGGCCGTTCCAGCAAGAGCTCCGTGTCTTCGCGCAACGCGGTGAGCGCCTGCGCCAGTTGGGTCAGGATCCCCTCCACGTCGGCTGGCGGGGATTCCTGGAGCGCAATCTCGGCTGCGCCCGCGAGCCGCATGACTTTGGTCGCGCCGATCATGCCGGCGCTGCCCTTGAGCTTGTGCGTGCGTCCCTGCAGCTCGCTTCGCGCGGCCTGATCCTCGGGTGCCGCCGCGATGGGCAATGCCAGATCCGCGAATTCCCGCAGCATGCGGGCCAGCAGCGATTTGAACAGGGACAGGTCGTCTCCGAACATCTGCTGAACGACGCCGGCGTCGATGGACGGCATCAGAGGCCTGTCGGCAGCCTGGCTGTCGCGTTTCATGTCGAGGATGACCATCGGGATGGGTTCGCCCCGCGCCACTTCCACGAGCCGTCGCACCTTGCGGATCAGTGCCTGAGGATCGAACGGTTTGCTGATGAAATCATTCATTCCGGCCTCGAGCGCGCGCTGCCGCTCGCCGACCAGCGCACCTGCCGTGAGCGCCACGACCGGAAGCGACTCCAACTTCAGTTCACCTCGTATGCGGCGCGTTGTCTCGTTGCCGTCCAAGGTGGGCATCTGCACGTCCATGAGCACGACATCGAGGAGCTCGGAATGCAGGCGCACGTGCGCCAGAGCTGCCAGGCCGTCGGAGCAGGTCGCAACGATTGCACCCTGTTTTTCGAGAATGCGCTGCGCGACCTCCAGATTGATGTCGCTGTCATCGACGACCAGCACGCGCACCCCGGCCAGCCATTGTGCATGCAGCTCGTCGAAATTGGTGGACTGCAACACGCGTTCAAGACTGTCAGGCCGCTTAGACACGGCGGCGTTGACCGCGTTGAAAAGCGCCGAGCTGGTCAACGGCCGCATCAAAAGAACATCCGCCTTCCGCATGAGCCGCTCGTGCTCCACATGCGATTGCATCCGGTCGGCAACCACGATCGCCGGGGGCAATTCGCAGTGAGCGCATTCTTTTTCGAGGCGTGCAATCAATTGATGTGCGTCCATATCGTGCAGGTGCAGCTCCACGATCAGCACGTCCGGCCAGGTCTGCGGCTGGGTGTTGCTCATGATCGTGAGCAACTGCTCGCCGGTTTCGGCCACTTGCGGGCTCCAACCCAGCGCACGCGCCATGGCGACCAGGCGATCCGGTGCGTCACCGCTCGAATCGGCGATGAGGATTCTCAAGCCATGTTCGGTGAGCGTGCCGTCGATGTCATGCGCGATTCGAAGTGGAATTTCGATCCAAAAAGTGCTGCCCACCTTGACGGTGCTGGTGACGCCGATTTCACCGCCCATCAGTTCGACAAATCGGCGCGCGATCGACAGTCCCAACCCGGTGCCGCCAAAGCGACGTGTCGTGGACGCATCGGCTTGAGTGAATGGCGTGAACAGACCCTTGATTGCCGCGGGTTCGATGCCGATGCCGGTATCCCGCACCGTGCAGCGCAACCGGATGCGGTCGGCGCTTTGTTCGGTGCACGATACCTTGAGCTCCACGTGACCGGATTCCGTGAACTTGATCGAATTGCCGAGCAGGTTGGTGAGAATCTGGCGCAGGCGCGACGCATCGCCCTTGACTATGCGCGGCATGGCGGGCGCGCACTGTACGACAAGCTCGATTCCCTTTGCCACCGCCTGCGGGGAGAGCATCTGGCCGAGGTCCCGCACGAGTTCCGGCAGATCGAAGGGTTCGTCCTCCAGTGACATCTCACCCGCCTCGATCTTCGACAGGTCGAGCACATTGTTGATGACGCCCAGCAGTGCCCGGCCGCCAAACTGGATTTTCGACAGAAGCTGGCGCTGGTCCTCGTTCAGCATGGTGTGTTCGAGCAGGTACCCGAGTCCGATGACGGCATTCAAGGGCGTGCGGATTTCATGGCTCATATTGGCCAGAAATTCGCTTTTCGCGCTGTTCGCATGCTCCGCTCGATGCGTCGCCTCGCGCAGCGACCGCTCGTACTGCTTGCGCTCCGTGATTTCACGCGCCGCGGCGAAGACGCCTTGCAGTCTCCTGTCGCGATCATAGAAAGTCGTCGCGTTGTAGGATACGACGGTTTCCTTGCCATCCCGGTCGCGCACGGTCAATTCGTAATCGGTGACTTTTCTTTTGCTCAGCGCCAATCTGATGCCGGCCTCGGCTCGCTGCGGATCGGTGAAAAACGTCTTGAACGGGGCGCCGATCAACTCGTCGCGCGTGCAGCCCGTCAGCGCCTCCATTTGTTTGTTGACGTCGGTGATGATGCCGGGCGCGTCGGTGGTCATCAATGCGTCGATGTTCGATTCGAACAAGGAGCGGGTGTAGAACTGGTGATCGCGCAGGCGCTGCGCCAGCTGCGTCTGCTCTGCCTCGATCTGCTTGCGCGCGGTATTGTCGGTGCCGATCAGCAGGTAGCCGATGATCGCGCCTTCCGCATCGCGCAGCGCCGTGATCGACACGACGGCGGGAAAACGGCTGCCATCCTTGCGGATATAGGTCAGTTCGTAGATATCCTCGATGCCTCGGGAGGCCTTGAAGACCAGCGCCTCGAAGCCCGGCGCGATCTGGGTTTCGAGCTCCGCGCTCAGGGCTTCCGCGCGCGCGATGACTTCCTGCGGATCGGAGATGTCGGCGGGCGTGACCTTGTTCATCACCTCTTCCGCGGTATATCCCAGCATGCGCTCGGCGCCCACATTGAAGATCTGGATGACGCCGTTGGCGTCGGTGGCGATGCTCGAGAAATTGGCGCTATTGAAAATCGCCCGCTGCAGGGCCCCCGCCTTGAGCAGCGCATCCTCCGCTCGCTTGCGCGCGGTATTGTCGGTGCCGATCAGCAGGTAGCCGATGATGGTGCCGTCCGCATCGCGCAGCGCCGTGACCGAGACGACGGCGGGAAAGCGGCTGCCATCCTTGCGGATATAGGTCAGCTCGTATATGTCCTCGATGCCCCGGGAGGCCTTGAAGACCAGCGCCTCGAACCCGGGCGCAATCTGCGTCGCAAGCTCCACGCTCAGGGCTTGCGCGCGCGCGATGACTTCCTGTGGATCGGAGATGTCGGCCGGCGTAACCTTGTTCATGACCTCTTCGGCGGTGTAGCCCAGCATGCGCTCGGCGCCGACATTGAAGATCTGGATGACGCCCTTGGCATCGGTGGCGATGCTCGAGAAATTGGCGCTCTTGAAGATCGCGCTCTGCAGCGCCCCCGCCTTGACCAGCGCTTCTTCCGCCTGCTTGCGCGCGGTGTTGTCGGTGCCGATCAAAAGGTAGCCGATGATCGCGTCGTCCGCATCGCGCAAGGCGGTGACCGATACGACCGCCGGAAAGCGGCTGCCATCCTTGCGAATGTACGTCAGCTCGTAAATATCCTCGATGCCGCGCGAGGCCTTGAAAACGAGTGCCTCGAAGCCCGGCGCAATCGGGGTCTCGAGTTCGTCGCTCAGTGCTCTGGCGCGCGCCATCACCTCCTGGGGGTCGGAAATGTCGGCCGGGGTTATCTTGTTCAGCACCTCTTCCGCGGTGTAGCCCAGCATGCGCTCGGCGCCAACATTGAAGATCTGGATGACGCCCTTGGCGTCGGTGGCGATGCTCGAGAAATTCGCGCTGTTGAAGATCGCGCTCTGCAGGGCCCCCGCCTTGAGCAGCGCCTCTTCGGCATGCTTGCGCGCGGTGTTGTCGGTGCCGATCAGAAGGTAGCCGATGATGGTACGGTCGGCATCGCGCAGCGCCGTGACCGACACGACGGCGGGAAAGCGGCTGCCATCCTTGCGGATATAGGTCAGCTCGTAGATATCCTCGATGCCCCGGGAGGCCTTGAACACCAGCGCCTCGAAGCCCGGCGCGATCTGCGTCGCAAGCTCCACGCTCAGGGCTTGCGCGCGTGCGATGACCTCTTGGGGATCGGAGATGTCGGCCGGCGTGATCTTGTTCAGCACC
>Ga0210408_10006013_pt1 | contig 10547 bp, 2 predicted proteins | sample IncBWH4MmetaG_FD_155471 | JGI IMG/M metagenome (GOLD analysis project Ga0210408, IMG submission 155471) | Forest soil microbial communities from Barre Woods Harvard Forest LTER site, Petersham, Massachusetts, United States - Inc-BW-H-4-M | ecosystem: Environmental > Terrestrial > Soil >...
GTCACGAACGCCAGCGCCGACCAGTAGGTCAGAAGCACGGCACCGATCGCGCCGACCAGCGAGGGGATGCGATACACCCAGATCCGCAGCTCTGCGCGCGGCAGGCCGAGCGCGGAGGCGGTTTCGACGGCAGCGGATTGCAGCCAATAGATGCCGACCGGTTTCTTGTAGCGGACGTCGTCCTGGAAGCGGATATCGACGAAATCGCCGGTCTCGACCATTTGCTTGGTCGCCTGCGCGAACCGCGCCTCGTCGCGATCGATCGGCGGGATGTTGAAAAACCCGGGCAAAAACAGCAACAGGCCGCACAAAAGCAGGAATGCGGTCGCGCGCAGGTGACTGACAGTGACGAAGTCGATCACCCGGACCAGCCGGTTACCCGGATTTACCAGGTTCTTCGGCTCGCGCGGCTCTCCAAATCGGGGGCGGGCATAGGTCTCGACCATCGGTTCCGCATACGCCGAAACCGCTATGCCCACAACCGCTTAGGGGTGTCTCTATTGAATTCTGACGACAACTGTGTCGGCGGCGCCCACAGCGTCGATCACGGTCAAGCGGGCAAAGCCCGGTCCCGGCGGGTCGATCAGGCGCTGGCGGCGGCCGTCGATTTCGCCCACCGACATACCGTTCACCAGCATCGTCATCGGCAGCACGCCGCCGGCGATCTTGACCGGCATGGCGGCAGAGGAAGCGTCGGTGGTGCGGTCGACGTCGATACGCGAGCCATTGAGCGGGAACTGGATGTGGGGCGCCTGCTCGCCGCCGGTGCGGACCAGCTCGCCGACAGGGCGGAACCGGCGCAGCGGCAGCGGAAGCTTTGCATTGCTTGCCAGCAGCGCGCCCTTTGGCGGTTTGGGCAGTGGCGCCGGAAGCTTGCCGATGCGCGCAAAGGCGTCGAACAGGATCGGCGCCGCAACGGCCCGCCCGATCAGACCCGGTACCGGCGCGCCATCCGGGCGACCGACCCAAACGCCGATGGTCATGCGGCCATCGAAGCCGACCGACCAGGCGTCGCGATAGCCATAGCTGGTGCCGGTCTTGAAGGCGATGCGGCCATGCACGCCGTTCTGCGGCGGCGGCGTGCCCAACAGCACGTTGCTGACCTGCCAGGCCGCAACCTGATCCAACAGCCGCAAGGGTTCGCGCTGATCATCGCGCGCGGTCACGATCTCGCGCAGCGGCCGGGTCGTTCCGAGCCGCGCCAGCCCGGCGTAGAGCTGCGCCAGATCCTGCAAGGTGACGCCGACGCCGCCAAGCCCCATCGCAAGGCCCGGCGCTTCCTCCTTCGGCAGCACCAGATTGACGCCGGCCTGCCGCAACCGCGACGACAGGCGGCTGGAACCGACACGGTCGAGCAAGGCGATGGCCGGCACGTTCAGCGATAATTGCAGCGCGCGCTTGACCGGCACCGTGCCCTGATAGGTCATGTCGAAATTTTCCGGCGCGTAAGAGCCGAAGCGGAGCGGGCGATCGTCGATCAGGCTCTCGGGATGAACGAAGCCATCTTCGAAAGCGAGGCCGTAGATGAACGGTTTTAGCGTCGATCCCGGCGATCTGACCGCGCGGGTCATGTCCACCTGCCCTGCGCGGCTATCGTCGAAGTAATCGGCCGAACCAATCCGGGCGAGCACGTCGCCACTCTCATTGTCGACCACCACGATGCCGACCGAGATATTCGGCCCCAACGCCATCGCGCGATCCCGCGCCAAGGGCTCAAGCACCTTCTGCAGGCCCGAATCCAGCGTCAGCTTGATGATGGGGGCGTCCTTCATCGTGGCGATCGCCCGGTCGGACGAATGCGGCGCCAGGATCGGCATCGGCTTGCGCAATCGCGGCACCGGCACCGCCTTCGCTTGCGCGGCGTCGTCCTTGGAAACGCGGCCCTCCTCCACCAGGCGATCGAGCACGCGGTCGCGCGCCGCGCGGGCGGCGTGCGGATATCGATCGAGCCTTCTGGTTTCCGGAGACTGCGGCAACGCGACCAATAGCGCGGATTCCGCGAGCGACAGGCGCTTCGGCTCCTTGCCGAAATAGGCGATTGAAGCAGCACGGATGCCCTCGAGATTGCCGCCGAACGGCGCCAGCGCCAGATACAAATCGAGGATCTGGTCCTTGCTCATCCGTCGCTCGATCTCGAGCGCGCGCACGATCTGCCGCAGCTTTGCATAAACCGAACGCTGGCGGCGCGGTTCCATCAAGCGCGCCAGCTGCATGGTGATGGTCGAGCCGCCGGAGACGATGTGGCCCTCCGTCGCGAGCTGAAACGCGGCACGCGCCAGCGCCAACGGATCGACGCCGGCATGGCTGCGAAAACGCTGGTCTTCGAAGGCCAGCAGCAATTTGAGATAGGTGGGATCGACGCCGGCTCTCGCATCGACCGACAACCGCCAGCGTCCGTCGGCCATGGCGTAGGCGCGCAAGAGCTTGCCGTTGCGGTCGACGATGGTGACGGAGACTTCGCTTGCCTGCGCGAGCGGCAACGGCCCGAGCGAGACGACCCAGGCTGTGAAGGCGGCTCCAATTAGGACGAGCGAGAGGGCCGCAGCCGCCGCTATGCGCGTGGCGCGCCGCCTACCCCCGCCGTCATGGCCGGGCAAAGCCGTCTGAAGGACGGCGTCGCTTCGCTCGCCTATGTCCCGGCCATCCACGTCTTGCTTTTCCGCGGCAGCCAAGGTCGTGGATGGCCGGGACAAGCCCGGGCATGACGGAGAGTTCTTGTCACCCACAGCACTCATTTGGCGGTGCGCACCTCAACGGTGCCGGTGCCGGTGCGGCCGTAACGCGAGGGATTGTACATGTCCTCGACATAGGCCTGCGGCAGCACATATTTGCCCGGCGCTACCGCGCGCACGACATAGGCGACCGTGAACACCGCCTTCGCGTCGGCGGCGCGGTCGATCGCCGCGGTGAAGCGGTCATCGCGAAATTCGGTGTTTTCCGGCTCCTCGCCATCCTCGATCCAGTCGAGCGTGCCGGTATCGCCGGAGGAGACGAGATGCGGGTTGTCGATCTCGAGACCTGCGGGCAGATAGTCCGACACCATGATATGACCGAACTCCGGCTTGGCCTCGGTAACCCTGAGCACCACCGCAAAGCGATCGTTCTGCCTGACCTTCGAGACGTCGGCCGGCTTGCCGTCGAGCGTGAAGTAGGTGCGCTCGATCTTGAAGCCGTTCGAGGCCGCCGGCTCCGGCGTGATCGGCGAGCCGGAGACCGACACCACCGCCTGCACCGGTGCGTCACCGGTATTGGTGATCCTGATCGGCTTGTCCGCCATCTCGGTCGCGTTGTAGCTGCGATAAAGCGCGGTCTTGATCGGCGTCCCATCGAGGTCGAGCGTCAGCGTCTCTTTGGCCAAGGCGCGGGCGGCCAGCACCATCCAGGCGTTTTCCTGGGTCGAGGTGTATGGCGTGAGCCCGCGCGCGGCCTCAACCCGCATCACCGCCTGGGTCAGCGTCGCGCGCGGCGCGTTGCCTTCGCCGGCCAATGAGACGAGTGCTGCGGCATCGCGCAGCGCCGAACCGTAATCGACCCGGCCGAACTCCAGCGCGGGCTTCGGCGCAAGGCTGTCGAGCGCTGCGGCATAGACCCGCTCCGCCCGGTTGCGGTCGCCGACCAGCGCCAGCGCCGCCGCCAGTTGCGCTTTCGCGATTGGGGTGGCCAGATTGTTCAGCTTGGTGTCGGCGAGATAGCGCAGGTCGCCGATTGGAGCCGCGCCGTTTCGCGCCAGCACGTAGAGGCCGTAAGCGAGATCGCGCCCGCCGTCCTTTTCCGGCTCGTTCGCATTGACCACCGAATTGCGGATGCGGTCGAGCGCGCTCTTGAACAGAACGTCCGGCACCGCAAATCCCTTTTCCCGGGCGCGCGTCAGGAAGTCCGTGACATAGGCATCGAGCCAGGCATCGTCGCCGCCGGCCGACCACAGCCCGAACGAACCGTTCGAGCCCTGCCGCGCCAACAGCCGGTCGATCGAATCCCTGATGCGCTGGTCGACCTCGGTGTCCGTGGCAAGATGAGCGCCTGCGGCCAGATCGTTGACGTAAAGCAGCGGCATCGCGCGGCTCGTGATCTGCTCCGAACATCCGTGCGGATAGCGGTCGAGCGCCTTTAAGATGGTCGCTGCATCGAGCGCGGTGGAAAGGCCCGCCGACAATGAAACGCTGCCGGTGCCCGGCACGAGATCGGAGAACATGTCCGCGGTCAGCGTCAGGCTCTCACCCTTCGCCAAGGTCCGGATCGAGCGGCGCGCCAGGATCTGCGTTGCGGCCTTGACGTCGAGCGCATAGTGCCGCGCCAAGGTGAGGCCTTCCGGCCCCTTGATGTCGACGTCGAGCTGCGCGGTGCCGGCGCCGCCGGCGTCGAGCACCAGCGACACCGAACTACGCTGCTTGGCGGCGAGCCTGACGGTGGTCGCGGGATTGCCCGATACCGTCACCGGTCCAGATGCCCTGACGTTGATGGTGTAGTCGCCTGCGGCACCCTCGACGTTGTCGACATCAAAGCTCATGGTGCCGTGATCGCCGTTGAGCAGAAAGCGCGGCAGGGTCGCTGTCAGCACCACCGGATCGCGCACCGTGACGTCGGTGTTGGCGCGGCCGAGTTTTGTGGCGGTCCAGGCCACCGCCATCACCCGCGCGGTGCCGGCGAATTCCGGAAGGTCGAAACTGATCTCGGCGGTGCCGTCGGCTGCCACCGTGACGATGCCGGAATAGAGCGCGAGCGGCTTTTGCGTCGGCGGGCTGCCTTGCAGCTCGGCGCCGGCATCGCCGCCCGACTTGATCTGGCCGCGGGTGCCCTGCATGCCGTCGATCAACTGGCCGTAGAGATCACGGATCTCCGAGGTCATCTGGCGCTGGCCGAGATAGTAATCGTCGGGCGCCGGCGGCTTGTAGTTGGTCAGATTGAGAATGCCGACATCGACGGCGGCAACCACCACCTTGGCGTCCTCGCCCGGGTTGAGGCCGCCGAGCTTGACCGGAATCTTCAAGCTCGAGTTCGGACGCACCAAGGCCGGTGGCGACAGTTTTACTTCAAGCGTGCGCGCCGTCTTGTCGATCCCGAACCATTTCAGGCCGATCGCCCTTCCCGGCATCCGCAAGGCCGCGGCATCGAGCGGGCGGCGCAACGTCGCCACCACATAGGCGCCGGTGCCCCAATCCTTAGCCACCGGAATCTTGACCTGGGCCGTGCCTTGCTTGACGTCGATCGTCTGCGTCGTCAACAGCCGGTCGCCGACCACGTTGACGGTCAGCTTTCCGGCGGTGCGCGCATCGACCGACACCACCATGGTGTCGCCGGACTGATATTCCGGCTTGTCGATCGAGGTTTCCAGCAAGTCCGGCGTGTCGGCGCTGCCGTCGGAATACCAGCCGACGTCGAACTGCACCGACGTTAGCAGACCATCGGCCTCGCTCGACTTCACGTCGAGGCGATAGCGACCCGGCTGCGGCGACAGCGTGATCCGCGCCGGCTGGTCGGCGGCAATGGTGAGATCGCCGTCGGCGACGCGCGTCGTCGATTTGACCGGCTCATATTCCCAGTAGGAATTCTGCCGGTACCATTGATAGCGGGATTCGAGCTTCAACAGCTCGTAGCGCAAGCCCTCGCGGACCAAGGTCTTGCCGTCGGGGCTGGCGAAGATCACGTCGAAGGCGGCCTTGTCGCCCTCGGGAACGCTCTTGTCGCCGAACAGCGGCTTGACGCCGATCATGGCCGCGGCCGGCGCCACCGGCAGCACCAGCTTGCGCTCGACCGCGCGGCCACCGGCCTCCGCCATCCGGATGAAGATCTGCGCTTCCTGCGGGCGTGTCGAAGTCGGCTGCTTGGCAAGACTGACCGGGAATGTCGCCACGCCGTTGGCGTCGGCCTCCGGCAGATTCTCGATCGGAGTGCGCTCGTTAGAGGTGGTCTCTTCGTCCGCAACCCCGAACTGGTAGCCGGCAAAGCCCGGCCGTTCCGCCGATGGCGCGACCAGCAGGTCGCCTTCGAGCTGCAGGCCGGAGGCGGGCGCGCCATAGAGGAAATGGCCATCCACCTTGAGCTCCACCGGAGCCTCGGCTTTGATCAGCTTGTCCTTGGACGTTAAGTCGAATTCGATGCGATCGGGGACGTAGTCCTCGACCATGAAGGTGGTCTCGCCGACAGAAGCGCCCTTGGGGTCGGTGAACGCCCGCACCCGCCAGGTACCGGTCGGGACAGCGGAATTGAGCGGGACCGACAGCGACCGGCCGCCCGCGCCCTGATCGGCCAACACCGCGCGGCGGAATTCGACGCCGTCGGGACGCTCGATGACGAGCGTCAACGGCCCGCCGGTCAGGGCATTGCCCTGGCCATCGCGCAACAGCGCCGTGAGGAACACGGTCTCGTTGGAGCGATAGACGCCGCGCTCGGCGTAGACGAAGGCATCGGCGCCAACAGGCACTTCCCGGCCCTTGACGCCGCGATCTGAAAGATCAAACGCGCTCGATTTCAGGCTGAGGAAGGCATAATCGGTCTTCTCGCCGGTGACCGTGAGCATGGCCGGCGACAACCCGCCCTCGCCGCGCGCCAGCCCCGCCTCGAACAGCGCGTGCCCGGAATCGTCGGTCTTGCGGGTGGCGAGGATCTCGTTGTTGCGCGCGATCAGCCGCACCTCGGCCTTGCCGACCGCGTCCGTCGAGGCCAGCGAATTGACGAAGACATGAATGCCGTCATTGCCGGAAAACGCCGTGATGCCGAGGTCGGAGACGATGAACCATTGCGTCGCAAGCTGGCTGTCGTCGTCGCTGGCCGGGGTTTTGGGCGCTGCCGTCATGACATAGACGCCCGGCTGCAGGTCGCCCAGCGCAGAATCGACCGGGAATGCCGTGGTGACGTCCTGATTGAGCGTGGTGGCGGTCGCAAGCTCGCCCGACCAGACTTTTACGCCACGCTCGCCGCCAAGGCTGGAAAGCTCGTATCGGTTCAGGCTGCGCTGGAAATCGCTGTCGATCACGGTGTTGATCAGGTTGCGATCGCCGATCCGGAATACGTTCACCGTCGCCGCCGGCGTGTTGACGCTGACGAGCGGAATGCCGCGCTGGCCGGTGCGCGGCAGCACATAGGCGCGCCCGGTGAAGCGCACGAACGGCTTGCGGTCGCGCACATAGATGTTGAATTCGGCCGATTTCGGCAAGGTTTCCTTCACCGTGGACGGCAGGCCGGCGCGCAGGTTGATGTTGTAGCGCTCGCCATGCTTCAGCCCGTCGACACAGAGCTGCTTGCCTTCCGAGATCAGCGCCGGCTTGTCGGCGCCGGCCAGCGCAAGGAACGGGGCAAAGTCGGTGCGCTTGGCAAGCTCTTCGGAGAACTGGAAGCAGGCGCGCGGCGAGGCTGCGTCCGAATCCACGGTGTAGTCCATCAGCCGGAAGCCGTGCTCGTCGCGCAGCTTTTCATAACTGCCGCGGACCTCGGCGACCTCGCGCATGTCGAGCGACATCCGCAAGGCATCCAGCGCCGGCCGCCACAGCTTGCGTTCGGACAAAGCACGGCCGAGCACCGCGAGCGCATCGGCTTCATCGGCGGCATTGCCGGCGCGCTGGTAGGCGATGTAGGCCGCGGTCGAGGCGCGTTCCCAAAAGAAGGTCTGCTCGCTCGTGGTGGCGGGACGGATCTGGAAGATGGTGCGGGCGAGCCGCAGCCAGTTGCCGCTGTCCTCCGGGGTCGTGGCCGCGATCTGTCCCAGGATTTGCAGGCCGGCGCGGAAATCGTTGCGCTTGAAGGCGGCATCGGCGTCGCTGCGCAAGCTCGCGCCGGACTTGGCGACGGCGCCGGCCTCGCTCTTGATCTGGGCCTCGAGCTTGATCGCCGAATCCGCGAGATCGTCGCGCCTGAAGGCCTTGTCCGCCGCCTGCGCTGTGACGAGGCCAAGCGCCAGCGTTGCGCAAAGCGTTGCGGCGCGAACCAAACCGATCATGATGGAACTCCATGGGCCGCGAACAAACGTCGCGTGACGATGAGAAAGTGCGCGAAAAGGTGACGGACTCAAGGCATACATTAGGAGCAGCGAAAACGTCGCATGCGACATGGCGGTGACACGCCTTTGGGTTGCGACCGGCAAACGACAGTGGCCGCAGCATTGCGTTACCGGCGAGCTGGGGTTAGCCCACGGTTTGGCTTTGTCGCTGGCCCGTGGAAAACGGTTCGGGGCAGGCTTTCCCGGGGAGCGGATTTTTCATATTGGCAATGCTATGAAGGTTGATAGCGATCCGGTCGCCGGCCGATCCCATAGCTCAACTGGATAGAGTAGCGGATTTCTACTCCGCGGGTTGCAGGTTCGAGTCCTGCTGGGATCGCCAATAAAATCAATTATTTATGCGATCTCTCTAATCCGGGCATGTCCGCCCTCGCCCGCCCACAAGAGATCACCTTCGACGACATGCGCCGAGTCCGGCGTTCGCGGCGTCCTCGTCTATGGCTCGGATTACAAGTGCAGCCATTCGATCAATGCAGATTCGCGATAGACCCTGTCGGCGTATCCGTTGGTCCAGCGTAGTCCAGATTCATGCCGTTAACTTGGCATGAAACCGAGCTTATTCCGGTCGTGATATTAAAACCGTTACTACGCGGAGTCTCCACGGTAGAAAAATCATAAAATATGCCACCGACGTTTTGGTTACCGAGATGAACGGTCCCCAAATGGATCGCGAGCTTCGTGACGTGGCTTGCACCGCCCGATCCAGGACAATCGAATGAGCAGTTCTTTCCGTTAGCGCAGGAATATCGCCACTCAAAGGCGATTTCAAAATCTCTGGGATAGGACGGACCTGCCTCTACACTTCTTCCCTCCTGAGCTGACACAGACACCGAAGGCCAGCCAACAAACAGGGCTGCCCCCAAAACCAACGCATGAAAACTCTTGAATGCCATTCAACCCGCGCCTCTCGCTCCCCACCATGTGCTCACGGGTGCCCTTGGCCCCAAGCTCTAGCGGCTTCACGATCAATCAAATCGGCGAGATTATGGGCGAATGCCAGCCACCCGCCAGGAAAAGATCACGTTCGGAGAGATGCGCGCCGCTGCCGGGGCTAGTCACAACTCGGCGTAGCGATAAACCTTCGTATCGGTCCGTGATCCCTTTAGATGCCTGACGTTTACCTACGTTCAATTGAGCCGCTGATCGCGATTATCTTAGATAGGTGTGCGGTAGCGACCCCCCGGTTCCCCCCAACCCGCTATCGCTGCCCTCCTTGGGCGTTTCCTCCCTAGACTTGGGCCGCTTGTGGCAACGCAAGCGGTCTTTTTTCTAACGCCGATCCCGAGCCGAGTAGCGTTGACGCGGCGTGCACGCTGCTAGGGCTCGTCTGTGAGTCGGATTTCAGTGGGTTGGGGCCGTATTGAGCTTCGCCAGGTTCGTCGTCCAGGAGACGAACATGCCAGGGGGCGGCCGACGCTCTACTCAGCAAGTCTTCCAATAGTCGAGATCGTCTTCTGTCATGGCTGTGCCTCTGAAGCGCCTGCGTTCAAGTTGCTTCCGCCCATCCGGATGCTACAATTCCCGCGAGCGTCAGACTTTTGGCCGGAAGGGACAAAAGGATGCCCGGTAGCGCCCTTGGTGAGATTGGGATTGTGCTTTATCCGGGTGTGCAAGCAGCCTCTGTACACGGGCTCACGGATTTGCTCGGCATCGCGGCAAAGCTCGCGATTCGTCAGCAAAAAGGTGCGCGGTTCCCGCTTCGTGTCACGCATTGGCAATCAGCAAGCAGCGACGACGCCAACCATTCGTGTGTGTATGACAGCAACCCGGATGGGCAAGCGCAGCCGAGCTTCCTGATCATTCCCCCCACCATGGTGGACCTTCCGGATCCCAGTGTTCCCGGCGGTGTGGTCTGCTGGGTGCGGGAGCGTCACGCTGCAGGCGCCAAGATCGTGTCGGTATGCTCGGGCGCTTTTGTCCTCGCCGAAACCGGTCTCGTCGCGGGACGTTCGGTATCGACGCACCCGATTTGTGCGGCGGCGCTCGCAGAGCGGTTTCCGGATATGATGGTCACGACGAGCCAGCGCATCATCGACCATGGCGATGTGATTACGGCAGGTGGCTTTCTCGCGTGGGTCGACGTCGGACTGCATTTGGTGGAGAGGATTCTTGGTGCATCTATCAGGGCGCAAACTGCTCACTTTATCCTTGCGGAACAGGCCGGGAGCAAGGCGCGATACTTCCCAGGCTTCGCTCCCAAACAAGACCATGGCGACATTGCGGTTCTGAAGGCTCAGGAGTGGGTTCACATGAGGGACGGACGGGACGTCGCTTTGGCTTCGATGGCAGCGGCCGCAGGTTTGGAAAGGCGTACGTTTCTCCGCCGGTTCGCAAGTGCTACGGGCACGACGCCAATCGAATATTGTCGAGCCGTTCGCATCGCGCGGGCACGCGAGCTGCTGGAGTGCGGGAATACGCCTCAGAAGGATATCGCACAATCCCTCCGTTATAGAGACGTAGCTTCATTTGCACGCGCCTTTCGCAAGGTTACCGGGTGGGCGCCAGGGAGCTACAGAAAAAAGTTCGGCGCGTATGTTGTGGCGTCTGACCAATC
>Ga0210408_10006014_pt1 | contig 10547 bp, 7 predicted proteins | sample IncBWH4MmetaG_FD_155471 | JGI IMG/M metagenome (GOLD analysis project Ga0210408, IMG submission 155471) | Forest soil microbial communities from Barre Woods Harvard Forest LTER site, Petersham, Massachusetts, United States - Inc-BW-H-4-M | ecosystem: Environmental > Terrestrial > Soil >...
CTACACCGGCCCCAGCAACGCCCCCGCATGGACCATCAACCCCATCACCGAAGAAACACGACGCAACATCACCGGCATCGATGGTAGCCTTGTCGCCATCCAGAACAACAGCGAAACCCCAGAACTCCAGCTCACCAACCTCCACGGCGACATCATCGCCAAAGCCTACCTGTCCGAAACCGCGACCGAACTAGCCGCCAAGGCCGACACCAGCGAGTACGGCGTACCCCTCGTTAGCGCCCCAGCCAAATACGCGTGGCTCGGCGCCAGCGAGCTCCCCACCGAACTCCCCTCCGGCGTAATCACGATGGGCGCCCGCTCCTACGTACCCCAGATCGGACGCTTCCTACAGCCCGACCCCGTCCCCGGCGGTTCAGCCAACGCCTACAGCTACACCTTCGGCGACCCCGTCAACAGCACCGACCCCACGGGCGCATACGTCGAAGGCTCCTACCTAACCGCCGCCAACGATATCCAGAACCGAGAAGCCGTCGAACGCCAAATCGCCCGTGAAGTCGCAGCCCGCGAAGCACTCGCACGGGAGGAGGCCGAACACGCCGCCCGCGAAGCAGCCGGAGCCGCAGCAGCCGCAGCCGGCCCCCAATACGCAGAAGAAGCTGAAGAATGGGAAGAATGGGGAGAAGAAGAAGGCGAATACGAATACGCTGCATGGCATCACGAAGGGCAACCGGGCAGCGAAGAAATTCGAGCCGAACCGGCACTCCTGCTTCAGTCTCTAACCGGGGAAGGGATAGCTAGCAGTGAAAGTTCAGCTGCTTTCGGCTCCGCTATATCGCTTTGCAAAATCAGCACAGAAATGGTTAGGAGTCCATGCGCGCAGAATGCGAGCATATTCGGCAAAGCTTGGAATTGGGTCAAGCACCACGTCCATAAATTGATCGCAACTGCTGTAGCAGGTTTTACTACTGCGGTGATTGCTGGAATCACCGTTGTTGCAACCGTTGGCTGTGAGGCGGGGACAGAGGGTCTCGACACGTTTCACTGTTTGCAAATAGGTGCATTTGGGGCGACGTTGGCGATGGGAGGCGCTATAACAACAATTGCAGCGTGGAAATTAACACGCAATTAGTTTACCATGTCTAAGTCTCGTTTGAAATATAGGAGTAATCTGGAACAAAGTTTTCGGCTAGTGCTTGCTGTGTTTGTAGCACTGTTCTGCATGTTTACAGTGGCAGCAGGCATAGTTACTGGAGAATTCGCTGTTGTTATTTTGCTTGTTGCTATTTTTTCTATAGCAATGTTATTTGTGATCCTTGGCTACCGTTGGCTGCGAAGAGCAATACCAGATCCTAAACCGTCTGATAGTGAGGCCAGCAATGACTACTAATCTTATCCTAATAAGCCTTGGAATCGTGACGGCAGCCTGGGGACGGTGGTTACTGCCGCATCAGCTGCGAGGTGTCAGGCAGAGGGCCACCCGCGAGGGGCGATCGTATTACGATGACATAGTCGGTCGGCGGGGTGTTAGCGCAGTTCTGTCGGCGCCGACCGTTCTGGGTTGCATGCTGGTGGTCCTCGGAGTGGTGTTTTGGTTGACAGAATAGAGAGAGAGCGAATACGAATACATCCCATCGCGACGAAGATAAAAGTGTTTGGTGGTTACTGTGCTGGTGTCCCGTTTGGTTCAAACAGTTGATGAACCTGTGATATGCTGATGTGGGTCTGCTAGATATATACGGTTATGAGGTGCGACAAGTGAGACGTCTACCGGCGATACTGGCGCGCGGAAGGGGTACCCTCGGCGTAGCGCTGATCGGGGCTGCGCTCATGTCCCTGGCCGGGGCGTCGAGCGCTTGTGCCGCGAGCCCGAGGTGGGCGCTCGCGGCGGTGGCCGTGCCGCGGAGCTTCGCGCCGGACGACAGCAGCGGCGACGATCAATTTGTCGTGGAAGCGGTGAATGTGGGGAACGCGAGTGCTGAAGGCGCCGTGACGATCACCGACAAGCTGCCTGCTGGGCTGGCCGCTGTGAGCATCGAAGGTGAAGGCGCCGGACATAGCTGCACGCTGGTGTCCCTCACGTGCGTATTCTCAGATGGGCCACGGCCCACCGGGCGCTTGGTGGTCGTGATTCACGTTGATGTGCGCCCGGGAGCGCCTGCGAGCCTTGTCGATGAAGCCAGTGTGTCCGGTGGTGGGGCCGGCGAAGTGTCGGCGAGCGAGCCCGTGCAGATCAGCGCGATGCCGGTGGGCTTTGGGATCGAACGCTTCAGCATGGTTGGGGCGAACGAAGATGGGTCGGTCGACTCGCAGGCGGGCTCGCATCCGTACGAACTGACGGCCGAAGTCGGGCTCAACCAGACTCTTGACTCCGAAACAAAGATCACGAGCGTGGGCTCGATCAAGGATCTGAGGTTCGAATTGCCTCCTGGTTTGACCCTCAACCCATAGGCCCTGCCTCACTGCACCGAGGCCCAGTTCGTCGGCGGTGAATGCGCGAACAGCACGGCGGTTGGGGTGGCGCTCACGAGCATCGCGGGGAGCCTGGTGCCGGCGGCGGTGTATGACTTGACGCCGGCTCCGGGGGAGCCGATGCAATTCGGCTTTGTTGTCGACGGGGCGTCAGTGTTCATCGACACCTCTGTGCGCACCGGTGGCGACTATGGGCTTACGGCGAGCATCGGCGATTTACCGAACGCGATCGCGTTCGCCGGCTTCAGGCTGACCTTCTGGGGTTTGCCGGCAGACCCACGCCACGATGCGCTGCGCGGGAGTTGCCTGGCCACAGAAGCGACTTGTCCGGCTGGGACGTCGCCTGTGCCATTGGTGACGTTGCCGACCGCTTGCGGCGGGCTGTTGCAGGCCACGATCCAGAGCGACTCATGGCAGGAACCTGGCGTTCAGCTGCTGGATTCGGCTGATGTACCCGAAGCGACCGGTTGTAATCGGCTGGGGTTCGAGCCTGCGATCAGCGTCACGCCGAGCACTTCCGAGGCGGAAGAGCCCTCCGGTTACGCGGTGGACGTGCGTGTGCCACAGAGTGAAAGCCCGAGTGGTCTCGCGGCCGCCGAGCTGGAGAATATGAAGGTGGTGTTCCCCGCCGGAACGTCGCTGTCGCTGGCAGGCGCAAACGGCTTGGCGGGCTGCGGCGAAGCGCAGATCGCTCTTCAGTCGAGCACGCCGGGGACGTGTCCGAGCGCGGCCAGGGTCGGAACCGTCGAGATCGACACGCCGCTGCTGCCGGAACCGCTCGAAGGCGCCGTCTATCTGGCGGCTCAGAACGCGAACCCGTTCGGTGCGCTGATGGCGCTGTATGTCGAAGCCTGGTCCCCTGGGGGTGTGCTCGTCAAGCTGGCCGGGGAACTGACACCGGACCCCTTCACGGGGCAACTGACGTTGGCCTTCAACGATATGCCGCAGCTGCCGTTCAGTGCGATCGAGTTGGCATTCGCCGGCGGCCCGCAGGCGCTGCTGGCGAACCCGCGGAGGTGTGGGCCGGCCGGCGCCACCAGTTATCTGACGCCGTGGAGCTCCGAAGCGCAGCTGGAATCGTCGTCGTCGTTTGAAGTGACATGGGATGGAATGGGCGCCGCGTGCCCGAGCCCGCTGCCGTTCGAACCGTCGCTGAGCACGGAAATGGTCAATCCCGCGGCCGGCGGCTACAGCCCGTTGACGCTGACGGTCTCCCGCGGTGTGCAACAGCAGTATCTCGTGGGGCTCAACATCCAACTGCCGCCCGGTCTCACATGGATGTTCTCGAGCGTCCCGGCGTGCGGCGAACCTCAGGCTGCGCAGGGCACCTGCCCGTCGGCCAGCCAGATCGGGAGCACGACCTTCACCGTGGGCGCCGGCTCACAGGTGCTGTCGCTCCCCGGCCTGGTCTACCTGACAGAAGGCCACAGGGGCGCACCGTACGGGCTGAGCATCGCAATACACCTGGCCGCGGGACCGCTGAACCTCGGCGAGGTGATCCTCAGGGCGGCGGTCGGCGTCGATCCGGGCACCGGGGCGCTGACCATCGCAAGCGATCCACTGCTGCAGATCGTCGACGGGATACCGCTGCCAATCCGGACCTTCAACCTCACCATCGACCGCTTCGATTTCGTGCTCAACCCGACCACGTGCGCGGCAAGGGAAATCTCCGCGACGATCGATGGTTCGCAGGGCGCCGCGGTCAAAGCATCAGAGTCGCTCGTGACTCCTGGCTGCCACGCGCTGCCGCCGCCCGCATCGCCCACGGTGGCTGCGTCCACTCTTGCCGGCGGCGACGGTGGAGGCGGCCGCGCTGCGCCGCGAAAGGCGACCCTCAAGCCCTCGATATCCCACATCGCAAGGAAGCTCTCGGGTCGGTACCTGCTCTTGAGCTTCACGACGTCCGCCGCCGGCTTGGTGACAATCAGCGGCCGCGGTATACGAGAGTGCAGGCGCCACCTGCGAGCCGGCGCCCACGAGCTCGAGATCGCGCTGAACGGGGACGGCGTCTTCGACAGACACCACCACCGCCCTCTCGGGCTCAAGCTGACGCTCAAGACGGCCGGTGGCTCGGCGAGCATGGGAGCCACGCTCAGGATGTAGCGAGGGTGTGGCGCGACCTTTGGGCAGGGAGAGAAGGCCGCCGCACGCGGCGCTAGATTCGCCTGAGAGTGCCCCCCGAGCCCGCCCAGCTGACCACGGCGCACATCGACATGGACGCGTTCTACGTCTCCGTCGAGCTCGCTCGCCGACCGGAGCTGCGGGGGCTGCCGGTGGTGGTCTCGGGCTCAGGTCCGCGGGCGGTGGTGACGACGGCGAGCTATGAGGCGCGGCGCTTCGGGGTGGGCTCTGCCATGCCGGCCTCGTGGGCGCGGCGGCTGTGCCCGGATGCGGTGTTCCTCGCGCCGGACTTCCCCACCTACCGGGAGGTGTCGGGGCGGGTGATGGCGATCGTGCGGGCGCAGGTGGAGCGGGTGGAGGTGGTGGGCCTGGACGAGGCGTATCTGGATCTTGGGGGGCTGTACTCACCGCGGGCGGCGATGCGGCGGTTGGTGGCAGAGATCCGGGGGGCGACGGGGCTGGCGTGCTCGGTGGGGATCGGCCCGAACAAGCTGGTGGCCAAGGTGGCCTCGGACGCGGAGAAGCCGGGGGGCTTCGTGGTGCTCACCCGCGAGCAGGCATGCGCGCGCTTCGGGGGCTCCCCCCCGGGGCTGGTGCCGGGGATCGGCCCCAAGACGGCGGCGCGCCTGGCGGCGCTGGGGCTGACCACACTGGCGGCGGTGGGGGCGGCCCCGGAGGGGCTGCTGGTGGGGCGCTTCGGCCCCAACCTGGGGCGCGAGCTGGGCCGCCGGGCGCGCTTTGAGCACGACGGCCAGATCGGGGCGGCGCGCAAGGTGGTGTCGGAGTCCCGGGAGCGCACCTTCGACCACGACCTCCGCGACCCCGCCCAGCTGGCGTCCCAGCTCGAGCGGATGTCCCACGAGCTGTGCGCGAGCCTCGCCACCCACGGCCGCGCGGGGCGCACGATCGGGATCAAGGTGCGCCTGGACGACTTCACCACGGTCACCCGCGCCCACACCCTCCCCGAGGCGACCCGCGACCCCCAAACGGTCAACGCGATCGCCCAGCGCCTGCTGCGCGAGTACGCCCCCCCGCGCCCGGTGCGCCTGCTTGGGGTGCGCGTGGCTGGCCTGGGGGGAGATGGGGAGACCGAGCGGGGAGCGTCTGACGTGAACCCGCAAACGAAGGACCAGCTGGCGCTGCCGGTGTGATTGGGGGGATCTTTTGCGATCGTCCGCGCGGGGCCAGTCGGACCACCGGGCTGGTACTCGACCCTGTGGGCGTCGAGCGTTGCGAAGATGCGTTCAACGTCGGGCGAAGTCGCCTCGGGGGGCTCAGCCATGTTCGCGGGCCGAGCGTCCCGCTGCCGCCAAGCGTCCGGCGATCCTATTCCACGAGATCGCCAGCGCGAGCCGTTCCTCGGGGGTGCGGGCCAGCGTGCTTGTCATGTGCACCGGGTCCCACTCGCTCGGCAGCCGCTGCGCGCTTAGAACGGGCTCCTCGCCCATCGCCACCATCAGCTCGCGCAGCGTGGTGAACGTGGGGGAGACGACGCCGCGCTCGATGCGGCTCACCGCGGCCTGTGTGGTGCCCGCTCGCAGCGCCAGCCTGCGCTGGCTCAGGCCGAGGCGCTCGCGAGTGCAGCGAACCAACTCTCCAGGTTCCATGATGCCATAAATGATATCAACACCACCTTGGGCTCGAGCCCCCGACCGTGCTCAGCCTGCCGGCGCGTGGGGCCCTTTGGGCGGGCCCTCAGTTCACGAGCAGGTACGTGAACCCCACCGCGCTGGGGGCCGCGGTGCGCGAGCCGGCGTAGGCGGCGTTTGCTCGCCAGCGGCCCACGGCGGGGGCGGTGAACGGGATCGACGCGGAGCCTTCGTTGACGTTGGTCTGGATCTCCCGGTAGAACTGCCAACCGAACACGGGGTCGAAGCGCCACACTTCGACCGTCACTGGCCCCGACGCCGCGGGGGCGACACGCACGTCGATCGGGACCGTCTGGCCGGCCCGCACGTGGGCGGCGCCGAAGGCGACCTTGGTCTTGGTGATCGTGCGCGACTCCCGGGTCAGCGTGAAGTTGCCCGCGGCGGTGCCCCGCACGGAGACCGCCGCGTAGTAGCGGCCCGGGCGCAGCCGCAGCTGGAGCTTCTGCGAGCCGCTGCCCCCGCACTGGCATCCGACCACGCCCCCGTCCTGGTTGCGCAGCGAGAGGTTGAAGTTCGTGCCCTGGGGCGCCGTCAACCTGAGCGTCAGGTTGGAGTTGCTCGAGACGTCCACGCGGTACAGGCGCAGAACCTGGACTCCCGTGCCTTCCAGGCGCCCGCTCACGCGCCCGTAGTTGCCGAGCGCCACCCCCGGCGCCGAATCGGTGGAGTTCGCGCGGGCGATCTGCAGGTGGAAGCGCTGCACGCCCTTGTGGGAGGAGCGCGGGGTGACCTCGAAGCTGTAGCGGCCCCCTTCGCCGGCGCCGGGGGTGAACAGCCGGTAGCCGCCGCAGTCCACCCGGAAGCGTGCGGAGGCCCCTTCGAAGGAGCTCGTGCCCGGGGGAAACAGGGCGCCGTTCACGCACCCCCCCTGCTTGGTCAGATTGGCCAGGTTGATCACGTAGCTGACCCCCGCGTGCAGGGTGAACGAGTAGGCGGCGTTGATGTTCTGGATGCGATCCACCTGCCCGCTCACCCCCGCCGCGGGCAGCGGCAGGCCCGGCGGGCCGACCCCGGGCGTGGGCAGGAACACGTTCAACGTGAAGCCCGCCAGCTGAGAGTTCGCCAGCGCCGCCACCCGGATCTCGTAGAGGGTGTTCTTCTTCGCCTTGAACGACAGCGACGCCTTCCCTTCTGCTTCGGTGCTCGCGCACCCCACGTGCCGCAACTGCGAGCGCACCGCTTCATAGACGTCCACCGTCCCATCCAGCGCGCCCCCCGCGGCGAGTTCCACGGCGATCCGCTGGGCGCTCGGTCCTGAGCGCAGGCTGTACCACACCGAGCTCACCGTTCCCCCCGCGCACGCCGAGGCTTCTTCGCCTGGCACGGTCGTGGCGGACACCGTGGTGCCTTCGATGCTCGACGGCAGGCCGTGGATCGCCTGGGCGTTGGCCACTTCGTCGTTCGCCGGCGGCGGCGGTACCACGGTCACAGCCGCTCGGGCGCTGGGCGGCAACGATGCCGGCAGCATCTGCGTGGACGCCATCGTGGTGACCGGCGATAGCAGCGACTGGACCGTCAGGGCTAGTGCGAAAACGGCCGCTCGTGCGAATCGTGCCACCGGAAAAAGATCCTACTGACGGACCCGGATGGACCAGGCTCGCGCGCCGACGCGGGGCATGGAAGCCCCGCGCCCACCAGCCCCGTTGCGGTGCTGCGCCGCGCGGACGATCCCTAAAGATCACCCATAGGGGTACGATCCCTCCATGCCACTCGCACGCGTCGGTGAGATCGAGCTCTCCTACGAACGCACCGGGTCGGGGCCGCCGCTGCTGCTGATCATGGGCATGAGCGGCACCTTCTCCCACTGGCCCGAGCCTTTCCTCGACCAGCTGCGCGCCTCCTTCGAGGTGATCGTCTACGACCACCGCGGCGTGGGCGAGAGCAGCCCCCGTGGGGATGAGCCCGTCACCACCGCCGGGCTCGCCGCGGACGCCGCCGGGCTGCTCGATGCGCTCGAGCTCGGCGCCGTCGACGTGCTCGGCATCTCGATGGGCGGCATGGTCGCCCAGGAGCTCGTCCTCGCCCATCCCGAGCGGGTGGGCGCCCTCGTCCTCGGCTGCACCTACTGCGGCGGCCCCGACAGCGCGCTCGCCAGCCCCGAGGTCATCCAGCGGCTCGCCGCCGGCATGTCCTCGGGGGACCGCGAGCTGTCCATTCGCACCGCCTGGGAGATCAACGCCTCGCCCGCATTCGTCGCCTCCGCGGAGGGCCAGCGCGAGTGGGAGACCTTCCGTGCCATCGGCATGCGCCGCGCGGTCCCCGTTCCCACGATCATGGCCCAGATGCGGGCCGTGGTCGGCCACGACACCCACGCCCGCCTCGGGCAGCTGGCGATGCCCACGCTGATCGTCCACGGCACCGCCGACCAGATGGTCCCCGTGGAGAACGCCCACCTGATCCACCGGCTCATCCCCGGCTCCCGCCTGGAGATCCTCGACGGCGCCGGCCACCTCTTCTTCTGGGAGCAGCCCCACCGCTCCGCCGAGCTCGTGCTGGATCACCTCGCCGTGCATGCCTAGCGGCGCCCGGCCCGCGCGCGAGCTTAGCTTTCTCACCGACGACCGCGTCGCCCTCTTCGGGGAGGAGGCCGGAGGGGAGGACACAGAGGGGTCGAGCAGGGAGGCCGAGGGAGAGGTCCGCGCAGGGGCCGGCGGGGTTCCAATCGTGCTCCTGCACGGGCTCACCGCCACCCGCCGCTACGTCGTCATGGGCTCACGTCTGTTGGAGCGCTCCGGCTACCGCGTGATCGCCTACGACGCCCGCGGCCACGGGCGCTCCGGGCCGGCCCTCGATCCCCGCGCCTACGGTTATGAGCGGCTCGCCCGCGACCTCGGCTGCGTGCTCGACGCCCTGGAGATTCCCCGCGCCGCGCTCGCCGGGGCCTCGATGGGGGCCCACACCATCCTGCGCTTCGCCCTCGAGCACCCCGAGCGCGTGGCCGCCATGGGTCTTGTCACGCCTTCCTTCGATCCCTCCGATCCCACCGCGGCCGTCGAGCACACCGGCGACGTGCCCGCGACGGGCGCCCGCGCGCTGGATGCCTCCTTCGAAGGTGACCGGGAAGCTGGGGTCGGCTCCCTCGCAGGTGGCCGCGAAGCAGAGATCGGCCCCCCCGAAGGCAGCCGTGGCGCGCTCGCCCGCGGGCTCCGCGACGGTGGGGTGGAGGGGTTCCTCCGTGCGTATGACTTCTCCACCGTGCCCCCCGCTTGGCGGGAGACCGTCGAGACCGTCGTCCGCCAGCGGCTCTGCGCCCACGAGCACCCCGAGGCCGTCGCCGATGCGCTGGAGGTCGTGCCGCGCTCACGGCCCTTCGAGGACTTCGCCGAGCTGGGGGCCATAGCGGCGCCCACCGTCGTCGTCGCCAGCCGCGACGAGGTCGACCCCGGGCATCCCCTCGCGGTGGCCGAACGCTACGCCCGGGCCATCCCCGGGGCCACCCTCACCGTCGAGGATGGCGGGGTGGGCGGGCAACCAATCCGTTCACCCATCGCCTGGCAGGGTGGGCAGCTCTCCAAGGTGCTGCTCGAACTGTTGGGGCGTGCGCGGTGTGAGCAGTAGGCTGGCCGGTGAGCACGTTCACGGCTGGCCAAGGCTTGCGGGTGAGCGAGCGGCGAGGCGGGCGTTCCGCGCGAATCGAGCCGGCTGGCGGCGCCCGACAAGGGTGCGTTATACATCAAGCATGACCGTACGCCAGTGGGACGGCAGCGTCTACGACCGCATCTCCGCGCCAATGGAGGCCCTCGGGCGCGCCGTGCTCGACCGCCTGGAGCTCGCCGGCGATGAGACCGTGATCGACGCCGGCTGCGGGTCGGGGCGGGTGACCGAGGCCCTGATCGAGCGCTTGCCCCGCGGGCGGGTGATCGCCCTCGACGCCTCACCATCGATGGTGAGCGCCGCCCGCGAGCGGCTCGCACGCTCGGGGATCGGGCCGGAGCGCGTGGAGGTGCGGGAGGCGGATCTGCTCGAGGTCGACCTGCCTGGCCTCGGACTGGAGGAGCCCGTGGACGCGATTCTCTCCACCGCCACCTTCCACTGGATCGCCGATCACGACCTCCTCTTTCGCACGATGCGCGCCGCCCTGCGTCCCGGGGGGCGGCTCGTGGCCCAGTGTGGGGGGGAGGGCAACATCGATCGGCTGCGCGGCGTCGCCCACGCGATCCTGGAGCGCGAACCCTACGCCGAGTGCTTTCGCGGCTGGCGCCCCCCGTGGAATTACGCCGGCCCCGATGTCACCCGCGAGCGCCTACTGCAAGCGGGGTTCACCGCTGCGGAGTGCTGGCTGCAACCCGCCCCCCAGCAGCCCGAGCATCCACGCGAGTTCCTCTCCTCGATCGTGCTCGGGCCCCA
>Ga0210408_10006018_pt1 | contig 10541 bp, 11 predicted proteins | sample IncBWH4MmetaG_FD_155471 | JGI IMG/M metagenome (GOLD analysis project Ga0210408, IMG submission 155471) | Forest soil microbial communities from Barre Woods Harvard Forest LTER site, Petersham, Massachusetts, United States - Inc-BW-H-4-M | ecosystem: Environmental > Terrestrial > Soil >...
TTGAGGGATGAAATTGAGGAAGTTCATGGTCAGCTGGCTCAGCGGCACGATCAAGCGCGGAAATAAATTTTGCGGAACAGGGGGCCGCTACCGAGAAAGGTGGCAGCGACCTGGCTGAGGCAGTTCGAGAAGAAGCTCCAAGCAATGATGCCGGACATGTAAAACACGAGGGGAGGCAATTCGGTCGTTGGTAACCGGGCTATTTGGCCCCAGATGACCATAAACACCAAGGAGGCCAAAAAAGGTTGAACGAAAAACCAGAGCGGGCCCAGGACCGTCTGCTTGTAAACTGCCACAAAATCTCTTTTTACGAGCAACAGGAACAGTTCGCGGTACGCCCAGAGCTCTTTGGGATGGCTGCTCAGCAGCTTGTCCGCGTCCACGACATAGGTGGGCTTAGCCTGCATCGCTCAGAAATCCTTAGAGATTTGTGAGCGATGCAGGCTGTGGCAGCGGAACTCTCCGGTTACGCCGGAAAATTCCGCTGCTCTTTGGAGAGGAGAATTTGAAAACAGTTTGTTTTGATTCATTAATCTAAAGCACGCTCTTAAGCAGAGCGCAGCCTCTGTTCAAGAGCTTTCTAGCGCAATGAGCTCGTCGCTTGTGCTTTTGCGTGATTTTTGCGGGCTAGGCGGTTTTGCGTCTCCGTCGGTCCCTTTGGGCGGCTCCGGCGGCAAATCGACAGCAATATTCGTGTTTTTCGTCTCTGGCGTATCGGCCATAACTGGTACAGAGGCGTACAAAACCTGTTCACTCCTCTTTGTAAAGCGGTTTCTATCGTCGCATCCCAAAGCGAGAGACCGAAGGGTGCGCTTAGCTCGAGGGCACGGACACAGGTCTCGAACCGGAGGGCGGCGACGGGAAATTCCTGGAGAACTTGGACAGACAGATGGATATCCTCGGAAAGAAGGAGTTCCTGCGCTCGGAGGCATCTGCTATCGTTTTGCATTGATTTTCAAAATACACAAAGAAAAGTGATGGGAATCATTTCTGTCCGCCCACGTTTTACTGTGATATCCCCCGTTTACAATGAGGAGCAGGTCGTCCCGCTGTTTTTCGAGCGCCTCCTACCGGTAGTCGTCAAGCTGTCGGAGAATTACCGTGTGGAGGTACTTTTCCTGAATAATGCCTCTACCGATGGCACCTTCGATGCAATTGCTAAGCTGCGAAATGACCATCCATTCACGTACATCGTTACGCTGAGCGCAAACGTGGGCTATCAACGCTCACTCGAATGCGGGCTAAGACACGCTAAGGGTGATCTGATGGTGTTCATTGATGTGGATTGCGAAGACCCGCCAGAGATGATTCTCAGATTCGTTGAGCATTACGAGCAGGGCTACGATATCGTATACGGACAACGCGTGGACCGCGAAGAAAACAGAATCATAAAGTCGCTGCGAAAGCTGTTTTACCATCTTTTAAAGCGCGTAGCGGATGAGGATGCGCTCCTCTACATGGCCGAATTTGCCCTGATCACATCGGAAGTCCGAGATGCCATGGTGCGCGATCGCAGCACCTTTCCGTTTATTCGGAGCTCGATTGCTCGAGTTGGATTCAATCGCATAGGAATTCCGTATAAACGCCAAAAGCGAATTGGTGGAAAGACTCACTACAATCTGATCGGAATGACGATTTTTGCCATCGCGGGTATCTTGTCGGCTTCTACTTTGGTACTGCGCCTGCCTATTTTCCTGCTTCCGCTCTGGCTTGTGGTGACCGGAATATTAGGAGCTATTCAGGTAGAAACGGGAAATCCTTGGACGCTACTGGCAAACGTCCTGTTGGGTTGTGCTTACATTGGAGGAGCGATCGCTTTCAGTGCGCTGTATCTGGCTCGGACGTACAAGAACGGATTGGGCCGCCCTAACTACGTAGTCCATCGACGTTACACTTACTTCCAGCCGGAATGAGATGAAGAATGATGCTCCCTTACCAAGGTGCGTGCAAGCCTTCGATTCAGCGGGTTTCGTTACTGATGCTCCCGCAGACAACGGTTTTCCTCGGGTTCGATGCGATTTTGCCAGCTTTGATGGCGGGGTCCGCGCAGGCGGGGACCTGCAGCGGCCCGACCGTTGTCGCTTTTTCGAGGCGGGAGCATTTTCCGGTATAAGTATCTCGCGCGGTGCCGGCTTATCCTACGCCGCCGCAAGCTTCCGCAATGGTGGGCTCTCCGTAGAGCACTCTGCCTTTAATCGCATTTTAGATTTTGACAGCAGCACGCAGACAGTAAAAGTAGAGGCAGGCATCTCGCTTTTCGATCTGCACAAATTTCTATGCCCACGTGGCCTTTTTCTCGCTACGCAGCCGGGACATGGTCGGATTACCGTGGGGGGCTGTATTGCACCAGACGTACATGGAAAAAACCATTGGCGCGACGGTACTTTCATTGACCAAGTAGCCGGTCTCACGCTCTTCCATCCTGCCCATGGGCTCATCGATCTGGGCCAGGAGAAAAACCCTGACCTGTTCCGACTAACCTGCGGAGGGTTCGGGCTAACTGGTCATATCGTCACCGCCATGCTGCGTGCAACGCCCATTCCTAATGACACAATCGAAGTGAATCTTATACCGATTGCAGATCTACCCACAGGCGCTGAACAACTTCTATGCACCGCGGCCTCCGATGCGGACTTTATTTACTCTTGGCACGATTTCAACGCTCCCGCTGATTCATTTGGGCGAGGTTTCATCTATGCGGCCCGTTTCGCCAAAGAAGGCGGAGCGATGAAGAATCAGGCACTTAGGGAGCTGCCTGCCTTGACCACCAGGTCCCGGGAAAGCTGGCGGCTGCCGCTTTTTAACCGATGGACGGCAAGAGTGTTCAACCTTGGGTTCTATCGCAAGGAATTGTGGCTGGGCTCGCGCTCGCGAACGAATCTTCACGACGCGCTCTTTCCCATCCATAAGAAGCAGTTCTACTTCAAACTGTTCGGCACGCCTGGTTTTCACGAGTGCCAAGCTATTATACCGTTTGGAAAGGTTGCAGACTACTCCCAAGCCGTTCAAGGTTATCTTAAACGACGGCCGACAGCGATCACCTTGGCATCGGCGAAGTTGTTCCGAGGAGAACCAGAACTGCTCCGATTTACCGGGCAAGGGCTCTGTTTGGCGCTGAATTTCCCTCGCAATCGAGACGCGGAAAAATTCTTGAGGTTTCTAGACAGTTTGATGATTTCGGTAGGGGGCATCCCGAACATTATCAAGGATTCGCGTCTCACCCTCCCGGTAGTTGAGGCATGCTATCCGGGCCTGCGGAGCTTTCGCGAGCTCCTCCACAGCTTCGATCCCAAACGCTGCTTTCGTTCAGAGCTTTCAGAGAGGCTGTCCCTTTGAAGGCCCTGGTTGTCGGCGCCTCAGCCGGGGTAGGCCGCGCCTTAAGCGAGGCGCTGGCCCAGCGAGGTAGTGCTTTGCTGCTTGTGTCAAGTGATGCGCGCGATCTCGAGCGTCAAGCCTCGCATCTACGCAGCATGTACAGCGTACAGGTGGAAACTGTGGCCGCTAATGCTGCTCAGCCTGAGAAATTCTTAAACAATATAACCACAGCCGCCGAGACATTCGGTGATATCCAGGGCCTATTCTTTCCGATCGGGTTTTCTCATCAGAATGACCGTGGCGCCCTGCCCTTCCCCGAACTGCAGCGGCTGATTAATGTCAATCTGCTTGTTGTGATGGCGGTGGTCGGCTATTTCTTGCCAAGGTTACAAAAAGCCGGCTATGGACATATCGTTGGGTTTGGGTCTGTTGCCGCAGTTCGTGGGCGGCGTTCGAACGTGGCCTACGCCGCGGCAAAACGGGGTCTTGCTAGCTATTTTGAGAGCTTGCGTCATATAACTGCCCAATCAAAGGTACGGGTTCAATTTTACCAGCTTGGCTACGTCGCTACGCAACAGTCCTTTGGACGACGGCTATGGTTTTCGCCCGGGAGTCCTGAAGACATTGCCGCCGCGGTAATTCGGAATCTGGACCGAGATCAACCGACCAGATTCCTACCTCGTTATTGGGCGGTTATCGCTCGATTTCTGTCCGTCATGCCTTGGGTAATTTTTCGACGACTAAATATTTAACGCGAGACCAATTTGGAGAACAGCACACCGCTCTCGGTTGGGAATAACTATGGAATAGAGTACTTTGCTCACCGGTATCATAACACCGAGGCAAGTATCCTCAGCCAATAGGCTGGCGAAGCCCTTGAATTGTCAAGCGGAGACCCGCATCCAGATCCATGCCAGGCCGCCATCCTAGGGCGGAAAGCCGTCTATTGCACCCGCAAATAAACATCGGATCGTGTGGATTATACTTTTTTGCACCGAAACAGATTCGGCCGTCCGACCCGCATAATTCTTCGATGCGCGACAGTAGGTGACGAATCGTGATCGGCAAGCTTGAACAGATATTGAACACTCCGGTTTCTTTGGTTTCTGCTAACCGGAGAAACGCGGAAGCGATGTCGTCGACGTACAGGTAATCCCGGACCTGATCCCCAGGCGAGGCAGGAAAATCTTTCCCACTCAGCATCGTTCGTATCGCTGCCGGCACTAATCTGTTCGGGTTTTCGCCCGGTCCATAAACGTGGAAGATGCGTCCCCAAGCGAAGGAGATCCCTGAAGTAACACAGATCCGCTCGCTGAGATGGTAGAAAGCGAGTTTGGCTGCGGCGTAAATGGTTGACGGACGGGTCGGACTCTCTTCCCTAAGTTGTTCTGGTGACGGTAACGCATACTCGACGCAAGTCCCGGCTGCGACGAAGCGGCGACAGCGCACCCTCTTCAAGGTGCGCAACAGTTGCAGACTCGCCTCTAGCTGGGACAGATTTGCATCTTCGGCGGTGAGGTAGTCGGCGGGATTTGTGTACCAGGCCAGGTGAATGCAGCCTTCGGGTTGAAACTGATCGAGTGCCGATCGATAACTGACAACATCATCGAGAGTACCGGTGATCCACTGGATCCGGGGATTCGAGCTCTGTTGCGCCGCACGTTGCGGACGCACCAAGACCAGGACTTCATGCGTGCTCTGATCCAACAGCCCGAGCAAACGCCTGCCAATGAAACCGGTTCCTCCCGTCAGAAAGATTCTCATCCTAATTCGGTGGATCTAATATCGGAACGAAATCCGGAAATGCGGCATCTTTTGGCGACAGAATTGCCTCGGGAAGCGGCCACCGAATTCCGAATGCCGGATCGTTCCAACGAACGCCGGCTTGCGCCTCGGCCTGGTAAAACTCGGACATTTGGTAGAGAACTTCGCTGGCGTCTACAAGGGTCTGGAAGCCATGGGCGAACCCCTTTGGAATAAAAAACGCCTGTCTATTTTCCTCACTTAGCTCCACCGCAAACCAGCGTCTGAACGTCGGCGATTTCGAACGCAGATCAACGGCCACATCAAGATGAGCCCTTTGGTGCAACGAACGATCTTGGCTTCCTCGAAGGGTTCTTGCTGGAAATGAAGTCCACGAAGCGTACCCCGTTGTTCGTTGTAGGAGATATTGCATTGAGCGACGGCGATCTCTAGACCGTGATCGGCAAACTCACGGGCGCACCAGGAGCGGGCGAAAAAACCCCGGCTGTCGACCAGCTTTTCGAGTTCAATAACAAAGAGCCCCTCGAACCCCGTTTCCCTGAATTTCATCGGCACTCAAGAATTGGTCCTAAACGACCTGCAGCTCTGGAATCGGCACAACAAACTTGGCTCCCCACTTGCGGACATAAGCGAGTTGGTTCATGATTTCCTCGCGAATATTCCACGGCAGGATCACAACATAATCCGGACGGCTTTCACGAATTCGAGCCTCCGCTACCACCGGGATATGGCTCCCAGGAAGATACTTGCCCTGTTTGTGCGGCGACAAATCAACGACGAATTCGACCATGTCTTGCTTAATCCCGCAATAATTCAGCAATGTATTTCCTTTCGCTGCCGCGCCGTAACCAACCACGTGTTTACCCAAACTCTTTTGTTCGACCAGAAAGCCCAACAGGTTGCATTTTACTCGATCCACTTTCGTTTGGAATCGCCGGTAATAATCTATATCGCGAATCCCGGCGGATTCTTCGCGTGCGACGAGATCCATCACCGCTGGCGAGGGTCCGTCCGTGGCATTTTGTTCGTGCTTTACGTAGATTCGCAACGACCCGCCGTGGGTGGGGATTTCTTCTACATCGAAGATCGCAAGCTGATGTTTATGGAAAACGGGTATCAGCGCCGTCAGGGAAAAATACCAGAAATGTTCATGGTAAATGGTATCGAACTCGTTGCCTTCGACCAGGCGCAGCAAGTGGGGAAACTCGAATGTGGCGGTACCGCTCGCTTTGAGCGTTCGCTTAACCCCGGCCACGAAGTCGTTGATATTGGGCACGTGAGCCAGAACGTTGTTCCCGATGAGAAGATCGGGTTGCAGATCCGCTCGGCGAAGCGCTGCTGCCGCCTCGAGTCCAAAGAACTCGACCCTTGTGCGTATACCTCGGTTCTGCGCAGACGCCGCTACATTGGCTGATGGCTCGATGCCCAACACCTGGATACCGCGGTCGGCGAAGTATTGAAGGAGATAACCGTCGTTGGAGCCTACTTCGATGACCAATGAATCCTTTTGCTTCAAGGCGAACCGCTCAACTGCCATGTCGGCATAGGAGCGAGCATGCTGCAACCAGCTCGACGAATACGAGGAGAAATAAGCGTACTGTTCGGAGAAAATCTCCCTTGCTTTGTAGTATTCATCGACTTGCACGAGGAATGTGCGATCGCTGACGTAAAGTCGCAAGGGGTAATAGATCTCAGGCTCATTCAGTTGCTGCTCGGTCAGGAAGGAATTGGCCGGTGGAGTAAATCCGAGGTCCAAGAAAACTTCGGTGAGTGGAAGGTTATCGAATCGGCATTTCATGTCGACGAAGTCTCGCATTGGCCTGACTTGCTTGCACAAACGCCTCAATCTGTTCCTGGGTGAATTTTTGCATCTGGTTAGCAGGCTGTTCTGCCGTTCGATACCATTCAATGGTGTTATGCACACTCTCTTCGAAGCTCCATACCGGCCGCCATCCCAGAATGCGCTCGGCCTTTTGGGACGCCAACGTCAGACGATGGGCCTCATATGGTGCATTTAAGTTTCGGCCATCCTCCCACGTCCCCGGCCAGATCGTCAGAATCTTTTCCACTAGTTCACGGACCGTACGGCTCGAGTGGGTGCGGGGGCCGAAATTGAAAGCGGAGCAGAGCTGATCAAGCCGCGAATTATCGTCTTCTCGGAGCGCGAAGCCGATTTCTGCGGCCAACGTCAAATATCCTGCAAGAGGCTCTAACACGTGCTGCCACGGGCGAACAAAGCCGGGGTTCCTCACCACCACCGTACGCTTGCTTCGAAGTGCGCGGATACAATCGGGCACGATCCGATCCCGCGAGCGGTCTCCACCTCCGATAACATTACCGGCTCGGGCCGATGCCAAAGCGATCGGGCGATGTTCGGAAAAAAATGAGCGTCGATACGATGCGCACACCAACTCGGCACACGCCTTACTCGAACTGTAAGGATCCGAACCACCGAGCCGATCACCCTCGTGGTAAGGCTCTGGCCGATTTTGGTTCTCGTAACATTTGTCCGACGTAATCACGACCGCAACGCAGGAACGACCGATGCGGCGAAGCGCCTCCAGGATGTGCGCAGTACCCAGCAGGTTGGTACTATAGGTCTGGAGTGGGTCTTCGTAAGAAACCGAGACAAGGGCTTGAGCGGCCAAGTGAAACACGAACGAGGGCGTGGCTTCCCGCAACACGTTCTCGACGAGAGAAAACTCGCGCACATCGCCGATCACATGACGGTCGATGCGTTGGCCCAGGTTAAGCTTTTCGAAGCAAGTCTCATTGGATTGCGGCGCTAGCGCGAAACCGGTTACACGGGCTCCCAGGCTAAGCAGCCATTCACAGAGCCAGGCGCCTTTAAATCCGGTATGCCCGGTTACGAGGACGTTGCTCCCTCGAAAGGTTCGCCGGAGTTTTTCTACCACGTCTTCCATGGCGCTTGGCCGGTACTCCAGAGATCCTCTAGTTGGATCTTATCGCGCAGAGTGTCGAGAGGCTGCCAGAAACCAAAGTGATAATAGGCGGTCAGCTGGGCCTTCGCTGCCAGCGTTTGCAATGGCTCGCGTTCCCAGGTCGTCTGATCGCCGTTAATGAAGTCGAATACTTCCGGATTGAGAACGAAAAATCCACCGTTAATCCAACCGCGATCTCCATGTGGTTTCTCCTGGAATTTGACGACGCGGTGATGGTCAAGCTCCAAAGCCCCATAGCGACCTGGCGGTTGGACGGCTGTGACGGTAGCCCAACGACCTTCCTGGCGATGATGCTCGATTAACGCAGAGATATCGATGTTGCTCACGCCGTCCCCGTAGGTAAAACAGAAAGTCTCTTCTCCAAGATAGCTTCGCACCCGGCCTAGTCGTCCGCCGGTCAGAGTCGCTTCACCGGTATCGACGATCGTAACCCGCCAGGGCTCGGCATATTTCTCGTGAACCTCCATCTGGTTGGATTGCATATCAAACGTCACGTTGGACATGTGGAGAAAATAGTTCGCGAAATATTCCTTGATCATGTAGCCGCGGTATCCCACGCAGATGATGAACTCCCGAATTCCATGGACCGAATAGAGCTTCATGATGTGCCAAAGAATGGGTCGTCCGCCGATCTCGATCATCGGTTTCGGCCTGACCCCAGTCTCCTCGCTAATGCGAGTCCCGAGCCCTCCAGCTAATATCACGGCTTTCATAAGAGAGTGGGAAATGAGCCAAAACAAATAATTGGCAATGCAAAAACGGCTCTGTCAGAAAACGACATACCCATCGCGACGCATTGGCCCTGGCCGAGGGGGCGCTGGATTTCGTGGTAATGGTGCAAAGCGGGGACGCTTCGCTTACTTCCGCTTAAGTTGATCTTTATATGGGTTACTCCCGATTCATTACGGTCGCATGATTCTCCGCAGCTGCTCGACTCGCCGTGAGTTTGATCGGAACGAGAGCCAATCGAGCCAGTCCTATTTCAGGAAGCCTACCGTCGCTCGGAGCGGGCGACAATGAAAAGTGTAATTTGAGAGAGGGAGCCGTATTTGCAGCAGCTTTGATGGTGAGTGAATAAAATTGGACCGAAGGATCCACCAGGTCTAGCGCCCCAACAGGAATCCCATTGGCCTCTACCTTCACGATCCTCTCGGCGGCACCGTCTCCCAGGAAGGGCGTCGCCTCCAAAATCAATTGGAGCTCCGTATTTTTCGCCGGCGACGGTAAATCGATCTCAGCATCGTGCCCCGAAATCCAGGTCAGCTGATGTTCTGGAGCATTGAACCCTTTCTTTGCCAGAGCGCTCCCGTTTTCGCCCGCACCAAATCCCCAGGAAAGCGGCCGCGGAGGATCATCCGCGGCCCGTTGTTGCGGTCCATGCTGCTGAAGCGCCGTCAAGGTGGCCATTAGGAACGCGGGAAGATGCCGTCTTGCCATTGCTTCTTCGTTGGCCTCGAGAACGACTGCCCTGGTGTTCCAAAAGTCTTCTTCCCACGGAATGGCATTTTCATCGACAGGGTCGAGGATATTATCGGGAAATCGGTGTCTGGAATCTCTGAAATACGAGTAATGGTTCATACGTTCGAACACATTAGCGCTATTAAGAGAATCCAGAATCGCTGACATGTAGCTGCCTCCAACGATCGTCAGGGTGCCGACCCTTCTTAGCTCACCCTCCGGAATCTGAAAGCTAGCATGAAGATAGCGCTGGTTGGGCTTCTGGATGAGATTGAGTAACTTAAACAGGTCGTCGTCGACAGAATCCGATTCGATCGGAATCTTTCCGGTTCTTCGCTGCTCCGGATTGGCGGGAATTGGGCGTGAATCCGGACGGTGATCGACGCTTTCGACCGACTCCGACAATTGCGGCATCTTTCGTCCTGATTCCCGCTCAATGGTTTTCAGAAGAGCAGCCGCGGTGAAAAAGGCTACTGCTCGTGTCCAATGAGTGCCAGTCTTAGGGTACGCTGGCACTGGAAAAGCACCTTTGTGCTCCAACGTGATCTCCCGCCCATCCACGTAGGGAATGCGGTACTTTTGTAATAGAGGAACCAAGACTTCGTAATTGGTTAATCTTCGCTCTCTGCCTTCAGACTTTGGAAGGTATCGATCAGGAATGTCCTCCGGACAGATAGTCGCTTTACTGGGCGTAATAACAAAAACAAAGCACGATCCTAACTCTCTCAGCCGTTCCGAAAGATACTTCATCATTACGACTAGTGCCTCGGTTTCCGAATTTGGAAGGGGCTCGTCGCGCCGACCATAAACCTCCAAATAATTTCGTTCGAAAAGGTCCCCGTGTTTCCCAGGGATTATCATTTCCAACATCATGTAGGACTTGTGGAACGCACTATAAAGGGTTTGATTAAAAATTCGGATCAGCAGCTCCCGTCCTGCGATGTTTTCGCTCACCAAAGTGTTGAGCCCCTTTTGCAAATCCCCGCTCAGCCAGCCTGCCAAACTGACTGACGGCAGGTCGCTTTTCATAGTTACCCCATA
>Ga0210408_10006019_pt1 | contig 10539 bp, 7 predicted proteins | sample IncBWH4MmetaG_FD_155471 | JGI IMG/M metagenome (GOLD analysis project Ga0210408, IMG submission 155471) | Forest soil microbial communities from Barre Woods Harvard Forest LTER site, Petersham, Massachusetts, United States - Inc-BW-H-4-M | ecosystem: Environmental > Terrestrial > Soil >...
CACCGCCAAACTGTCGTGCCCCGCCGCGCCCGTGCCATAGAGCCGAAGCCCATAGCCGTTGTTGCCGGCAACATTGTTGCTCAGGATGAGCGGAGAGCAGGTATCGCTTCCATAAATACCGTCCGTGGTGTTGGCCTCGATCGTGTTCCCTTCGATCAACGGCGACGACCGCGTTAGCGCGATGCCATCCACGCTGCAAAACTGAATCACGCTGTTCAGGATTCTGGGCGAACAATCCGTCGCGCCTATCCCGGTTTGCGCATATTGCACAACCGTATTGGACAGCACGCATTGCCCGTTCCCGCTCGTCGCCGTGAACCGCAGCCCCTGCCAATCGCCCCGCTGCCGGAAGTCGCTCGCGCTGGAAAACGTCACCGGTTGCCCGCTGCTCCCCAATGCCTGAAGGTAACCATCAATGGTGAAGCTGACCCCGTGCGAAAAGAAAACCTGAACACCCGGCTGGATGGTTAACGTCACTCCCGGTCGGACATGGATGCTGTTGGTGACGTAGTATGGTGACCCGCTCAGACCCCAGGTCGTGCTCGTCGAGATGTCTGAACCAACGTAGGTTGGGACGGGTGGCCCCAATTGTTTAACAATGTAAAACCTGGATAAATCAGCGATAGGCGGCAACCGTCCCACCCCGCCCGTGTCGATGACCGACGTCGTCGAATTTGTCGCCAGAACCGAAGTCATCAACCGCCAGGGAACCGGATTGGTCGCCAGCGTGGGCGTCCAATCCACTTCGTATTGCAGTCCGGACAGCGAACCCCAGCTCAGTTGAACGTCCCCGTTTCCCATTTTGGCGACGCGCGCGCTGAATTGAAAAGCCCACGTGACCCCGGCCACCACGATGAATAAAATTACCGCACCAATTAATAGCCAGCTCTTTTTGACTCGGCTCATACCCCACGCTGGTTGGTTTCACCACCTTGATTTGGACCGAAACCCGTCTTCGGCATGGTTGAGAAGGCTGCCGCAACCACCTAAAACGGCAATATCGGTCGCTAACGGAATGACCGTTAACAAAACAAGCATATATATGTCCTCTCGCCTGCGTGGAAGCCTCGTGCCCGCGGAGTTAGCCAAGAATTGTCCACGCTAAGGCAAGGGAAGGCTAACGAACGCGTCATTTATTGGCAAGCAAAAATATGTTACAAAAGCAGGTTGCAAATATCCGCACGCGCGGAGCGGGCTGTGGCCGAGGTCTCCGGGCGCTTGACCGAAGACCAGGCTTTGGACCAGCCTCGCTCTCCCCTGGTCCAGCGCTCCGCCAGAACCTCCACTTGGCATGAGTTATGCAGTTTTAGGAAAGAGAAACGCGGAAGCGACTTATGAAAACGCTACTGCTGACGATATTCGCAATGCTGGCTGCCGGTTGCCAAATGCCCCAACCTGTCCCACAGCCCCTTGTTTGTGCCGGCGGCGATGGTTCATCCTGCCAGCAGGCGGTGGTGATTATGAATGCAACGTATCGAGAGACTGGTCTGCTGGCCGAAAAGGTTTGGCTGGACCGGAAGTACCCGGGGAGCCGGGAGACCAGGAAGTCCACCCTGAGTTCGGCTGGCAAACATTATGACCTGGTTGAATTGACCACGGCGGACGGCCAGGCTGCGAGGGTCTATTTCGACACCACGGAATGCTTTGCAAAATGAGCTCGTTCCGCATTTTGTGGAGGGGCCGATCTATTGCGGTATTGCGGTCAGTGACAGGTGTGGGCTGACGGGTCAGGCCCGGGAAGATTGGCCATGCGTTTGGCCGGTCAATGCTACGGCATCATCCAGACGAAAGCATCAGAATGGCGCGAATTCTTGTCATAGACGACGACAACGGCGTTAGGGTAATCCTTGGTCAAATGCTCAAGTCGGCCGCCCATGAAACCATTCTGGCTATAGACGGCACTGAGGGGATGAGATTGTATCGCACCAGGCCAGCGGATTTGGTCATCATCGATCTGATCATGCCTAACCAAAACGGGCTGGACACCATCATCCAGCTTCGGAAGGAGTTTCCCGGGGTGCTCATTATCGTCATGTCGGGAAAACCCGTACGCGGGACGCTGCTGCCCATTGCGCAAAGGCTGGGAGCCGTAGGAATCCTCGAGAAGCCATTCTCCTCCAAGCAATTGCTCGAAGCGGTGGAAGAGGCGCTTTGACTGGGATGTCTATTTCACGAACCGCTCCGGCCTTCGCTGAATTCCAGGCGAAGGTAATCGTACATGACTCCTTGGGACGAACTGCTGGCATGGGAGAGGAGTTTGATGACATTTGTGCCTGGCACCAGCAGGCTGGCATCGAACGTAAGGTCCTTCTCGAGCCAATAACCCCGAATGCCGTCCCGCTGCATGGCGCTCGTTGAAGGCAGCGTGCCGGTCTCGCCAATGGATCTGCCGTTCGCCAAGGCCTCCACGTCGCAGCCGGCGTGGGTGCCGCAAAACGCCAGACGCAAGGTGACGCTGCCGCGGGGAGCCTCCGGCAGGGAGAAAGTGATCGCCCAGGTCGTGCTGCGGACATCGCCGCCGCCGAACCGGGCGCGCCGGGGTGTCGAGGTTTCCGCCTGCTCATCCTCCTCGCCGACGACGGGGACATTGCGCGTCTCGAGGTGAGGAGGCTGGACGTAGTTCCAATCGCGACGCCAGTCGCTTTTGCCGATGATAAAATTCACGTCCTGGGGAAATTCCTTCGGATAATCGAAATAAAGTCCCCATTGCCAGTAGTGGTCGCCATGGCGGAACTCACGAGCGGTGCGATCGGGGACGCCGATTTCCCAAAGGGTGCGGCCAAAGCGGAGGGGGGTCCAGGTCAGGGTGCCGAGCGATTTGGCTTCGCCGGGAGAGACGGTGATGTTGGTTAAAGTGAACTCGCCGAGCACGCCGTCAGCAATGGCGTGCAAGGTGTAGGTTCCAGGGCGGACATTTGGAATCGCGAACCGGCCCAGGGCATCCGCGCGGGCCCAAAACTGGTAGAACTTGGCGTCGCGCTGCCAGTCCACATAAGGCGGGAAACCTCCGCGGCCATAGCCGTAGCTTCCAGCAGGGGGAGGCCGGTTGGTGCGGGAAGGGGTGAATACATTGTTCGTGCTGAAGCGCCCAGGCCCCAAACCGAATCGCGGAGGCGGGACATAATCCGGCGCGGATAGGCCGACCCATATATTGCTCATCTTTAGATTCGGCTCGAAGGGGTCGTGCAGCTCAAGTCCGCCGCTGACCACCGCGCGTCGCGACGCCAGGGGATAGTCCGGGTCCGAGAGCCAGGTGTAAGGCCACCGCCTGATTTCCGCGCCCGCGCGGGCGAGAGCATCTTTCCAGAGCGCAAGCTGGGTCTGCTCCAAATCAGCGCCAGCCGATCCGGAGTTTGCGCTGTTGCAGTAAAGCACGAATGGCCCAACGACTTTGGTCCAGGCTTCGTTCGTCGCAACCGAAATAGTAGTCCCGCCATAATGACTTCCGACCCACATGTTGAGGAGGGTGGGCAAGCCGCCCGGATTGACATCGAGATGGCCTGTCAATTCAGCCTTGGTTGGTCCGCCGCCGATATATTCCTGGCTTGGGTTGATGAGCCAGAGTCCGATACGGTGTTTCGTGCTGGACCAGCCATACGCAGGCGTTTCCGCCAGAACGGCCGAGTAATCGTATTTGTGTTCGGCCTCGCCTTTATGGACGCCGGTGGTCATGCGGCGGGCCTCTTTGAGGTTGAGCGACGCGCCGTGGTCCCAATCGTAGCTGGAGGGCATGACCCGGTGACGGTCGGCATCGACGGTCATGTAATCGAAGACCTCGGGATTGAGTTTCAAGCAGTACCGCGCTTCACCGACACCGAAGGCGGGGTAGCCGGGCAGATGTTTGAGCACTGCATAGGCGTAGAGCCAAGGTTCGCCGCGCCCGAGGGCATAACGATAATCGGCATCGATAGAGGCAGTGGGAGATTGCGTATCGTTGTGGAGTTGGCAGGAAATTTCGGCGCGGGCGCCGCCGTTGGCGGCAGGGTCTATGCGGACGACTGCGCCGGTGGCGGAGCCCGGGCGGCTGCGGCCAACCGAGGACCAGTAGCCGCCATTGGCACCGCCGCGGTTTTGCGCCAACAGCTCCAGGTCTAAGTACTGCAGGGAGACCAGTGTCCCGGTGCGTAGGTTGATGCGTGCGGTAACCAGACCGTTGGCAAGGGTGAAAGTGTTGCCGTCGTGAGTGAGAGTGACGGGAGGAGCAGGAGGCGGCTGGCCAGCAGGTTCGGAACCCCCTTGAGCGTGCGCTGGCGCGCCCGGCGGGTTGAGGGCGGCCGCTGTCCAGAGAGCGAGAGAGAGGAAAGCTGAGTGTTGAAAGTTGAAAGTTGAAAGTTTCATGGCAGTTCAATTGCCTTCGGGCTTCAAGTGGCTGAAGGCGGCGCTGGCCGGGACGTTGAATTCGTCCACTGGGTCGGGATGGGCGGGGTTGAATGGAGGCATGTCGTCCACAATGAACCTGGCTAAGCCGAGCTGGGTCTGGCGAATGCCTCCGATGACGCATCGGGCGATTTCGTAGCTCCCATAGGCATTATGGTGGGTGCCATCCTGGAAGGCTCTGTTCAAATTCGACCCCAGCGCCCGGTAAAGCACGCGGCTCATGGCATGCAAATCGACCAGCGCTACGGCCTCTTCCTTCGCGACCTCGCGCACCGTGGCAGGATACTCGCCAAGCGTGTCTTTTTCGACGCCGGCCATTCGCTCCACCGAAGTTACTACCACGGGTGTAGCGCCGCGGGCGCGAACATCGGTCACAAGCTTTTTCAAGTTGACCCGATAGGTTGCAAGCGCATTGGTGGCGCGATCCTTCTGGTCGTTGTGGCCGAATTGGACAAGAACGTAATCCCCGGGTTTAAGCGAGGTCATCACCCTCTCGACGCGGCGGGCGCCCAGGGAACTTTTGAGGGATTCGCCGGACTCGGCGTGGTTGGCGACGGCGACGCCAGGTTTGAAGAAGCGGGTGAGCATCTGGCCCCAACTGTTCCAGGGCTCGTGGGGCTGGTCGGTGACGGTGGAATCGCCCAGCAAGAACACGGTGATGGCGTTGGTGGCGGGCGCGATGTCCAAACCGCATACGGCGGGCCGAGATCCGTTGAACTCCAACGTGAGTTTGTCGTCCCAGTGTAACACGCCCTTCTCCCGCTCTTTCAGCCGCACGGCACCGCCACCTGGAATTGTCGGTGTGCGGATGTTCACGGTGAAGGTCCGCTTCTCGAACTGCCCGGGCGCGGTGATGACCCGCTCCAGCATGAGCCGGCGCGACTCGGCTTTGACGGTGTTCGTGGAAGCGGCCAACCTGTCCCCGAAGGTGACCGTGACGTTGTAGTTGCCCTCAGGCACCGCGACCGAAAAGAGGAACGGCTGGTCGCTCGTGCAAAAACCGCTTCGCAGCGGGTCATCGCCACCGCGATCAACGGCAGTAACCTTGGAACCAAAGTCCCATCCGTAGCCAAGTTCGCTCGTGTAGATTGTGGCCGCCGAAATCTGAATGCGGTCGGGCGCAAGCTTGGCGGGACCGAAGTAGAACCCGTATGCGGTCTGGGAGGAGGACGCGAAGAGAGGTGGTGAAAGCAGGCAACACGCCGCGCCGACAAAAAGGGCGGCCAGAAAGGGAGCATGCGACGTTGAGCTTTTCATGCGGCCACAGTTCACTTCTCTGCGTCTGGGTTAACTGCCTCAATGTTGATGGTGGCTGAACTCAAACCCGGCGCCGAGGCCGTGAGGGTAACCTGGCCTGGTGAAGCGGTGGCCCTGAGAATGGCGACGCACTGGCCCTGATAGGCGTGGTGCGAACTTGCCTGGAAGGGTTCGTGGCTGGAGTTGTCGCCCGAATCAACCGCGATAATGCGGCTGGGGCCGGTAATATTGAAGGTGATAAGGTCGGCAGCATCGGGAACAGTTACGTCGTTGGCATCGGCAATGGTTGCGGTGACATAAGCGAGGTCGTCCCAGTTGGTCGTGAGTTGGGTGCGGTCGGCGGCAAGGATGATTTTAGCTGGTTTACTCGCCGTACGAAGTTCGTGAGTGGCCACGACCCAGCCCTTGTTTTTGCCGGGGGCTTTCAACGTGCCAGGCTCAAAGGGGACTTTCCAGGTCCGCGGCGACGCATCACCGGGCAAAGGCTGATGTCCGAGGGACCTGCCATTGAGGAACAGTTCGACTTCCTCGCAGTTACTGTAGATTTCGACGCTCTCGTCATGAGGCGCAGTGTTATGGGGCGTCCAGTCGGAGAATTCCTGCTGGCGGCGAGCGAGCGGCTCGAAGGCTGGGTCGGCGGGCGTGGTGCGCGCGGCTTCAAGTCGGCGGGCGATGTGGACCATTGGCTGGTCGCTCCACCAGCTTTGACGTTGGAACGCGCGCGGGCGCGGCGCACCGGTGCGGTCGAACAGGCCCGAGCCGGCACCAATGACGGGCCAGCGGCGGGACTCGCCGAGGTAATCGAAACCGGTCCAGAGGAACTGACCGGCATAGGGCGGGTTATCGCGCAAGGCCAGCCAGACCTTGCGGTCGTGGCCGTTCTCCGTGCCGAGGATTTTGCGTTCGGGCTTCGCCGCATGGGCGGCGAGGATTTCATTCTCGCGATAATTTTGGCCGATGACATCCAGCAAGTCGGCCAGGCCGTTATCATAATCATGGCTCACATTGGGCCTGAAAAGCGCCTGTGTAACCGGACGGGTTGGGTCGTTGTGGTGGAAAACGTCAACGAGGCCGGCGAGAATTCTTTTGGCAAGCTCGGCCTGCGGAGTGTCACGGATTTCATTGCCGGCGCTGTAGGCAAAGACACAGGGATGATTGCGGTCACGGAGGACCATGTCGCGGGTATCGAGCTTGGACCATTCGTTGAAGTAGCGATGGTAGTCGTATGAATTCTTGGCTACGGTCCAGCAATCGAAGGTTTCGTCCATGAGGAGGAAGCCCACGCGGTCACACAAATCAAGAAACTCAGGCGCTGGAGGGTTGTGGGCGGTGCGGATGGCGTTGCAGCCGATTTGCTTCAACAGTTGGAGCCGGCGTTCCCAGGCGCGCAGCGGCACGGCAGTGCCCAGGCCACCGGCGTCGTGATGAAGGCAAACGCCCTTGAGCTTCAGATTCTTGCCATTCAGCCAAAAGCCGGTGGCCGCCTCGAACCGGGCCTCGCGGATGCCGAAGATTATGGTCTCCTCATCCGCGGTTACCTCCTCTGCTCGGACGGTCGTAACCAGGCGATAGAGGTCCGGGTGATCGAGTTCCCAGAGCTGCGGGTTGCTGACGGTGGTCTCCTGGTCGAAAGAGGCCGATTGTCCTGCGCCGATAGCTACAGGCTTAGTGGGACCGAGCCTCAGCGCCCGACCGCCAGCGGGGGGAATGATCGCGGTTTGCAGGAATACCTCCCGTGATGAACCGGATTGGTTGACGACGATCGTTTGGACGCGGACCACTGCCTGCTCGGATGTCACTTTAGGGGTGCTGACGAAAGTGCCCCAGTGTTCGAAGTGAACGGGTTCTGAAGGAATCAGCCGCACGTGGCGGTAGATGCCCGCGCCCGTGTACCAGCGCGAAGCCGGCTGGCCTGAATTATCAGCGCGGACAGCAATCAGGTTGGTCTTTCCCGAGCCGAATTCGAGGTGGCCGGTGAGGTCGTACCGAAAGCTGCTATAGCCATAGGGGCGGTGGCCGAGATGGAAGCCATTAAGCCAGATGTCGCTGTTGGCCATCACTCCGTCGAACTCGATGAAAACCCGGCGTGAAGCGTATTCGGCAGGCAAGGTGAAATGCTTGCGGTACCAGCCAATGCCCGAGGGCAGAAAGGCGCCTGCCCCGCCAGTGCGATTCGTTTCTGCAAAAGGCCCCTCGATGCTCCAGTCGTGCGGGACGTCCAAGGTGCGCCAATGGTCGTCTGCGAAGTTTGGCTGCTCCGCGCCAGGTGTGTCGGCCAAATTGAACCTCCAGGCCGCATCAAATGAAAGCCGCTGGCGCTCCGCGGATTCTGCGACGGCGCACATGGCGAACACCAACGCAAAGAGCCGGATTGAGCGCGACATGGCATCCGCACACATTTGGCGTTTCCGCGGCATGTTTATCTTCTGGTCCATTGGTCGAAGACGGTCGTGACGGGCAGGGCATTGCCGTCATTGTCAAACATGCCGCGGCTTTTTGGGCCGGCGGCCACAGCGGGCTCCCACCAGAAAATACCTTTGCCGCGCTGGTGGGGAACGGCGAGCACGATGCGGTTAACCTCCTCGAGGAATGCCCATTGCCCTTCGGGTGTTTCGGGAAAAGGGGCGGGCTTCTGCTTGTATTCGGCCGTGCGCCAATTGTAAGCCGTTTCGACCACGAAGATGTCCTTGTCATAGGTTTCCGCCATGAAGGCGAGGTTTTCGCGCAGGTCCAGCAAGCTGCCCTGCCACCAGGGATAGTAGGATTGCCCGATAGCATCGAAAACGACACCATAGGAATCGAGTTTGTCGAAGAACTGCTTTGTGCCCTTCCGATCGCCGCCGCGGTCGATATGAATCATGATGCGCGGGCGGGGAGCCTCACCGCTACCTGCTTGCACGCCCTTGATACCCGCTTTTACCAACTCCGCGAAATTGTCCCAGTGGTCGGGCAATTTGCCGTCCGGCCACAATATGCCATGACTGATTTCATTTCCGATTTGGACCATGTCTGGCAGTACGCCCGCCCGGCTGAAGGCCGCGATAGTGTCGCGGGAATAATCGTGAATCGCCTGCGCCAACTCCGTATGGGACTTGCCCTCCCAGGCCTTGGGAATGAACTGTTTGCCCGGATCAGCCCAGGTATCGGAGTAATGAAAATCGAGCAGGAGCTTGTAGCCAAGTTTCCTGGCGTCCTTGGCCAGGGCGAGCGTGTATTCGAGGTTATTCGGCAAGCGAGTGGGCGTGTGAAACAAACGGAGGCGAATCCAGTTATAACCGTGGTCTTTGAAGATTTGCAAACCCGGCTTGGGCCGGCCCTGGTCCTTGAACACTGTCCCGCCCTCTTCCGCCTGCTTAAGAAAGGAGAGATCGGCGCCGACAGCATAGTCAGCCGCGGCCACGGCCACCGGCAGACTGAGGCATAGCAGGAGGCAGGCATGCTTGAGCATAATCAGGATTTTTCAGATGTATCAGTTCTCGCAACGAATTTTCAATTGCGGGTTGCCTTCCGAGAGCTTCATTGGCCTGGCTCCGGCAGCAGGTATTGGGTCAGTGCACAATTCTTCAGCGCGCGGAGCCCCTCGACGACGCACTGGGCGTTGAGCTTCGCGCCTTCTGCGTTGGTGTGCGTGTGTTCGTCGCCGAACAGGGTGTTGACCTTTTCCTGGCCGAGCTCTTCGTAATGTCGGGCGACAATGTCATTGAGATCCACGAAAACGGCGTGTTCGGCCGCGGCAGATTCTTTGGCCCATTTACCGTAGTCGTTGCTGGCGCGCATCACTTTGCCGTCCTTCCATATCTTGCGCGGCACCGGCGAAAGGACAATCGCGGTAGCGCCCTTTGCCTTGGTGTCGGCAATATATTTGCGCAGGTACCAGCCGTAGGAATGGACGATCTCGATTTTGCCCGAGGTTTTGTTGGTAACGACCCGCGAGTCGTCGCTGGTGCCTTTAAGCGAGGCGCGGGCGCGGCCTTCATCGAGAGGACCGCCATCGTTGTGCCCAAATTGCATCAGGACAAAATCACCGGGGTTAAGCTCCGCAAGGATTTTGTCCCAGAGGCCCTCGGTGAGATAGGTGCGGCTGCTACGGCCGCCCAGGGCGCGATTGGTGACGGTGATTTTGGAGGAGTCGAAAGAAGCGGCGATGGGGTCGCCCCAGCCGAGTTGGCCGCGCGTGTGGTTGCGGACCGTGGAATCGCCGATGAGAAAGAGAGTCGGTTTTGAGGGAGCAGAAGGTGGCGGTGGTTCGGCGACGTTAGCTGTCTCGAAGCCCGATGCGTTAAATAAGAAACACCAAACACCAAACACCGCTTGCAGGTGACGCGCGGGTGCGAGCTCTCGGAGCAATGTCAAAGTTTGCGGAAGCACTTTTACTGGCGCAGGGTTAAAGCTTGGAATCTGGAGCTTGTTTGCGGTTTGCAGTTTGGTGTTTGGTGTGTTTTTGGGTTCATTGCATTTGTAAACGGAAGAAGGACTGGAGGAGATTTGGGTTAAGGAGGTTTGTCAGGGCGAAATTACCGCTGGCGTCAAATTGGTTGGTGGCGAGTCGCGTCCATTGCGAAGCCGGCGAAGTGACATTCGTCGTAGTCAGTAGGTAGTACCTCCAGTCGGGCGTCCCACCAGTGCCGCTTAGGGTCAACTGGTTGCCAGAAAGGTGGAAACCCGTGATGCTGGGCGGGCTGGGAGCGGTCGGGATAGCACTGGCTTCGGGAGAGTTGGCGCTGGTAGCTGCAGTGCCGATGGCGGCGACCACGCAATAGTACTGGGTGCCGTTGGCAAGGCCGGTATCGGTATAGTTGGTTGCAGTTATGCCGGTGGCGACGGTGGTTGTCTCGTTGCCGCTGCTGGTGCCACGTTTGAGGACGTAATCCGTGGCTCCGATGGACGCGGACCAGGTCAGTGTCA